>WBZS01000643.1_pt1 | contig 39058 bp, 34 predicted proteins | sample 5204201 | NCBI WGS metagenome assembly WBZS01 (sample SAMN12344357, study PRJNA552823) | activated sludge metagenome | biome: Activated sludge suspended growth; feature: Nitrification reactor; material: Wastewater; isolation source: activated sludge from nitrification reactor of wastewater...
GCGGAAGTTTTGCGCCGCGCTGCCGGATTGCGAGAGGGTCAGGGCGTTGGCGTTTGCCGTGAGCGTCACGTTTTGGATCAGCGCGTCGCTGATCGTGGCCGTGTCGGCGGCGTCGATGAACACGCCCGAGCCGAAGTTGCCCGTGATGCTGGCGCCCGAGATCGAGACCGCCCCGACGGCGGCTGTGCCGCGCGCGGTCAGCAGCAGGCCGTGCGCGCCCGACACCGCTGAAGTGTTCTGGTAGGCGCCGTTGGTGACCGTAAACGCCGTCAGCGTGCCGCTGGTGTTGTCGACCCAGACGTTGTTGTGCGCCGAGCCCGTGACGGTCACGGTGTCGAGCGTCAACGTTCCGGTCACGTTGTCCAGCTCCAGGCCCTCGTCGGTGACGCTGTTGCCGTTGCCGCTGACCGTGGCGTGGCTGAGCGAGAAGTTGGCTACGCCCGAGGCGAAGACGCCGTCGTCGCCGCCGTTCGTGATGTTCAGGTAGGCCAGGCTGACGCCCGTGACCGAGGTGAGCGAGATCCCGGCGCCGGTCGCGTTCTGGATCGTGCCGCCGCTCGCCGGGCTTCCGGTGCCCGATACGGTCAGACCGCCCGAAGCGCCGGTGGTGTTGAGCACGATGCCGTTCACGGCGCCGTTGCTGCTGACGCTGCGGAAGGTCAGGCCCGCGGCGCCGATCGCGGTGTTCGCGACGTTGAGCGCCGTGCCGGTCGTGGTCTGCAGCGTGTTGGTCGGGCCCGTGACGGTGACTGTGCCGCCGCCGGTGGCCGCGAAGGCCGCGTTGGCGCCGGTATTGAGGGTCAGGCCGCCCGAGAACGCCACCGTGGCGCCGGTGTTGTTCAGCAGCTGGACGCCGGTGCCGGTGTCGCTGATCGCGCCGGTCAGCGTGATCGTGCCGCTGGTCCTGTTCTGCACGGCGACCGAGCGCCCGGAGCTGTTGGTGATCGTGCCGTTGTAAGTGACCGTGCCTGAACCGCCGTCCACGAAGAAGTCGGTGCCGGTTGCGTTCGTGATCGAACTGCCGGACCCGGCCGTGAATGTGCCATCGATGTTCGTGAGCGCCACGCCTGTCGTGGGGCTGCCGCTGCTGGTCAGAGTATGCAGCGGAAGATTGAGCGTAGCCGACGAGAGCGAGACGGCCGGGCCGCCGCCAGCCGACAGGTTCGCGACTCCGGCGTCGATCGTCAGACGGAAGCCCGAATTGGTCGCGAACGAGCCTGAGCCTGAACCGCTCAGGGCGGCACCGCTGGCAAAGATATCGAGATCGGTGAAGGCCAGGTCACCGCTGACGTTGGAGAGGGTCAGACCCGAGCCGTTGACGGGGTTGCCGGGGACCCCGAGCATGGTGGTGCCGCCGTTAACGACGGCATAAGTGCCGCCCGGCGTCGCATCGAAGACCACATTCGAGAGTTGCATGCCCTCGGTTGCCGAGCTACTCACGACTGTGTTGCTGAAATCCGTGATGTAGACCGTGCCGACGTTGCGTGTGATGCGCAGAGCCGGGGCGCCGCCGCTGAACGTGTTGTTGCTCAGGCTGAGGGTCAGCGTGCCCGAGCCGTTGTGGGTGATGTCGACGCCCGAGTTGGACGGCGCGCTGAAGACGTTGTCGCTGATCGTCAACCCGGCGTTGGCCGAGCCGCTGGTAGTCAGGCCGAGCGCGTCTCCCGAAGTCCCGCTGGTGAGCCGCAGGCCGCGCACTTCGACGCCGACGCCGGTCGGAGCCGTGACGGCGTCGCCGCTTCCGGCGACGATGAGCGGAAGGTCCCCGGGCACGGCCGGCTCGATGGTCGTGCTGTTGACGACCAGGGCCGCGTGCTGGCCGAGCAGGCGTTGGCCCGCCTTGAGCGTGATCCCGGCGTTCTGGCCGGTGGCGGTGCCGTCGCCGTAGTAGACGTAGATGTAATCGTTGGCGCTCGATGCCGTCTGGGCCTCGGCCAGCGTGTCGAACGGCGCGCTGTGCCGCCCATCGCCGCCCGCGGTCGCGGTGTTGTCGACGAACCACACGCGCTGGCTGACGGTGACGGTGACCGTCGCGGTGTCGGCCGCTGTGGCGTTGCCGACCGTGTAGGTGAAGGTGTCGGTGCCGGTGAAGCCGGTCGGCGGGTTGTAGCTGAAGCTGCCGTCTGCGTTGACCGTCACGCCGCCGCCGTTGGCGCTGGCGGTCGAGGCTCCGGTCAACGTCCCGAAGTTGACGCTGTCGTTGCCGAGCACGCCGCTGCCGGCGCCGACGCTCAGGTCCACATTGCCCGTGGTCGCGTACGCGTCGTTGACGGCGTCGGGCGGCGGCGGCAGCACGGTGACGGTGACTGTGGCCGTGCTGGCGCCCAGCACGTTGCTCAGCGTGTACGTGTACGTGTCGGTGCCGAGGAAGTTCAGGGCCGACGTGTACGTGAAGGCGCCGTTCGGAGCGAGGCTCACCGTGCCGCCCTGGGCCGAGGTGGCGGCGTAGGCGGAGAGGGTTCCGAAGTTGAGGGTGTCGTTGCCCAGCACGCCGGGCGCGACCACGCCGGTGGCCACGTTGACGGTCGCCGTATAGGCGTCGCCGGCCGCCACCGGTGGGGCGGGCGGGTCGATGGTCAGCGTGACCGTGCCCGTGCTCGCGCCGAGCAGGTTGCTCAGCGTGTAGGTGAAGGTGTCGGTCGGCGGGCTGACTGTGTCGACGGGCGGCGTGTACGTGAAGGCGCCGGTCGGGGCGAGATCGACGCTGCCGCCGCGGGCCGTGGTCGCCGCGTAGCCGGTCAGCGTGGCGAAGTGGACGGTGTCGTTGGCGAACAGGCCGCTCCCGGCCACGACCACAAGCGGCGTGTTCGCCGTGGCGGTGTAGGTGTCGGTGGTCGCGCTTGGCGCGCCCTCGGGCGCGATCGTGAGCGTGACCGTGGACGTGCTCGTGCCGAGCGTGTTCGTGACCGTGTACGTGAAGGTGTCGGTCGGCGGGCTGACGGTGTCGATGGGCGGCGTGTAGGTGAAGGCGCCGGTCGGGGCGAGATCGACGCTGCCGCCGCGGACCGTGGTCGCCGCATAGTCGGCCAGTGTGCCGTAGCGCAGCGTGTCGTTGGCGAACAGGCCGCTCCCCGCCGCGACGACGAGGTCGGCGTTGACCGTGGCCGTGTAGCTCTCGCCGGCGGTCAGCGGCGCGCCCGGCGGGTTGATCGTGATCCGCACCGTGGCGGTCGCGTCGCCCAACGGGTTGGCGACCGTGTACGTGAACGCATCGACCGGCGGGCTGACAAGGCCGGCCGGCGGCGTGTAGGTGAAAGCGCCGCTTGCGGCCAGCACGACGCTGCCCCCGCGCGTTGTGGTCGCGGCGTAATCGGCGATGGCGCCGAAGTTCAGGGTGTCGTTGAAGAGCGCGCCCCCGGCGGCGTTGATCACCAGGTCGGTGTCGGCCGTGGCGGTGTAGGCGTCGTCGGCGACGCTCGGGGCCGCCGGCGGGTTGATCGTCAAGGTCACGGTCGCCGTGCTCGCGCCCAGCGCGTTGGTCAGCGTGTAGGTGAAGGTGTCGGCCGGCGGGCTGATGGTGTCGGTCGGCGGCAGATACACAAAGGCGCCATCGGGATCGATCTCGACCAGGCCGCCGAGAGCGGTGGTCGTCGTCAGCGGGCTTAGAGTCGCGAGCTGGAGCGTGTCGTTGGCCAGCAGGCCGCTGCCCGCGCCGACCGTGAAGGTCAGGTTGGCCGTGGTTGTGAACGCGTCGGCGGCCGCGATCGGGGCGCCGGCCGGGACGACGACGACGTTGACCGTGGCCGTGCTCGCGCCGAGCGCGTTGCGCAGCGTGTAGGTGAAGGCGTCGGTCGGCGGGCTGACGAAATCGGCCGGCGGCGTGTACGTGAAGGCGCCGGTCGGCGCGAGCACGACGCTGCCGCCTTCATCGGTCGTGGCCGCGTAGGCGTCGATGACGGCGCCGCTCAGGGTGTCGTTGGTCAGCACGCCGCCGGCGGCAAAGGTCAGCGGCGTGTTGGCGGTCGCCGTGTACGTGTCGGTGACGGCCAGCGGCGGCCCGGGCAGATCGACCGTGAACGAGACCGTGCCGGTGCTCGAGCCGACCGGGTTGACGAGCGTGTAGGTGAAGGTATCCACAGGCGGGCTGAAGAAGCCGCCGGCGGGCGTGTAACTGAAGCTGCCGTCGGTGTTCAGGGCGACGCTGCCGCCCTGCGCGCTGGTGGCCGCGTAGGCCGTGAGTGTAGCGCCGGAAACCGTGTCATTGGTGAGCACGCCGGCGGCGGCGGCGACGTTCAGGGGCGTGTCGAGCAGGGCGGTGTAGCTCTCAGGCTGAGCCTGGGGCAGCGCCCAGACCGTGAGCGTGACCAGCCCGGTGTCGTCGCCGAGGACGTTCGAGATCGTGTAGGTGAAGGTGTCGGTGCCCGAGAAGCCGGGCGCGGCCGTGTACGTGAAGGCGCCGTCGGCGCTGATCGAGGCCGTGCCGCCCTGGGCCGTCGCCGTGCTGGTGACCACGGCGCTCGGACCCGGCACGCCGAAGTCGTTGCTCAACAGGCCCGCGCCCGCCGCCACCACGAGCGGCGTGACGTTGCCGGCCGTGTAAAGATCCCCGGCGGCGATCGGCGAGGCCCGCAGCAGCCCGGTCGGCGACGTGTTGTCGTCCAGCGTCTCCGTAAACGCCACGCCCGTCGCTGTGACGCCGCCGGTGTTGCTGACGACCGCCGTGTAGCGCAGCGTGTCGCCGGGATCCGCCAGCCCGTCGCCGTCGACGTCGTTGACGAGCGCCGCCGACTGCGTGGCGGCCACCGCGGCCGGCGGGATCGCGGCCCGCGCGCCGGCCGGCGGCAGAGCCGAGAACGCCAGGGCGAGGGCCGTTGTCAGACGCGCGGTGGTGTGGAGTGGATGGTTCATGGGCAAAAAGGGCTCGCTCCCGGCTCAGCCAAAGACCGCCTGATATTGCATCCCGATCGCGTCCGGCCCGATCGGCACAAGGAAGAGCTCGAACGTGCCGAGCGCGGGATGGACCAGTCTGTAGATGCGTTGCGGCGCGTGACCGCGCAGCCGGCTGCGGAACACAAGCGAAAAACTGCGCCGTTCCATTTTGGGCGTGGCGTGTTCCGAGACGCTGACCTGGGTCAATTCGAGCGCCAGATCCTCGGTCTCGTTCAACTGCAACGCGAACGTCGTGCCGATGTGCGGCTCGAAATCGGTGTGGGTCAGTTCAGCCAACATGGTGCATGCTCCCGACTGGCGTCTTCTCGAGCAGCCAGTAAACGTCGTCGCCGCTGATGCGCTGAAAGCCGAGGCGCGCGTACAGGTGCCGCGCCGGGTTGAAGCTCTCGACGTGGATGGTCACCGGCAGACCGGCGTCCTCGCCCTCGGCCAACACTTCGCCGATCAGCGCCGTGCCCCAGCCGCGGTTGCGGTATTCGGGCAGCAGGGCGACATCGACGATGCGGATCTGGTCGGCCCACCGATCGACGTACAGCCGACCGACCGGCTCGCCTTCATGTTCGATCACGCAGAAGCGGCTTGTGTCGTAATGCGCCCAGTAGTGGGCGTGCTGGGCCGTGAACTGCTGGGTCACGAAGGCGTCGAACTGCGCCTGCGACCAGCCCAACGGAGCCAGCTCGTCGACGCGCGTGCTGGCATACACGCGATACAGGAAGGCGTGGTCGGCCTCGGTGACCGGACGAAGCTTGAGCGGGTCGATCGCGTTCATGTGCGCGGTGGGAAGACGCCCTGCATCGCGATGCAGAAGTAGAACGTCAGATACGGCTGCAGGTTGTTGTGCGGCATATCGCCGCCGGCCGGGCTCAGGGCGGTGTCGGCCAGCTGGGTCAGGTTCGAGTTCGTCGTGCTCTGGTAGCCCGAGGTCCCGAGCGAGCGCGCCAGGATGTGTCCGCCGGGCGCAGAGCGCGTGGCCGGGTCGGCGTCGGCCCGCAAGGTATGCGCGTGCGACGGGATCTCGCTCTCGAGCAGTGACACGGTCTCCGAGCCGCCGGTCTCGCCGAGGTCGTGCAGGCTGAGGCCGGGGCCCTGGCCCGGATGCATCGGCGCCCGGCCCTGCAGATCGGGCAGGGCGAAGTTGCTCTTGCCATCGCCTCCATACGTCGTGCCCAGCAACGAGAACAGGGCCGTGTTCTGGCTTAACGGCAGGAGCTGGCCGTCACACCACGCCCAGCCCTTCGGCGGGAAATTGAACGGGAAAATCCGGATCTCAGCAACAAAGGGGTCCATCTTGGCCCTCCAAAGACCGATGCAACGGCAGACCTAAGTCGGCGACGGGAAGATCCCGAACATCGAGATGATGAAATCGACGCACAGGTACGGCTGAAAGTTGGTGTGCGGCTGACTGCCGCCGACCGGGCTGATCGAGGTCGGCGCCAGGTTGAACGTCGCGGCGTCCGGCGAATAAGCATCGTTGAGCGATGAATCCGCAAGGATGCTTCCGCCCGGGTTGGGCTCGACCGCGACCCGGCTGCTGGCCAGCAAGGCGTGCGAGTGCGCGGGGATCTGGCTGACAAGCAGCGTGATCTCCTCGGCCCCGCCGGTCTCGGCCAGGATGAAGCCGTTGCCCTGATGCAGCGGGACGCGGCCGCGCAGATCGGGCAGGGCGAACGTCGATTCGCCGTCGCCGCCGTAGGTCGTGCCGATCAGGTTGAACAGCGTCTCGTACTCCGAGATCGGCAGTAACTGGCCCTCGCAGAACATCCAACCGGCCGGGGCAAAGTTCCCGGCGAACATGCGGATCTCGCCGACGTAGGGTTGCGCCATAGGGCCTCCTCAGGTCGCCGAGGGGAAGATCCCCTGCAGCGCGATGCAGAAACTCAAGACCAGAAACGGCTGCATGTTGAGATGCGCCTGGCTCCCGCCGATGTTGGTGATCGCCGTCGGGCCTGTGGCCACGAACGAGTCGGGCGGCGCATAGCGGGCCGACTCGCTGCGCGCCAGCACGTTGTTGGTCGGCAGGGTCTGGTTGCCGGCCGACGCGCTGGCGTTGACGACATGGGTGTGTGTCGGGATCTCGCTGATCGAAAGCGTGTGCGCCTGCTCACCGCCGCGTTCGCCGAGGGTGTGCCCGCTCCCGACATGGATCGGCACGCGGCCGCGCAGATCGGGCAGGGCGAAGTTGACCCGCCCATCGCCGCCGAACGTCGTGCCGAGCAGCGAGAACAGGGCCTGGTTCTGAACGATGGGCAGGAGCTGCCCGTCGCACAGGGCCCAGCCTTTGGGCGGAAAGACGAACGACATCAATCGGATCTCGCTCATGAAGGGTTCAGCCATGTTCGCCTCGCATCAGCCGCAGAGATAAGGATTGAGCCAACCCGACGCCGTCTCGGGCACGTCCGGGGTTGTCGGGGCGGGCAGGGTCTCGAGCTCGAGGTTGGCGAGCGTGCCCTGCACCCGTCGCCCTTCGCGCCAGTAGAGCGGGCCCGTCACCATCTGCGTCGCCGGGTCGAGCGAGAGCGCGCCGCGCGCGCCCGCGACCGAGACCGTCAGCGCCTGCTCGCCCCAGTGCCGGGGCTCACCCGCGGCCTGGATCGCGGCGCCCATGATCTGCACGGTGTCATAGCCCAGTGCCGCGAAGGCGTCGCCGCGGGCGACCTCGACCCGGTGTGCGGGATCGGCCGCCCAACCCAACGCCGTCGTCAGACCGGCGGCGCGATCGCCGATGGCCTGTTGGGCCGAGCCCTCGAGCAGGAAGCCGCTGCCCGCGAGCGGCAGCGTCGTGAGCAGGCCGGTGTCGATGTAGGCCTGCACGAAGTCAGCGGCCGGTGCGCCCGCATACAGCGCGTAGACCGAGTCGGGTCCGGAGGCGCGAATGGCCTCGATCGCGTCGACGACGGCGGGTCGGCGCGGATCGATGTGGGTCACGAAGGTCTGCGTGATCTCGCCGCCGGCGTCGAGCACGCCCTGCCTGACCGCGTTCAGGCTGTCGTAGCCGCTGTCGAACAGGGCCGTGGCGATGAAGACACGCGGGCCGTGCTGCTCGACCAGCCGGCGACCGGCGGCGTATCCGGCCTGCCAGTGCCCGAGCGAGTTGTAGAAGACGTAGGGGCTGCGCTGGGCGGCGCGCACCACGTTCGCGCCGGTATCGAGCACGATCAGCGGGCGCTGCTGGGCCTCGAAGATCGGTCGCAGCCGCGCGGCCACCTGCGTGTTGACGAAGGCGATGATCAGGTCGACCTTGCCATCGGCCAGCAGGCTCTGCGACTGCTGGGCCGCCGCGCCGTAGCCGACGTCGATCGTCGACGACAGCAGCTCCAACGACGCGATCGCGGGATGCGTCGCTGCGTGCAGGCCGGCCTGAAGCTGCGCGGCCAGGCGCGGGTAGCTGCCGGCGTTCGGGACCAGCAGGCCGGCTCTGAGCGCCAACGGCCGCACGAAAAACGGCGCGCCCTGGAGCATCGTCCAGGCCGTCGGCAACAGTGAGGCACCGGCGACGGCGCCGGCCCCGATCAAGAACGTGCGTCGAGTCAAACGCTTCTTCTTTGGGGTGTTGAGGATCATCCGTGTGCTCCGCGTCTTCGAGGTGTCGAAGAACGGTAAGGACCGGCGCAGAACCGGTGGATCGTCCAACCGGTGCAGGTCGGAACGCCTCCGGGTCCATTGTCCGCTGCGCGTCAACCGGCCCTGCGATAGGCGTAAGCGGAATCAGATAGCGTTCGTGGGCGCCGGCCCCGCCGGGCTGGAGCAAAAGCGCAATGGCGCCACGACTTCAGGTTGACGGGCGTCGATCGGCCGACACCCAGGGCCACGAGCTTCACGAGCCGCGCTCGCGTTGCCCGGCCTGCACGCTGCAGGGTCCCGAGTCGCACGTTGTCGTCGGGATCCACAGGTGTTGCGAGCACAAACCATGCCACCTCGATGATGGGGACAAGCATCGGCCGGGCGATGGGTCGCTACGGCGTTTGGTCGCCCTGAGGGCCTGGTCAGGATATGGGTTTTCGGCCTTCGACACAGTAAACAAGATGAGAACGACGGATAAAAACCACGTAATGCCTTCTCGCCTGTGTGAGCCCGTCGTTTGTGTTCGCCGCCCAATTTGTGAGCCCGTGCACGAGCCGGTCGGGGAGGTGGTTTTGCGATATGCGTTAGATATAATGCCTTGACGAGGTGATAGATCCCTGATGTCCGAATTCACTGAGGATGCGTGCACAATTGCCCTGATGCCCTCCGGGCGTCGTGGGCAGGTCGCGCGCGGCACGAATCTGTTGGATGCGGCGCGCCAGCTGGGCGTGGACCTAGAGTCGATCTGCGCCGGGCGCCAGACCTGCGGCAAGTGCCAGGTGTTGGTCGAAGCCGGGCACTTCCCAAAACACGCCCTGACCTCGACCCCCGAGCACCTCAGCGCGCCGGACGGGCGTGAGGCCAAGTACCTGGACAAGCATGCCCTGGCGCCAGGCCGGCGGCTGGCCTGTGCCTGCGAGGTGCAGGGCGACCTGTTGATCGTGGTGCCCGAGGAGAGCCAGGCGCGCAAGCAGATCGTGGCCAAGGCCGCGACCGAGCGCGCCATCGACGTCCAGCCGGCGGTGCGCCAGGTCTACGTCGAGGTCGAACCGGCGGCGATCGAGTCGCACGGCGGCGATTGGGAACGGCTCCAGGCCGCGCTCGAAGCGCAATGGGCGATGAGCGCGCTCACGATCGACCCGCGCGCGTTGGCCGGCTTGCAGCCTGCGCTGGCGGCCGGCAAACATGCCGTGACCGTCACGGTCTGGCAGGAGCGCGAGGTGTTGCGCGTGCAGCCCGGTTATGCCGAGGGCGCGTACGGCCTGGCCGTCGACGTCGGCTCGACCACGGTCGTCGCGCACCTGTGCGATCTGCGCACCGGCGCCGTGCGAGCCACCGAGTCGGCCATGAACCCGCAGGTGCGCTACGGCGAGGACCTGATGAGCCGGGTGAGCTACGTAATGATGCACCCGGAAGGCACCGACACGATGCACGCGGCCGTCATCGCCACGCTGCAGACGCTGGCCGAGCGGGCCGTCGTCACGGCCGGGATCGCGCTCGACGACATCGTCGACGTCGTGCTGGTCGGCAACACCGTCATGCATCACCTGTTGCTGGGCATCAGCCCGGTCGAGTTGGGCGGTGCGCCGTTTGCCTTGGCCGTGAGCGAACCCGTCGATTTGAAAGCGCGCGAGCTCGGTCTGCGGCTCAACCCGGCCGCGCGCGTGCATGTGCTGTCCTGCATCGCCGGTCACGTCGGCGCCGACAACGTCGCCGTCCAGTTGGCCGAGTCCCCGCACACAAGTTCCGAGTTGATGCTGATCGTGGACGTCGGCACCAACGCCGAGATCGTGCTCGGCGACAACGGCGGCGTGTTGTGCTGTTCGAGCCCGACCGGCCCGGCCTTCGAGGGCGCCCAGATCACGCACGGTCAGCGGGCCGCGCCGGGCGCGATCGAGCGGGTGCGCATCGACCCAACCACGCTCGAGCCCCGCTGGAAGGTGATCGGCCATCCCGATTGGATCGCGCCCGGCGAGACAACGGCGCGCGCGACCGGCATCTGCGGCAGCGGCATCATCGAAGCCGTGGCCGAGTTGTTCCTGGCCGGCGTCATCAACGCCGACGGGCTGTTCAGCGAAACGGCCGCGGCGCTTTCGCCGCGCGTGCAGTACGTGGGTCGAACAGCCGTGTATGTCCTGGCCGACGCCGAGCAATCGTCCACGGGCCAGCCGATCACGGTCACGCAGTCCGACGTCCGGGCCATCCAGCTCGGCAAGGCGGCGTTGTACGCGGGCGTCAAGTTGCTGCTGCAGGAACGCGGTGTCAGCGCCGTCGACCGCATCGTGCTGGCAGGCGCCTTCGGTAGCTACATCGACCCGCGGCATGCGATGGTGCTGGGTCTGATCCCGGACTGTGCGCTGGATCGGGTGGTGGCGGTCGGCAACGCGGCCGGCGACGGCGCCCGGATCGCGCTGCTCAACCGGACGGCGCGGCTCGAGGCCGCGCGGATCGCGCGCGAGAACCATCACGTCCAGACGGCCGTCAACCCAAACTTCCAGACGGAGTTCGTCGGCGCCATCGCGATTCCGCATGCCAGCGACGCGTTTCCGCATCTCGAGGGCATCCTGCCGGCGCCGTCGGCGACCCCGACCGAACGCCGCAGCGCCCGTCGGCGACGGAACGCGTAGGGGCGGTGCTTGTTGCCGCCCGCAGCGGTGCCTGTCGCCGCCCGCAGCGGTGCCTGTCGCCGCCCGCGGAGGGGCTTGGGGGTGGGGTAAACTAGCGTGTCACGTATCGAACATGGAGCAGAAGCGGCTATGAGTGAAGATTTGAGCGGCATCCCGACCGATGAGTTGATCCAGAACATGCACGACGACCTGTACGACGGCGTCGTCGACGGCGTCGCGGCCGGCACCAACGAGCTGCTGCGCCGGGGCCTGACACCCTCCGAGGTCATGAACCAGGCCCTGGTGGGCGGCATGGACATCGTCGGCGTCGACTTCCGCGACGGCATCCTGTTCGTGCCGGAAGTGCTCATGGCGGCCAAGGCCATGAAATCGGGAATGGAGATCTTGCGTCCGCTGCTGGCCAACACCGGCGCGGAACAGATCGGCACCATGATCATCGGCACGGTCAAGGGCGACATCCACGACATCGGCAAGAACCTGGTGGCGATGATGATGGAAGGCGCCGGTTTCAAGGTGGTCAACCTCGGCATCAACTGCGACGCCGACAAGTTCCTCGAGGCCTACCGCGAACACAAGCCCGACATCCTCGGCATGTCGGCGCTGCTGACGACCACCATGCCGTACATGGACAACGTGATCAAGCGCTTCAAGGAAGAGGGTCTGCGCGACAAGATCATCGTCCTGGTCGGCGGCGCGCCGCTCAATGCGGCCTTTGCCGAGGAAATCGAGGCCGACGCCTACTGCCGCGACGCGGCTGTGGCGGTCGAGACGGCCAAAAAGCTGATCGCCATTCGGCGCGGACACCGAGCCGGGTGAACCGCAGGCTCGAGCGAGAGAAAGGGGAGGGCGGCTCGCCGCCCGAAACATGAGCAAGTTCCACGACTTACTGCAACGCGGCGGCCCGCTGATGGCGGATGGCGCGATGGGCACCATGCTCTTCCAGGCCGGTCTTCAATACGGCGACGCCCCGGAGACCTGGAACGTCACTCACCCTGACGCGGTCCGCAACATCCAACGCCAGTACATCCAGGCCGGATCCAATATCGTGCTCACCAACACCTTCGGCGGCACGCGCTTTCGTCTGGCGATGCACAACCTGCAGAGCCGCGTGGCCGAGTTCAACCAGGCCGGCGTCGCACTGCTACGCGCCGAGGTCGAGGCCTCGGGCCGCGACGACGTGCTGGTGGCCGGCGATATCGGCCCGAGCGGCGAGATCCTGCAACCGTTGGGTCTGTTGAGCTTTGAAGACGCGGTGGCCGGTTTCGAGGAACAGGCCCGGGCGCTGGTCGAGGCCGGCGCCGACGTGATCTGGATCGAGACCATGTCGTCGCTCGACGAGGTGCGCGCGGCCTTCACCGGCGCGCGCCGAGCCTCGGCCGATATCCCGATCATCACCACGCTCTCGTTCGACACGCACGGCCGGACGATGATGGGCGTGACGCCCGAGCAGGCCTTGAAGGCCATGACCGACCTGGGCGCGGCCGCCGTGGGCGCGAACTGCGGCAACGGCACCGACGAGTTATTCACGGCCGTCCAGCGCATGCTGGCGACCGGCCCGAGCGTGCCGATCGTGGCGAAATCCAACGCCGGCATGCCACGCCTCGTCGCAGGCAAGGCGCACTACGATGCCACGCCCGAAGAGATGGCCGAGTACGCCCTGAGCGTGCGGGCGGAGGGCGCCAGCATCATCGGCGGCTGCTGCGGAAGCTCGCCCGCGCACATCGCTGCCATGGCAGCCGCGCTGCGCGCGAACCCGGCCGGTGTCGCCGCCAAACCGCAGGCCAACGCGGCGCCGGCGGAGCCGCCTGCAACCGCTGCGGCCGACGCCGGCGATCGGGCGGCGCGGCGCGCGGCCCGGCGCACGCGGGAGTCGTCATCGGCGCAATGACCACCGCCCTGATCGTCTGCGGAGCCCTGGCGCGCGAGGTGCTTGCCCTGCGCGAGCGCCACGGCTGGGACACGGACGTGTTGGGCGTGCCGGCCCTGCTCCACAACACGCCCGGGCGCATCCCCGACGCGGTTCGCAAGCGGATCATTGAGGCGCGGGCCCGCTACTCGCGGGTCGTGGTCGTCTACGGCGATTGCGGCACCGGCGGCGAGCTTGACCGCCTGCTCGCGGCCGAAGGCGTCGAACGAATCAGCGGCCCGCACTGCTATGAGATGTACGCCGGCGCCGCAAGCTTCTCGGCGCTGATGGCCGAGGAGTTGGGCACGTTCTTCCTCACCGACTACATGGTGCGCTCGTTCGAACACCTGGTTATCGAAGGGCTCGGCCTGGATCGACATCCCGAGTTGCGCGCCGATTACTTCGGCAACTACACGCGCTGCGTCTACCTGGCCCAGACCGAAGCCGACGCCCTGCGCGAAAAAGCGGTCTGGTGCGCGGCCCAGATCGGGCTCCCGCTCGAGATCCGACAGACCGGCTACGGGGAGCTTGAGCGACGGATCGACGCCTATTTCATTGCTGATTTGTGATTGGTGATTGGCACGCAATCAACGAACAGCAATCCAGAGAGGGACCATGGCTACCCTGCAGATCGTGTACTGGCGAGACATCCCGGCGCAGGTCAAGGTGCGAGCAGGGCGAGAGCGAGGCGCGGCACAGTGCAGCCAGCGCTTTCAAGACGCGATCGACGCCGCTGCGATGCGCGCCGGTCTGATCGGCACCGACGACTATCTTGCTGAATGGCGCACCGGTGACGGCATCGAGCGCGAGGGCGCGCCTGACGTCGTCGCGCAGGCCGCCGTGCTTGAGCTCGAGGCTGCCTACTCCGACGAACGCCTCAGGTCCCTCATCGCCAACGGCGGTCGCGAAGGCGCCTGATCCCGTTCATCCCCGTTCGACAACGGGGGCAGCGCCTGCTCAACCATGTCCCGCGGCCGCCACGCGGCGTGGGTGAGGGAGTTCGCATGCGTTTCCTCCAGGACCATCCTCGCCTTCTCGAATCCGCGTATGCCGCCGTCATGCGGGTGCTGCCGCTCGGAAAGCGGTGGTTGAAACCCGGCGGCTGGGTCGAACGCGTCGTCATTCCGCTCGAGCGGGTCTCCAAAGGCGCGGTCTTCAATTGTCAAATGTGCGGCCAGTGCGTGCTGCACAGCACCGGCATGACCTGCCCCATGAACTGTCCCAAGAATCTGCGTAATGGCCCGTGCGGCGGTGTGCGCGCGAACGGACACTGCGAGGTCAAACCCGAGATGCGTTGTGTGTGGGTCCAGGCCTGGGAGCGTTCGCAGGACATGCCTCGCTACGGGCATGAGTTGTTGAACGTGCTCCCGCCCGTGAACCGCAGCCTGCAAGGCACGGCGGCGTGGATCAACGAGTCGACCGGGGTGGGGATGCGGAACCCGGCAGGGTGGGTGGATGCTCCGGCGGTGCCCCGATGACCGCGCAACCGACCTTTAGCTCAGGGTCGCGGCTCGAGCGGGTGCTGCGCTCGGGCCGTTTTGCGGTGACGGCCGAGCTCAACGCGCCGGACAGCGCCGACCCGCAGGCCGTGTACGAGCGGGCGCTGGTGCTGGCCTCGGTCTGCGATGGCATCAACGCCACAGACGCCTCCGGCGCGAACTGTCACATGAGCAGCGTCAGCATCTGTGCGCTGCTGACGCGCGCCGGTTACGAGCCGGTGTATCAGATCTCGTGCCGCGATCGCAACCGCATCGCCATCCAGGGCGATGTGCTTGGCGCCGCGGCGATGGGCGTGCGCAACGTCCTCTGCCTCACCGGCGACGGCGTGCAGGCCGGAGACCAGCCCGAGGCCAAGCCGGTCTTCGATCTCGACTCGCTCACGCTCTTGCGCACGGTGCGGATCATGCGCGACGAGGGGCGTTTTCTCAGTGGGCGCAAACTCGACATCCCGCCGCGACTGTTTGTCGGGGCAGCCGAGAACCCGTTTGCGCCGCCTTTCGATTTTCGCCCGAAGCGATTGCTGAAGAAGTGGCAGGCCGGGGCGGAGTTCATCCAGACCCAGTACTGTTTCGACATCCCACGGCTGCAGGCCTTCATGGCCCGGGTCCGAGACCTGGGGCTTCACGAGAAGCTGTTCATCCTGGTTGGTGTGGGGCCGTTGCGTTCCGCAAGGGTGGCGGAGTGGATGCGTGCCAACGTCCCGGGTGTGCATGTGCCCGACGCCGTGGTCGATCGTCTGCGCAAGGCCGAAAAACCCGGCCGGGAGGGGAAACGCCTGTGTATCGAGATCATCCAGCAGGTGCGCGAGATCCCGGGTGTATCCGGCGTGCACGTGATGGCCTATCGCCAGGAGGAGCTTGTGGCCGAAATCGTCGAAGAATCGGGTTTGTTGAGTAGTCGGCTAGTCGGGTAGTCAGGTGGTCGGCCAGTCGGCCAGTCGGTTGATCCACCGGTGCGACTCTGGGGACCGGCCGGTCGACTACCGGACTACCAGACTACTGGACTACCAGACTACCCGAAGGGGTGACACCTGTCACCTGACACCCCACCTACTTTGCTTATCATCTTCCCTAGGGACCCTGTCTGACATGGAAACTGTCCTGACTTCCCCGACCAAATCGGTTCGAATTGGTCCAGATCACCCGTTCGTGATCATCGGCGAGCGCATCAACCCGACCGGCCGCAAGCTTTTGGCGACCGAGATGGCCGCCGGTAACTACGACCGTGTGCGCAAAGACGCCGCGGCTCAGGTCGCGGCCGGCGCGCATATGCTCGACGTCAACGCCGGCATCCCGATGGCCGACGAGCCCGCGATCCTGGCCGAGGCGATCCGCATCGTGCAATCGCTGACGGATGTGCCGTTGTGCATCGACTCGTCGGTGGTCAAGGCCCTCGAAAGCGGGCTGGCCGCCTATCAGGGCAAGCCGTTGCTGAACTCGGTCACCGGCGAAGAAGAGCGGCTCGAGGTCGTGCTGCCGCTAGTGGCGAAATACAAGTGCGCGGTGATCGGGATCTCGAACGACGAAACCGGCATCTCCGAGGATCCGGCGGTGCGCTTTGGCATCGCTAAGCGAATCGTCGAGCGCGCCGAATCGTTCGGCATCCCGCGCGAGGACGTGTTGATCGATCCCCTGGCGATGCCGATCGGGGCCGTGCGCATGGCCGGCCAGTCGCTGTTCACGCTCGTGCGACGTTGTCGCGAGGAACTGGGCGTCAACACCTGTTGCGGCGCGTCGAACATCTCGTTTGGGTTGCCCGGGCGCCAGCATCTGAACGGCGCGTTTCTGGCGATGGCGATGGCGGCGGGTATGTCGTGCGCGATCACCAACCCGCTCGAGGCCGACATCAAGACCATGATCCTGGCCGGCGATGTGCTGATGGGGCATGACGAGAACTGCACGAACTGGTTGAAGTACGCGCGCTCACTGCCGTCAACGGCCCCGGCAAGCGCTCCTGCCGCAGCGTCGACCGCTCAGCCCGAAGGCGGGCGTGACGTCTCGGCCGAGCGGGCGGCGCGCGAAGCCCGCCGGGCTTCGCGGCGGTCGGGCGGGGAGAACTAAGCGGCATGGCGCTGGCCTGGGCCGACTTCGAGCGGGTGGACATGCGCGTCGGCCGGATCACGGATGTCGAGGCCTTTCCCGAGGCGCGCAAACCGGCGTACAAACTGACGATCGACTTCGGCCCGTTCGGGGTCCGACGTTCTTCGGCGCAGATCACGAACTATCGGCGCGACGACCTGGTCGGCCGCTTGATCGTGGCGGTGGTGAATTTCCCGCCCAAGCGAATCGGGCCGTTTGTATCGGAAGTACTGGTGCTGGGTGCGATCCAGCCCGACGACAGCGTGATCTTGCTGGCGCCCGACCCGGGCGCTGAGCTGGGCAGCCGCATTGCTTGACGCGAACCGGCGCCCGGCCATTCCGCAGCAGCAATCCGCCGTGATGAAGCGCATCGCGGCCGTATGTGGAGGATCCTAAATGCCATCCGCTCGCAAACCCCAAGCCCGCAAAGCCGCCAAGCGCCCGGTTGCGAAGAAACTCGCCAAGCCCGCGCCGCTCGCCTTTACGCCGACCAAGCTCAAGCTGGTCCGGCCGGTGCCCAGCGACATCGATATCGCGCAGGCCGCCAAACTCAAGCCGATCGCGCAGGTCGCCGAAGAAGCCGGCCTGAAACCGAACGAGCTCGTGGCTTACGGCACCGACAAGGCCAAGGTCCGGCTGACGGTGCTCAAGCGGCTGGCGCGTGCCAAGAACGGCAAGTACGTCGACGTGACGGCCATTACGCCGACCCCGCTTGGCGAGGGCAAGACCACCACGACGGTCGGCCTGTCGCAGGCCCTCGGCGCGCACCTGGGCAAGAAGGTCTTCACCTGCATTCGCCAGCCCAGCATGGGCCCGACGTTCGGCATCAAGGGCGGCGCGGCCGGCGGCGGTTACTCGCAGGTCATCCCGATGGAGGAGTTCAACCTCCACCTGACCGGCGACATCCACGCCATCACGGCCAGCCACAACCTGATGGCCGCCGCGATCGATGCGCGCATGTTCCATGAGACCGACCAGCCCGACGACGAGAAGTTGTTCAACGCCTTCTGCCCGAAGGCCAAGGACGGCTCGCGCAAGTTCGCCGAGTGCCATATCCGCCGGATGAAGAAACTCGGCATCACGGCCGCCAAGCCCGATGACCTGACGGCCGAGGAGAAGCGCAAGCTCTTCCGGCTCGACATCGACCCGGCCACGATCCAGTGGAACCGCGTGGTCGACATCAACGACCGCATGCTGCGTCAGATCACGGTCGGGCAGGGGCCCGAGGAGAAGGGCCGCACCCGCACGACCGGATACGACATCACGGTCGCCAGCGAGATCATGGCCATCCTGGCCCTGACGACATCGATCGAGGACATGCGCGAGCGCTTCGGGCGCATGGTCTTCGCGACCTCGAAGTCGGGCGAGCCGCTCACGGCCGACGACCTGGGCGTGGCCGGCGCGATCACGGTCCTGATGAAGGACGCGATCATGCCGAACCTGATGCAGACCCTCGAGGGCACGCCGGCCTTCGTGCATGCCGGGCCGTTCGCGAACATCGCCCACGGGCAGTCGTCGATCCTGGCCGACCAGATCGCGCTCAAGCTGGTCGGGCCCGACGGCTACGTCATCACCGAGTCGGGCTTCGGCGCGGACATCGGCATGGAGAAGTTCATGGACATCAAGTGCCGCTACTCGGGCCTGACGCCCGACTGCGTGGTGCTTGTGGCCACGGTGCGCGCCCTGAAGATGCACGGCGGCGGGCCGAAGGTGACGCCAGGCAAGCCGCTCGACAAGGCCTACACCGACGAGAACCTCGAGTTGCTACGCGCCGGGCTGCCGAACCTGCTGCGCCACATCCAGAACGCGCGCAACTACGGCGTGCCGGTGTTGGTGGCCGTCAACTCGTTCTCGACCGACACCGAGGCCGAGATCAACCTGATCCGCGAGGCCGCGCTCGAGGCAGGCGCCGAAGACGCGGTCAAGTGCTCGCACTGGGCCGACGGCGGCAAGGGCACCAAGGCCCTGGGCGAAGCCGTCATCAAGGCGACCCACAAGCCCAAGGACTTCAAGTTCCTGTACCCGCTGGATGCGCCGATCAAGGACAAGATCGAAGCGATCGCGAAGTTCTACGGCGCCGACGGCGTGGACTACGAGCCCGAGGCCGAGGCCAAGATCGCGCGCTTCACCGAGTTCGGCTACACCAACCTGCCGATCTGCATGGCCAAGACTCACCTGAGCTTCTCGGCCGATCCGAACCTCAAGAACGCGCCGACGGGCTTCCGCATCCCGATCCGCGACATCCGTGCCTCGATCGGGTCCGGCTTCCTGTACCCGTTGGTGGGCTCGATGCGCACCATGCCGGGCCTGTCGACCCGGCCGTCGTTCTTCGACGTCGATCTCGATCTCGTGACTGGCAAGGTCAAGGGCCTGTTCTAGCCCGCGATCTGCGAAAAACGAAGCGGCCCGGGGCATCGCCCCGGGCCGCTTCGTTTTTCTTCACTGCACCCAGAGGGTCTGGTACGGCCCCAGCGCCACAGCACCGGGATCCACGTCGGCGCTCGTGATCAGGTCGCGGGCCGGTCCGCGCCAGCCGAGCGCGGTCAGCGCCACAGATTGCGGCGCGGCCGTGACGTTCTGAAGCGCCAGCGCGCGGGCCGATCCGTCCGGCGACTCGCGCCAGAGCCCGAAGACGTGCGCGCCGGCGTCGACCACCTGCTGCGACCCGAGCGGATGAAAGGCGGCCGTGCTTGCGCGGGCGCGAAGCAGCGCGGCGTAAGCAGCGTAGACGCGCCGGCGCAACGAGCCGTGCGCTTCGAGTTCCGCCTCGAGCCGGGCGCGGGTCAGCTTCTCGCGGTTGATCGTGCGGTTGCGCCCGGTCTCGCGGACGCCCTCGGGCCAGCCGCGGGAGCCGAACAGGCTGTGGAAGTAGATGCCGGGCATCCCGACGATCGTCAGCATCATCGCCTGCGCTGCCATGAACCGCGCAGCCTGAAGCTCGAGCGGCTCCGATCCGGCCGGGTCCGAGAGCGCGTCGAAGTAACTGATGTTCATCTCGTACGGGCTCTGCGACCCGTCCGGGTTGTGCTTGGTCGAGATCAGGCCGCCGTGAGCCAGCGTCTGTTGCACAAGCGCGTCGATGTCGGCCTGCGGCAGGATGCCGCGCGCCGGGTTGAGCCCGATGCCGTCGTGCGAGGCCAGGAAGTTGAAGAACGTGACGTCGTGCGACGGCAGCGCCAACGTGGCCGCCCATTCGCGCAGGCGCGTCGCGTCGCCGGTGCGCAACGTGTGCAGCGTCAGCGGCGGCAGCGCGAAGTTGTAGACCAGCTGCGCCTCGTTGCGGCCGTCTCCGAAGTACGAAAGGTTGTCGACGTGCGGGACGTTGGTCTCCGTGATCAGCGCGACGTGCGGTGCGGCGACGTCGAGCACGGCCCGCAGAAGCTGGATCACGCGATGAGTCTGCGGCAGGTGGATGCAGGTCGTGCCGAGTTCCTTCCACAAGTACGCGATCGCATCCAGTCGAATGAAGTCGGCGCCGTCATCGGCGTAGCCCAACAGCACGTCGACGATCTCGAGCAAGACGTCGGGGTTGCCGGCGTTCAGGTCGATCTGGTTGGCGCTGAACGTCGTCCAGACCTTCTTCTCGCCGGCCGCCGTCTGAAACGGCGTGAGCAGCGGCAGGGCACGCGGGCGCACCACCTGCGAGAGGTCGGGGTCGCCCGCGACCACGACGAAGTAGTCGCGATAGCGCGGGTCGTCGCGAAGGAAGCCCTGGAACCAGGCGCTGCTCGCCGAGATGTGGTTGATCACGCCGTCGAACATCAGACGAAAGCGGCGACCCAGGGCGCGCACATCGTCCCAGGTTCCGAGCGCGGGGTCGATCGCGCGGTAGTCGACGACCGAGAATCCGTCGTCGGACGTCCATGGATAGAACGGCAGGATGTGCACGCCGTTCACCAGGCCTTGCAGTCGCTCGTCGCACACATGAGCCAGGGTGCGCAGCGGCGCTTCGTCAAGCGCCGTCACCTGATCGCCGTACGTGATCAGAAGCGCATCCCGCTCGCTTAAGGCGATCTTGCGACCTTCCGCATGTGTTCGACCGCCCGTGTGCGCCGTGATCACGGCCTCGAGCCGGCCGGCGATCTCGTGCGCGCGTTCACGGCCGTACAGGTCGGTGAGGTATGGGAGCCAGGTGGTGGACATGGCGAAAGTATAGCAATGACCGCGGACGGCAGACCGCAGACCCGGCGGTCACTTCGCAACCATCGGCAGCCCGGCCACCATGAAGAACACGCGATCGGCGAGCGCGGCCAGACGCTGGTTGGCTCGGCCAAGCGCGTCGCGATAGGCACGGCCGAGGGCATAGGGCGGGACGATGCCCAGACCGACCTCGTTCGACACGACGATCCAGTCCAGCCTCGACGCGTGGATGGCCTCAACCAGGGCCGCGATCTCGGGCGCAATAGCGGCCTCGGCGACCTCGGGCCGCAGGTCTTCGGGCAAGGGCGCGACGACGTTGTTGGCCAGCAGCGTGATGCAGTCGAGCAGCACCACGGCCGGTTTCTCGGCCGTGGTGGCCAGCCAGTCGGTCACGGCTGCGCCGACGTCGAGCGGCGCCTCGAGCGTCTTCCAATGCGCGGGCCGGTCGGCCTGATGGCGCCGGATGCGCGCGGCCATGTCATCGTCCCAGGCCCGGGCCGTGGCCACGTACAACACCGGTCCGCCGTGCTCCGTCGCAAGACGTTCGGCGTGACTGCTCTTGCCGCTTCGGGCGCCGCCAAGGATGAAAGTGAACATAGGAGGAAAGTGTCAGGCGTCGATGCGTGGGCGGAAGACTATTCGGAACCAGCGGATGTCTGAGGGATGAGACCCGACGCCTGGAGCCGCTCCAGGCCGGCCCTCACCGCCGTCAACGAGGTCTCGTAGTCGGCCTCGAAGACCTCGAGCGTCAACCAGCCGTCGAAGTCGGCGGCGATCAACGCAGCCAGGACGGGGTCGAGCTGCTCCGGCGGCGTATGCGCCAGCGAGCTATGGTCGCGCGTCGCCAGGCCGTGCAGGTGGATCACGCGCGTGCGCGGCAGCGCGGCGGCGAGCACGGGCAGCGGGTCGTGCCCATCGACCCAGAGATGGCCGATGTCAAGGCAGCGCGACACCGGCAACGCGGCCAGGATCGGGTCGGCGAAGTCGAGCGGATCGTGTTCGAGGTTCTCGACGGCCAGCAAGGCCGGATCGCCGATCCAGTCGCAGACGTGCTCGAGCGCCCGGCTGGTCTGCTCACACCAGAGCGCGTGGGCGTGGGCGTCGAACGGCCCCGTCAGCAGCTCGCGACCGTCGAGGTGCGCGATATAGGCCACGGGTGCCAGATCGCGGGTCGCGTCGATCACGGCTCGGGCCTTGATCAGCGACAGGTGGTCGAGCGGCGCGTCGGCCGCGCCAAGGTGTAGATCGAGCGGGAGATGGACCGTGTACTGCAGGCCGTCGGCGTCGCCGATCACGCGCAGCGCGCGGACCTCGGCCGGCTCCGGGAAGTTGCACGGCCCGTTGGGCACGTCGAAGAGCACCAGCTGCATGTGGTCCGCCCGACCCGCCAGATAGCGCGCATTGGCGGCGAGGTCGCCGGGGATGATGTAGGACGTGGTCCCGATCTTGAGTGTGTTCATAGCGGCCAATGCGCGGCAAAGGTCAGGATCACGGCCAGCTCCGAGACTTCGATGATGGCGCCGAGCATGTCGCCGCCCATGCCGCCGAGCCGGTCACGCGAGATCGCGGCGCCGGCCAACGCAACCAGATGAGCAACCAGCACGGCGACCAGCACGCGCACGTCGCCGAGGATCCCAAGCGCCAGCACGCCGATCGGCAGCAGCGCCGCAGCCACGATCACGCCGGGCGTCAAACCGGCAGCGAAGTCCTCGCCCAGGCCCGCGTTCTCGGCGAGCGGCAGTTTGCCTGCGATGACGGCCAGCCAACGCGCAATGACGGGCGCGATGGCCAGCGGCACGAGCCCTGTGGCCGGCAGCGCGGCGACGGCCGCGATCTTGAGCAGGATGAGGAGCAGCAGCGTGAGCGCGCCGAAAGTCCCCAGACGTGGATCGACCAGGATCTGCAGTCGACGCTCGCGCGGCAGGGCGGGCAGCAGGGCGTCGCCGCAGTCGGCCAGACCGTCGAGGTGTAGGCCGCCGGTGACCGCGGCCCAAAGCGCCACCGTCAGTGTAGCCGCCAGCCAGGGCTCGAACACCAGGCGCAGACCGTATAGGGCAGCGGCCAGCAGGCCGCCCAGGATGAGGCCGACCAGCGGGAACCACGCGGCCGAGCGGCCGAGGTCACCGGCGCTGGGCGTGCGCGCCAGGGCCGGGGTGGGGATGCGCGTCAGAAAACTGAGCGCCAGGATCAAGCGATCGAGCATGTCAGGGTCCATCCCGCGACGCATGAATGGGGCCACGGGCCACCTGACGATACCCGAACTTCACACAAACTCAAAACGCGGGACTTAAAGCGAAAGCGGGTGTATCGCAAGGCCGAGGCTCCCTCTCGGCCTTGCGATACACCCGCTTTCGCCTGACCTCTCACATGCCGGCCGGCGCGAGGTTGAGCCCGCCCACCACCGGCTGCGACCTGACCGCCGGCGCGCTGTGTTCGTCGGCATGGCCGCGGGTGGCCAGGGCGTCGATTTCGGCCCGGGTCTCGTACACGGCCGCGATCACGCCGTCGCGCATCATGATCACGCGATCGGTGAAGTTGACCATGCGCAGGTCGTGCGTGACCATGATGCCGGCGCGTCCTTGCTCGTGGATCAGGCCCGAGAAGGTCTCGACCACCTGGAAGGCGCGTTCGGTGTCGAGGCTGGCGGTCGGCTCGTCGGCCAGGACCACGGCCGGGTTATGGATCAGGGCGCGCGCGATGGCCACGCGCTGCTGTTGGCCACCCGACATCTGGCCGGGCAGGTTATGGAGCCGGTCGCTCAGGCCGAGGCGGTTGAGGATGTCCTTGGCGCGCGCGCGGCCGACCTTGTCGAGCTTGCCGTTGAGCCGCAGCATCAACTCGACGTTCTCCAGCGCGTTGAGATAGGGCACCAGGTTGTTGGCCTGGAACGTGAACCCGATCTGCTCGCGCCGGAACGCGACGCGCTGGCCTTCCGAGAGCTTGGCCAGGTCGCGACCCGCGATCATGACTTCGCCCGCGGAGGGCGCCAGCAGCGCCGCCAGGATGGCCAGCAGCGTGGTCTTGCCCGAGCCGCTGGGCCCGACAAGCGCGACGAACTCGCCGGGCTTGACCGCCAACGACACCTCTTTGACGGCGTTGATCGGCTGGCCTTCGAGCGTATAGGTCTTGGTGACGTGACGGGTTTCGAGTGCGAACATGCTCAGAGCCTCACAATCCGAGCGCGCGCAGCGGCTCGATCTGGATCGCGTAACGGACCGACACACTGCCGCCGACCGGGCCGATCAACAACAGCGCCCCAATGGCGGTGGCCACGCCGACGCCGGTGAAGGCCACGGGCACCGACGCCGGCATGCCCAGGCTCAACAACAACGTAAACGTGCTGCCCAGGCCGACGCCGATGGCGGTCACCAGCACGATCTGGAGCACGGCGGCCGTGCCGACCGTGGCGTTGCTGGCCCCGATGGCCTTGAGCACGCCGATCTGCGGCACCTTCTGCAAAATCTGGATCTGGAAGAAGCCGCCGATGACGAGCACACCGATCAGGAGCGTGAACACGCTCTGCGTCGTCAGCGTGCTTTGCTGGGCCGAGTAGCCGGGCAGCTTCTCATAGGTCTCGCGGACGGTCTGGACCTCGATGCGCGCCACCGAGTCGAGCAGACGCGCGCGCACAGTTTCGACCTGTGTCGGGTCGTCGAGCTTCACCGCGATCGCGCCGACGGTCAGCTCCGAGCTGGCCGACTCGCCCTCGCCCTTCGGGCGCACGCGATCCCAGGTGAACATAGGCACGAACAGCGTCGGTTGGAAGAGGTAGGTCTGATTGTCGCTGACCCCGACCACGCGCAGCGTGTACGTCTGGTCCTGAGTGCCTTGCGTGGTTTGAATCGTGATCGTGTCGCCGACCTCGATCGCAAGCTGGTTCAGCACCGCCCGGTCAAGGACGACCTCGGCCGCCTGGATCGTGCTCAGCCCTCGACCTCGGACCGCCGCCGGCTCGCCGGGCTTGCCGGGTTCGACACCGACCAGCGAGACCCGCAGCGGGTCCCCGCTCTTGGGCAAGGGGTCGATGACGTTGGCGCTCGAGAAGCCGATGGCGCCTGCCGCGGCCACGCCCTCGACGCGCTCGACGGCAGCCATGCGCGAACGCCCGAGGCGGCTGGAGGTCAGGATGCCGTCGGCCCGATCGCCCAGCACGACGAGCTGCGCATCCAGCTTCGACAGGTACTGCCGGTTGGCGTCCGCCAGCCCTTCCGCCAAAGCGGCGATGAAGAGCACGAGCACGGTGATGAGCGCGATCACCATGCTGAAGAGAAGGAAGCGGCCCCGGTTGCGCCAGAGCTCGCGCGTCGCCAGGTGGATCGAGACGGAGATGCTTGTCACACCAACAAGATAGCATCCGGCTTCGCCGCGTCGGAAGGTTGTAGAAGCCTTAGAGCCTCATGAGCCGAGTATTCGCCATAAATACGAGACGCGGTCGGCAGGCGCCGACCGCGTCTTAATTCGGATTTTGTTTGCAGAGCCCGCGCGTCAGGCCCAGACCCACAACCAGCCCAGCGGCACCAACGCTCCGAGGAACACGATGCTCATCAGCGTCACAAAGGCGTAGAACAGCCGACCGGGCACACCCCAGCCGCGGTCCCACCAGCTGCGGATCGCGCTCACCAGCATGCCCAGGGTCAGCACAAGCACCAGCGCCGGGATCAGGAAGAGCGGCATCGTCCAGCCGGGCAGACCATAGAGGATGGTGTTGCCGTCGTTGGTCGCCGCCCAAAGCGAAATACCCAGCACGGCGATCACAAAGCCCAACGCCAGAAGCCCGGCGAGCAGACCGATCGCACGCGCCGCCCAACGGCCGAGCTTCTCGCGCGTGGTCTGCGGCGTGCTTGGCCCCCACTTGGCGATCCAGCCAAACAGGGCCATCACCGGCCAGATGATCCAGGCGGTCATGAGCAAGGCAGCGGCGATGAGGGCGACGACCAGGGCGATCATCTGGGTGGCGTTCGTGCCCGATAGGATCGAGTACGGCACCGTCGTCATCACCATGGTCGCCGGCGTCTTGAAACCGATCGTCTGCGCTTCGACGCAGGCGGTGTCGGGTCGTTGGCCGGGGTTGTCGATGAAGGCCAGCATGACGCCGGCCATGCACTTGCCCGAGAGGCCGCTGCCGTGACCGCCGTTGGGCGTGGTGAGCACATAGCTGCGGCTTAGCGTCTGCGCCGTGAGCTCGCCGTAGGCCGGCGGCGTGATCGGATCCATGTGGCCGTTGATCACCAGCGTCGGGATGTCGCTGACCACGGGCTCGTTGGCCCCCGGCGCGAGCGCCGGCACCTGGATCACCTGGCAGAAGTGCTCGGTCGAGGTCGTGTCGTTGAGCAGCGAGTCGACGATCTCCGGCCGCACCCCGTCGGTGTTGAACGCGAAGTCGGTGCTCCCCGGCTCTTCCGCGCACATCGTGGCGTGATACATGGCCGTCGCAAAGGTCCCATCGAACGCGACAAGCGACCAATACGTGCGCAGGAGCGTGCTGTCGCCCTGGTCATGGATGTCGGCAATCAGCTTCGGCAACAGCGGGATGGATTCGGTCGAGTACAGGACCTGAACCGTCATCATCAACAGCGTGTCGCCGGTCAGCAGGGCGTCGACCTGGCGGCCGGTCGCCTGCCGCGTGAACGGGTCGCGCTCGTCGATGGTGAGCATCACCGGGTTCGCGTTGAGGGTCACGAGCGTGTCGTAGAACGTGGTCTCCAGGTCGGGGTAGGCGCGATTGCAGGCCGCGTCGATCCGGCAGGCTTCGAAGAAGGCGTCCAGGGCGCGCTGCCACGATTGGAGGACGTCGGGCAGGTAGTTGACCTGGGTCGGCACCACCGAGTCGAGGATCACGGAGCGCAGGCCGGTCGGGTAGTCGCGCATGGTGTGCAGGGCCAGCAGCGTGCCGTAAGACACACCGTAGAGGTTGATCTGATCGTAGCCGAGGGCCGTGCGCAGAGTCTCGATGTCGGCGGCGTTCTCGATGCTGTCGAAGACGCTGAAGTCGACGCCCTGATCGCGCAGGTTCTGGACGCAACCGTCGGTGGCCTTGTTGGCCAGCCGATCCGACTCTTCACGCGTCAGGTTCTCGGCGAGCGTGTCCTCGGTCAGCGTCAGGTACTCGGGGCAGTTCAGGAACGGTTCTGAATACAGCGTGCCGCGCTGATCGAAGATGATGATGTCCCGATCGGCCACCAGAGGGCTCGGCGCCTGCAGCGGTGGGAACAGGTAGGTCATGAACACGTCGATCGACGAGCCGCCCGGCCCGCCCTGCAACAGGATCAAGGGGTCAGGCGCCACGACCTCGGCCTGGCTGCGTACGATCGCCACGCCCAGACGCAGGGTGCGACCGTCGTTCGGGTTGGCGTGTTCGGCGGGCACCGTCAGCCAACCGCAGTCGATTCGGTACGCGCCCTCCACGGTTGCGTGCTGGCCGTCGTACGTGCCGAGCGGCAGGCTGAACATGCAATCATCGGGTTCGAAGATGCCGGGCCCGGGTTGTGCCAGGGCCGGTCGGGGCAGCGCCAGACCGACGATGAGGAACAGTCCCAGCAGCCCGAGCAGCCGGGCTTGCGATCGATACGTCATCATAGGGGTCTCCCAAAACATGCAAGCCGAAATCGAAGACGCGGCAGCGGCCGCGCTCACACCTGGGATTGTACCGGCCCGTTGGCAGGCATCAGGAGTGCGAACGACGGGTCTTTGGCCTTGAGGCGCGTCGTTCGCACGCTCGTTATCTTATCCCAGGCCTTGCGAGGTCAGCCATTTCTGCAGCGCCAGTGCGCCGAACCCCAGGACGACCACCACGCTGTTGTTAAGCATATGGATGAGGATGCCCGGCCACAATGAGTGCGTCTGTTCGTAGACCCAGGCCAGACCCAGACCGATGATCAGGCTGGTCAGGATCACGGGCGGCGAGTCGGCGTGCGCGGCGGCGAAGGCCAGGCTGCTGACCACGATCGACCAGCGGGCATCGAGCCGCTTGCGCAGCAGGCTGTACACCACGCCGCGGAAGAAGGCCTCTTCGCCGATCGGAGCCAGCAGACCGACGCCGACAAAGGCCGACGCAAAAGCGCCGAAGCTGATCTCGGGGAAGATCAGGTCGGTGCGCACGTTCAGGCTCGTGTCCTGCGTGATCCACACGTAAAACATCCCGATCGCGATCCGCACGGGCAACAGCCCGAACGTCAGGCCGAGCACGAGGCCCAGCCAGAGCAGCGTGGGCCGCGCCGTCAACCCGAGGTCCTGGAGCGTGATGGCGCGGGTGAGCAGGGCCAGCGCCAGCCCGATGCCGCCGAGCGCGATCAGGTTGGCCAGACCGGCCAGCAGCGGCAACCACACGGCCACCGCCGTGTGATTCGGCGCCTGCGCGTCGGTCAGGCCGGGGCCGAGCAGCAGGCCGATGCCCGCGCTGGCCGCGAGCCAGATCGCGAGCGTCACCACGATAATGGCGCCGATCAAGAGCCAGGCCGGGCGGCGTAGAGCGTTCGGCAGTGTGGAGGTCATGAACAATGCCGGAAAAAACGGAGAGGCCCACGCGCCAGAGCAGGGCCCTGGCCCGTGGGCCTCTCCAGTTGGGTCGTCAGGGATCAGCTCGATGTGCGCGGGATGTAAGGCAGGATCGCCTTGGCCAGGTTCTGGGTCGGCATGGTCTGCAGCCACACCCGCCCCGGGCCGCGCAGGGTCGCCAGGAACAGGCCCTCGCCGCCGAAGAGGATGTTGGTGAAGCCCTTGACCATCTCGATGTCGAAGCCCACGCTGGGCTCGAGCATGGCGACGTGGCCGGTGTCGACCTTGAGCACCTGATTGGCTTCGAGCGTGTACTCGACGATCTCGCCGTCGAGACAGACAAAGGCCAGGCCGGGGCCGGTCAGCTTCTGCATGATGAAGCCCTCGCCGCCGAACAGACCGGCGCCGAGCTTGCGGCGGAAGTGGATGTCGAGCCCGACGGTCTTCTCGGCCGCCAGGAACGCCGACTTCTGCGCGATCATCGACTGGCCCTCTTGCAGCATCACGGGCACGATCTTGCCCGGGAAGTCGCTGGCGAAGGCCACGATGCCCTTGCCGCCGATGCTGGTGTATTCGACCAGGAAGAGCGACTCACCGCTGACCGCGCGCTTGAGAATGCCCCCGATCCCGCCGCCGCGGCCGCTGGTCTTCATGTCGATGTTGTGGCTCATCCATGACATGCCGCCGGACTCGGAGTACACGGTCTCACCCGGGTCGAGTTCCATCAAGACAGCCTGAAGCGTGCTGCCGATGATCTTGTACTCCATACCCGTGACGCCTTTGCCGCTTGAAGTGACGGTCGGGTCGGGGAGATCGAGACGGTTGCTGGTGCTCATTCCTGCTCCTTTTGGGTTCTCAACAGTCTGTGTCAGCTCGGCTCGCCCGTGACACAAACGCGGCTCGTTGACGCGCCGCATTCGTATACGTCGGGGCCTGTGGATAAGTTGCGGATAGTATATGTCAGATTGATTCGCAGGCTTGCGTAACCGGATGTATCGCAAAAGCCGGCTGGCACAGGTCGATCGACCTGTGTCAGCCGGCTTTCGGTGCGCAGCGGTGGCTCAGCGGAAGATCGGCTGCGGGTTCCGGGCTTCGGCCTGGAGTTTGATCTGCTGCAGCCAGTCGTGTTCGGCGATCGCGCCGCCGCGGTCCATGCTGCGGCGGGTGACCGCCAGACCGGAACGCGCCATGTCGGCGGCTTCGGCGTAGCGATCCTCGGCGAACAGGACCGCGGCTTCTGCGCGCGCGCGGATGTGAGGCTCGACCATACCGCCCTGCGCGTTGCTGAGCAGGTCGCGGGCGCGCGCGGCGTTCCCGCGGCACCAGGCTTCGTAATAGGCTGCCTCGACCACGAGGGCGGGGCGGAATGTCTCGGGCAGGCCGTCTTGTTGACCCAGGGCCAGGTCGATCAGGTCGCCGGCCTCGGCGGTGCGGCCGCAATCCATCAGCCACACGTAACCGAACCAGTTGGCGATCGCATCCTGCGAGCCGCCTTCGCGCAGGTCGAGGAAGCGCTGCATCAGGCGCGGGTTCTGCTCACGCGGACGCGTGCCCCCGGCCGAGGCGCCGGTGATCGCGATGCTGAGTTGCTTGCGCTCGGCCTCGTGACCGCCGCGAAGGCAATCGAGCAGCTGCGCGCCGTCGGTCTGGAAGCCGCCGGTCTTGCCGGGCAGGATCGTGGCCAGGAAGATGCCGCCGTTGAGCAGGCTGAAGACCAGCAGCCAGAACAGCGACTCGCCGTGCAGGGTGTTGCTGACGTCGCGCAACAGGAACGCGGCGCCCAGGCCGAGCGCCGAGAAGAACAGACTGGCCAGCGGCCCGGCCGCGATCGCCACAGCGAAACGCGGGGTCAGGTTGTGGCCGTCCATCGGCACCGAGGCCGCCAGACCGCCGTAGAGCGAGAAGTCTTCGTTGACCCGCCACTGGATCGAGTCGCCTTCGCGTACCAGCTTGACCGGCCCGATGACCAGCAGCATGAACTTGAAGCCCATCAGGCTGCCGCCGATGAGGTGCCCGATCTCGTGAAAGGCCAGGGCCAGGAAGAGCACGGCCAGCACGCCGACGATCAGGGCCGGCGCTCCGGGGATGCTGACGCTCAGCCCGAAGTCGACGCCGCGAACCAGGTAGCCGACCGCCAGACCCAGCGCTGCACCGAACACGGGGATGAACGTGTACAGGCCCCAGCGCAAGACGCGCGAAACCGGCCGGGGGGCGGCTGGGGCGGGCGCCTGAACAGGTACTGTAGCTTCCATGGAATCTTCCGGGTCTGCAAACCCTTTTTTAACACTGATCTCGGCGACAGTCAATGTGGGCGCTCCCAGGGTCATCGTTCCTCACCCGCCTGACGACATAAAGTTAGTGGTCGTCCGGGGGTGCGGAGGATGATGCAAGATGCGTGCCAGAAAAGCCCAGTCGTCAAGATGCCGGCTCGTCATGTGGCCGTCGAAGCCGCAATGGCGTCACGGGACCAGCCGACGACCCGACTACTCGATCCGATCCGGGTCGACGATCGGGTCCCACCAGTTCCAGGTGACACCGTCCGACTCGCCGTCGACGTGCGGAAAGTGCCTGAACCACCAGAGGTGGTGCAGGCGGATGTCGCCGTTGCCCCACTCGGCGCAGGCCTCTCGGCGCGCCGTGGCGTCGAGGTCCGGGAACTTCAGCCACGCGCGCGAGCGACTGACGACGGGCTGCGGATTGCCCCAATCGTAGTCCCGCGTGCTGTTTGGCGCAAAGTGGACGTTGCCGCACTCGGCCCGCCCGGGGTGGCTGCGGTCGTGACGCGTGAAACGCTCCCACAGGTTGCCGCCGTCGCGCGTGTTGCGATAGGCATGCCCGACGATGAACTCGGCCCGATGGCCGAGGTCCTCGAGCATCTCGCCGACACCGCGCTCGTAGTTGAAGCCCATGATGATGAAGCGGCGCCGCGCGTGTTCGGTGCCGTGCAGCACCGGCGCGTTGCACGGGATCGCGCCCGGGCCGCCCATGATCGATTCGTAGTAACCGAAGTAGGGCCCGCCGAACAACCAGACCTCGTCGATCGCGCCGCCGTCGATACGCGCGATCAGGTCGAAGTCCGCGACCAGACGCAGATAGTCGACGCCGTCGGGCGCGTGCCAGCCGCCCCGACGCTGCCAGTTGCGCCAATAGCTGTCGGGCGTGTACGCGAAGCCGTCGGCCTTCGCCGGGAAGGCGTCGACCTCGATTCGTTCGACGACACGGAAGTCCGCCAGACCGTGACTGCATTCGCGCACGTCCTCGGCGTAGCGTTCGGCCAACGCGTCGGGATCGTTCCAGCCCAATGCGGCGTTGAGCTTGCGTCCGCCGGCCAGCGGGATCTGTGGATTGTGGATGATGCTCAGGACGCGCCGCGCGATCGGTTGGGGCATGGGCTGTATGATAATCGAGACCGTCAACGATCCTCACAAGGAGAACCGCATGATCGCCGGAGCCCGCTACGCACACACCAACATCATCGCGCAAGATTGGCGCCGACTTGTGGAGTTCTATGTGGACCTCTTCGGATGCGAACGGGTGCCGCCCGAGCGCGATCTCAAAGGCCCGGCGCTCGAAGCCGGCACCGGGGTCAGCGGTGCCACACTGCGCGGCATGCACGTGCGACTGCCCGGATACGGCCCGGAAGGCCCGACGCTCGAGATCTACAGCTACGGCGCGATGCCCGCCAAGCCGCCGACCGCGATCGATCGCCCGGGCTTCGGCCATCTTGCCTTCCAGGTCGCCGACGTGGCCGCCGCGCAGGCCGAAGTGCTGGCGGCCGGCGGACGCGCGCTCGGCTCGATCGTGCGCACGCCGGTCGGCGACCGTTCGGTGATGTGGTGCTACGTGACCGACCCCGAGGGCAACCCGGTCGAGCTGCAGGCCTGGGGGCCGGCTCTGTCCAAAGAGGAGGTTTGAGGATGAAGCTCGTGGAGCTCGCGCGGTTCTCCCCGGATGTCGCCGCGACGGCGGATTTCTATCGGCGTCTCTTGGGCGTTGACCCGGCGTACACCGACGCCGACATCGCGGTCTTTCGGATCGAAGGCCTCACGCTTTTGGTTCACGCCGAGTACACGCCGGACGCCGACATCCCTTTGCCGCCGACCGATCACGTGGCGTTCGCCGTCGACGACCTTGAGGCCGAATGCGCCCGCCTGGCGGCAGAAGGGGTGTCGTTCGAGCTCGCGCCACGCGACTATCCGTGGGGGCGCTCGGCCTATTTGCGTGATCCTGATGGGCGCCAGATCGAGATCGCTCAGGCGCGTTGACATGCCGACCGAGATCACGCTCGACCGTTTTCGACCGACGGATCAGGACTCAGCGCGGGCCCTGATCCTGGCCGGTCTGGCCGAACGCTGGGGGACCCTCGACGAGGGCCGCAACCCCGACCTGAACGACATCGCGGCCCATTATGCCCTCGGTGTCTTTCTGTGCGCCTGGTCGGGCGAGAGGCTGGTCGGCACCGGCGCGTTGGTGCCCCGTGAGGCCGGCGTGGTCGAGATCGTGCGGATGTCTGTGGCCCGTGACTGGCGGCGCACCGGGGTGGGGCGACGGATCGCCGAAGCGCTGTTGATCGAGGCCCGGGATCGCGGCGCGCGCCGGGTCGTGCTCGAGACGACGGAGACCTGGGCGGATGCCGTGGCGTTTTATCTGCGACTGGGGTTTGTGATCACGCACCACCTGGACGGCGACGCGTACTTCGCGCTCGATCTGAACGCGTAAGGCGCGCTCAGGCTTCGCTGTCGGTGACGGGCTTGCTGACCAGTTTGTAGCCGCGGCCGCGTTGCGTGAGGAGATAACGGGGCTTGAGCGGGTCGGGCTCGATCTTGGCGCGCAATCGGCTGACGAGTTTCTCGATGCGAGCATCGTCGACCCGATCCATATAAGCGCCGTTCCAGACCGACTCGACGATCATCTCCTTCGTGGTGAGACGATCGCGGCGCTGCGCCAGCAGCTGCATCAGTCGGTACTCGAGGTCGGTCAGCACCGAGATTCGGACCCCATCCACGCGCACTTCACCGGCGTCTTCGTCGACGTACACGCCCTGTTCGGCCGACTGCACCCCGGCGCCCTGGCGGACGAGAAAGGTTCGGAACAGCGGCGAGAACAGACGGCCGTTGGAATCGAGCAGTCCGAAAGCGGTCAGATGCTCGCGGTCCAGCGGGTTGAGGCCTTCATCGCCGTTGGAGGCCAGCACGGCGAGGGCGTTCTGCTCCTCGGGCCGCAGCTGGTTCCAGATCTTGAGACACTCGGCGCGCGCGTTGGCGTCGCTGGCCAGGGCCGGTGTGTGGCGCAGCGCGGCCTGCGTCAGCGCGGTCACCAACCCGTAGTGGCCGCCGCCGAGTGCCGCGATCTGGGCGCGGAGCTCCTGCCCCAGGTCGACGCCGCCGTAGAGCTCGATCACGCGCTGGGTGTCCTCGGGCGACAGCAGCCCCGTCGACACGCTCGCGGTCGTGAACAACTCCGCAAACTCGTTCTCGGCCCGCATGGCCGGATCGGTCAAAGGCCGGATCGTGGCCGTCAGGAAAGTGAGGCGTTCGCGATACTTGTCCTTGAGCGCGCGCAGGTTGAGCAGGGCGCGTTCTTCGATGGCGGTGTAGATCTCGTCGAACTCGTCGAGGAGCAGCACGATGTTGCGGCCCAGGCCCGCGCAGGCCTCTGCGATGCCGTTGTTGAACGCCAGCGAGGCCTGAAAGCCCGAGGCTGCCGACGTGATCGCCTGATGATGATCACGCAGGCCCGCCAACAACGCCGGCGCAACGGCGCCGTTCGCTTCCTCGAGCTCCTCAAGCAGCGAGCGCACGATCACTTCGAAGAATCCATGCGCGTTGTTCTCGACGATGCGATTGCAGTCGACGTACACGAGCAGGATCGGATCGTCGGGGCGCGTGCGGCGCGTGTAGCCGGGAAGGGTGCGCAGGAGTTGGCTCTTGCCGGCGTTGCTCAGCCCGTAGAGGCTGCAGCAGGTGGCGCTGCGCAAGATGGCGATCAGGCGCTCAGCCTGTTGGACGCGGAGCATCGGAGCGGAGGGCGACATCGGCGCTATTGTAGCTGAAGCCAACAAAGAAACAGGCGCGCCGGAGAGATCCGGCGCGCCTGTGGTCAAGCGTGTTCGAACAACGCGCTCAGGCTTCGAGCGAGCGCATGCGTCGGGCCACAAGGATGACGGCCACCAGCGCGAGCGCGGCAAGCGCCAGGCTCAGCGCCCCCGAGTCGTCGAAGAAGCCGCTGGCCGGCAACGCGGTCGGCGTTGCGGTGACGGTCGGCGTCGCGGTCCGCAGACCGCCGACGAGCGGGGTGGGGGTCGCGCTTGCGCCGGCGCCGCCGCCGCTGCCGTTGACGGCCGTCACCGTGCCGGTCGGGGTGGCGGGCCCGCCGGCTCCGCCGGTCACCGTGGCGGTGGCCAACCCGCCGACAAGCGGCGTGGCCGTGGCCGTCACCTGTGCGACGGCCTGCGTGGCGTTCAGCGTCGCTGCCGTCGTCGCGGTCGCGACCGACGCGCCCGTTGTGGCCGTCGCCACAGCGCCGCCGCCCAGGCGGGTCGGGGTCGCGGTCGCGCCGCCGGCGGCGTTTGCCTCAGGCGTCTGTGAGCCGTCGTCGCCGCCGCCGCCGGTCTCTTGAGCCGGGGTGGCGCTGGGCGCGCCCGCGTCGGTCGCGCTCACGGTGGCCGTCACTTCGGCCACAGCCGTGATGCCCGCTGTGGGGCTGGCGACGGCCTGGGTCGCAGCCAGCGCCGTGGCCGTAGCCGCCTCGGTCGCGGCGACGGTCGTGGCCTGCGCGGCCTGGGTGGCCTCAAGCGTCGGCCCGGTCGTGGCGGTCGCCGCGTCGGGCGCAGCGACTGTCGCATCGGCTGCGACGGTGGCCGTCACTGTGTCCGGAGCCGCCACCGTGTCGGTGGCGATCGGCGCGGCCGGCGTGTCGGTGAACACGAACCCGACGTCGGTCGGCGTCGCGGGCTCGGTCGCCGCCGGCGCCTGCGTCGTGGTCGGCTGGGCGTACTGCGTGCGCAGGGCGTCGTTGGTCGCCTCGATGGCGGAGTTGGTCGCCGCGATGACGGCGCCCTCAGTCAGCTGCGCGGCCTCGAGCTCCCGCTTCTGGCCCGGGAGCCAGAAAAGGGCCACGCCCACGATGACGGCCAGGATCACCAGGAACCCGCCGCCCAAAAGTCCAGCGAGGATCAGGAAGGTCCGGTTGGACGACCGTTCTTCTTCGCCCTCGTTTTCGTCGTCCAGGTTCGGGTCTTCTTCTGCCATGAATGCCTCCTCAGCGCGGCCGGTACACCCGCCGCGATTCGACAACTTCCCGTTTTACAACAAGTCCAGGAAAATAGCGAACCGCAAGCCGGGGCGTTGGAGGCCGGTTTGGCCCGGGCACCGGGCAGGGTCTTTCCTTGATACGGGCGGTCCCCAACGCTGATCGCGCGTCAGTCAGCAAGAATCGTGCCGCGGCCGATTGACTTATCAGGCGAGCAGTTCGAGGTTGGCAAAGGGCGCCGAGACGGTCGGGCGCTGACCCGGGACGTCATCCAGGGCGATCACGGCCAGCCGGGCGCGGATGCCGCTCGGCAGCAGCATCGGACGGTCGCTCAGCCCGGTCACGTGCCCGACACGGCCGGCCTCCGGCCCGCGGAGGATGCGCACCCGCTTGCCCTCGGCAAGAGGCTCGCCCACGACCGGGAGCGCGACGTTATTTGCGGGCAGGGGGATGATGGCCTCCGGTCGGTCGGAACCGTTCCGGTCCCAGGAGCAGGCGTTAAGCCAGACCTCGCGCCCGGTGTTGCCGTTGAGCAGCGCGAAGACCGGCACCGAGAAGCCGCCCTCGCCGAACCCTTCGGTGACCATCACCGGGTACGGCGCCTGCTCGGCTGCGGTCAGCAGCCGGGTGCTCAATCGGCCCAGGATCAGGCCGCCGATGCCGACCTCGGCCAGGCCTTCGAACAGCGAGGCATCGACCAGCGAGCCGCCGGCGATGATCGCGCCGCGCAGGCTGGGCTCGACCAGACCGCCATGCAGCACAATCGCGGGCTCGGACGTGAGCACGCGCAACACCGAGAAGCCCTCCTGGCCGTTGCCCCACACGCCCGAGAGCACGGCGCCGGTCGTCTCGATCATCACGCCGCCGTCCCTCTGACCGATCACAGTGCCGGGCAGCCCGGCCCGCATCTCGACCGGCCTGACTGCGGCCAGCAGGGCCTTGCCGCCCTCGAACAACACCAGGCGCGAGTCGACCGCGGCGGCGGCCGAGCGCGAGGTGCCGAACAGGCCGCGTTTGCGCGCGAGCGCCTCGCCCTTCTTGATCAGGTCGCCTTCGTGTTTAAGCAAATACGGCTCGAGCTTGTCGGCGCGTACGCCGAGCTTGCCCGAGACGTCGACGAGCTGGTGCGTGTCGGTGACCTCGCCCCGGGCGATGACGTCGCCGGAAGCGACGCGCTGGCCTTCGGTGGCCAGGATCTCGGTGGCGCCGGTCAGCACCCGGCGGCGGCGGACCGCGGTCAGGAGCGTGGCGTGACTGGTGAGGGGAATGTAAGCCATAGTTGTTTCGCAGCGCCGGCGGCGCTCATCCTTCCGTCATGGCATGCGTCCAGGCCTGGATGGCCTCGGCGCGTTCGGCGGCGTCTTTGGGCGGTAGGCACGGTCGGCCGCGACCGTCGAGCACGAGCCCGAGCGTGCCGCCCAGCACCTTGGCGTTGACGGCCCGACCCGGCCCGGCCCCGGCGTCTACGTCGCGGCGCGGTTTGAGGGTCAGCCTGGCGGTGCGGTTGGGGGCGAGCGGCAGGACCTGGATGCTGCCGGCCGTGATTTCGAAATCGACCACGCCGCCGGCTTCGTCGGTCAGTTTGCCCTGCGCCAGCGCGCCGCTGCTGCGCCCGGATGGGTTGAGCGATAGCGCGGTCCCGAGCGTCAACAGCCCGCCGTTCTCGAGCACCTGCACCGGGGCGAGCGGGTTGAAGTACGCGGTGGCGCCCAGGGTCGGCACAAGGTGATGGCGGTCGAGCATGAGCGTGGTCAGCCCGACCGGGCTGAGCCCGTCGAGCAGAACCAGCGCCGCCAGCCCGGCGTGCGGGGCGTTGGCCAGCGTCGCGCCGCCGCCGATGATCAGGTCGTAGCGGCCGGTGACGGTGCGCCCGCGCCGAAGCGAACCGCGCAACGCGGCCCGGGCCAGAGCGGCCTCGGCATACAAGTCGTCGGCGTTGACCGGGACGGTGTGCGGCGCGATGCGGCTCTTGGTCTCGACAAAGTCGCGGATCGCGTCCTCGGCCGGCTCGCCCGGCAGCCAGCGCGCGAAGGCCTCGAGCCCTTCACTGCGCAGCGTCGCCGCCGCGCTCAACCCCACACCGAGGTCCGGGTCGACGCGCACGTTCAGCTTGCCGTCGTTGGCCGAGATCACGGCCGTCGATTGTGAGCCGACGTCGGCGAAGAGGATGCGGCGCCAAGGCGTGGTGCCTTTGCTCATGAACTGCAACAGCACGCCCGCGGCCTGTGCGGTCGGCAACAGGCGGCCCTGGCTGTAGGCGGCCATCTCGCGCAGCCCGCCGGTGACGCCGGCGCGGGCCGCGATCGTGGCCTGCGCCAGCTCCTGACCGGCCGAGAGCGTGGTCACGGTGCCCAACGTCGGCTGGACGTTCGGCGCCACGTGCACGTCGGCGATGCTGCCGAGCAGCTTCGAGACCCTGTCCTTCAGCGCGCCGTTCCCGGCGTAGACGACCTGCCGGCCGTCGCCGCCCAGGCGGTAACAGGCCAGGCCGATCGTCTCGGCCAGGCGCAGCACCGACTCCTTCGCGCCGTCGTCCTTGCCGCCGGCGAACACGATCAGCTCGGGGCGGGCGCGATAAACCGCGTCAAGTTGCTGCTGCGGCGTGCGCCCGTCGGTCAGGCTGAGCGTCTCGACGATCTGCAGATGCGCGCCCTCGGTCGCGCGCGCGGCGGCGGCAAGCGAGAATTGCGGCAGCAGACCGACGAGCACGGCGCGCAGCGCCGGGCCGCCGCTCGAGGTGGCGGTCACCAGGTCGACGCCATGGCCTTCAGCGTCGACGGGCGTGATGAGCGCGTGTCGCTCGCTGAACAGCCGGCGACCGGTGACGGCGAAGATGTCCTCGAGCGCGTGGTGCAGGCCCTCGAGCACGTCGCGGTACGGCGCGCCGAACGTCGACGGCGCTTCGCCGGTGGCGATGTGGCGATACACCCCCTCGACGACGTCGAACAGGTTCGCGCGCGTCGTCGCGGCGCCGAAGTCGACGGCGAGGATGGATTGAGCCCGATGTTCTTGACTGCTCATGTCACTGTCCCAGGATCAGGCCGCGGATGGCGCCAAAGCGTTCGGCCAGCGCCGCGGCGGCGCCGGCGATCAGGCCGGCGTACATCACGCCGAAGGTCAGGCCGATCAGGATCCGGCCGATCGGCGCGATGCCGGTCTCGATCGCCTGCGCGATCGGGCCGCGACCCGTGCCCTGAGCGTCGAAGCGCACGCCGTAGTGGAAGGTCAGCAGCGTCGCCGCGACGCCGGCGGCGATGATCAGGCCGGTCAACAGCGCGCCCATGTCGCTGAACTGGATCGGGAAGGCTGTGGCGACGGCCTGCGGCAACAGCGTGCCGGTGACGGCGCCGCCGACGGCCACGGCCGCGCCCACGCCGGCGAGCAGGGCGAGCGGGAACCGGCCGATCTGATTGGCCGGGTTCAACTTCAGCAGGAAGAGCAGAAACAGCAGCCAGGAGAAACCCAGCAGCGTGATCTGCCCCGGATCCACGGTCTGCGAGCCGAGCGCCAGCACCGGCGCGACCAGCTGCGGGATCAGGACGCTCTGCACCGCGACCACCACCGCGTAACCGGCGGCGACGCCGACGAACAGATAAATGGCGATGCGAAAG
>WBZS01000644.1_pt1 | contig 39020 bp, 37 predicted proteins | sample 5204201 | NCBI WGS metagenome assembly WBZS01 (sample SAMN12344357, study PRJNA552823) | activated sludge metagenome | biome: Activated sludge suspended growth; feature: Nitrification reactor; material: Wastewater; isolation source: activated sludge from nitrification reactor of wastewater...
CACCAACCCTGGCGGCCAGTATCCATGCGCCCTGCACGGCAGGCAGGCTGCAGATCGCCTATCCATGCGGCTTTGCAGGCAGGCATTTCGCGGACGTGCGCGGCGGCGGGTCGGCACCGGGTGGCTCGGGTGGCGGCGAGCGGCGTCGCGCTGCGGCTGAATCAGTCTGGCTGGCCGGTGTTGCCTGCGCCGGGCGGCTCAGGCGACCCTTTCGCGCGCGGGCTCCGGCAGCGGTGCGGGCTCCGGCAGCGGTGCGGCCTCCGGCAACGGCGCGACGCTCGGCAGCGGTGCGGCGGCGAGCCATGGCGACAGCGCGATGCGCAGTTGCGCCAGGGTGTAGGGCTTGGCGATGTAGCCGTCCATGCCGGCGGCGCGGCAGCGCGCTTCGTCGCCGGCCAGCGCGTTGGCGGTGAGCGCGATCACCGGGGTGCGCCGCCCGCCGCTGGCTGCCTCGCGCTGGCGCAGCAGATCGGTGGCGGTGAAGCCGTCCATCACCGGCATCTGGCAGTCCATCAGCACCAGCGAAACCGGGCCCTGGGCGAGCAGCGCGAGCGCCTGTTCGCCGTCTTCGGCCTCGAGCACCTCGACGCCGAGCGACTTGAGCATTTCGACCCCGATGATCCGGTTCACCGGTACGTCTTCGACCAGCAACACGGTGCCGCTCAAGCGCAGCGGCGCCACCGTGCGGCTGGCGAGGGAACATTCGGGCGCTTCTTCGGGCGCGGCCCGGAACACCGCTTCGAAGGCGAAGCAGGCGCCCTGCCCGGGCTCGCTGGTGACGTCGATCTGGCCGCCCATGGCGGCGACCAGGCGGCGGCAGATCGCCAGGCCCAGGCCGGTGCCGCCGTGGCGCCGCTGGGCCGACTGGTCGGCCTGGTAGAACGGCGCGAACAGGCGCTCGCGGGTGTGCGCATCCATGCCGATGCCGCTGTCTTCGACTTCGAACTGCGCCCGCACCGCCAGCGCGTCGGCACCGACGCACTGCACGCGCAGCTGCACGCTGCCGCGTTCGGTGAACTTGACCGCATTGCCGACCAGGTTGAGCAGCACCTGGCGCAGCCGGCCGGCATCGCCGATCACCCGCTGGGGCAGGCCACCAGCCAGAAAGCCCGGCTGGCGCACAGCTTCATGTGCGCCACCTGTAGTCGGTAGTAGAGGCCGCCGACCACCAACCCTTCTTCGCTCCAGTCGAACTGGAACGCTTCTCCCAGTTCGAAGCTCAGTGGCACAAACGCGTTGGCGCACGCACCTTGGCCTGCGCTTTGGCGCCAGGCTCGAATGTAGTCGGTGACCCTTGTGTAACCGCCCTCGTAGCCCGCAGCCTTGATCTGGCCGTACAGCGCTAGCGCCGTGCGCCGCTCCTTTTTCGGCCGTTGGGCGTCGCTCTTCAGGGCGTGCTGCAATGCCTCGTGAAAGGCCGTCAGCTTGCCCGGCTTGGACTCCCGCACGTATTTCGGCTCACCCTTCAGCGGGGCTTGCAACCACTTGTCGATCGTGTTGCGCGACAGACTCGTGATGCGCAAGATCTCCCGTATCGACTTCTTTTGGCGGTGGTACATCCGCCGAACTTTGCCAATCATGGCCATGGTGATCACTCCTCGTCCCCTGCTGCACAAAGCAGCAGGATAGGTTGAACACCGGGCTCACTTTTGGGTCGGCAGAGCCCTCATTCGTGGCTCAATTTTCGGTCGGCGACAACACGAGGCGCTGCCGATGTCGATACCGGCGGCATCGGGATGTGTGAGGGTCAGTGCCGCTCGGCCTTTGCCGGGCTTGACATCGATGCTGCGATTGCGTTGCGCTATGGCTTGGTCCATCATTCGTTACGGAACGTGGTGCTACATCGGGTACGGCGTCTTGCTCACACTCTCAAACGGAATATCGGCCCGGTGGCTGAGAATCGCTGTGCCGATTCACCATTGTCGATGACGTCACCCAGGACCATGCTAACCCGCGGCCCATTTGCACCTTTGCTGCTTCGGTCTTCCGTAGCGCCGCATTCGACCTTGCCACAGTCCGCCCACCATGTGTTTCTTTTGCGCGATTTGCGGCCGCGGCCCGATTACTTTGCTAAACACTACGGGGGCGTCCGGCATGAGCAGAATGGGGCGGAATGCCCTGCGTTCTGGCTCAAGACAGGCCAATTATCTGATGAAAATGACGTTGGCGTTGCCATTTCTTCTCGATCTCAATTCGCTGCTAGGATTTGTGGTGGCTAATTCAGCGAATCCTTAGCGCTACATGAGCGCCATTTTTGGTTTCGTTGGGCTGCACCACGCGCGAGCCGAGAAGCCGCTTCTGGTTGAGATGGGCGAGCCCCTCTTGCGAAGTTCCGCAGGGGGCCTGCTGACATGGATTGATGGACCTGCAGGATTGGCGCAATGCGTTGTCCACAGATCCGTCAGTCCAGACGACAAGGGCTCGCCCTCGAAACGCGATGGATTCATCATTGCTTCAGATGCCCGACTGGATAACAGAGATGGCCTGATACCCGCTCTTGGCATCGACCCCGCTCGCTCGCCAACTCTGTCCGATAGTGACCTCATACTCGAGGCCTATATCAAATGGGGGGAGCGCGCCCCAGTTCGGCTGCTGGGCGACTTCGCCATTGCCATATGGGACATCGCGGCTGGGAGGCTCTTCTGCGCCAGAGACCATCTGGGCGCAAAGCCGTTCTACTACTTCTTCAATGCACGCGCGGGATTTATCTTTTCTAGCGAGATAAAGGCGATTCTCCGCCATTCTGTTGTTCCAAGATCACTGAACGAACACAAGGTCGCGGATTACTTGCTCCAGGATTTCGCCGATCAATCCGCGACGTTCTATTCGCACGTTTTTCGACTTCCGCCCGCGTCTACGCTGACCGTCAAGGAAGGCAAAATAGAGATCCGCAAGTACTGGTCTCTCGATCCGGCACGCGAGATTCGCCTCGGCTCGGATTTGGAGTACGAAGCGGCGTTCAAGGAGATATTCACCGAAGCGGTGAGATGTCGTTTGCGCAGCGAATTCCCGGTTGGTTGCATGCTCAGCGGCGGATTAGACTCTTCGTCGATCGCCTGCGTGGGTCACGATCTTCTCAAGACCGAGCGCCCCGGAGGCCTGCATACCTTCTCCATTGTCTTCGACAAGATCGACAAAAGCGACGAGCGGACTCCGATCGCACAAGTATTGGCATCCAGGCAGTTTCAATCACATTTCGTACTTGGCGATTCGTCAAGTCCAATTGACGATTTGGATACGGTTCTGAGGCGGCAAGACGAACCCTTCTTCGCGCCCAATCTATTTCTGAACCGCCTGGTCTGGAAGACGGCACAGGAGTGCGGCGTCCGGGTTTTGCTTGACGGCCTGCTTGGCGACAACGTCGTTTCCCACGGCATTGAACACCTCAATGAACTGGCGCAACGATGGCGATGGATGCGCCTAGCCATTGAACTAAGGCAAATTATCCAGAAGTCGAAGCGTAATATTCCCTTGCGCGAGCCTTGGTTATCCTACGTCCGTGACAAGGGGATCCGACCGTTCGTTCCCGAGGCCGCTCTGGCCTTGCTCCGGAGGGCGCGCCGGCAACCGGCGGAACCCTGGGAGAGCCGGTTGAGTGTTTTCAACCCGGATTTCGTCAACCGAGTCAATCTTCGACAGCGTCTGGCCATTCGGTACCGACAAGACCGATGCCGCAAGACGGCCCGCCAAGCCCATGCCGAGTCGCTCCAGTGCGGAATGATCGAGACGGCTCTGGAGGTCTACGGCCACGGTTGCGCCGAATTTGGCATCGAAGCGAGATTCCCGTTTGCTGACAAGCGCTTAGTGGAGTTCTGCCTCGGAATTCCCGGTTCGCAAAAGGTCAGCCAGGGCTATACGAGGATGATCGTAAGGCGTGCCTTGGCGGACCATCTCCCGGATCCCATTCGGTGGCGAACCGACAAGGGCGATCTTAGTTGGAGTTTCCTCGATGGATTTGGACGCAGCGCTGCCATCGTCGAATCGAGAATCGAATCGTCCAAAGATTTTCTGCGACAATTCATAGATTTAACCCGTATTGATCGCTTGGTTTCACGACTGCGGCGTGGTGTCGTGACGGAATCTGAGGCCGAGTTGTTCGAGATCGCCATATTGTCTGCGTGGCACAGCAATGCCGCCAATGTGTGATTTTTTACTTGCTATGTTCTGGATGCCCCTGTAGTCTCGCAATTGGCTCCAGAAAATGCTGGGCCAATAAGTGTCACGTCATTCTTTGCTAGGAAAGTGAGGTCAAAATGAAAAAATCGTACAGTTCGCCGAAGTTGGAAGTACGCGGCACTATTGAAGACATCACCCAAGGAGCTGGTTTCGGTGGCAGGGATTTCTTTGTCTTCGGCCATGCTAGCCCGATAGGCGACTGCAGGAGAAAGCCCTGCGTCATTGCTTCTTGACGTAGTTATGCCTGTCAGGCCGTCAGGAAAATGAGGTGGTATTCCGCGTACGGCTTGACTTTTTCCTCCGCCTTTCACTTCCACGGGCTGTTCGCCCCTACCGTCAGTGACTCGGCGGATTTTGAGATCGTCGTTCTCCCACCCGCTGCCTCGTCCTCTGGCGACCCCTCCGCAATTAGATGCACAGCCGCATCGCCATCGACGGCGGTTCTTTCGTGGGGCACGGTTGGAGATCTCGTTGTTGAAGCCGGTCGAAGCATCACGGTTATCCCCACGCCAGAGGTGGAAGACAGCACGCTTGCACTCTTCGTGTCCGGCGCCGGCATGGGTGTTCTGTTGCATCAACGCGGTCTGCTTGTTCTTCATGGAAGTGCGATCAGGGTTGGCGAAGGTATCGTGGGGTTTCTCGGCGCCAAAGGCTGGGGCAAATCGACGATGGCAATGGCCATGCATCGGGCGGGATTCCCGCTGGTGTCTGACGAGCACCTAGTCGTTGATTTCTCACAGGAGGAATGGCCGTCGGTCTTGCCTGGCACATCGCCAGTCAAGCTTTGGGACGACGCCCTGGCCGTCGTTGGTGAGGACGCAGACAAGGCGATTCAGGTGAGGCCCGGGGTGAACAAGTACTACTCTTCGAGCCCGCTGCCGGACACTGAAAAACGCCCGCTCAAGCACTTGTTTCTGCTTGATCATGGCGAGCAGCATGCGATCGAAGCGCTTTCCTCTTCGGGTGCGTTTTTCGGGGTGTTGCCGCATCTATACGTTCACAGGTTCGGCACCCCCTTTCTTCAGGACACAGGAGCGACGCTTGTATTTAGACAACTTACTGAAATGGTTCGCAAGATACCGGTGTCCCGCCTGATTCGACGCCCCGACCTCTCGCAGCTTCCGGAGATCGTAAGTCTGGTGGAGTCGTACTGTATCCAATAGTCTCTCAGCGCACTTGCTGCCGCTCACATACCTGAATCCGCTACCCTCCCAAAATGCACGTCAACTCCCGCACAAGACTGGTTGTCAGCGACAATCAGGTATCCGCAAGTGTCGCGCCAAGCGGAGAAGGTGAAGTCGTCATACTTGGACTGAAGGACGGCCTCTACTTTGAGCTCAACGACGTCGGCGCGCGGATCTGGCACTTGATTCAGTCGCCTACATCGGTTGCGGAACTCGTCGCCGCTTTGCTCGAGGAGTACGACGTGACTCGCGAACAATGCGAAGCCGATGTCTGTTCCATCGCAGCGGAACTCATTGATCGCGATTTGGCCAGAATCAGCGATGCGCTGCATTCGTAAGTTCGTCAGACTGCCAAATGATGAGAAAGCGCTGCTCTTGAAGGCGACTGCCCTGCTTTGCGGCGTCCGAACGCTTTTCTGGATCTTTCCGTATCGGATGGTCAAGCCACTATTCGGCTGGGCTTGCCGTCCGCGCCGACACCGATGCAATTCGTCGCCCAACACCCTCGCCTGGGCTGTCGCAGTCGCAGGCACGCTCGTGCCGGGTGGAGCGCACTGCCTTTCGCAGGCAACCTCACTACAGATCCTGCTCGCGCGCCGAGATATCGAGTCCCATGTTCGATTCGGAGTTCGACGACCCGGTGGGACACCTCTGATGGCGCACGCTTGGCTCGAGTATCGGGGCGAAGTTCTTATCGGGGGGGAGAATCTCGACGGATTCGTGCAACTTGCCTCTCCAGCGCGGTCGGCGTTTTCGGCCGGCTCGATTGCCGATCCACTCAAGCAACAGTAGATTGCCCGAATCGGAAGCCGCCAAAGATCGTTACGGAATCGTCGACGGCATTCGAGTCGATCGAGCCGTGCGGCTCGTCTGGAAAGCGGCGCCGAAATCGACAATTGCGTCCCTCGGCCTCGTTGCCATCCAAGGACTGATACCTCTTGCGACGTTATACGTCTTCAAGCTGATCGTCGACAGACTAAGCTCTAGCAATGCCGCTGGGCTTTCGATTGGGTCTGGAAAAGAACTATTGTCCCTAGTTGTAGTCGCCCTAGCGCTGGCCATAGTTGGGAACCTTGCAAATGCGCTGCTGGGACACATAAATGAGATCCAAGCGCATTTCGTCGCCGACGCCATGCAGAACGTTGTCCAAAGGAAGTCGATCGACCTGGACTTGGCCTTCTACGAAAACCCGCATAGCTTCAACAAGCTGCACCGGGCGCAACGCGAAGCGCCTGCGAGGCCCCTCAGGATCGTAGGGGGTTTAAGCCTAGTCGGACGCAATGGCCTTACCCTGATCGGTTCGCTGACGATTCTCTGGACGTTTCACTGGGGCATTGCTGCCTTACTCGCTGCAACAGCGCTCCCTGTCGTTTACTTCCGCCTTAGACATGCCGAGCAACTCTACCAACTCGACCGAGATAGAACGCTCAGCGAGCGCACCGGCCGATACCTCAATCAACTGATCACTACTTCTGATCACGCTAAAGAAGTTCGCGTATTCGGCTTCGGGCCGCTCGTTATCGACCGCTATTCCCGTGTCCGTGAGCGGATTCGCGATGCTTTGTTTGCTGTTTCCGCTCGGGGTCATGTCCGAGAGTTCGTAACCGAATCGGTCGCTACGTTGGCAGGCTTTGGCTCGCTCGCACTCATCGCCGAGAGCACGTTGCGCGGTACAACCTCGGTAGGGGATCTGGTCATGTACTTTGGCGCATTTCAGGTCGCCATGGGCGCATTGCGGCCGACCATGGGCGGTCTCGCGGAACTTTACGAAAACAACCTGTTCCTTTCTTCGTTATTCGAGTTTCTCGATCTGCGGCGAAGTGTTCCCGAACCAGAGCGTCCAAAGAGTCTTCCAGACCGCTGGCGGGTCGGACTTAAGGTCGAGAACGTCAGGTTCCGATATCCGGGTACCACCGAGTATGTTCTGGATGGCATCGATATGTCAGTCGGACCGGGTGAAATCGTGGCGCTCGTGGGCCGCAATGGCTCGGGCAAGACATCCCTTACGAAGATCCTGTGCCGGCTGTACGATCCCGACGAGGGGCAAATCACGATCGATGGAATCAGCGTACGAGACTGCACTACCGCCACGCTTCGAAATCAGCTCAGTATCATCTACCAGGACTACGGTCGCTACCACATGACTGTAAGAGAAAACATCGCGCTCGGTGCGCCCGGCATCGACCCGCGCGATTCGGTGGTCGAGGAGGCGGCAAAATGGGCGGGAATCCACGACGAGATAGTTGAGTTCCCGAATGGCTACGATACCGTATTGAGCAGGGTCCTGGCTGATGGCGAAGAGCTCTCAATCGGGCAGTGGCAGAAGCTGGCTCTGGCTCGTGCCTATGTACGCCGATGTCAACTCATCGTGCTGGACGAGCCGACAAGTTCCTTGGACGCTGCAGCCGAGTTCGCGTTCTTCCAGAAGTTTCGGCAAATGGCCAACGGACGCGCTGCATTGATTATTAGCCATCGTTTCTCGACCGTCCGTTTGGCTGACCGGGTCTACGTATTGGACAAGGGGCAGATAGTCGAGTCCGGAACACATGCGGAGTTAGTCGCCCGAAATGGCCTCTATGCGCGCCTCTATCAAAAGCAGGCCTCCTACTACTCCGACCATTCTTCTCCGGGCAACGAAAGCACAACTGTGCCGCACGATCATACGTCGACCGTCGAGAGCTGACTACTTCCGCCGGTCGAACAAGTGAGACAGACCATCTCGCGCCAAGCGAATTGGACGGAGCAAGTAATATAAGTGCCGCAGGGATGCCGGCAGGGGTAGCAAAGCAAAATCCCGCTCGTTTGGCTTAAGGCGCACGCTAAGATCCAGCATGTACGGATGCAACTTGTCGCGGAGGCGCTCACGGATCCCGAAGTGAAACCGATTGCTCGGCATCAGCCCTCTTGGGGTGGTGCCTCTCGCCTCGAACAGCTTGGCAATCGTATGTTCTTCAAGTCGAGCCCGGCGGACACTCACGATAGGATCAATCGGAACGCTTGCCGGATTCGATCCGAGCAGGCGCGCAGTAACGCCGAGGCCCACATCAAGCATGCGCCGGCAACCGAGCTCGCTGGACGTGCTCTCGACCATTCCCCAATTCAAGTCACGCTGCGACCTGAGCAGCTCCGCGATGTCGCAGACTTTGCTCAATCTCAGTTGACTCTCTCCCCAACTGTCTTTTGCAAGTTGGATGGACAGGATCACAAGCGCATCCTCTGCACGCAAGGTTGGAATCCGCCGATTCAGCACGCGTGCGTATTCGCGTCGCTCCCAAAGGCGCTCGAAATCCAATCTGACCGGGAAGTTATCCGGGGTTACATTTCGATGCAGATCGACCCGAACTGTTTGTGAAGCATCGTCGAGACTGCATTCCCATCCCCAGTCGGATACGAGGTCGTATCCGTATGCCCCAAGCCGTTCGCGTGCTCGATGGTACTCAACCCTATCTACCAGAAGGTCGAGATCACCGAACTGGCGCAGTGACAGGCTCCCGTAAAACTGAATCGCACTGGTCGGCCCTTTGTAGGCTAGCACCCGGATGCCGTCGGACGAGAGCTTGCCAACTATCTCGCCAAGCTTCGCAGTCAGAAACAGATTCCGCCTTACGATCGCGGCGCAACGGTGAGACGCATCGTTTCCTATCGCTGGCGGAACCGAGCCGGCGAAGTACTGCGATAATGTTCGCCAAGTCAGAGGAATTACCCTATGGTCGATCGCCCCCTGAAGAAACGCTTCCCAGTCAACGTCACTCTGCAAAATCTCCGCAATTCGGCTCGCCGTCGACGCGTCTATGAAACCGCGAGCGCAAAGCGTCAGCAGTAGGTACTCTGTACGCATGAATTCCGCAAATGATGGCGATGCGATCCACCGAACGCATTCTGATTGGTCAAATGGCACACTTGCAACCGAAGCCGGCTGCAGCGGACCTGGATATGAAACCTGCTCAGTCTATTGGAACACCGCGGCCAATGCCAGCGGGTTGGAACGGCAGGTGGATGGCTTGGGAGGTCCGTGGATTGGCGCTCTCCAGGTGAGAACGCTGGGGATGCCCGGCAGACGCGGCGTCCAAGCATGGCCGCGCGCCGGTGTTCTCCCCGTGCGGCCGTGGCGCCATCTCGATATTCTCGACATCACTCCGGCGAATTAGCGGATGACGTGATCTGTCGAAAGGACGTTAGATGCAGTCACGACGCGAGGATCAAACGGATGCGTCTCACTCCGATAGGCAGCCAATATTCGCTTGACGTACCCGCGAGTTTCCGGGTACGGGGGAATCCCACGGTACTTTTCGACCGCGCCTTCGCCTGCGTTGTAGCCGGCGGCAACCAACGGAACCTTTCCTTTGAAATAGGCAAGAAGCCAGCGCAGGTAAGCCAATCCTCCGCGAATATTCTGTTCCGGATCGAACGGCTTGCTGACGTTGAACCGTTGCGCAGTCTCGGGGATGAGTTGCATCAGCCCCAGCGCGTTCTTTTGAGAACGCGCATTTGGATTGAAATTCGATTCCGCCTGGATAACAGCCAGTGCCAACTGCGGATTGATCTTGTACTCGGGCGACAAACGATTGACCAGGTCGGCGATCTTCTTGGGCACGTTTTGAATGCTTGGAGAAGCCGAATCCCCGGTTGTATCACCCCTGTGGTCGAGCAAGGTCGCAACCTGCGGCGGTCTCATGCAATCCGGGGGCGAATCCGCACGATCACCGAACCGCTGCCGCAATTTGATTGCGTGTTCATGCCCGCGTTCGGCCGCCATGTCGAAGAACAGTGCCGCCATCGCATCGTTACGCTCTACACCACGCGCATTGGCGTACATCCAGCCGAGACTGTATTGTGCCTCTGCATTGCCTTCTCGCGCCGCAAGACAGTACAGTTCAAACGCCTTTTTGGGGTCTTTCTCGACGCCTTCCCCATGTTCCAGGGCGACAGCTTGGGCAACCAATTGCACCAGTCCGTCCTGCCCCAAACTGGTATTGGCTTGGGTATTCGTTGCAACCATAGCCAGCACTGCAACGGCTGCAACATAGTGTCGACCCAGCACGCGCGGAGAATTTCGGAGCGGAACAAGCGATGGACGCTGAGATACCGGCATGGCGTTCTTTTCTGAACATATTGGAGTGCCGAAATCCGACTCCTCGTCTGGCAGGATGACCGGCCTGCCGGGAGGTTACTCAGTCGGAGTGTTGAAGAATCTTCGCTCAATTCCCGCCCGCTGACCAGCCTTCGAACGGACTAGTCCAATGGTCCAGACTCGATCGTCTTGCCAGTGTGATCGATTTCACATCTGCCTGACCACAGACCTAGACGGCATCGAGAAAGCGCGGCAGGGAGGACTCGAACCCACCGACCCCCGGCTTAGAAGGCCGGTGCTCTATCCAACTGAGCTACTGCCGCATGGACGCCGGCGCGCCCCGGTAACCCACCGAAAATTCAGGAGAGAAAAACCCACCGGGCGCGCTCTTTGAGCTTTGTCGCCAGCCACAACCTCGCTGGACTGGTCGGGGTGAGAGGATTCGAACCTCCGACATCTTGCTCCCAAAGCAAGCGCGCTACCGGACTGCGCTACACCCCGAGGACCGCGGATATTACCTGCACGCCTACAGTCGGTCAAACGTCCAAGGGAGGAAAGCCCCGGCCTCCCCGAGATTTGCGCCGAAACATCAATCTCAATGCGGTTGTTGCGGCGCGACTGCCGCTTGCTGTTGTTGGGCATGCTGCGCGTCGGCTACAACCGCTTTCATCGACAAACGGATACGGCCCTTTTCGTCGGTTTCCAACACCTTGACCTTGACCGCCTGGCCTTCCTTGAGGTGGTCGGCCACTTTTTCGATGCGCTCGTTGGCGATCTGCGAGATGTGCAGCAGGCCGTCCTTGCCCGGCAACACGCTGACTATCGCGCCGAAATCGAGCAGACGCAGCACCGTACCGTCGTAAACCCTGCCAACCTCGACTTCGGCGGTGATCGCCTCGATCCGCTTCTTGGCGACTTCAGCCATATCGGCATTGACGGAAGCGATGGTCACGGTACCGTCGTCGGTGATATCGATCGTGGTGCCGGTTTCCTCGGTCAGCGCGCGGATCACCGCACCACCCTTGCCGATAACATCGCGGATCTTCTCCGGGTTGATCTTCAGCGTGAGCAGCCGCGGCGCATACGCCGACACTTGGCCGCGCGGGGTAGACATCGAGGCTTTCATTTGGCCGAGAATATGGATTCGTGCTTCCTTTGCTTGGGCCAGTGCAACCTGCATGATTTCCTTGGTGATTCCCTGGATTTTGATGTCCATCTGGAGCGCAGTCACGCCGTTGTCTGTGCCCGCCACCTTGAAGTCCATATCGCCGAGATGGTCCTCGTCGCCAAGGATATCCGTCAGCACCGCGAAACGGCTACCTTCCTTGATCAGTCCCATGGCGATGCCTGCCACATGCGCCTTTAGCGGAACCCCGGCGTCCATCAGCGCCAACGATCCGCCGCAGACCGACGCCATCGACGACGAGCCGTTCGACTCGGTGATCTCCGAGACCACGCGCATCGAATAGCTGAACTCCTCTGGCGCGGGCAGCACGGCAATCAGCGCCCGCTTTGCCAGCCGACCGTGGCCGATCTCGCGCCGTTTGGGCGCGCCGAAACGGCCCGTTTCGCCTGTGGCAAAGGGCGGCATGTTGTAGTGGAGCATGAAGCGATCCCGGTATTCTCCCGCGATCGCATCGATGATCTGCTCGTCGCGACCGGTCCCGAGTGTCGCAATGACCAGCGCCTGGGTTTCACCGCGGGTAAATAGGGTCGAACCGTGAGTTCGCGGCAAGACGCTGTTGCGAATCGCGATCGGTCGAACGGTGCGGGTATCGCGGCCATCGATTCGGGGATCGCCGTTAAGGATCTGACTGCGAACGATCCTGGCTTCGAGATCGAAAAAGTGATTCTTGATCGTATTGACGTCGGGCGCCGCAGCACCTTCCGGCAGGTTGGTGGTCAGTTGTGCCGCCAGCGCGCTGCGAAGCTCGTTGATCTTGGTGGTGCGTAACTGCTTCTGGGTCAGGCGATAGGCATCCCGCAGTGGTCCTTCGGCAATCTCGGCGATCTTCGCAATCAGGCCTTCGTCCTTGGCGGGCGCTTGCCAATCCCATTCGGGCTTGCCGGCCACTTCAACCAGTTCATTGATCGCCTTGATCGCCGCCTGCATCTGCTCATGGCCGAAGACCACGGCGCCAAGCATGGTCTCCTCCGACAATTCCTTCGCCTCCGACTCGACCATCAGCACTGCCGCCTGGGTACCGGCAACGACCAGGTTGAGCTGGCTGTCCTTGAGCTGGCTCGCGGTCGGATTGAGGATGTAGGCACCATTGTGGTAGCCGACGCGCGCGGCGCCGATCGGCCCGCTGAACGGGATACCCGAGATCGCCAGTGCAGCCGAAGCGCCGATCAGCGCGGGGATGTCGGCATCGACTTCCGGGTTGAGCGACAGCACATGAACGATAACTTGGACTTCGTTGTAAAAGCCGTCCGGAAACAGCGGACGAATCGGCCGGTCGATCAGCCGCGAAGTCAGCGTCTCCTTTTCCGACGGGCGCCCCTCACGCTTGAAAAACCCGCCGGGAATCCTGCCGGCGGCGTAGAACTTCTCGGCGTAATCGACGGTAAGCGGAAAAAAATCCTGCCCAGCCTTGGCCTCCGTTTTTGCGACGACGGTGGCGAGCACCACGGTGTCATCTACGCTGACGACAACCGCACCGCCCGACTGCCGGGCAAACTCGCCAGTTTCCAGGGTGACCGTCTGCTGGCCGTAGGTAAAGCTCTTCTTCGCGTGATTAAACAAGGTCATGTCCTTTCGGTAGCAACCTGCAGCGCGTCAACCGTGCGATCTGCATGGCCCAACAAACACAAAGCCGGCGACAGCCTTCAAGGCCATCGCCGGCATCACTCTATCTGCCCGCTCCGTCGAACTGGGCACGCCGACGTATGCGCGGTCTACTTGCGCAAGCCAAGTCGCTCGATCAGCGAGCGATAGCCATCGGCATTCTTGCGCTTCAGGTAGTCGAGCATCTTGCGCCGCGCGCTGACCATCTTGAGCAGGCCCCGGCGGGAATGGTGGTCCTTCACATGTGCCTTGAAGTGGCCGGTCAGATCATTGATCCGCGCGGTCAGCAGCGCCACCTGTACTTCTGGCGAACCCGTGTCACCCTTGGCTCGCTGGTAGTCGCCGACGATCTTGGCCTTGTCTGCAGTCTGGATTGCCATGAAGCGTTACCTGTTGTTTCGTCTCTTGGGAAACGGAGGATTATACGTGCTTTTGCGTAACATGCCCAAACTGCGTTGAGCCTTTTTGAACAGCGCCAGGCTTACTTGCCGCCACCCAACAGCCGCCGCGGAAACAACAACCCGTCCATATGATCTGCTGCCCCGACGAACCGACCATTCGGGCCGTAGACCCGGACCGGAACATCGCCGATCCCGCTGCTTAACTCAACCGTCTGGCCATGCGCAAACCGGCCGACGGCTGATTCGTCGAGCCACACGCTGGCCCATTCCGCAAGCAAGTGATCCACCGGGAGCAGCCAGTTACCCGCGCGATCGGGATTCGCCTCGATCTGCGCAAGTTCGACCGAATCATCGATATGAAATCGACCGATGCGGGTCCGGCGAAGTGCCACAAGGTGCGCCCCGCAACCCAGCAGCGCGCCGATGTCCTCGGCCAGCACACGAATGTAGGTTCCCTTGCTGCATTCCACGGATATCCGTGCTGTATCCCGGTCGAAGCCGAGCAATTCGATTCGCCGGATGTGCACACGTCGTGGTTTTCGCTCGAGCGTTACGCCTTCGCGGGCGTAGTCGTAGAGCGGCCGTCCGGCCACCTTGAGCGCCGAGTGCATCGGAGGTATCTGTTCGATCTCCCCGACGAACCTTTTGCAGGCTTCCAAGACCTCGTCAGTGGCGACGCCGACCGGGCGGGTTTCGAGCACCTCGCCCTCGGCGTCTCCGGTTGAGGTGCGCACGCCCAGTCGAAGTTGGGCTTCGTACGCCTTGTCGGCATCGAGAAGGGTTTGCGAGAACTTGGTGGCCTCGCCCAGGCACAACGGCAGCAAGCCCGACGCCAGCGGATCCAGCGTCCCGGTATGCCCGCCCTTGGCCGCATTAAACAGGCGTCTAACACGTTGCAGCGCCGCGTTCGAGCTGATCCCCCTCGGCTTGTCGAGCAGAATCACGCCATCCACCTTGCATCGCGGCGCGCGGCGTGGCGCGTTCATTCAGTCTTTTCTGTGTTGAGCGTCTTGATCGGATTTGACCGCCTCGTCGATCAAGCGGGAAAGCCGGTCGCCCTGCTCGACCGAGCGGTCGTAGACGAAGTGCAATTCCGGCAACGTATGGATGCGCACGCGGCGGCCGAGTTCCCGTCGCAGGAAACCGCTTGCCGCGCCCAGACCGGACAACACCTCATCGACTCCGGCCTCGCCCTTCAGCGACGAGAAGTAGACCTTCGCGTGCGCGTAGTCTGGCGTAATCTCTACGTCGGTCAGCGTAACCAGACCGACCCGCGGATCCTTTAGCTCCAGTTGGATCAGTTCCGCCAGTTCGCGACGAATCTGCTCGGCCACCCGGCTGCTGCGGGAATACTCCTTGGGCATGGCGGCAGATGGGCAGGCACGCTCAAAGCGTGCGCGCCACCTCCTCGATCTCGAACACTTCGAGGACATCGCCTTCCTGGATGTCGTTGTAGTTCTTGAGCGAGAGCCCGCACTCGAAGCCGCCTTTGACTTCCTTGACGTCATCCTTGAAGCGCTTGAGCGAATCCAGTTCCCCCGTCCAGAGGACCACATGATCGCGCAGCAAGCGTATTTGTGAGCCGCGTTTGACCACACCGTCGAGCACCATGCAACCGGCCACCGCACCGACCTTGGATATGCGGAAGACTTGGCGAATCTCCACCTGCCCCATGATCCTTTCGCGCTTCTCCGGCGACAGCATCCCGCCCAGCGCCGCCTTGATCTCGTCGACCGCATCGTAAATGATGTTGTAATAACGGATGTCGACGCCGAAAGTTTCGGCCGCCTTGCGCGCACTGGCATCGGCCCGGGTGTTGAAGCCGATGATCACCGCCTTGGAGGCCGTCGCCAGATTGACGTCGGACTCGGTGATTCCGCCGACTGCACCATGGATGATGTTGACCTTGACTTCCGCAGTCGACAACCTGGCGAGCGCATGGGCCAAGGCCTCCTGCGAGCCCTGCACGTCGGCCTTGACGATCAGGGCGAGCGTCTTGACCTCCCCCTCGCCCATCTGCTCGAACATGTTCTCGAGCTTGGCCGCCTGTTGCTTGGCCAGCTTGACGTCGCGGAACTTGCCCTGGCGGAACAAGGCGATTTCCCGCGCCTTGCGCTCGTCGCCCAGCACCATCGCCTCGTCGCCGGCAGCGGGCACATCCTGCAAACCCTGGATCTCGACCGGGATCGATGGCCCGGCCTCGGCAACGCTCTTGCCCGCCTCATCCAGCATCGCCCGCACCCGGCCGAACACGGCGCCCGCAAGCAGAATGTCGCCGCGTTTGAGCGTGCCCTGCTGCACGAGTATCGTCGCGACCGGCCCCTTGCCCTTGTCCAGGCGCGCCTCGATGATCAGACCCTTGGCCGGAGAATCTTCCGGCGCCGTGAGTTCAAGCACTTCGGCCTGCAGCAACACGTTTTCGAGCAGGCTGTCGATACCGGCGCCAGTCTTGGCCGATACCGGGACGAACGGCGAATCACCGCCATATTCCTCCGGCACGACACCCTCCGCGACCAACTCCTGCTTGACCCTTTCCGGGTTGGCTTCCGGCTTGTCTATCTTGTTGATCGCCACAACCAGCGGCACGCCAGCGGCCTTGGCATGGTGAATCGCTTCTTTGGTCTGCGGCATGACGCCGTCGTCGGCTGCGACTACCAGGATGACGATGTCGGTCGCTTTCGCACCCCGGGCACGCATCGCCGTGAACGCTTCGTGGCCCGGCGTATCGAGGAAGGTGATCACGCCGCGCGGCGTCTTCACGTGATAGGCGCCGATATGCTGGGTGATTCCGCCGGCCTCGCCCGAGGCGACACGCGTCTTCCGAATGTAGTCGAGCAGCGAGGTCTTGCCGTGGTCGACGTGGCCCATCACCGTCACCACCGGCGCGCGCGGCCGCGACTCCACATCCTTCTGGGCTTCTGCGTCTTCGGAGAGGAAAGAATCCGGATCGTCCAGCTTCGCCGCCTTGGCGACATGGCCCATTTCCTCGACGATGATCATCGCGGTTTCCTGGTCCAAAACCTGGTTGATCGTCACCATGGTGCCCATCTTCATCAGAACCTTGATCACCTCGGCGGCCTTGACGGCCATCTTGTGCGCAAGATCGCCGACAGTAATCGTCTCCGGCACCAGCACCTCACGAACGATCGGCTCCGCCGGCATCTGCGCGGCCGGCGCCTCCTCGCCGTGGCGATGATGGCGCCCTCGCGGACCCCCGCGCCAGCCGGCGCCCGGCGATGTGTCGCCGCGAGTCTTGATTCCGCGACGCTTGGCGCTTTCGTCCTTCCAGGTCGAAACGGGCTTCTTTGCTTCCTTTTTCGCTTCGCCCTCGGCCTTGACGGGCTTGTGCAGCGTCGCACTGACCGGCGGCGTCGCTGTCGCAGCCTCGACCGGTTTGGCGTCGGCAGCGCGGGCCTTGGCCTCGGCTTCTGCCTGCAACAGCGCGAGACGCTCTTCAGCCCGACGCCTGGCATCGGCCTCGCGCCCCTGCTTCGCTTTAATCTCAGCCGCCTGGATCGAAGCCAGATCCGCATGACGGCGCGCTTCGTTTTCCCGGCGCGCCATTTCCTCGGGGCCGATCAGCGGCTCGACACTTGCCGGGGCACGAACCGGCGCCTCGCCTGCAACCGGCACATGCGTTGGCGGTTGGTCCGGCGCCGCCTCTATCGGTATCGGCTTTGCGTCCGCGACGACGTCGTGAATCTCGACAGGAACCGGCGCCTCGATCTCCGCCGGCGCTGGCGCTTCGACCCCGGCCGCGGGCTCCACCGCTGGCGCTTCGTTCGGGTCGCGCTTGACCAGCACCCGCTTTTTGCGCACCTCGACCTGAATCGTGCGCGGCTTGCCGGTCGAGTCGGATTTCTTGATCTCGCTGGTTTCCTTGCGGGTCAGGGTGATCTTCGTCTTGGTCTGCGTTTCGCCGTGTGCGCGCCGCAAATACTCCAGCAGCCGGGTCTTGTCCTGCTCGGAAAGGAGGTCGCTCGCCTCGCTCTTCTCGACGCCCGCCTTTTGCAACTGCTCGAGCAGTGCCGACGCAGGCATTTTCAGCTCGGTGGCAAACTGTGTGACATTCATTTGTGCCATATCCGCTCCTGCTGCCGCTACTCGAACCAATGAGCACGCGCAGCCGTAATCAGGTTCTTCGCGCGCTCCTGATCGATCTCGCTGATTTCGACAAGTTCATCCACCGCTAGGTCAGCCAGATCGTCGCGCGATCGGATGTTCGCCCGCGCCAGTCGTGCCGCCAGCGGCTTGTCCATTCCGTCAAGGTTGAGCAAATCCTCGGAAACATTCTCCAGTTGCTCTTCGTCTACGATCGCCTCGGTCAGCAACACGTTGCGCGCCCGGTTGCGAAGTTCATTGACCGTATCTTCGTCGAAGGCTTCAATCTCCAGCATTTCGGCAAGCGGCACATACGCGACTTCTTCAAGCGTGGAGAAACCCTCCTCGATCAGGATCTGGGCGACCTCCTCGTCAACATCGAGTCGCGACATGAACAACTCGCGTATCGTCGACTGCTCCTCGCCGGATTTCTTTTGCGACTCCTCGACCGTCATCAGGTTGATGGTCCATCCGGTCAGTTCCGAGGCCAGACGGACGTTCTGCCCGGATCGTCCGATCGCGATCGCGAGATTGTCTTCGTCGACCACAACATCCATGCTGTGGGCGTCTTCGTCGACCACGATGCTGGTCACCTCGGCCGGCGCCAGTGCCCCGACGACGAACTGCGCCGGATCCTGAGACCACAGAATGATATCGACTCGCTCGCCCGCCAGTTCGTTGGTCACCCCCTGCACCCGCGAACCGCGCATGCCGACGCAGGTGCCGATCGGGTCGACCCGCGGATCGTTGGACTTGACAGCAATCTTGGCGCGCACACCGGGATCGCGCGCCGCCGAACGGATCTCGAGCAGACCATCGTCGATCTCCGGCACCTCGAGGGCGAACAGGCGAATGATGAACTCCGGCGCAGTCCGCGACAGTATCAGTTGCGGACCACGCGCCTGACGATCCACCTTGAGCAGGAACGCGCGGACGCGGTCGCCGACTCGCAGGTTCTCCTTCGGAATCATCTGATCGCGCGGCAGGACCGCCTCGATCCGGCCCGCCTCGACGATCGCGTTGCCGCGCTCGATGCGCTTGATGGTGCCGGTAACCAGGTGCTCCTTGCGATCGAGGAAATCGGTCAGGATTTGTTCGCGCTCCGCATCGCGAATCTTCTGCAGAATGACTTGTTTTGCCGCCTGCGCGCCGATGCGTCCGAAATCGATCGGCTCCAGCGATTCCTCGACGTAGTCCCCAACCTGCACATCGGCAAGCTCTTCGCGCGCGTCGATCAGGCCCATCTGCTGGTCGTCGTTCTCCACTTCCTCGTCGGGCAATACCAGCCAGCGGCGGAAGGATTCATAGTCGCCGGTCTCTCGATCGATCGAAACCCGCACGTCGGCGTCCTCGTGGATGCGCTTCTTGGTCGCGGAAGCGAGCGCAGATTCCAGCGCGGCAAACACAATGTCCCGATCGACATTCTTTTCACGCGCCAGCGCGTCCACCAGCAACAACAAATCGCGGCTCATTTCCTTCCTCCTGCACATTCCATTGAGGCGACGGTCAAAATTTCGGCACCAACCGCGCCTTGTCAATCTGGTCGAGCCCGAATGCAACCCTGCCCTTGTCCGTTACAAGAAGTACCTTCCCGTCGTCCACGCCTTCCAACACGCCGGCAAAATTGCGCTGGCCGTCGATCGCCACGCGAATTCGAATCTGCGCCTGCTGCCCGGCGAAGCGCTCGAAATCGGTGAGCTTTTTCAATGACCTGTCCAAGCCGGGTGACGAGACCTCGAGTCGGTCGTAATCGACGTTCTCAACCGCAAACAGGCGCGTCAGGTGATTGCTCACCCTGGCACAATCGTCCACCGATATCCCCCTCGGCGCATCGATGAACACCCGCAACAGCCTGCCCTTCGGCGAGGTCTCGAGATCAACCAACTCGAAACCAAAACCGCTTACAGCTTGCTCAATGATCGACTCGACTTGCACCCGCCCCGCCCGTACCAACACGTCAAATCCGCCGCCACAAATAAAAAATGGGCGAACCGCCCATCCTTCGACCCACCAGCCCAAGACCTGCCTCGCACTCAACTTGAGGCCCGCCTGCCTAAGCCTGAAAATTGTACAGCAAGACCGCCCCCAAGGCAATTTCGGCCCGCGCGCGGGCGCATTCTACAGCGCCGGTTTCCGCCGCTTGCGGGGCTGTCCCAGCTCTGTCCGGGCAGGCCGCCGTTGCACTTGCCGGCTTACCGGACCAACGGAAACCGAATCAGGTAAAGCTACCGATACGCGCGAAAGCTCCATCTGCAGAGTCGCGACTTCTTCTTCGGACATATCCATGGTCATGCCCCGCTTCAAGCGCGGAGGGAGCGGGATCGGACCATAGCGAACACGCATCAGTCGACTCACTGTGATTCCGAGCGCCTCGAACATGCGTCTGACCTCGCGATTGCGGCCTTCGCCGAGGGTCACGTGATACCAGTGATTAGTGCCCTCGCCGCCCTTGTCGAACACCGAACCGAAACGCGCCTCGCCATCTTCGAGCATCACGCCCGAAAGAAGCTTGTCGCGCTGTTCGGCGGTCAGCTCACCGACCAGCCGCACTGCGTACTCGCGTTGCAGTCCATAGCGCGGATGCATCAAGCGGTTCGCCAGTTCGCCGCTGTTGGTGAACACCAGCAGACCGCTGGTGTTGATGTCCAACCGTCCTACCGCCACCCACCGACCGCCGCGCAGCCTCGGCAGTTTGTCGAACACGCTGGTTCGTCGCTCCGGGTCGTCGCGCGAAACGATTTCGCCCTCCGGCTTGTGATAGAGCAGCACCCGCGGGACGCGCTGCCTGACGCGCAACGCCACGAGGCTGCCGTTGACACGGACCTTGTCGGCGCCCGACACCTTCTGTCCGACCGATGCGGGGAGCCCATTGACGCTGACTTTGCCGGCGATTATCCAGTCCTCGATTTCCCGCCGCGAGCCGATGCCCGCCTGCGCCAACACCTTGTGCAAGCGCTCCGGTGCCGCCGGCACTGCCTCCGCTTCCGCGCGACCTCGGCCACCTCTCCGGCCGACCGACGCAAAAGCGCTTCCGCCGACACCGCTCCGCGCAATGGGGTCGTCTCCGAGCGCCGCCTTGGCGCCCAGCATCGGCCGATCCCGCTGGCCATCACCGCTCTCGTCGCGTTGACGACGTGGCGCAGAGCCGCGCTTTGCCGCTTTTTCGGGGGATCGCGGATTGCGCGGACGCGGCAGTCCGCTGGACGGCTGACCCGCCCAGGGCAAGTCAGGCTTGCGGCGCCGAGTCGACAAGATCCATCACCCTTTCAATTTCCGTCAGCGGCGGCAGTTCGGACAGGCTGCGCAACCGCAGGTCGTCGAGGAACTTCCGGGTGGTGGCGTAGAGCGCCGGTCGGCCCGGCGTGTCGCGATGACCGACCGCATCGATCCAGCCACGCGCTTCGAGACTCTTGATGACGTTAGGCGACACCGTCACGCCGCGAATATCCTCGATGTCGCCACGCGTAACCGGCTGTCGGTAGGCAATGATCGCCAGTGTCTCCATCACGGCACGCGAATACTTCGGCGCCCGCTCGATCTTCAGGCGGTCGAGATAGGGCTGGAATTCCGGTCGGGTCTGGAAACGCCAGCCAGAGGCAAGCTGCGCCAGTTCGACACCGCGACCACTCCACTCGTGGCGCAGTTCATCGAGCAGCTTGCGAACGACTTCCGGCCCTGGATCGATCTCGAACAGGCGCCGCAAGTCAGGGACCTGCAGCGGACTTGCGGCCGCCAGCAGCGCGGCTTCCAGCACCCGCTTGGCTTGGACTAGAGTCATGCCGTCCGCGAGCAGCGAATGTTCGGGCTCTGTCGCCGCTTTGTCGACCCCACCCTCCATCTCGTCGGCAAAGCCACCCGCCTCGACGGATGCGAGTTCCAGCTCGGAAAGCGATTCCGCTTCCGTAGTTTCGACTGGCTGCTCGGACGGGTCAGGCAGACTCATGGATCGTCGCTTCGGCAAGTTTGACGTGAATCGGCGCGAACGCCTCGCGCTGGGTGATTTCCACCAGCTTCTCGCGCGCCAGTTCGAGCATCGCAAGAAAACTCACGACCAGTTTGGCCACGCCGCCGCCGGTATCGAACAAATCCTGGAACTCGATAAACACGCCCCCCTGCAGCCGCCGCAGGATGTGCGCCATATGCTCGCGCACCGACAGTTCTTCGCGACGAACCTTGTGATGTTGCGTCATGCGCGCCTGCTTCATCAGCATTAGCCAGGCAGCCTGCAGATCGTTCAACGTGACCTCCGGCAGGCGCTCCGCGATCTGCTGGGTGATTGCGACGTTGACCCATTCATAGTCCCGCAGAGCCTGCGGCAAACGATCGAGCCTGGCTGCCGCCGCCTTCATCTGCTCATATTCGAGAAGGCGGCGCACCAGTTCGGCACGCGGATCTTCTTCGCTCTCCTCGACCTTGTTCGGCCGCGGCAGCAACATGCGCGACTTGATCTCCAGCAGCATTGCTGCCATCAGCAGATATTCGGCCGCGAGTTCGAGGTTCCGGTGACGCATCGACTCGACATAAACCAGATACTGCGCAGTCAGCGGCGCCATCGGAATATCGAGGACGTTGATGTTTGCCTTGCGAATCAGATAGAGCAGCAGGTCCAGGGGGCCCTCGAAGCTCTCCAGGAACACCTCGAGCGCCTCTGGCGGAATGTACAAGTCTTTTGGCAACTCGGTCATCGGCTCGCCATAAAGGCGCGCCAGCGGCAGGACCTGCCGGGCGGGCGCACTCGACGGCAGGAGGATGACGTTTTCGCTCATCGGCGGCTCAGCTGTAGTCCAGCCCCATGGCCTCGCGCACATCGCGCATGGTCTCCTGGGCCAGCTTGCGCGCCCGCTCGCACCCGTCGGCAACAATGTTGCGAACCAGCGAAGGGTCGTCGAGATAGATTTGTGCCCGCTCCCGCATCGGCTCCTGTTCCGCCAGCACCGCCTGGATCACCGGCTGCTTGCATTCGATGCAACCGATGCCGGCGCTGCGGCAGCCCTTCTGAACCCAGTCCCGGGTGCCGTCGTCGGAATAGATTGCATGCAGCTGCCACACCGGGCACTTTGCCGGATCGCCCGGATCGGAACGGCGCACGCGCTGCGGATCGGTCTGCATGGTGCGAATCTTCTTCGTGATCGACTCGGCATCTTCGCGCAGCGAAATCGTGTTGTTGTACGACTTGGACATCTTCTGCCCATCGAGACCCGGCATGCGCGAAGCCTCGGTCAGCAGGGAATCCGGCTCAACCAGGATCATCTTGCTCGACCCTTCCAGAAACCCGAACAGCCGCTCGCGATCGCCCATCGAAAGGCTCTGCGAGTCGTTAAGCAGCGCATGACCCTGCTCGAGCGCCTCGCGATCGCCTTCCTGCTGGAAGCGGGTACGCAACTCCTCGTAAAGCCTCGCCCGCTTGGCGCCGAGTTTCTTCACTGCCTCGCGCGCCTTGTCTTCGAAGCCCGGCTCGCGGCCGTACAGATGATTGAAGCGGCGCGCGACCTCACGTGTGAATTCGATGTGCGGCACCTGATCCTCGCCAACCGGCACCTTGTCGGCCCGGTAGATGAGGATGTCGGCCGCCTGCAGCAACGGGTAGCCGAGGAAGCCGTAAGTAGACAAATCCTTGTGTGAAAGCTTCTCCTGCTGGTCCTTGTAGGTCGGCACCCGTTCCAGCCAGCCCAGCGGCGCCATCATCGAGAGAAGCAGGAAGAGTTCCGCATGTTCGGGCACGCGCGACTGGATGAACAGTGTAGCCTGGCCCGGATCGACGCCAGCCGCCAGCCAGTCGATGATCATGTCCCACGCGGCATCCTCGATATCGCCCGGTGTGTCGTAGTCGGTGGTCAGCGCATGCCAGTCGGCGACGAAGAACAGGCACGGGAACTCCGCCTGCAACTTGACCCAGTTCTTCAGCACGCCGTGGTAGTGGCCGAGGTGCAGCCGCCCGGTCGGGCGCATGCCGGAAAGTACGCGTTCCTGGTACATGTCAGATCGATGGGTACGGTATGTGAATCTGCACCGCGAACTCCAGCAGTGACTTGACTGCGTTCATGCCTGGCTCGAGCAGGAGGCCGAGCACGCCGGTCAGCAGCAACAGGAGCAGGATCGGAAAACCGAATCGTTCCAGTCGAGCGTATTTCCAGGCGACGCGATGCGGCATCAGACTTACCGCAATGCGTCCACCGTCGAGTGGCGGAATCGGCAACAGGTTAAGGACCATCAACACCAGATTGATCTGCACGCCGGCGCGCGCCATTTCTGACAGCGGTTCGGTGTAACTGAAGAGCGGCAACGACCAAGCGAGCTTGAAAAGTACGGCCCATGCGAACGCCATGAGGAGATTTGCCCCCGGCCCCGCCGCGGCCACCCAGAGCATGTCCTGCTTCGGCCGCGCAAGGCGCGAGAATTCCACCGGCACCGGCTTTGCCCAACCGAACAATAGCGGCACGCCGCCCGCGCTTGACAGCAGATAGATGCCCAGCGGAACCAGCACGGTTCCCACCGGGTCAACATGGCGCAACGGATTGAGGCTGATGCGCCCCGCCAGATACGCCGTGTTGTCGCCGAAATATCGCGCCACATAGCCGTGAGCCGCTTCGTGCAGGGTTATCGCAAGGAGCACGGGCAATGCCCAGATTGCCAGTGTCGAAATGAGTTCTTGCATATCGGACCAAGGAAGCCGTGCCGCATTCTACCAAAATGGCAACGCGGCATTGGCAGGCAGTCGAGGAGCGTCAGCCAAGCCCGAACGGTGCGAGGCTGCCGCGTCCCTCGCGCACCAGAACCGGGCTGCCGCCGGTCAGGTCGATCACGGTGGTCGCCTCGGGACCACACGCCCCGGCCTCGATCACCAGATCGACCGCGTGCTCTAGCCGATCGCGAATCTCCTCGGGATCGCTCATCGGAAGGGTCTCGCCGGGAAGGATCAGCGTCGAGCTCAGTAGCGGTTCTCCGAGTTCATCGAGCAGGGCGCGCACCAGCGGATGGTCGGGGACGCGCAGGCCGACCGTCTTGCGCTTCGGGTGCAGCACGCGGCGCGGCAGTTCCTTGGTGCCTTCGAGCAGAAAGGTGTAGCTGCCCGGCGTCGCGCTCTTGAGCAGGCGGTACTGCGCATTGTCGACCCTGGCATAGATCGCGATCTCGGAAAGATCCCGACACAACAACGTCAAGTGGTGACGTTCGTCCACCCCGCGGATGCGACGGATGCGTTCCAGCAGCTTGGCATCGCCGGTATGGCCGCCGAGTGCGTAGGCAGAATCGGTGGGAAAGGCGATCAGTCCGCCATCCCGGATGATCTCGACCGAATGGCGGATCAGCCGCGGTTGCGGATGCTCGGGATGCAGTTGAAAAAACTGGGCCATCTTCTATCGCGCACCGGGCGCAGGTGCCGTCAGGCCGCCAGTCGCTCCCAGACCGGTTCCAGATCGGGCGGCAACGGTCCTGCGCGACCGACATCGACCGCGCTTTCGCCCGCGCCATGGAAATCCGACGCGCGCGAAGCCGCCAACCCGTACTTGCGCGCAACGCGGGCATATTCGCGAACTGCCGCGTGATCGTGGGCGCCGGCAACCACCTCGACCGCAGCGCCACCCAGCGCCTTGAACGCAGTGAACATGCGATCCCGCTCTTCGCCCGACATGCGGTAGCGCCCCGGGTGGGCGACCACGGCCACGCCACCGGCGGCATGAATCCAGTCGACCGCCTCCTCCAGCGCGCACCATTGATGCTCGACATAGCCGGGTTTGCCACGCAGCAGGTAATGTTCGAACACATTGGCAACGTCGCGCGCATAGCGCATTTCCACCAGCCAGCGGGCAAAATGCGAACGCGACACCAGCGACGGGTTGCTGACATAGCGCAGCGCACCTTCGTAGGCACCGCGAATGCCGCTGGCGGCCAGCGAATCGGCCATTCGCAGGGCGCGCTGGTCACGGCCCAGGCGCACGGCGGCCAAGCCCTGCGCTAGGTCGCTGTTCGCCGCGTCGACGCCGAGTCCGACCACATGGATCGTCAGTCCGCCCCAGGAGACCGAGACTTCGACCCCGCTGACGAACCGGATCCCGAGCGCGTCCGCCTCGTCCCGGGCTTCCGCCAGCCCGCCGAGATGATCGTGATCGGTCAGCGCGAGCATTTCCACACCGTTCGCGGCGGCCCGGCGGACCAGTTCGCGCGGCGCAAGCAGGCCGTCCGATATGGTCGAATGACAGTGAAGATCGACGTTGGTCATCGATCGATGATAACAAACGGCCGCAGTCTCGGGCGCCGATGTCGACGCGCCAGCTCGTTGGCATGGCGCTTCAGCTGGCCGACAGAAAGCGCTCCACCGCCGCCGCGACCAATTCCGGCTGGTCATGCTGGACGTTGTGTCCAGCGTCGGATATCTGCGCGATCTGCAGGTTGCGGAAACAGGCCAAGCGCCGCCGGTAGTCGTCGGGCGCGTCGGCGAAGCGGTCGTTCACGTAACCCTGATCGGCCGTCAGCAACAGCACCGGCGCCTCGATCGCCTGCCAGCACGCCATCACCTCCTCGATGCGATAGAGGTTGGGCGAGACCGTCTTGTGCCAGGGATCGCAGGCCATCGCCACCTCGCCATCGCTGCGCAGCCACGATCCGTTGTTGGCGAGAAATTCTGCCCGCTCGGGTAACAGTCGCGGATCGGCAGTCTGCAACCGCCGTGCCATTGCCGCTGCATCGCGATAGCCGCGCATCCGTGGCGCATCTTTCAGTTCGTCGAGCCAGGCGCCGATGCGCGCCGGCGCATCCGCCGGGCTGGTCGGCAGCAGGCCAAGAAAATCGATCATCACCAAGCGCTCGACGCGAGCAGGGCGCACACCGGCGTAGATGCTGGCAATGCTTGCCCCCATGCTGTGCCCGACCAGGCGGACCGGCCGATCCGGCGAATAGTAGTCGAGCAGCCGCTCCAGATCACCGTAGTAATCGGCAAACCAGTACGGCTGGCCAAGCCACTCGCTGGCGCCGAATCCGCGCCAGTCCGGCGCGACGACGTGCCACATCGACGCAAGCGCGTCCACCACGAACTGAAAGGTTGCCGAGCAATCCATCCAGCCATGCAGCATGAATAGCAGCGGCGCCTCTTGCGGCCCCCAGTGGCGAACGTTGTAGCGCAGGCCACGCACGTCTATCTGCTCGCAACGCGAGGCGGAAAACCGGTCCATTTGTCGATGGTAGCAGTGTCGCAGTGCGGCTTGTCGCCTCATCGCAATCCGCGTATATTCGGCTCGTCGCACGGGAGAGAGTGCGCCGCATCCGCGGCAGCACCGCCGAAGGCGTAACACCCGGAACCGCTCAGGCACCAGGGACCGGCGACGATTCAAGTCTGGAGAGCGATGGTGATGGCCACGAGGCCAGATAGCCATCCACCGAAGGGGCACCGCGCTGGATCGAGCAGGCGCGCAATCTCTCAGGTACAAGGGACGGACGGGGCACGGATTTGTCGATCCGCGCCCCGTTTTCGTTCACAACCTGACCGGTGGCCGCCGCACATGACCAGACAAACGCCTCTCCACGAAGTGCATCGCGCCGCCGGCGCCAAGCTGGTCGATTTCGCCGGCTGGGACATGCCGCTGCACTACGGCTCGCAGATAGAGGAACATCATCTCGTGCGCCGCGCCGCCGGCATGTTCGACGTGTCGCACATGCTCGCAGTGGACGTTGCGGGGGCCGACGCGCAAGCCTGGCTGCGCCATCTGCTGGCCAACGATGTCGCCAGGCTCGCCTCCCCGGGGCGCGCGCTCTACTCCTGCATGCTCAACCCCGACGGCGGGGTGATCGACGATCTGATCGTCTATCACTTCTCGCCGTCGCGCTACCGCGTGGTGGTCAATGCCGGCACGGCGGACGGTGACCTCGCGTGGATGCGGCAAAACAGCGGCGGTTTCGACGTCTCGATTGCGCCGCGCCGCGATCTGGCGATGATCGCGGTGCAGGGGCCACAGGCCATCGCGGCGGTCTGGCAAGCGATCGCCGGCAGCCGCGATGCCACGCAGTCGCTGATACCCTTCGCGGCCGCGGAGCACGGCGAGATTCTGCTGGCTCGTACCGGCTACACCGGTGAGGACGGCCTGGAACTTACGCTTCCCGCGAGACAGGCCGAGGCCACCTGGGCTGCGCTCGCCGCTGCCGGGGTCAAACCGGCCGGACTCGGTGCGCGCGATACCCTGCGCCTCGAGGCCGGCATGAATCTCTACGGGCAGGACATGGACGCCTCGGTCACGCCGCTGGAATCCGGTCTCGCCTGGACGGTCGATCGGAAATCGCCGCGCGAATTCATCGGCCGGTCAGCGCTCGAAGCGCAGTCGCCGACACGGCGGCTGGTTGGACTGGTGCTGTCGGAACGCGGCGTGCTGCGTGCCCACCAGACGGTCGCAACCCGACACGGCAGCGGCGAAACCACCAGCGGCAGTTTCTCGCCGACGATGAATTGCGCCATCGCGCTCGCCCGCGTGCCCCTGGCGGTTGCGGTCGGCGATACGGTGCAGGTCGCGGTCCGCGACCGCAGCCTGCCGGCGCGCGTGGTCAAGCCACCATTTGTCCGCCACGGCAAGATCCTCGTCTGATCCGGCAAGCACACTCAACGAACCCACTGAGGAGACCGGCAACATGAACCTTCCGCAAGATCTCAAGTACACCGCCAGCCACGAGTGGTTACGGCTCGCCGCAGATGGCACGGCGAGCGTCGGCATTACCGACTATGCGCAGGAGCAACTCGGCGATGTGGTCTTCGTCGAGCTTCCCGAAATCGGGCGACAGGTCACAGCCGGCGAGGAGTGCGCGGTGGTCGAATCGGTCAAGGCCGCTTCCGACATCTATGCGCCGGTCGGCGGGGAGATCGTCGAAGTCAATCAAGCGCTGCTCGATGCGCCGGAGGCCATCAATGCAGACGCCTATTCCGCCTGGCTGTTTCGCCTGCGTCCGACTGCCGTGGCCGATGTGGCGCAACTGCTCGACGCGGCAGCCTACCAGGCCGAAATCCCGCAATCCTGAACCAGGCATCGATTCCGACCATGAACGATCGCACCCCTCCGGTTTCCGCATTGCCGAATTCCCTGCCGCTTGCATTGCTCGAACAGCACGACGCTTTCGCCGGTCGACACATCGGTCCCGGTACAGCCGAGATCGCCGAAATGCTCTCTGCAATCGGCGCGCCGACCCTTGACGCGCTGATCGCCCAGACGGTGCCGGCATCGATCCGCCTCGACCAGCCGCTGCGGCTCGGCGCGCCACGGTCCGAGCATGCGGCGCTGGCCGACCTGCGCGCGATCGCCGAGAAGAACCGCGTCGCCAAATCGCTGATCGGCCTTGGCTACTACGGCACGATCACACCGGCGGTGATCTTGCGCAACGTCATGGAAAGTCCCGGCTGGTACACCGCCTACACGCCTTACCAGGCCGAAATCGCGCAGGGCCGGCTGGAAGCCCTGCTCAACTGGCAACAGATGGTCATCGACCTGACCGGCCTCGAACTGGCCAACGCCTCGCTGCTCGACGAGGCCACCGCCGCCGCCGAAGCAATGACCATGGCACGGCGGGTCAGCAAGTCGGCGTCGAACCGGTTCTTCGTCGACGAGGCCGCCTTTCCGCAGACCATCGACGTAGTGCGCACCCGGGCGGCATTTTTCGGCTTCGAGCTGGTATTCGGACCTGCAGGCGAAGCCGCGGCCCAGAACATCTTCGGCGCGCTGCTGCAGTACCCGAACGCGCAAGGCGAGATCACCGATCTGACACGGCCGATCGCGGCGATCAAGGCGCAAGGCGGCATCGTCGCGGTGGCGAGCGATCTGCTGGCGCTGGTGCTGCTCAAGTCACCCGGGGAAATGGGTGCGGATATCGCGCTCGGCTCAGCGCAGCGTTTCGGCGTGCCGCTGGGTTTCGGCGGGCCGCATGCCGCTTTCTTCGCCACCCGCGAGTCCCATGCCCGCGCCACGCCCGGCCGGATCATCGGCGTATCGAGGGACGCGCGCGGCAAGACCGCGCTGCGCATGGCGCTGCAGACCCGCGAACAGCATATCCGCCGCGAGAAGGCCAATTCGAACATCTGCACCTCGCAGGTGCTGCTCGCCAACATGGCCGGCATGTACGCGGTCTATCACGGCCCGGCCGGTTTGCGGACGATTGCCGAGCGCGTCCACCGCCTCACCGCCGTTCTGGCGCTGGGCCTGCAGCAGGCCGGTTTCACGATGCCCGATTTCGGGTTCTTCGACACCATCGAGGTCGACACCGGGCCGCGGACCGCGTCCATCTACCAGGCGGCGCTGGCGGCCGGCTACAACCTGCTCCAGGTATCCGCCACCCGGCTCGCGATGTCGCTCGACGAGACAAGCACGCGCGACGATGTGCTGGCAGTACTGAACGCGTTCGACGCCCCGGGCGACATCGATGCGCTGGATGCCCGGATCGCGGCGCGCGGCGGTGCGATTCCGGCCGACCTGCGCCGCCGCGACGCCATTCTGGCGCACCCGGTGTTCAACAGCCATCACACCGAGCATGCGATGCTGCGCTACCTGAAAAAGCTGCAGAACCGTGACCTCGCACTCGATCACTCGATGATCTCGCTCGGCTCCTGCACCATGAAGCTCAACGCCACCAGCGAGATGATCCCGGTCACCTGGCCGCAGTTCGCCAACCTGCATCCGTTCGCGCCTGCCGAGCAGACGGCCGGATACCGCGAAATGATCGACGGGCTGGCCGACCAACTCAAGGCGATCACCGGCTTCGACGCCATCTGCATGCAGCCCAATTCCGGCGCGCAGGGCGAGTATGCCGGCCTGCTGGCGATCCGCAACTACCACGCCGGCCGCGGCGAGTCCGGGCGCGATGTCTGCCTGATTCCTCGCTCTGCCCATGGCACCAACCCGGCCACCGCCCACATGGCCGGCATGCAGGTGGTGGTGGTCGATTGCGACGAGCGCGGCAACGTCGATCTTGCCGACCTGCGCGCCAAGGCCGCCCGACATGCGGACAAGCTCGGCTGCCTGATGATCACCTACCCGTCTACCCACGGCGTGTTCGAAGAGGCGATCCGTGAAATCTGCGACGTGATCCACCTGCACGGCGGCCAAGTGTACATGGACGGCGCCAACCTCAACGCCCAGGTCGGCCTGACCTCGCCGGCGCTGATCGGCGCCGATGTCTCGCACATGAATCTGCACAAGACATTCTGCATTCCGCACGGCGGCGGCGGTCCCGGCATGGGGCCGATCGGCCTCAAGGCGCACCTGGCGCCCTACATGGCCGACCATGTGATGGCGCCGAGCGCGCAGCGGGCGGGCGCGGTCAGCGCAGCGCCGTGGGGCTCGGCATCGATTCTGCCGATCTCCTGGATGTACATCACGATGATGGGTGGGGCGGGCCTGACGCGCGCCACCGAGGTCGCGATCCTCAACGCCAACTACATCGCGGCGCGGCTCGCGCCCCACTACCCGGTGCTGTACCGCGGGTCGCAGGGGCGGGTGGCGCACGAATGCATCCTCGATATCCGTCCGCTCAAGGCGGCAACCGGTATCAGCGAGGTGGACATCGCCAAGCGGCTGATGGATTACGGCTTTCATGCGCCGACCATGTCGTTCCCGGTGGCCGGCACCATGATGGTCGAGCCGACCGAATCGGAATCCAGGGCCGAACTCGACCGCTTCATCGAAGCGATGATCGCGATCCGCGCCGAGATCGGCAAAGTCGAGGCCGGCGAGTGGACGCGCGAGGACAGTCCGCTGCATCACGCGCCGCACACCCAGGCCGACATCGCCGACGCCCACTGGTCGCGCCCCTACAGCCGCGAGCAGGCGGCCTTTACGCTGCCGTGGGTCGAGCAGAACAAGTTCTGGCCGTCGGTCAATCGCATCGACGACGTGTATGGCGACCGTCACCTGTTCTGCGCCTGCGTACCGATCGACGACTACGCCGCCGACGCGGCGTAGAATCCGGACAATTCTCGGGAGGCCAAGCATCATGATTCTTTCACTGGGCGAACGGACGCCGAAGATCGACCCGGAAAGCTGGGTCGCTCCCAATGCCACGGTAATCGGCACGGTCGAACTGCAGCGCCATGCCAGCCTCTGGTACAACGTGGTGGCGCGCGGAGACAACGACTGGCTGATCGTCGGCGAAGGCAGCAACGTGCAGGACGGCAGCGTCCTGCATACCGACGCCGGCGTCATACTGACGATCGGCAAGCACGTGACCATCGGCCACCTGGCGATGATCCACGGCTGCACGATCGGCGACGGTTCGCTGATCGGCATCAACGCGGTGATCCTCAACCATGCAGTGATCGGCCGCGAGTGCCTGATCGGCGCCAATGCGCTGGTGCCCGAACGCATGGTCATTCCCGATCGCTCGCTGGTCGTCGGCTCGCCCGCCAAGATCGTGCGCCAGCTCAGCGACGCCGATGCCGCCGGATTGCGCCGCAGCGCGCAGCATTACGTCGAGACCGCGGCGAATTTCGCCAAAAACCTGCGTCCCTGGCCGTGATCCGGCAGGCACGCCGCGCCGCTGCCGTGCGGCGTTTCGCTGCTGACGGATCAATCGGAGATCGCCCGATGCTTCGCATCGCATTCCCGAGCCGTGGCTTATCGCTGCGCCTGCTTGCCTTGTCGCTGATGGTCCCGGGAGTAACCCTGGCCGAGCCGGTCACCCGCGCCCAGGTCACGCTGGTCGACCTGGCGGCCGATGCCAGCCGCAGCGCGCCCAACGATCTGGCACGTGCGGGCGCCTATTTCGAGGCGCAGGACGCCAATGCCGGCGAGCTCGCCCGCCGCGTCAATCGCGCCATCGCGGGCGGACTTCAAACCGCCAAGTCGTACCCTGCGGTCAAGGCCCAGACCGGCACCACCTCGACCTCGCCGGTCTACGGCAAGAACGGTCGCAGCATCGAGGCCTGGCGCATGCGCAGCGAACTCCTGCTCGAATCGCGCGACACGGCCGCGCTCTCCGAACTGCTGGGCAAGCTGCAGGCCACGCTGGCGATCGGACAACTGACCCTGCTGCCCGCCCCGGAAACCCGCAAGAAGGCCGAAGACGAGGCTACGCTCGATGCGATCGCCGCCTTTCAGGCGCGGGCGACCTTGATCGCCAAGGCAATGAACAAGCCCTTTCGCGTGCGCCAGATGGCAATCAATGCCGGCGGCGGCGGGCGGCCGCCCGTTTATATGATGGAACAATCGAAGATGATGTCGGCCGCGGCCGCACCGATGCCGGTCGAGGCAGGCGACACCACGCTGACGGTCAATATCACCGGTCAGATAGAATTGCCGGTGGAGTGACGCCCGCGCGTCACGCATCGGGAGCAGAAATGGCGATTTCCCTGCGCGCCGCTGCGGCTGCGTCGCTTTGCGCGTTGTTGCTGGCCGGCTGTGGCACGAGCAGCCAGCCCAATCCTACGGCGCCGCCGCCCCCTGCGCCGCCCAGCGCCCCGACCGCGCCGGTGCCCAGAGCCTCGCCACCTTCACCGGCCAGACCATGGGTCGACCAGTACATCCGCTATCGCTGCGAGAACGGCTTCGATTTCGGCGTGACCTATCAGGCCGGCGGCACGCGCGCACTGGTCGAGCGCAGCGGTTACAGCGACCTGCTTCGTCAAGTCGCCTCCGCCTCCGGCGCCCGATATTCGGATGGCAAGATGACGTTGTCCGCCAGGGGCGATGGCGCCGTTCTCGATCTGCCCGACGGCCCGACCTATCGCAATTGCCGCAGCCTGCCGGCCAAAGCGTCGCCTCGCAAATGATCGCGCTGATCCAGCGCGTCAGCGAGGCCAGCGTGCGCGTCGATGGCCGCAGCGTCGGGCAGATCGGCAGCGGCCTGCTGGCGTTGATCGGCGTCGAGCGCGACGACGATGACGACAATGCCGTGCGACTGGCCGACCGCGTGCTCGGCTACCGAGTCTTCGCCGACGATGCCGGGCGCATGAACCGCTCGCTGCTCGAAATCGCCGGCGGGCTGCTGCTGGTGCCGCAGTTCACGCTCGCCGCCGATACCCGCAAGGGCACCCGGCCGAGTTTCTCGTCGGCTGCCGCGCCGGAGCGGGCGCGCGCGCTGTTCGAGCGGCTCGTGGCACACGCTCGCCAGCATTGCGCCGATGTGCAGACCGGCGTGTTCGGCGCCGACATGGCGGTTGCGTTGATCAACCATGGCCCGGTCACTTTCCGCCTGCAAGCCTGAGGTCGCCCGCGGCTGGCGTCCGGCCGCCTTGGGGCTCCTCGTCGCCCTGCTCGCCGCCTGCGGCACGGCACCGCCGTCGGCTCCGTCGGTCGAAACCGCAACCAGCCTTCCAGCCGGCCGGCGCATCGAGCGCGCCCGCGCGCAGGAAATCGTGTTGCGCGCACTCGCGCTGATCGACACCGGCTATGTCTTCGGCGGACGCAACCCGGAGGCCGGGCTCGATTGCAGCGGCATGGTCGCCTATGTGTACGAGCATGCCGCCGGCCTGCGCCTGCCGCACAACGCCGCGCAGATCGCGCGGCTGGCGCAGCCCGTGCCGCGCGAGCAGCTCGGGCCGGGCGACCTGGTGTTCTTCAACACCCGCGGCTTTGCCGCCTCGCATGTCGGCATCTACCTCGGCGACGGCCGCTTTGTGCACGCCCCGTCGTCGAAAGGCCGCGTGCGCATCGAGAGTATGGACAACCGCTACTTCGCCCCGCGCTTCGAGGGCGGGCGCACGCTGTTCGCCGATTGAACACCCGCCTGGAAGCCGCACCGGATGGCGTTCTGCAGCCTCACCACGCCAGGAGCCTTATGGTTATTGGCTCCCAGGCATGGCAACCTGCAGATCGCCTATCCATGCGGTCTGCAGGCCAGTGCATTGTTCGCGTTGTTCGGCTTGGCGGTTCAACCGGAATCGGCAATCCGCTTCACCATGTTGATGCCAGTGACGACGTAGCCGAGTTGGCTGTACAAGGCCTGCGCGGCATGATTCTGGGCGAAGACATGCAGGCCGATGCTCGACAGGCCGAGTGCGGCGACCAGCGGCTCGAGCGCGAGAAACGCGCCTCTGGCGTGGCCCTGGCGCCGATGGGCCGCCTCGATCTCGAGGTCGTAGACGAACGCCGTGCGAACGCCGTGGCGCGTCTCCACCGCGAACCAGATGACGCCGACGGCCGTGCCGCCCGCGTCGGCCATGATCTCGTAGAGATAGTTGCCGGGCGTCGCCAGTCCCTGCGGCAGCAGTTCGAGGTAATTGGCGCGTGATCGCTCGACGGCGCCCTCCCTCGGCCAGCGACCGGCCGCGATATTGTCTTCGGCATAGGCCGCAACTGACGATTCGAGATACGCGGCGTAGACCTCCGGGCGCATCGGCGACAGAACGGTCATGGCATCTCCTGGCGTGATCGGCGGATCGCGTTCGATCCGCGGCGCAATCGGCCAGCGGAGGATATCGCGGCGGCGACTCAGCGCGTCACGAAATGAAAGTGCAGATACCCGATTTCCTGAAAGCCCGGCCCATTGGTCGTCACGAGATAGCTTGGCGTGCCGGTACGTTCGGCCAACTCCCGCACCATCGCAAGACACGCCAGGACGTAAGGCACGTCGTCCGGCGCGATCGAACCGATGCTCTTGATGTCGCGCTTCGGGAACAGCACAAAGTGCGGACGGTGTTCCGGCCACGGATGATCGATCGCAATGCACTGGTCGGATTCGAGTTCGACGCGCGGCACCAGTGCCGGCACGCGCTGTATGCCGACCGACGTGAGCAGGCCGGTCAGCTCGTTCATCCGGTAACAGTTGTGCTCGCACTGCGCCACAGACAAAAACGCGCGCGGCAGGCTGCGCGCAAACAGAAAGCCGCCGATCGCCACGCCTGCGAGCAGCACCAGTGCATAGCGTGTCAGCCGTCCGATCAAGCCGGGTCGCCCTTGCAATCGCGCCGTCAAACCGCGCACTCAGACCGCCGCAGCACGGTCACCGCGCGTGGCGACGGGTAGATCCGCACGTGCAGCCGGCTCGACTCAACGCGATCACGGCTTCTGCGGCACCTGGACAAAGACCTCACCGGGCTTGGTCAGGCCGAGTTCGAAACGCGCGCGCTCTTCGATCGCGTCATAGCCGGTTTTCAGGTCGCGCACTTCTGCGTCGAGCCCGGCATTGCGCTGCTCTAGCCGGATGTTGATTTCCTTCTGCTGGGTGAGGTCGATATCCGCTCGCCGCGCCTGCAGCCAGCCGCCCTTGCCGAACCACAGCGGCCACTGCAGCCCGAGCAGCAGCGCGAGCAGGACAAGGGTGGCGGTGCGTCTCACGTTGCGGCCGCGCGCTTACTTGCGCAGATTGTAGAAGGCGCCAACGCCGGGGTAGCTGGCGGTCTCGCCGAGATCTTCCTCGATGCGCAGCAACTGGTTGTACTTGGCGATCCGGTCGGAGCGGCTGAGCGAGCCGGTTTTGATCTGCATGGCATTGAGGCCGACGGCGATGTCGGCAATCGTGCTGTCTTCGGTTTCCCCCGAGCGGTGCGAGATCACCGCGGTGTAGCCGGCGCGCTTGGCCATATCGACCGCCGCAAAGGTTTCGGAGAGCGTGCCGATCTGGTTGATCTTGATGAGGATCGAGTTGGCGATGCCCTGCGCGATGCCTTCGCGCAGGATGCGCGTGTTGGTGACGAACAGATCGTCGCCGACGATCTGGATCTTCCTGCCCAGGCGCTCGGTCAGCAACTTCCAGCCGTCCCAGTCGTTCTCGGCCATGCCGTCCTCGATGCTGACGATCGGGAACTTGTCGGCCAGGGTGGCCAGGTAGTCGACCAGCTGCGCCGAACTGAGCGTGATGCCGGCGCCTTCGAGCACATAGTTGCCGTCGCGGTAGAACTCGGAGGCGGCGCAGTCGAGCGCCAGCAGCACGTCGCGGCCCGGCTCGTAGCCGGCAGCAGAGGTGGCATCGAGGATCATCGACAACGCTTCTTCGGCGCTGCCGACGTTGGGCGCGAAGCCGCCTTCGTCGCCGACCGTGGTCGGGAAGCCCTTCTTGTCGGTGAGCTTCTTCAGCGCGTGGAAAATCTCGGCGCCGCAACGCAGCGCTTCGCGAAAGCTCGCAGCCCCGACCGGCATGATCATGCATTCCTGGAGGTCCAGGCTGTTGTTGGCATGCGCGCCGCCGTTGATGACGTTCATCATCGGCACCGGCATCGACATCGGGCCCATGCCGCCGAAATAGCGGTAGAGCGGCAAACCGGCTTCTTCAGCGGCGGCTTTGGCCACCGCCATCGACACCGCGAGCAGCGCATTGGCGCCCAGGCGCGACTTGTTGTCGCTGCCGTCCAGATCGATCAACGTCTTGTCGATGAACGCCTGTTCCTCGGCGTCCAGACCGATGATCGCCTCGGCGATCTCGGTGTTGACGTTTTCGATCGCCTGCAGCACGCCCTTGCCGAGGTAGCGCCCGGTGTCGCCGTCGCGCAGTTCGATCGCCTCGCGCGAGCCGGTGGAGGCGCCCGACGGCACCGCCGCGCGCCCCATGACGCCGGATTCGAGCAGCACATCGGCCTCGACCGTGGGGTTGCCGCGCGAATCGAGAATCTCGCGCGCGACGACGTCTACGATTGCACTCATTCTGTTTTCCTTGTTTGTCTGCTTCGACTGTCAGGTCTGAAAATCGGCGAACGCCAGTTCGGCCACATCGTTCCACTGCTCGAGCACCGGCGTGTGTGCCGGATGGTCGAAATAGGCGAACAACGCATCTTGCGTGTCGAACCCCGCGCGCAGCCCGAAATTCCAGGCCTGGGCGTCGGTCGTGGTATTGGCGCCGAATTCCCATTGGCGGATCGACGCAATCTGTTGCGGCAGCGCCGCCATCGCGGCCTGCAGCCGGATGATGCGGGGGTCGTCCGCGGCGACGCCGGGCTTGAGCCGGAACAGCACCAGGTGCGTGATCATGCGGCATCGTTCTCGGCAAACCCGGCACGCTTGACCAGCGAGTCGAGATCCCGGAGCGTCGCCAGCAGTGCCTTCATCTTGCCGAGCGGCCAGGCGTTGGGACCGTCCGACAATGCCGACGCCGGATCAGGATGCGTTTCCATGAAGATGCCGGCCACCCCGACCGCCACCGCCGCACGCGCCAACACCGGCACGAACTCGCGCTGGCCGCCGCTCCGGGTGCCCTGCCCGCCCGGCAATTGCACCGAATGCGTCGCGTCGAACACCACCGGGCAATCGGTCTCGCGCATGATCGCCAGGCTGCGCATGTCGGAAACCAGATTGTTGTAGCCGAACGACACGCCGCGCTCGCACACCATGATGGTGTCGGCACCGCCATTGGCTTGCCTGGCCTTTGCGACGACGTTCTTCATGTCGCCCGGCGCCAGGAACTGGCCTTTCTTGATATTGACCGGCTTGCCGGAAGCCGCCACCGCATGTATGAAATCGGTCTGCCGGCACAGGAAGGCCGGCGTCTGCAACACGTCAACCACTGTGGCCACCCGCGGCGCCTCGTCGGCGGTATGCACATCGGTCAGCACAGGCACGCCGAGTTCCCGCCGAACGTCGGCGAGAATCGCCAGGCCTTCGTCCATGCCGGGACCACGGAAACTCGTTCCCGCGCTGCGATTGGCCTTGTCGTAAGACGACTTGTAGATGAACGGAATGCCCAGGTCGCTGGTGATCTCCTTGAGGGCACCCGCGGTGTCGAACGCCATCTGGCGCGATTCGACAACGCACGGCCCGGCAATCAGGAACAGCGGCCGTTGCAGGCCGACTTCGAAACCGCACAGCTTCACAGCGAGACGACCTTGTTCTTGCGCCCGCCCGCGTTGCGCCTGCGCTCGAGCGCGGCACGCGCATAGGCGGTGAAGAGCGGATGGCCGTCGCGCGGGTTGGAAGTGAATTCCGGGTGAAACTGCACGCCGACGAACCAGGGATGCATGTCCTCCGGCAGTTCCATGATTTCCGGCAGCTTCTCGTTCGGCGTGCGCGCCGAGATCACCATGCCGACGGCTTCGAGCTTGGGAACATAGGTGTTGTTGACCTCGTAGCGGTGGCGGTGGCGTTCGTTGACTTCGACGCCGTAGATGCCGGCGGCGCGGGTGCCCGGCTTTACCGGGCAGCGCTGCGCGCCCAGGCGCATGGTGCCGCCCATATCGGACTGCTCGCTGCGTCGCTCGATGCGGCCCTCGCGGTCCATCCACTCGGTAATCAGGGCGACCACCGGATGCGGCGTCGCGGCATCGAACTCGGTACTGTTGGCAGCATCGAGCCCGGCGACATGGCGGGCGAACTCGATGGTGGCCAGCTGCATGCCGAGACAGATGCCAAGATAAGGCACCCGGTTCTCGCGCGCATGGCGAATGGCCATGATCTTGCCTTCGGTGCCGCGCC
>WBZS01000219.1_pt2 | contig 38914 bp, 38 predicted proteins | sample 5204201 | NCBI WGS metagenome assembly WBZS01 (sample SAMN12344357, study PRJNA552823) | activated sludge metagenome | biome: Activated sludge suspended growth; feature: Nitrification reactor; material: Wastewater; isolation source: activated sludge from nitrification reactor of wastewater...
TGCGCCTGAGGGTCCGACGCTGGCGTTGAACACGGCAACCCCGTTGATCATGAGTGGTGGCGTGAATGTCACGGAGGACAGCCCGGCGTGTTATTCGGATTCACCGATTGATGCCACCGACGCCGCAGACACTGCGCGCTATGCAGCGGTGCGATACGCATGCCTGGTCAAATTGACCGACTCGAGTTTGGGCTGGGGTGGTCAGTTGAACCTGAGTAGCGGTACTTTCAGTGATGGCACCGGTGCGTGGACTATTGCGGCGACCGATGATCCTGCATCGCTGAATTATCGGGTATGCAGATACACAATGTACCAGGAGCCGATAAGATTTGTATCCGCTTACGACGGATCAGTTCGTATCTACGATAATCCAGATAATGTACCGAACGCCCAGCACCCAAAAATTTATTGCCGTACCGATCCAACGGAACCGACGACTTGCGACAGCCGGGTCACGCAAAGCCTGGTCAATCAAAACTTTTTGGTTATTCATGGTAGCAATAGCTGCCCATCAGACAGTCGCACATTAAGTGCAAATCCTGCGGACGCGACACAGACACAGGTCATCGTGAATACCCGGCCACACCAGCCGTGATACAGCGTCCGCGGAGGAATTTCGCCAGCGGGATTTATCGGACACGAAAGAAAGCTTGCTCCGGACTACCATAGTGGTAAAGATCTTGGCCAGTATCCCTGAACAAGAAGAACGATGTATCGATTTGCGCCGAAAGCGCTGTGTCTTGGTTCGCGGCTGACGACGTCCGTCTGCAACAGACGTTGACGTTGGCTGAGCAAGCCGTTGGCCTGTGCGACCCGAATCCCCGCGTCGGCTGCGTCATTGCGGATGCCAACGGCCAAGTAATCGGCACCGGGCACACACAGCGCGCGGGCGGACCTCATGCAGAGGTTATGGCGCTGCGCAGCGCGGTCGCTACCGGTGGCGCGACCCGCGGCGGCACGGCGTGGGTCAGCCTGGAGCCCTGCGCCCACCACGGCCGCACACCGCCGTGTGCTGATGCGCTGGTGGCCGCCGGGCTGGCAAGGGTGGTTGTCGCGACCTCCGATCCCTTTGCGCGAGTGGCTGGACAGGGTGTGCAGCGTTTGCGGGCCGCCGGGATCGATGTCGTTCTCGCCGAGCACCACGATGACGACCAGGCACGTGCCATCACCCTAGGCGCAAAGCGTCTGAACATTGGCTTTTTCTCGCGTGTGTTGCGCGGCAGACCCTGGGTTCGGGTCAAAGTTGCCGCGTCGCTGGATGGTCGGACAGCGCTCGCAAATGGCGTAAGCCAGTGGATCACTGGCGCCGCCGCGCGCACCGATGGCCACCAATGGCGCAAGCGAGCGGGCGCGGTATTGACGGGCATTGGCACCGTCCGCACGGATGATCCGCGGCTGGACGTTCGCCTGGTGCCGACCGACCGTCAGCCTACACGGGTGGTGTTGGACTCGACGTTGTCGATCTCGGCACGCGCCCGCATCCTGCAACCACCTGGCGAAGTGGTGGTCGTGTGTGCTGCGGCCTCCTCAAACGAGGTACACAGGCTGCAATCCCAGGGTGTCCGGGTTTGGAAGTTGCCGGGCGACGATGGCCAGGTGGATCTGGCTGCGCTGTTGTACCGCCTCGCGGCTGACGCTGAAATCAACGAATTGCACGTTGAAGCGGGCGCGACACTCAACGGTGCCCTGCTGACCGCCAATCTGGCCGACGAGTTACTGCTTTATTTGGCACCAAAGGTGTTGGGCAGTGGACGCAGCATAGCTAACATTGCGGCCTTGGCGGCGATTCCAGACCAACCACTGATGCAGTTCATTGAATGCTTGCAGATTGGTTCAGACATGCGTCTGCGTGCAATATTTGAAGGTGCCGACGGCTTTTTTTGACGTCGCAACCTGCTGGCGGTGTGGCTAGTCAGTGAAGATCGCTGCGCCGAACCGCTGGAATCCGAAATTCGCGCCCTATCACGGTGCGGGCATACAGGTAGTTCAATTTGGCACGAGCGCTCAGCGCGTCCATATCGACAAGACCTTTTGCATCGCACGGGAAGGCCAGCGCGCGGCCCTCATTGAAGAGCGAATCGAAGCGCAACTCATAGACACCGGAATCGGTGGTCTGGCCAGTGGTTTGGCGCATCACAATCCCCTTTCGAACGGCTACCTACGGTTCATCGGCGAATGTTGAACAGCTTAGGAGGAGACAGGTTGTGACGCATTCAGCAATCTTCCAATGGCTCTGAAGGCCATGCGACAAGCGGCATGTCGGCGCGCATCCGACAACGCTGTACGACAACGCCTCGCGGCAGGAAGGGCAAACGCACAAAACATGTGAACAGCCGGAGCTGAGAGGCTGAGAGTGGGCGGCGGCCCGGCACGCTGGATCCATCGCGCGTTACCCTAAAGTTCCAGCCCCTGCCGCGCCCCAACGCTGAATAACCCATGTCCCGCGCCATGACCACCGCCATCCTGCACGCCGACCGCTTAAGCGGCGTGGAGCATGGCGCACTGCACAAGCCCACCCACACCGCGGTGGCGTTCGGATACCCGCGCACGGCAGATCTGGTGGCGGTGTTCCAGGGCGCGCAGGCTGGCCATGTCTACGGTCGCCAAGGCAACCCCACCACCGCCGCGCTGGAAGCCAAGCTCAGCCTGATGGAGCAGGCACGCGGCAGCCTTTGCCTGGCCACCGGCATGGCCGCCATCAATGCGGTGTTCACGACGCTGCTGCGCGCCGGCGACCACCTGGTCGCCAGCCGTTATTTATTTGGCAATACGAGCAGCCTGCTGCAAACCTTGAGTGGCCTGGGCGTCTTGGTGACATTGGTCGACGCCACGGCAGCACAGGCGGTTGCGCACGCGCTAACGCCGGCCACGCGGATGGTGTTTGTCGAAACCATCGCCAACCCGGGCACCCAGGTGGCCGACCTGGCCGGCATTGGCGCGTTGTGTCGTGAGCGCGGGCTGATCTACGTTGTTGACAACACCATGACCACGCCGCACCTGTTCCAGCCGCGATCGGTGGGCGCGTCGCTGGTCGTGCATTCGTTGACCAAGCTGATCTGCGGCCATGGCGATGCGCTGGGCGGCGCGGTGTGCGATGTCGGCGGCTTCGACTGGGCCGCCTACCCCCGCATCAACGAGGCCTACCGCAAGGGCGACCCGGCGCTGTGGGGGCTGCAGCAGATGCGCAAGAAGGGGCTGCGCGACATGGGCGCGACGCTGACCGCCGAGCACGCGCACCGCATTGCCCGCGGCGCCGAAACTTTGGCCTTGCGTGTCGACCGCGCCTGCGACAACGCGCTGCGGCTTGCCCAGTGGCTGAACGATCAGCCAGGCGTGGCCAAGGTGCACTACCCAGGGTTGCCTGACCACCCGCAGCATGCGCGCTCGGCCCAGCTTTTCAATGGCCGCCATGGCGCACTGCTGAGCTTTGAGCTCAAAGACGCGATCGCACCTTTCGTGTTCCTCGATGCGCTGGAACTGGTGATCAAGTCCAGCCATCTGGGCGACAGCCGAACCCTGGCCATCCCGGTTGCGCACACCATCTTCTGGGAGATGGGCGCGGCACGGCGTGCCGAAATGCAGATCGCCGACGCATTGATCCGGCTGTCGGTCGGCATTGAAGCCTTCGATGACCTGCAAGCCGATCTAGCGCAGGCATTTGGCCGCAGCGCCGCCTGAAGGCCTGCACTTGGTGCGGGCAATGCGCGCAATAGCGGACTGATTTACAGGGGTTCCTTGATTGTCCAGGTGCTTGACTAGGGATAAAGTCGCCCGCGCCATGCAGCCGGGATGTGCCGGCTGAGAACACCCCGAGGAGCTAAGGTGAACAACAAACATGTCGGTCGGTGGGTCAGGTGGTCAACAAGCGTCGCGATGGCGATCCTGTTGACAGCCTGCGGAGGTGGTGGTGACACGGGGCCCGCCGGCCCTGTCGGTCCCCCCGGCCCGCCCGGACCCGCGGGAAGTACCTCGGTCACGGTGGCAAAGAACGACAAGACACCAACCGACGCGTCGATTGCGGCATGGACCAATATGGCACCGCAGGTCAGCGTCACCAGCGTCAAGATCGACAACGCCGCGCCGGTGGTCGAATTCAAAGTGGTCGACGGCGCCGGCGTTCCGGTCGTTGGTCTGGGCAACACGTCAAAGTCGGCCACCGCCAGCGTGGCCGGGCTGACCAATCTGGCGTTCTCGTTGGCCAAGCTGGTACCAGGCAGCAACGGCAGCCCGTCAAAGTGGGTCAGCTACATCGTCACCACGGTGCCGACCACCACCGCCGCAGCGGCCGCCACGCGCCCGTCGACCGACAACACCGGCACGCTGGTCGACAACCTCGACGGCAGCTACAAGTACACCTTCTACCGCGACATCACCAAGATCAAGGACACGGTCGCGGCGATGACCTTCACCGGCGCCAACAAGCTCGCAGACCTGGGCGACTTGAGCTACGAAGCCAACCTGGTGCATCGTTTGAGCATTCAGCTCGCCGGTAACGCCCCCGGCACCGGCAGCAACACCCCGACCGGCGCAGCGTCGCAATACGCCGCGGCACCGATGACCTCGCCGAAGGACTTGATTTACGACTTCGTGCCGGCCACCGGTGAAGTCAAGACCATGTCGGGCCGCGACATCGTTGCCAACGCCAAGTGCGAAGAGTGCCACCGCAAGCTCGGTGGCATTCCGGGCGACACGTCGTCCGACTCCGGCGCAATGTTCCACGGCGGTAGCCGCAACGAGGTGCGCTACTGCGTGATGTGCCACACCGACCAGCGCAAGTACGGTCGCACCGAGGCGACGTACAACGCGCAGACGATGACGCTGAGTGGTTCGACCAATCTGGTCGATGGCCGCTCGGTGTTCGAACTGCCCAACATGATCCACAAGACCCACATGGGTGGCATGTTGGCAAAGAAGGGCTACAACGCCGGTGGCGTGTTGTTCAACGAAATCGGCTATCCACAGGACATCCGCAACTGCACCAAGTGCCACGACGGTTCTGCAACCTCCACGGCGCAAACCGCCCAGGGCGACAACTGGAAGAGCGCGCCCAGCGTCTACGCCTGCGGCTCGTGCCACGACGGCATCAACTTCGCCACCGGCACCGGGGTCACCTTGGCCGACGCGGCCAAGGGCCTGACCAGCAGCACCTACGGCCATCCGGCCGGCCCGCAACCGGACAATTCACAATGCGCGCTGTGCCACAAGCCGAGTGCGGTCGACCTGTCCCACCTGCCGGTCACGCCGCCGAACACCGGTAGCGCGCTGCATGTGGCTGGCGGCAATACCAACACCAACGCCGCATGGATCGCCTCCAACACCAGCCGACTGCCGCCGGGCGCGATCAAGGTCAGCTATGAGGTCCAGAGCGTTTCTCGCAATGCGAGCAAGCGCCCAGTCATTGTATTCAGAATGCTTCAAGACGGCTCGCCGGTTCCGTTGAATGACTTCGCGACGACCACGGCAAATCCGTTCACCGGCAGCAAGGAGATCTGGACCAACTTCATGGGGTCGCCCAGCGTCTACTTCGTGTTTGCGGTGCCGCAGGACGGCATCGCCAAGCCGGCTGACTTCAACGCCAGCGCGTCGGGCTACCTGAAGAACCTGTGGAACGGCACGGCGTCGGGCACGGGTGCGGGAACCCTGACTGGGCCGGATGCCAACGGCTACTACACCGCGACCTTGACCAACGTGCAGATCCCGGACAGCGCGGTCATGCTGACCGGCGGCGTGGGTTACAGCTACAACGTGTCGAGCACGCTGCCGCTGACGCAAACCAATGTCACCGGTTACCCGGTTTCGGCCTCGCCTGCCGGCGCGGCCAACGAAATCGGCGGCTTGATCGTCATCACGCCCAACTCGCAAAAGGTGGCCACGGGCTACACGGGTCGGCGCGCGATTGTCGAAGACACGCGTTGCAATGCCTGCCACCAGGAACTGGGCACCTTCACCGAAGATGCCTTCCACGCCGGCCAGCGCAACGACGCAACGACTTGCGCCTGGTGCCACACGCCCAACCGGGCCAGCAGTGGTTGGTCGGCCGACTCGGCGAGTTTTGTTCACGCCATCCACGCCAACGCCAAGCGCAAGGACAAATACACCTGGCATGCGATTTCCGCCACCGAAGGGTTCTGGGACATCGCCTACCCGGGCATCTTGAAGGAGTGCGAGGCTTGCCACCTGCCCGGCACCTACGACTTGAGCGCCGCGACGTCGGTGGCGGCAGCGCCCAATCGGCTGTACCGCACCGTTGCCTCGGGAACGTTGGCCAGCACCGGTGCCACCTACAGCTACTCGCCGGACATCACACAGGATGTCAACTACGGTGCGGGCTTCAGCTTCAATGCGGCGACCGGCGCCACCACCGCGGCAGCGGCGACCACGCTGGTGACCTCGCCTATCACCACGGCGTGCTTCGCGTGCCACGACTCGCCACTGGCGCGGTCGCACATGAAGGATTACGGCGGCTCGATCTATGAGCCCCGCAGCACCAGCACGCTGGCGGGCAAGACTGAGGGCTGCATGCTTTGCCACGACGCCGGCCGCATCGCCGACATCAAGGCAATGCACAAGAAGTAAACGGGCGCGCTCCTACCGCGGACCGATGGCACACACGCATCGGTCCGACAACCGACCCGGCAGCGCAGTTGCATTCGCCGGGTCTTTTTGTTGAAGCGGTGGGACAGTGCTGGTACTTAAGTTGAGGAGGCCAGGTTTGGGCTTGTGCGCTGCAATTGGCTGGGTGCAGCCGCGTGGTTGGCGACTGTTGGCGCCTGTCGCCATATGCCTGTACGCGGGCTTCGACGCCGCTGCGGCCAATGCGCCGCCCGGTCCAGGTTTGGCCACGCGCCACGACATGCATGGCGCCAGCGCCGGACGCACACCCACCAAGCGCGCGGCCGCCGTGCCGCGGATCGACATCAATTCAGCAGATCGGGCCACGCTGATGACGCTTCCCGGAATCGGCAAGGCGGAGGCTGAAAAAATCATCAGCCATCGGCCGTATCTGGTCAGCACCGAGATCGTTACCAAGGCGGGGCTTCCTGCCGGGATTTATGTCGCGGTCAAACGCCAGATCGTTGCAGTACAGCAGTCGACGAACCGGGCGGCACCGCGCGCCAACGCGGCGCGCTGACCGGCACCAAGGTCGAGCAGTCGGTTCCCTCGAAAAACCAAGCGGGCACAACACGATGAAACTCCCCAAGAACCTGCTTTCAGCGCTGGTGTCGCTGCTTGCTTGCCTGACGCTGTCTAGCGGGGTGAACGCGGCAGGCAACCAGGCGGCCGCTGCCGCACCCGCCGCATCGGCCGCACTGCTGAACATTCCGCTGACGCAGTACAGCGACAAGGGCGCAGACAGCTGTCTGTATTGCCACGACGCTGAAGCCGACACCGCCAAATTCACCAACGCCGGGCTGTTCAAGTCCAAGCACGCGCGCCGCGGTGACCGCCATGGCCCATTCGGCCCCGGTGGGCTGCAATGCGAGTCGTGTCACGGGCCAGGTGCGCTGCATTCGGTCAAGGACAGCAAGAAGATCCCCACCACCCTGAGTCAAAAGCCAGACTCGATGCACACGCCCGCGCAGCTCAATGCGCCCTGCCTGGACTGCCACAAGGGCGATGCGCGCACCGCCTGGCACGCCGGTGCCCACGGCCGCACCGAGTTGGCCTGCGCCAGTTGTCATCAGTTGCACACCGGCAAAGACCCGGTGATGAGCAAGACGACACAGGCCGATGTTTGCTACAAGTGCCACAAGCAACAACGCGCCGACTTCCTGAAGACGTCGACGCACCCGTTGCGCCAGGGTCGGATGGCCTGCAGCGACTGCCACAACGCCCACGGCTCCAGCGCCCAGGCGATGCTGAACAAGCCGACGCTGAACCAGACCTGCTTCTCCTGCCATGCCGAAAAGCGTGGCCCGGTGCTGTGGGAGCACGCGCCGGTGGCCGAGGACTGCGGCCTGTGCCACACCAGCCACGGCTCGGTTCGGCAGGCCCTGTTGACCCGGTCGTCACCACTACTGTGCCAGGAATGCCATTCGGTGTCCGGACACCCGGCGGTGGCGCGCAGTGGTGCGGCGTTGCCCGCAGGGGGTGGTGTCGGCGCGGTGTTCGTCACCGCCGGAAGCTGCAACAACTGCCACACCCAGGTTCATGGCTCGAACCACCCGGCCGGCGCCAAGTTGATGCGCTGAAAGCCCACGCACGCAAGCTCCAAAAACGGATGCCACCATGAATGCCAACCACCCCGTTTTCCTGCTCGCCGCGATGGGCCTGCTGTCGCCAGCCGCCACCTGCGCGGCGCCGGTCGACACCACCCAGTGGACCTGTGAAACCTGCCCGTTTGAGAAAGACGGCGTCTCCGGCACGGTCGACGCCGGCGTCAACGTCGTCTCGGACAAATCGGCCAAGTTCGGTGACTTCATCGGGCTGCACCGCAAGGGTGCACTCCCGGTGCTCGGCGCCGATCTCACCTGGTATTCCACGCCGGGTTGGTACGGCAGCCTGGTCGGTTCGACGGAAACCGGCGCACTGCTGCTCCAGGCCGGCCGCGAAGGCGTGTTTTCGGCCAAGCTCGGCTACGCAGAAATTCCTCACTACCTCGCCGACGGGGTGCAGTCGCCCTACCTCGGCGTTGGCGGTTCTGCGCTGAGCTTGCCGGCCGGCTTCCCGGCGGCGTCAACGTCGGCCATGCCGTTGTCCAGCACGCTGCAAAGCGTTGACCTGGGCACCACGCGCAAGCGCTTTGACGCCAGCGCGATGGGCACGGCAGGTGAGCATTGGTCCTACCGTGTGGCGTTTAACCACGAAACACGCGACGGACTGCAGCGCGCCAGTGGCTCGTTTTACAACACGGCCGCGCAGTTTCCGGCACCGGTAGACCAGACGACCAGCCAGGTCGAGTTGTCGACCACCTACCGCAGCCCGCAGTGGTTCGGCACGTTGGGTTACCAGGTTTCGCTGTTCCGCAACCACCTCGACAGCCTGACCTGGGCCAATCCATTCTCGTCGGCGGTGGCCGCCGCCGCCACGCGCGGCCAGTTGGCAGCGGCGCCGGACAACCAGTTCCACCAGGTGAGCCTGTCGGGCGGCTACGACTTCACGCCCAGCATTCGCGCGTCGGCCGATATCTCGGTGGGCCGGCTGACACAAGACGAGGCCTATCTGGCGCCGACCTTGAATGCCGCGTTGGCACCGTTGGTGGCCACCTTGCCGGCGCAATCGCTGCACGGTCGCGTCGATACGATCAATGCCGCGCTGCGCCTGAGTGCCGCGCCAACCGAGCGGCTGCGCCTGAACGCAAGCTGGGCCCATGATGTGCGAGACAACCGAACGCCGGTCTACAGCTTTCAGTCGATCGCCACCGACATGTTTGTCGACGGCACGTCGCAGTCCAACACGCCTTACGACGTGCGGCAAGACCGGTACAAGGTCAGCGGCAATTACCGCTGGCCCGGCAGCAGCCTGAAGCTCAGCGCCGGCTTTGACCAGACCAATACCGAGCGCACCCACCAGTTCGCTGACCGCACCTACGAATCGGTGTGGTGGAGCAAGGCCGGCCTGCACCCGGCCAAGGGCGTGGCGCTGGGGGTCAAGCTGGCACATACCGAGCGCCGACACGACGGCTATGGCAACAACACCTGGGTGCTGCCGGCTGAAAACCCGCTGATGCGGCGTTTCAACATGGCCGACAAGCGACGCGACGCAGTGCATGCCTATGCCAGTTTCGACATCAGCGAAACGCTCAGCTTGGCCCTGAATGCCGACTTCGCGCGCGACGACTATTTCCACTCGACGGTCGGACTGACCGATTCAAAAAGCGTCGGCTACGGCGTGGAGCTGTCCACCGCGATCACCGACGACTTGCAGCTTCACGCCTTCGGGCAGACACAAACGCTGCGTTCGCGCCAATCCGGCATCGATGTCGTGGCGGCGGTGTCCTGGGACGGTCGCACGCGTGACGCCTTTGATGTTTTTGGGCTGGGTGTCAAGCAAGTCAGCGGCAAGCTGGAACTGGGCGCCGACCTGACGGTGTCGAACTCGCGCAGCGACACCATCGTGCAAGCGGGCGCCGCGCTGCCCTCGTTTCCCACCGCGGGGACTTCGCGCGACAGCTTGAAGCTGTATGCCAACTACCGCTTCAGCGATAGTCTGACGCTGATGGGCAGCTTCTGGCATGAGCGCTTAGGCTCGTCCGACTGGCATCTGGACGGCATTGCGCCGGCCACGGTGTGGAATTTGTTGACGCTCGGCGAAACCGCGCAGAGCTACACGGTCAACGTGCTTAGGCTGGCGATGCGCTATCGCTTCTGAGCGATCCCATCACGACGACAGCCGCACCGATGTCGTCGTGGTCGCGTGCCGACGGCATGGTTGCTCAGGCCGGCCTGCGAGCCCACCACTTCGGATCGGATCAACGCGATGCCGGGTGCGGCTGGTCGTCGATGTCTTCGTAGCCGTCAACCATCGCCTTGAAGTGGGCCGATGGGGTGTGGCCCAGGCTGCACAGGTAGACGTGGACGATGATGAAGCCGCAAAAGAAGATGAAGCACAGCACGTGGATGGTGTCGACCACACGCACGCCGCCCAGTGCGTCGACCGCGGTTTTGAAGCGCACCACGTCCCACAGCAACACACCGGTCACGAACTGCACCGGGACGACGAAGGCCATCACGATCTCGTACAGCATGCTTTGCATGGCGTTGAACTTGCCGTAGACCTGGATGCGGTGCGGGTTGGGCTCCCCGTGAAAGATGCCCCAACCGTAGTAGCGCATTTGTCGGAAGGCCGCCTCGTAGTATTTGCGCGGGTTGGTTTCCTGGTGGTACTCGCGTCCGGTATCGGTCAGCAGGTGATAGAAGAACCAGACAAAGAAGTTGGCGATCAGTGCAAACCCGACCCAGTTGTGCAGCGCGACGGCGGATCTGAACGACAACACCTCCATGTATCCCACGTAGCGAATCTGCAGCCCGGAAAAGATCAACAGCAGGAAACCGGCCGCGTTGACCCAGTGCCAGATGCGCACGGGCAAGCGATGAACATAAAGCCTGGTCATAAGTGAATTTCCGCTTGGACCGCTAGTGGTGGTTGTGCTTTGACGTTGCGCGCGAGCGCCTGAAGAAAGCCATCATTGCCGCGTGGCCCAGCGGCACAGCGGCCGCACCCAGAACCACCAGCAGCAACAGATAGTCCAGCGCCTTCATCCGCGTGGCACCCAGGGCGTAGAAACCTCGCACCGATTCAAGTGCCATTTCAGACGACAAGACGTCCTTCTGCACGCTGTGGCGCATTGCGCGCCCATCCGGCCCGGCGACCGAAATCACCACGGCCTGGAACGGTTCAGCACCCTTCTTGTGGCAGGCCGCGCAGTCCTTCAGCGCCTTTTCCTTTTCAGCCAGTTGGTGCGCATCGACACCGGTGGCCACTTCCAGCCTGCCCTGCAGCACAGAGACGTTCTTGCCGCCCAGGTCGCGCTGGTAACCTTCCAGCAGCTTGGTGACGTCGGACTCATTCAGGCCCCGGTTTTGAGCGTCGGCGGTGGCCACGTGCGAAATGAAGTTCGGCACACCCAGCTTGTCGACGGCCTGCTTGTCGGTGGTGGTGTCGAACAAGCGCAGGTTGACCCGGCGCTTGGCCGCTGGCGCATGGCAGGCGGCGCAGGTCACGGCGCTGAAGTGAAGCTTGGAGTTCGGCAACCAGTCCTTGTGCTGCGCCTCGGCCTTGTCGTGGCACTTCAGGCAGGCATCTTTTTGTGAGTCGCCGAAAGACGCGGCCTTGATGTCGTGGGTCTTGTGGCAATCGCCGCAAATCGGCGCCTGCTTGCCCTTGGCCACACGCTCCAGCCCGTGCACGTCCTTCGAATACGCCTTGAAGATGTCTTTGTGGCATTGCGCGCACGGCGTTTTTTCGATCGGTTGAACGATCTTCACCGACGGCTGCGTATGCGGCTCATGGCAGGTCGAGCACAGCGGCGCCTTGTCGCTGCCTTGCTTGATCAGTGCCGCATGGACGCTGTCCTCGAACTCCTTGAAGCGCTTCTTGTGGCAATCGCGGCAGGTTTCCTGCATCGACTCGGTCAGCTTGCGGCGGCTGGCCAGCGGCACCGTTTTCTTGCCGTGGGTGGCCTTGTCGATGTTGCCGTGGCAGTCTTCGCACGCGGTGCCGTTGTGCTGTGACTCGATGAAGTTGTGGGTGGAAATATCCAACGACAGCAATGTGCCGTCTTCGAGCTTTTTCGGTGCCAGCTTTTCGGTCGCCACCTTGGAGTCGTGGCACTTGAGGCAGGCCTCGTCGTCCTTGGTCAGCTTCGACTCGGTGGCTTGTGCGGCGCCAGCCACACAAAGCGCCCACAAGGCGAAGGCAAGCAGACGTAACCAGGACGTTGACCGCGGGCCGCGGTCGGCATTGGGTGGGTTCATGGCCGTGAAATGGTCAGCGCAGGCACGGCCTGCAAAGCCGAAGGAGAAGGCGACTTCCTGCGCCAGTGACCGGCGCGTGTCATTGCCGGGGTTCGGCGCGCCGAGCCGCGGCTTTGCGCATCTCCTTCAAGGCCACCATACCGGCGACCGGCATCAGCAGCGCGTAGGCGAGCGAAATGAACGGAGAGACCAAGAACAGCGCCATGTCCTTCCAGCGGCTGCGGGCTTGCGCGGCGGGTGGCGACACGTCATTGGGGGCGTTCAAGCGCTTGCTCCAGTAATTCGACAGCCGAATGATAGTTTTACTCACTGCGCATGGCGAAGCGTCTTGCCACATTCCGGCAAAAAAACTAAAGCCGCAGCGGGCGCGGTGGCCATGCTGCGGCTTGTAGCGGCTCCCGACGCGAATCGGGACGGACGAGCAGTTTCAGTGCGACATGATCCACTGCGCCAGGTTCTTGATCGCCGCCATGTCCTTGGTGTTGATGTTCTTGTGCTCTTCTTCGGTACCGTCAGACAGCTTGACCTTGGGGGCGGTGGTCATGTTCTTGATCGCCAGTTCTTCGCCATTCGGCTTGGCCTTGAGCTTTTCGGCGATCTTCTTCAGCGCCGGGCCTTTTTTCTCGCGGTCAACCGCGTGGCACTTGTTGCAGTCGTTCTTCTTGAACAATGCCTGCGCAGCATCCGCGTCGACCGCGGCCGAAGACACCATCGGTACGGCGACCATGGCAGCACAGGCCGCCCATTGAATGACCGTACGCAGACCGGTGGCGAAAAGCGGGGAGGTGGGCATGGGCAAGAACTCTTGGTGGGTTGATCGAAGGGCCGGATTATTTCAGCGTCGGCCGCGCACAAAAAGCCGGGCCGACCCTGGTGGCAACGCCGCTTTTACGCCCGGCGTTGACGGCCGCTTTCGACCCGGCAAATCGACGCCGCGCTCAGCGCCGGCCGCCACCCCGAATCAGAACCCGATCGCCAGCAGCGCGCGCGCCGACACCACGGTCATCACCGCCGCCGTGCCATAAAAAATCGTCTTCACGAACACAGTCTTGTGGACGCCGAAGTCATGCACCGTGCACAGCAGCCGGTGTGCGGCGTGCCAGGCGAACAGCGCAATCACCGCCAGCAGGAACGCCTTGCCCAGCCAGTGCTGCGCGATCGGCAGCACGGTGGCGTAGTCCATCTTCAACATGCCCATCGGCCCGGCCAGGCCGGTGATGAACACCAGCGCAATGCCCAGCAGCGCCGACAGCATGCCGCCGCCGCCAAACAACAGCCAGAAGATCGGCGCGTTCGAGCGCGTCAGCGGTGCGCGTGCCGCACCGGTTGCAGCCAGCTTGCTCATCGCAGCAACCCCCAGGCCAATGCCAACACCACCACGGTGGCCACCACCACGGCCGCCCAGCCGCCGCGGGTGATGGTCGTGCCGGGCAGCTTTTGCCCGCCTACGACCATCGGCGGCATGGTCTTGGGCATGATTTCGAACCAGCTCTTGGCGTGCAGTGCCATCGCCGCCAGCAGCACCACGTGCAGCAGCAGCGACAACGGGCTGCGCAGCGCCGCGACATAGCCGGCCCAGGCGGCTTCACCCTGCGCCAGACGGACCATGCCGACGGTCAGGATCAGCGCGTAAATCCACACCGCCAGCGCGGTCGCCTCGCGCCACATGTAGGCGACGAAGTACGGGTCTCGCCGCCACCAGTTGTGCATGGACCGGACATACGGCGCCGGTTTTGCTGCAGGGGCATTCTGGGTCGTCACTTGGCACCTCCACCGGGCAGCCAGCGCAGGAAATAGTCCTTCGCGCTGTTGATCTTGTTCTGGTTGACGGCATTGGCGGGGTCGACGCCCTTCGGGCAGACCTCGCTGCAATAGCCGACCGCGGTACAGCTCCACACGCCCTGCGGCGCGTTCATCACCGCCTTGCGCTGCTCGGCGCCGCCGTCGCGCGAGTCGGCGTTGTAGCGGTGCAGCAGCGCCAGCACGCCGGGACCGGTGAAGTCCGGGTCAAGGCCAAACTGCGGACAGGCGGCATAGCACAGCGCGCAGTTGATGCACGAGCTGAACTGCGCCACTTCCTCAAGCTGCGCCGGCGTCTGCAGGTATTCGCCTTCGGCCAGCGTGCGCTGGGTCTTGGGCAGGATGTAGGGGTGGATGCTTTCGAGCTTGCTGACGAAGCCGTCCAGCTCAACCACCAGATCGCGCTCGATCGGCCAGTGCGCCAGCGCCTCGACCTTGATCGGGCCGGGCAGGAAGTCGCGCACAAAGGTCTGGCAAGCCAGTTTGGGCTTGCCGTTGACCATCATGCCGCAGCTGCCGCAGATCGCCATGCGGCACGACCAGCGAAAACTCAGCGTGCCGTCCAGGTCGTCCTTGATGTACTGCAGCGCCTGCAGCACCGACATGTCTTCCGAATAAGGCACCGACCAGCGCTGCCAGACCGGCTCTTTCGACTCTTCGGGCCGGTAGCGCAGGACTTCAATATCGACCGCGGTTTGGGTCGTGGCTTTTCTTTCATGCATGGCCTGCCGCCTTTCTTTCGGCTTCCGCCTTTTCGCCGGCCGCGCCGTAGGCGCGCGTGCCGGGCTGTGAACGGGTGATCTTGACCGGCGACCATTCGACGCGCGGTGCCCCGCCGCCGGTGTGGTAGGCCAGGCTATGGCGCAGGAAGTCGACGTCGTTGCGTTCGGTCATGCCGTCGTCGAGCCGCTGGTGCGAGCCGCGCGATTCACGCCGGCCCAGTGCCGCGTGGGCCATTGCGGCGGCGACGTCAAGCTGAAAGCCGAGCTCGATCGCCAGCAGCCATTCGGTGTTCCAGGCGTGCGATGCATCGTCGAGCTGCACATTGGCATAGCGCGACTTCAGCTCCGCCAGCTTGTCGCAGGTGGCGGCCAGCGCGGATTCGGTGCGGTAGATGCCGCAGCCTTCTTCCATCGTGCGCGCCATGTCACGGCGCAGCGCGCCAACGCGCTCGCCGCGTTGAGGCGCCCGACGTTCGGCCAGCGCACGCGCCGAGCGCGCCGACGCCTCGGCCTGCGCCTGCGCGCGGCCGGCGTCGCCGTGGCGGTTGGCCTGGGCGTGCTTGGCGGCTTCTAAGCCGGCCATCTTGCCGAAGACCAGCAATTCGGTCAGCGAGTTCGAGCCCAGCCGATTGGCGCCGTGGATGCCGACGCTGGAACACTCCCCCGCCGAATACAGCCCACCCAGCGGCGCGGCGGTGCGGCCGTCGGCAACGATGCCGCCCATCGTGTAATGCACCGCGGGCAGCACCGGCACCGGCGCCTTGGCCGGGTCAACGCCGAGGTATTCCACCGCCAGTTCATAGATTTGCGGCAGGCGCTCGCGCAGCTTGGCCTCGCCGAGGTGGCGCAGGTCGAGGTGGACCACATCGACGCCGTTGGCGGTCTTGATGGTGCGGCCCTTTTGCTTCTCGTGCCAGTAGCACTGGCTCAGGCGGTCGCGCGGGCCCAGCTCCATGGCCTTGTTGCGCGGCTCGGGCGTGGCCGGGCCGAGGCCGTAGTCCTGCAGGTAGCGGTAGCCGTCCTTGTTCAGCAGAAAGCCGCCTTCGCCGCGGCAGGCCTCGGTGAACAGCAGGCCGGTGCCCGGCATGCAGGTCGGGTGGTACTGCACGAATTCCATGTCGCGCAGCGGCACGCCGTGGCGGTAGGCCAGCGCCATGCCGTCGCCGGTGACGATGCCGCCGTTGGTGTTCTCGCGGAACACCCGGCCGGCGCCGCCGGTGGCGATGACCACCGACTTGGCGCGCACCAGCGTGAATGCGCCGCTGGCGATTTCGATCGCCAGCACGCCGGTCACGCGTTGGCCGTTGGGGCCGTCGTCGACCGTCAGGTCGACGCAGAAGTGCTCGTCCAGGCGCTTGATCGAGGGGTACTTGATCGAGGTCTGGAACAGCGTGTGCAGCATGTGGAAGCCGGTCTTGTCGGCGGCAAACCAGGTGCGCTCGATCTTCATGCCGCCAAAGGCGCGCACGTTGACGTGACCGTCCGGGCGCCGGCTCCACGGACAGCCCCAGTGCTCCATCTGCACCAGTTCTTCGTGGGCCTGGCCGACAAAGTAGTCGACCACGTCCTGCTCGCACAGCCAGTCGCCGCCGGCCACGGTGTCGTGAAAGTGTGCGTCCAGGCTGTCGTGCGACTGGGTCACCGCCGCCGAGCCGCCCTCGGCCGACACGGTGTGGCTGCGCATCGGGTAGACCTTGGAGATCAGCGCCACCGTCATCTGCGGGTGGGCTTCTGCCACCGCGATGGCCGCGCGCAATCCGGCCCCCCCCGCGCCGACGATCGCCACATCGACTTCAAGTATTTGCATGGGCAGTCTCTCTCTTTTTGATGTTAGAAGTTGACCGATTGGGTCGGCCACTGATCCACCAGCTTATCGCGCACGGCGGCGGCGCGCGAGCGGTGTCTACACCCACGCAACGCCAGCCGATGGTTCGGCTTGAGAAAGATCAAGCCGACCGCGGGACGAGGGTCGGCGCAGACGTTACAAGCGGTGTGGCGCAGCGAGGCGTGCGCGGCGCGGCGCGGCGCGGGCCGCGGTCAGCGCGTGATCACCACACGCTGGTAAAGCCCACCAAACCAGGTGGTCTTTTCGATCGACTGCGGCCGGACGTCGGCGGGCAGCCAGCTCGACACCTCGTGGCACCACAAGTCGTTGGCGAAGGGCTCCAGCTTGTCGAACACGAACCGCACCAGCGGCCGCATCGGATGCCAGGCGGCGGGACGGTGGTAGTCGACGATAACGATCTTGCCGCCCGGCTTGGTCACGCGCAGCGCCTGCGCCAGCGTGGCGCGGCGCACGTCCTCAGGCTGCTCGTGGAGCAGGAAGAACAGCAGCGTCTGGTCGAAGCTGGCGTCGGCATCGGGCAATTCGGCGGCGTTGCCGCAGCGCAGCTTGATGCGTTCGTCGGCCTTGAGCTTGGCCTGCAGGTTGCGCAACTGGATGGGCAGCACGTCGACCACATCCAGCGTCGCGTCGGCGGCCAGCCGGCCCTGCAGACGCGGCGTCAGGTTGCCATAGGCGCAGGCCAGTTGCAGCGTGCGGCCTGGCAGGCCGTGGGCATCGCCGCCCAGTGCGTCCAGCGCGGCGTCACGCAGGCGCGCGTAATTGCCAAACAAGATGGTGCTGACCAGCCAGTCACGCTCGAATACCTGCACCGAGCGCGGATGGACATAGGCCCACCAGTACACCTGGTGCATATAGGCTGGCAACTGGGGTGGCTCGATCGCCTCGCTTCGGTCGAAGGCAGCGGCGGAAACGCTTGAGGAAGTAGGCATGTTGATTTTTGTTGGCTGCGCAGCGTGCGCGGATGGAAGGAACGCCTCGGTTGTGTCCACCGATTTGCCCGCACGCCAACGCCGCGCATACGCGGTGCCCCTGGTGCCAAGGGCGTCTGGCAGACGAGGTTTGGCCGCAACGATACACGCCTGCCGGGCGACGCATCGGATGTCAAGGCGTGGAAAAGCCGCCGTCGTCCGAATCTGTGGCCGGCAATCGACAGTCGGCCGGTTGGCTAAAGCCGTGGCCGAATGGGCACCGCCCGGCCGTTGGGAAGCACTGGCTTAGCATTGCGGGTTTTGCCTTGCCCGACTTGCCACCCTTATGGACTTGCGCTTGGACCCGCGCTGCGGCTGGATTGCCCATGGCTGAGGCCCTTGCCGCGGCGACGCGCTGCGTGGTCGTGGGACCGGGCTCCGGCCGCGGGGCGGCGCGGTGAGCGCGCTGCCGGTGAGCGCGCTGCCATGGGCGCTGGTGCGCCGCGACCTGTTGCTGGCGCGCCGCAGGCGGGTCGAGGCGCTGCTGCCGCTGGGCTTTTTTGTCGTCGCCGCCAGCCTGTTTCCGATCGGCGTCGGACCCGAGCCGCAGACTTTGCGCCAGATCGGCGCCGGCGTGGTCTGGGTTTGCGCGCTGCTGGCGGCGATGCTGTCGATCACCCAGCTCTTTGCCGCCGACCTGCACGACGGCTCGCTGGAGCAAATGCTGCTGGCGCCGCAGCCGCTGCTGCTGGTGGTTCTTGGCAAGGTGGTCGCGCATTGGCTGGCCGCCGGCGTGCCGCTGCTGTTGGCCGCGCCGCTGATCGGCGTGCTGTTCGACCTGACGGCGCCGGCCATCGGCGTATTGGCGCTGTCGCTGCTGCTGGGCACGCCGGTGCTCAGCCTGCTCGGCGCGGTCGGCGCGGCGCTGACGCTGGGGCTGCGCAGCGGCGCGGCGCTGGTTTTTCTGCTGGTGCTGCCGCTGGCGGTGCCGGCACTTATTTTTGGAACTGGCGCGGTGCTGGCGGTCGAAGGGGGGCAGTCGCCGCAGGCGCACCTGTCGCTGCTGGGCGCGCTGCTGATCCTGACCGCGCTCGGCGCGCCGCTGGCCGCGGCGTCCGCACTTCGTATTGCGCTGGACTGAGCTATCCATGAACCTGCGCTTGACCACCTTTGCCGCGCCGTCGCGCTTTTATGCGTTGGCCGGCGCCTTGCTGCCCTGGTGCTGGGCCGCCGCGCTGCTGTTCGGCGCCGCCGGGCTGTATGTCGGCTTTGCGCTGGCGCCGACCGACTTTCAGCAGGGCGAGTCGTACCGCATCATGTTCATCCACGTGCCGGCGGCGTGGATGTCGATGTTCATCTACCTGCTGCTGGCGTTCTGGGCGGCCATTGGCTGGATGCTCAACGCGCGCATGGCGGCGCTGTACGCGCGTGCGCTGGCGCCCACTGGCGCGCTGTTTACCGCGCTGGCGCTGTGGACCGGCGCGCTGTGGGGCAAGCCGACCTGGGGCACCTGGTGGGTGTGGGACGCGCGGCTGACCTCCGAATTCATCCTGCTGCTGATGTATCTGGGCTACATCGCGCTGACCGAGGCGATCGACGACCCCAGGCGCGCCGCCAACGCCGGCGCGCTGCTGGCGCTGGTCGGCGTGGTCAACATCCCGATCATTTATTTCTCGGTGCGCTGGTGGAACACGCTGCACCAGGGTTCGAGCATCAAGATCGGCGCCGCACCGACAATGGTGCAGACGATGTTGACCGCCATGCTGCTGATGGCGTTGTCGTTCTGGGCCTATACCGCGGCGGTGGTGTTCACCCGCGCACGCGCCAGCGTGCTGGAACACGAGCGCGACCACGACTGGGTGCGCACGCATCTCACCAACCGTTTCACCGAGTAGTTCGTCAAGGAGAGCGCGCGATGAATTGGCCGTCGTTCGAGGCCTTCGTCCATATGGGCGGCTATGGGCTTTACGTCTGGGGCTCGTACGGCGTGACGCTGGCCGCGCTGGCCATCGAGGCGTTGCTGGCGCGGCAGCGCTGGCAGCGTGCGCGCCTAGGCGCGCTGGACAGCGCGCGCTTGGGCGCATCGGCCGCGGGAGAGCCGGCATGACGCCGCGCCAACGCCGGGTGTCCATCGTCGTAGGCGTGCTGGCCGCGGTGTCAGCGGCGGCCGCGCTGGTGCTCAACGCCTTCCAGAGCAACCTGGTCTTTTTCTACACGCCGACGCAGGTGGCGGCCGGCGAAGCGCCTAAGGGTCGCACCTTCCGCGTCGGTGGTCTGGTGCAAGAGGGCAGCGTCAAGCGCGAGGGCGTGACGGTGCAGTTCCTGGTCACCGACACGGTCAAGGCCATGCCGGTACGCTACGACGGCCCGCTGCCCGACTTGTTCAAGGAGGGCAAGGGCGTCGTCGCCCAAGGCCAGCAGGACGCCAACGGTGTGTTCACCGCGCGGGAGGTGCTGGCCAAGCACGACGAGAACTACATGCCGCCGGAAGCCGCCGAAGCGCTCAAACGCGCCGGCAAGTCGCCGGCGCAGATGTCTGAAACGCTGGTCACAACCGGCACCACCGCGGCCGCCAAACCATGATCCCTGAACTCGGCCACTTCTTGTTGATCCTGGCGCTGGCGGCGGCGCTGGTGCAGGGCGTGTTGCCGCTGGCCGGCGCACAGCGCGGTCGCGGCGACTGGATGGGCTTCGCGCGGCCGATGGCGGCGCTGCAGGCCTTGCTGGTCGCGGCATCGTTTGCCTGCCTGGCGGCGTCGTTCTTGCGCAGCGACTTCTCGGTGCTGTACGTGGCGAGCAACTCCAACTCGGCGCTGCCGCTGGCCTACCGCTTTGCCGCGGTGTGGGGCGGCCACGAGGGTTCGTTGCTGCTGTGGGCGCTGATGCTCAGCCTGTGGACACTGGCCGTGGCGGTGTTTTCGCGCAGCCTGCCGAATGTGTTCGTGGCGCGCATCCTTGGCGTGCTGGGGCTGGTGGCGGCGGGCTTCTTGCTATTCACGCTGGTCACTTCGAACCCGTTCGAGCGCCTGCTGCCGCCGGCCGCCGATGGCCGCGATTTGAATCCGCTGCTGCAAGACCCGGGCATGGTGCTGCACCCGCCGATGCTGTACATGGGCTACGTCGGCTTTGCGGTGGCCTACGCGTTTGCGGTGTCGGCGCTGATTGGCGGCCAGCTCGACGCTGCCTGGGCGCGCTGGACCCGGCCGTGGACCGCGGCGGCGTGGGTTTTTCTGACCTTTGGCATCGGCCTGGGCAGTTGGTGGGCCTACAACGAGCTGGGCTGGGGCGGCTGGTGGTTTTGGGATCCGGTGGAAAACGCCTCGTTCATGCCGTGGTTGATCGGCACCGCGCTGATGCATTCGCTGGCGGTGACCGAAAAGCGCGGCAGCTTCAAGGCCTGGACGGTGCTGCTGGCGATCGCCGCGTTTTCGCTGTCGCTGCTGGGCACCTTCCTGGTCCGCTCGGGCGTGCTGTCGTCGGTGCACGCCTTTGCCACCGACCCGCGGCGCGGGCTGTTCATCCTCGGCTTCCTGGTGCTGACCATCGGCGTATCGCTGCTGCTGTACGCCTGGCGTGCGCCGCAGGTCGGGCTGGGCCAGCGCTTTGGCCTGCTGTCAAAGGAATCGCTGCTGCTGACCAACAACATGCTGCTGGTGGTGGCCTGCGGCGCGGTGCTGCTCGGCACGCTGTACCCGCTGCTGCTTGATGCGCTGGGCGGCGGCAAGATTTCGGTCGGCCCGCCGTACTTCGACACCGTGTTCGGGCTGCTGATGGCGCCGGTGTTGCTGTTGCTGGGCATTGGCCCGCTGGCGCGCTGGAAGCAGGACCAGGCGCAAACCCTGGCCCGCCGGCTGCGCAGCGCGCCGGTGCTGGCGCTGGCCGCGGCGCTGGCCACCTCGTCGATCGCCGGCCAGGTGCATGCGGCCACCTTGGCCGGCCTGGCGCTGGCGTACTGGATCGTCGCCTCGATTGCGGTCGACCTGTACGAACGCCTGCACCCGCACGGCAGCACAGGCTGGCAATGGCGCGGCCTGCGCCAACTGCCGCGCGCCTACGTCGGCATGCTGGTGGCGCACATCGGCGTGGCCGCGTTCGCCTTCGGCGTGGCGATGGTCAAGACCTACGCCACCGAAAACGACGTCAAGATGGGACCGGGCAGCCACACCGATGTCGCCGGCTACCGCTTCACGATGCAGAAACTGCGCCCGGTGCTTGGCCCCAACTACCGTGCCGAGCAGGCGCAAATCGAAGTCAGCCGCGACGGCCGGCCGGTGGCCATGCTGTCGCCTGAAAAGCGCATTTACCGCGTCCAGACCAACCCGATGACCGAGGCCGCGGTGCACAGCAACCTGGCGCGTGACCTGTATGTGGCGATGGGCGAGCAACTGCCCAGCGGCGAGTGGATCGTGCGCGTGCAATACAAGCCGTTCATCACCTGGATCTGGGGCGGCTGCCTGCTGATGATGGCCGGCGGCATGCTGGCCGCCAGCGACCGCCGCTACCGCGCACGCCAGCCGCGCAGCCAGGCGCTGGCGGACAGCGCCGCCTCGACCACCGCGCTGGCCGCCGGAGGCGCGGCACGATGAACCGCTTCTTGCTGCCGCTGCTGGGCTTTTTCGTGCTGGTTGGCTTTCTGGCCGTGGGCCTGAAGCTCGACCCGCGCGAGGTGCCGTCGCCGCTGATCGACAAGCCGGCGCCCGACTTCCAGGCCCCGTCGCTGGCGCAGCCCGAGCGCACGCTGCGCCGCGCCGACATGCTGGGCAAGGTCTGGCTGCTCAACGTCTGGGCCTCGTGGTGTGGCGCCTGCCGCACCGAACACCCGTTGCTGGTGGAGTTTTCCAAACGCAGCCAGGTGCCGATCTACGGCCTGAACTACAAGGACCAGCGCAATGACGGCCTGGGCTGGCTGGCCCAGCTCGGTGACCCGTACACCGCCTCGGTGTTCGACCCCGACGGCCGCATCGGCATCGACTACGGCGTCTACGGCGTGCCGGAAACCTTTGTCATCGACCGCCAGGGCGTGATCCGCTTCAAGCAGATTGGCCCGGTCACGCCCGAGGTGTTGACGAAAACCATCGAGCCGCTGCTGGCGCGGCTGTCGGCGTCATGACCGGCCGCCGCATGGGTTTGGCCGCGCCGCGACGCCACCGCGCAGCCGCGCTTGCCTTGTGCGGCGCGCTGGTGGCCGCTGGCCTCGCCCCGACACACGTGGCCGCAGCAACGGCGGCATCGGCGCCACTGCCCGCGGTGGCCGCATCGGCCTCATCAATCGCGGCTGGCGCCAGCGATCCCTTCGCCGCGCCGGCCGCTGCCGCCAACCCGGTGCTGGAGGCGCGCATGATGGCGCTGGCCGCCGAGCTGCGTTGCCTGGTGTGCCAGAACCAGACGATTGCCGACTCGCACGCCGGGCTGGCGGTCGACCTGCGCCAGCAAATCCGCGACCTGCTCGAAAAAGGCCAGAACGAAGACCAGATCCGCGCCTACATGACCGCGCGCTACGGCGACTTCGTGCTCTACAAGCCGCCACTGAAGCCAACCACCGCGCTGCTGTGGGTCGGCCCGGCGCTGCTGCTGTTGCTGGCGCTCGCCACGCTGTGGCGCGTGCTGCGGCGGCGCCAGCGGCTGGCCGCCGACGCCTTCGACCCCGACCTCCCCGACGACGACGGCCTCGCCAGCGCCGCGCCCGCCCTCCCGCCCCGCGCGCCCGCGCCCCGATGAGCCCACACCCCTCTTCTTCCGCTGCGCCCGCCGCGCAAGACCCGCTGGCGCAGATCGACGCGCTGGAACGCAGCGGCGTGCTCAGCGCCAAGGCCGCGCGTGAAGCACGCGAACGCGCCCGCGCCGGCTTGCCGGCCGGCGGCAGCGCCGCGGCGGCAACCGGCGACGCCGAAGCGCGCCTGCCACGGCCATCGCAGCCGCTGATCGCCGGCGTGCTGCTGTTCGTGCTGGCCTTTGGCAGCGCCGGCTACCTGTGGCTGGGTCGGCCAGACATGCTCGACGTCGGCCCCGGCCAGCAGCCGGCAGCCGCGGCGCAGGCGAACGACCCGTCGCACCCGATGGGCCAGGCGCAGTTTGAAGGCCTGGCGCAGCGGCTGGCCGAGCGATTGCAAACCCAGCCCGACGACGCCGAAGGCTGGGCCATGCTCGGCCGTTCGTACAACGTGCTTGGTCGGCCGCAGGACGCCGCCGGCGCCTTCGCCAAGCTGGTCGCGCTGCGGCCGCAGGACGCGCAGGCGCTGGCCGACTATGCCGACGCGCTGGGCACCGCCAACGGCCGCCAGCTCGACGGCGAGCCCGAGCGCCTGATCGAGCGCGCGCTAAAGGCCGACCCCGACCATCCCAAGGCGCTGGCGCTGGCCGGCACGCTGGCCTTCAAGCGCGGCAACATGGCGCTGGCCGCGCAGCAGTGGCAGCACGCGCTGCGCGGGCTGCCGCCCGACAGCAGCATGGGCCAGCAACTGCGCGGCGCGATGGACGAGGCGCGCGAAAAAGCCGGCCTGCCGCCGCTGCCGGTTGAGCCGGCCAACGCCGCTGCAGATGCAGCGCCGGCACCCGCCCAGCCAGCGCCTGCGCGCGCGGCGGGCGCCCAGGCCGCGGCGCAGCCCGGCGCCCAGCCCGCCCCGGCCACTGCCGCCGGCAGCGGCAGCGTTCGGGTGCAGGTGTCGCTGGCGCCGGCGCTGGCGGCGTCGGCGGCGCCGCAGGACACGGTGTTCATCTTTGCCCGCGCGGTCGCCGGCCCGAAGGCACCGCTGGCGATCCAGCGCCGCCAGGTCAAGGACTTGCCGCTGACGCTGACGCTCGACGACTCGCAGGCCATGAGCCCGGCGCTGCGCCTGTCCAGCGTGCCGCAGGTGGTGGTCGGCGCGCGGGTCAGCAAGTCGGGCCAGGCGATGCCGCAACCGGGCGACCTGCAGGCGCTGTCGGCGCCGGTGGCCAGCGCCGGCGGCGAGGTCAAGCTGGAAATCAGCGACGCGGTGCGCTGAAGCGGCCCGCGCGCCGCAGGCGCGGAGCGGCGCCGCCGCCTGAGGCGGCAAAGGCACGGTCTTGCTGGCCGCATCGCCTGCTGAGCGAGACCCCGGGTTCGCGTCCGCGCATTACAATGGAACGGTATGTAAGGAGTTCCGCCATGGCTGAATCGACCATCACCGCGAAGGGCCAGACCACCGTGCCGGCCGATATTCGGGCGCTCGTCGATGCCAAGCCGGGCACGCGGCTGGTCTGGTCGGCCATGCCCGATGGCACCATCATCGTGCGGGCCAAGACCAAGTCGATCCTGGACCTGGCCGGCATGCTCCAGGCGCCCAGCGGCAAGTCAGTCGGCGTGGATGACATGACGCCCTGGCGTTAGATTGGTCGAATGCCGGCGCTCGATACCAACGTCCTGGTGCGCTACATCGTCCAGGACGACGCCGCGCAGCTCGCCGCGGCCAGGCGGCTGATCAGCCACTGCGTCGCCGAAGGCGCGCCGCTGTTCGTTCCGGTGACCGTCGTGCTGGAGCTGGAATGGGTGCTGCGCGCCCGCTACGGGTTTGGCAAGGACGAGGTGCTGAGGACGCTGTCCGGTCTGTTCTCCGCGGTCGAGCTGAACTTCGAGTCAGAGCGCGCGCTTGAGGTCGCGCTGCAGTTGTTCCGCCAGGGTTCGGCGGAGCTTGCAGACTGCCTGCACGTCGCGTTGGCCACCCAGGCGGGCGAGCCACCGTTGTGGACCTTTGACCGCAATGCCGCCAAGGTCAACGGCGCACGGCTTCTGGCCAAGGCGTGAGTCGGCGGCGCCGCGCGCCCGGTGACGTCGCCCCGCCGTGCGGAGCCACGAAAACCCGCCCTCGCTGCGCAGGCGGTAGCTACGATGCGCGGTTACCGCCACGACAACGAAAGCACCACATGAGATACCGTCGTTTGGGAAAGGCCGGGTTGCGCGTCAGTGAACTGTCGCTCGGCTCGTGGGTGACCTACCACACCCAGGTCGACACCCGGTCGGCGGTCGAAATGATGGCCGCGGCCTACGACGCCGGTGTCAATTTCTTTGACAACGCCGAGGTCTACGCCGGCGGTGAGAGTGAGCGCGTGATGGGCGCGGCGCTGAAGGCGCTGCGCTGGCCGCGGCTGAACTACATCGTCAGCAGCAAGTACTTCTGGGGCCTGGGCCGCGACAGCGAGGCGGTCAACCGCAAGGACACGCTCAACCGCAAATACCTGATGCAGGCGGTTGATGGCTCGCTGCAGCGCTTCGGGCTGGAACACCTGGACCTGATTTACTGCCACCGCGCCGACCCGCAGACACCGATCGAGGAAACGGTGCGCGCGATGAGCGACCTGATCACCCAGGGCAAGGCCTTGTACTGGGGCACCAGCGAGTGGTCGGCCGACGAGATTCGCGCCGCCTGGGACGTCGCCGAGCGCCACCACCTGCACAAGCCGGTGGTCGAGCAGCCGCAGTACCACCTGTTCCACCGGCGCAAGGTCGAACGCGAATACGCCCGGCTGTACGACGACATCGGCCTGGGCCTGACCACCTGGAGCCCGCTGGCCTCGGGCCTGTTGACCGGCAAGTATGCGCACGGCATTCCCGAAGGCAGCCGCGGCGCGCTCGAATCGATGGGCTGGCTGCGCGACGGCTTGCTCGACCCGGCGAAAAACGCCGCGCTGGCCCGGCTGCAGCCAATCGCCGACGCGCTGGGCGCGACGCTGGCGCAACTGGCGATCGCCTGGTGCACCAAGAACCCGCGTGTCAGCAGCGTGATCACCGGCGCCTCGCGCAGCGACCAGTTGCACAGCAACCTGGCCGCGCTGGCCGTGGCCGACAAGCTGACGCCGGAGGTGCTGGCGCAGATCGACGTGCTGACCAGCCCGCTCGCCGCCTGAGCGCGGCGGCCGCCGCGCCGCGATGCGGCGTCAGTTCGACAGGCCGAGCAGCTTGTCGCGCAGCGCCAGCAGCTCGCTCTTGTGCAGCAGCTCGATCGGAAAGCCAACGTCGCGCGCGCGCTGGGCGAAGCAAGGGTCGAGCACGCCGTCGTTGACCAGCGCCGGCAGGTTGGCGCCGCGGTCGACCGGGCACGACTTGACCACCACCAGACGCTCGGCATTGAGCCGCCGCGCCAGGTCCAGCGCCAGGCTGTCGCTGGTCACGCCCCAGTGCGTGTCGGCGTCGGGCCGGTCACGGCACAGCGCCAGCGGCAGCCACACCGCGCAGCGGCCACGGTGCAGCACCTGGACGATCTGGCCCTCGTCGCCGGCCAGCTCCAGCCCGGGCTGCAGGCCCAGCGCCATGTGCGCCGACTGCGCCATGCCCAGCAGCGCCATGTTGTGCGCGGTCAGGTCGTCAAACTGCCAGCGGCGCTGCGCCTGCCGCACCTGGTCGGCAAAGCCGCCGCCACCGCACACCAGCGTGACCCGCCCGCCGCCAAGTTGCGCCAGCAGCCGCAGCCACTGCGGCAACAGCGGGTCGCCGTTCAAGCTGCCGCCGAGCTTCACGACCCACATGGCAGGCTCCGCTGGCTGATGGCCGCGCTGTCGACGCGGGTCGGGCGGTCGCGGTCCTCGCGCGCGGCCGGCTGCGCCGCCAGCAGCGCCACCGCCACCGCCGGCGCGCAGACGTCGGCCCAAGCGGCCACCGCCGCAGCGCCGGCATCGGGCAGCAGCGGCACCAGATCACCGGACCATCGCCGCCGCCGCCAGTGCGTGTAGCCGGCGGCGCGCAACACGTCGGGCAGCAAAAAACTGCCGCAGCCCAGCGCGATAACGCTGGCCACCGCGCCGCCCGGCAGCGCCTCGGGCAGGGCTTGCACCACGGCGTGCAGTTGCGCGGCCAGCGCGTCAACCTGCATGCCGCGCCACTGCAGCGCCAGCGCGCGCCATTCAACGGCGCTGGCGTCGGCGGCGTCGCGGCCAATCATGCGCGCCAGCCGCGCGTGGGTTGCGGCCAGCGTCTTCGCGCCACCATCGGCCGCCGGCTGCTGGTCATGCGCCGCGCACAGTTCGCCGCTGACGCGGTACACATCGGCCGTGGTGGCGAAAAACTCGTGCATCACATTGCACGGCCGGCCGCGCCACTGCACGCGCGGCGCCAGCGCGCACAGCGGCGTGCGCACCACGCCGTGGTACAGCAGCTCGCCGTTTTGCAGCCGCTGGCCATCGTCGCCGCCGCGCGCCAGCACCGCGCCGGCGCGCAGCGGCACGAAGTCGGTGGTCGTGCTGCCAATGTCGACCAGCAGGCCGGCGCCCGCGTCGGCCTGCGCGTCGGCAACTTCGGCGGCCAGCCGGCGCGCGGCCCACAGCGCCGGCGCCAGCCAGTTGGCCGAGGCAATCTCGGCCCAGCGCGCGGCGGCCTCGACCGGCGCGCACCAGTGGCCCGAGCGGCAAAACAGCGCCAGCCGGGCACTGGCGCCTGCGGCCAGCGCGTCGGCGGGGTCGACCAGCACTTCAACCAGCGTCTCGGTAATCGCCAGCACGCCTTGCCGGCGGTCGGCAAAGCAGTCGGCCAGCTCGCCGCTCATCGTCACCACATGGCGCAACTCGGCCAGATCGGGCCAGCGCCCGCGCGCCAGCGCCAGCGCCTCGCGCAGCCGCCGCAACCCCTGCCACAGCGGGCACGGCCATTGCGCCACCGACAGCACCTGGCCGCCGCGCACCCGGCACGCCTTCAGGTGCGCGCCGCCGATGTCCCAGCCGATCAAGTCGTCCATCACCGCACCCGGCGCACGGCGCTGCCCTTTAATAAACCGCGGCTACGATCGCAGCCGCCTTCTTCGACCCACGCACCGTGCCGCCACCTGCCGCCGCGCCCACTCGCGCCGCCTTCGCGCTGATCCCGGTGCTTGACCTGCAGCACGGCCAGGTGGTGCGCGCGGTGCGCGGCCAGCGTGCCGACTACCAGCCGCTGCATTCGACCCTGTGCGCCGACCCGGCGCCGGCGGCGCTGGCCGCCGCGCTGTGCGCGCACTGCGCGGCCACGCGGCTGTACATCGCCGACCTGGACGCCATCGCCGGCCGCGGCCTGCAGCGCGAACTGCTGCGCCAGGTGATGGCCGCGTTGCCGGCGTGCACGCTGTGGCTGGATGCCGGCTTTGCCGACGCCGACGCCGCCGCGCAAGCCGCCGCCGCGCTCGGCCTGGGGCCGCGGCTGCAGCCGGTGTTCGGCAGCGAATCGCTGCGCGGGCCCGCCGCGCTGTCCGCGCTGCCCGGCAACGCGGTGCTGTCGCTGGACCGCCGCGGCGGCCAGTGGCTGGACCCGGCGCGGTGCTGGCAGCAGCCGCAGCGCTGGCCGCGGCGGGTGATCGTGATGACCTTGGACTGCGTTGGCGCCGACGCCGGCCCCGACCTCGACACGCTGCGCCGGGTGCAGGCGCTCAGGCCCGACGCCGGCCTCTACGGTGCCGGCGGCATACGCGATGCGGCCGACCTCGACGCCACGCACCGCGCCGGCGCCCACGGCTGGCTGGTGGCCAGCGCGCTGCACGACGGCCGGCTGCCACGCCGGCCGGGTTGAGTCAAGGTTTGAACCGCTGCAAGACATTTGGAAACGGTGGCCCTTCACGTTTCGTGCCACCGCCCGGCGCTGCGCTGCGGCCACCGCCCAGGCGGCGCGGCGGTCAGACCCCCGCGTCGAAACGCCACACTGTGTTGCAGATTTGGCCGCTGGAGCGCGCGGCCCGCCAGCCCCGACCTGCGCGGCCACGGTGGCACATCGATTGCGAGCTAACCGGGCGATGACGCCGCCACCCGCTGATCCTTCCCTCCGCGCCGGCATCGCCTCCGGGTCCGGCGCGCGCGCCCCCGAGGCCGCAATTTCCAGTGCCGCCGAAGCCGTCCCCACGGCCAGCGTGCGTTGGACCTGCCCCTTTTGTCCGCTGTTGTGCGACGACTTGCTACCGCGGCGCGCCGAGCCGGCCGCCGGCGGCTGGCAGCTCGACGGCGGCCGCTGCCCGCGCGCGCAGGCCGCACTTGCGGCGTTTGACGCCACGCCCGCGCCAGCCAGCGCGCAAATCGATGGCCGCCCATGTTCGTTGAATGACGCACTGGACGCCGCCGCCGCGCTGCTGGGCGCGGCGCAGGCACCGCTGTTCGGCGGGCTGGGCACCGACGTCGCCGGCGCGCGTGCGCTGTTCGCGCTGGCCGGCGCCACCGGCGCGGTGTGCGATGCGGCGCAAGGCCCGGCGCTGATGTCGGCGCTGCGCGCGCTGCAAGACCGCGGCGGCTACACCACCACGCTGGCCGAGTTGCGTGGCCGCGCCGACCTGGTGATATGCATCGGCGGCCTGCCCGACGCCGCGGCGCCGCGCTTTTTTGAACGCCCGGCCGGAACGCCGGCGCACAGCGTGCTGCAGTTGGGCGGCGCGGCGCCGGTGGCGCACGCCGGCCGTCCACCGGTCGAACAGGTCGCCGGCGGCGCCGACCTGTTCGACACCCTGGCCGCGCTGGCGGTGGCGGTGCAGCGCCGCGGGCCGGCGGCGGCCGACCCGGCGATCGAGCGCCTGGCACAACGCCTGGCCGACGCGCGCTACGCGGTGCTGGTCGGCGAGCCGGCGCGCTGGGGCGACGACGCCGGGCTGGTGGTCGAGGCGGTCAACCACATCGTGCACCGGCTGAACCAGCGCGGCCGCGCCGCCGCGCTGTGGCTGGGCGGCGGCGACGGCGCAGCCAGCGTCAATCAGACCTTTGCCTGGCTGTCCGGCCTGCCGCTGCGCTCGCGCGCTGGTCCGGCCGGGCTGGAGCACGAGCCGCTGGCCTGGGACGCCAGGCGCTTGCTGGCCGATGGCGCGGTCGACGCGCTGCTGTGGCTGGCGGCGTTTCCGGCCAGCGGCGCGGGCGGCGCGGCGGGCGCTGCGATAGGGCCGCCCGAGCACGCGCTGCCCATGGTGGTGCTGGCGCTGCCGCGGCTGGCGCTGCCGCCGCGCGCCGCGCCGACGGTGTTCATCCCGGTCGCCACGCCCGGCATCGACAGCGCCGGCCACCTGATACGCACCGACGGCACGGTGCTGCTGCCGCTGTACCCGATTGCCGCGCTCGCCACGCCCGCGCTGCCGACGGTGGCCGACGTCGTCCACCAGTTGACGCTGCGCCTGCGCGGAGCCGGCCATGGCTGAGGCGCGCGACTTTGTGCTGCACGGCGGCCGGGTGGTTGACCCGGCGCACCGCGTCGACGCGCTGGCCGACGTTCGCGTGCGCAACGGCCGCATCGTCGCCAACGACCCGTCGCTGCCGCCGGCCGAACGCGTCGACGCCAGCGGCTGCGTGGTGATGGCCGGCGGCGTTGACCTGCACAGCCACATCGGCGGCGGCAAGGTCAACCTGGCGCGCATGCTGCTGCCCGAAGACCACCGCGCCAGCGACGGCCGGCCACTGCCGCCGTCAGTCGCCGAAGCGGCGCAGCAACTGCCATCGTGCGGTACATGCACGCCGGGCACGCTGGCCACCGGCTGGCGCTATGTCGAGATGGGCTACACCGCGGCCTTCGAGCCGGCGATGGTGGCCAGCAACGCGCGCCAGGCGCACATGGAGATGGGCGACACGCCGGTCATCGACCACGGCGCCTATGTGATGCTCGGCAACGAGGAGTTGTTTCTGCGCATGCTGGCCGAGCGCTGGGACTTCAACCTGATCCGCGACTACGTCGCCTGGTCCATCCACGCCACCAAGGCGCTGGGGGTCAAGGTGGTCAACCCGGGCGGCATTTCGGCCTTCAAGTTCAACCAGCGCGCGCTGCAGGTGGACGAGCCGCATGTGCATTGGCAGGTCACCCCGCGCCAGGTGGTGCAGACGCTGGCGCGCGCGCTGCGCGAGCTGGGCGTGCCGCACCCGCTGCACATCCACGGCAGCAACCTGGGCGTGGCCGGCAACATCGACTCGACGCTGGCCACCATTGCCGCCCTCGACGGCCTGCCGGCGCACCTGACGCACGTGCAGTTCCACGCCTACGGCGCCGACGGGCCGAAGAAATTCTCCTCGGCCGCGCAGGCGTTGGCCGACGCGGTCAACGCCAACCCGCAGATCAGTATCGACGTCGGCCAGATCATGTTCGGCCAGACCGTCACCGCCTCGGGCGACACCATGCGTCAGTTCGCCAACGCGGCGCTGGGCACGCCGCGCAAGTTCATCGGCAGCGACATTGAAACCGTTGCCGGCTGCGGCGTGGTGCCGTTTCGCTACCGCGAGCAAAGCTGGGTCAACGCGCTGCAATGGGCCATCGGGCTGGAGATTTTTCTGCGCGTGAAAAACCCCTGGCAGGTGGTGTTGACCACCGACCACCCGAACGGCGGCCCGTTCACCAGCTACCCGCACCTGATCAGGCTGCTGATGGACCGCGACTTCCGCAACGCGCAACTGCAGCGGCTGCACCCCGACGTGGCCGCGCAAACGCCGCTGCGCGAGCTGACGCGCGAACTGAGCCTGTCTGAAATCGCGGTGCTGACCCGCGCCGCGCCGGCGCGGCTGCTCGGCCTGGCCGACCGCGGCCACCTGGGCGTCGGCGCGGCAGCCGACATTGCGGTCTACCGCCAGGCCGACGACGTGCAAACCATGTTCGCCTCGCCCGAGCGCGTCTACAAGGACGGCGCGCTGGTGGCGCGCGACGGCCGCATCGTCGCCACCCCGGCCGGCGGCGTGCATTTCGTCGAGCCCGACTACGACCGCGGCATCGAAAAAACGCTGGGCCGCCACTTTGCGGCGATGGGCTGCGTCAACGTCGACACGCAAAAGATCGGCCACGACGAGCTGTGTGGCTGCTGCAACGGCGGCCGCCTGCTGCCGGCGCAACTGTTGAAGGTGGCGTGATGGGCGAGCCGGTGCTGCGCGGCGGTGTACAGATCGACGACGGCTTTGCCGAGGCCTTTCCGATGAAGGCGACGCGGCTCTTGATCACCGCGCGCAACGCCGCCTGGGCGCGCCACGCCGCGGTCGCCGCCACCGGCTTTGCCACCAGCGTCATCGCCTGCGGCTGCGAGGCCGGCATCGAGCGCGAACTTTCAGCCGACGAAACCCCCGACGGCCGCCCCGGCGTCGCGGTGCTGCTGTTTGCAATGTCGGGCAAGGAGTTGACCAGGCAGCTTGAAAAGCGCGTCGGCCAGTGCGTGCTGACCTGCCCGACCACCGCGGTCTACGCCGGCCTGGCCGACGGCGAGCCGGCGCCGCTGGGCAAGAACCTGCGCTTTTTCGGTGACGGCTGGCAAATGTCCAAAATGATTGGTGGCAAGCGCTACTGGCGGGTGCCGGTGATGGACGGCGAATTCGTCGCCGAGGAAACCACGCCGGTGGTCAAGGCGGTGGGCGGCGGCAACCTGCTGCTGCTGTGCACCGACACCGACGCGGCGCTGGCGGTGGCGGAGGCCGCGGTGGCGGCGATGCGCGCGGTGCCCGGCGTGGCGATGCCGTTTCCCGGCGGCGTGGTGCGCTCGGGATCCAAGGTCGGCAGCAAGTACCCGGCGCTCGGCGCCAGTACCAACGACGCGTTTTGCCCCAGCCTGCGCGGGTTGGTACCGCACAGCGAAATCAGCGCCGACGTGCGCTGCGTGATGGAAATCGTCATCGACGGGCTGACCGAGGCCGCGGTCGGCCAGGCCATGACCGCCGGCATGCGCGGCGCGCTGGCCGTGGGCGCGCTCGGCGGCCTGCGCCGCATTGCCGCGGGCAACTACGGCGGCAAGCTCGGGCCCTACCACTTTCACCTGCACAAGCTGCTGCCGGAGGCCGCGTGATGACCGGCGTCGTGCTGCGTTTGAATCACCCGCCCGCGCTGCGGCTGGACCTGCGCGGCGTGCTGCCGCGCACGCTGGCCGCGCTGGACGAGGCGGCGATCGCCCGGCTGCCCATCGTCCACGGCCGCTCGGCCGCGGCGTTGGGTGATTTTTTCAGCGTCTCGCGCGTCGCCACGCCCGACGGCGACGACCTCGCACGCCTGCGGCTGGAAGGCGACTGCGCGCGCGTCGACCGCATCGGCTGGGGCTTAGACGGCGGCGAGCTGGTGGTCGACGGCGCGGTGGGTGACCACGCCGGCACGCGCATGTCCGGCGGCCGGCTGACCATCACCGGATCGGCCGGGCTGCTGGCCGGCTGCGAGCTGTCGGGCGGCCGGCTGACGGTGCATGGCGATGTCGGCGACCACGCTGCGGCCGCACTGCCCGGCAACGCCGACGGCATGCGCGGCGGCGAGTTCATCGTCCACGGCCGCGCCGGCCGGCGGCTGGGTGACCGCATGCGCCGCGGCACGCTGCTGGTGGTCGGCGACGCGGGCGACTTTGCCGGCTCGCGCATGGTCGCCGGCACGCTGGTGGTCGGCGGCCGTTGCGGCGCCCACCCCGGCTGGGGCCAGCGCCGCGGCAGCCTGCTGCTGCTCAACGGTAGTGGCCGCGGCGCGGTGTCGTTCGAGCCGCCGCCGACCTTTGTGCCCGCCGGCGCCGAGATGGCGGTGGCCTGGCAGCTTCTGGCGCGCGACCTGGCCGCGCTGCACCCGGCGCTGGCCGGGCTGCCGCGGCGGCCGTTCGGGCGCTGGCTGGGCGACCTGGCGGTCGACGGCCGCGGCGAGCTGATCGTCGTTTACTGAGCGCGCGCCGCGGCAAAAGGCGCCGCACGGCCTTTTCCCTTTCTTACTGACGCCATTGAACATGAGCAACAACCATACCTTCCACGCCGGCGAAGCCACCGTGCTGGCCGCCGACGGCCAGTACACCGACGCGATGCCCGAAATCCTGATCGGCCGCACCGATGGCCCGGTCGGCCACGCCTTTGCCAACATGCTGGCGCAGAGCAAGGGCCACACCGCGATGTTCGCCATCCGCGCCTGCAACCAGATGGTGCGGCCGGCCACTTTGACCGTGCCCAAGGTGACGCTGAAGGACATGGCCAACATCGACCTGTTCGGCGGCGTGGTGCAAAGCGCCACCGCCGACGCGGTGCTCGACTGCGTCATCGAAGGCGTGATTCCGAAGGCGCTGGTCGACGAGCTGTGCATCGTCAGCCTGGTGTGGATAGACCCGCGCTGCGCGAAAGACCCGAACCTCGACAAAAAAGACATGTACCGCACCAACTACGAGGCGACCAAGCTGGCCATCCGACGCGCGCTGGCCAACCAGCCGACCATCGACGAGTTGATCGCCAACCGCCACACCATCCGGCACGACATGGACGACTGGAGCTGAGTGGCTGAAAGCCCCGGTCAACCGCCGCAGTCGAGACAATGCACGCCCCGCGCCCGCCCGTGCATGACCGATGACGCCGCCCTTCGCGCTGCTCGACGACGGCCGCGCTGACCCCGACACGCCGGCCAGCCGGCTCTACACCGGCTTCGTCGCCGAGCACCGCTGCACCGACCCGGCGCACTTTGCCGCCACCTGGGCGGCGGTCGAACGCGACCAGCGCGCCGGCGCCCACGCGGTGCTGCTGGCCGACTACGAATGGGGCGCACGGCTGATCGGCGCGCCCCACGTCGCCGCGTTGGCCAGCGAGCCGGCGGCGCTGCGGGTGCTGATGTTCGACAGCTTGCAGCGGCTCGCTGCGGCGCAGGTCGAGCGTTGGCTGGCCGCCGGCGACGATGGCCAGCCGGCCGGCAGCAGCGCGCTGCATGAGAGCGTCAGCGACCACCAATTCCACGCCGCGATCGCGCGCATCCACGAGGCGATCGCCGACGGCGAGACCTACCAGGTCAACTACACCTATCGGCTCAACGGCACGGCCTACGGCTCGCCGCTCGCGCTGTACCGGCGGCTGCGCGCGCGCCAGCCGGTGCCCTATGGCGCGCTGATCGCGCTGCCCGAACGCGCCGACGACGCGCGGCGCTGGGTGTTGTCGTGCTCGCCCGAACTGTTTGTGCGCCACGACGGCGGCCGGCTGACCGCGCGGCCGATGAAGGGCACCGCGCGGCGCGTGACCAACCTGGTCGGCGACAGCGAAACCGCGCGCGAGCTGGCCGCCGACATCAAAAACCGCGCCGAAAACCTGATGATCGTCGACCTGCTGCGCAACGACCTGGGCCGCGTCGCGCAGATCGGCTCGGTGCAGGTGCCCGAGCTGTTTCGCATCGAGCCGTATGCGACGGTGTTTCAAATGACCTCGACCGTGCAGGCGCAGCGCCGGCCGGAGGTCGGCCTGCCCGAGTTGCTGCGCGCGGTGTTTCCGTGCGGGTCGATCACCGGCGCGCCCAAGCACCACACGATGGCGCTGATCGCGCAGTTGGAGTCAACACCGCGCGGGCTGTATTGCGGCGCGATCGGCTGGGTCGACGCCGCGCCGGCGGCGGCAAGCGGCGACTGCGGCGGCTGCGGCGACTTTTGCCTGTCGGTGGCGATCCGCACGCTGACCCTGGCCGCGCCGCTGGCCGGCGCCGACGCCCCGCCACAGCGCCCGCTGCGCCTGGGCATAGGCGCCGGCATCGTGCAGGACAGCGTGGCCGCCGACGAACTGGCCGAATGCCGGCTGAAGGCGCGCTTTCTGACCAGCCTGCCGCCGACCTTCGAACTGTTCGAGACCCTGCGTGCCGAGCCTGGCGTCGGCATCGCGCGCCAGGCCGCGCACCTGGCGCGCCTGGCCGCCAGCGCGCAGGCGCTGGGCTTTGAGTTTGACCTGGCCGAGGCACGCCGCCTGCTGGCAGCCGCGGCCGCCGCCGCCACCGTGCCGACCCGGCTGCGGCTGGCGCTCGCCGCCGACGGGCGGCTCGATTTGCGCAGTGCGGCGCTGGCGCCGCTGGCCACGCTGCCGGTGTGGCCCAAGCCGCCCTCGGAATCGCTGCCCAGCCCGCCGCGCTTCACCCAGACGGCGCCCGACCGCGCGGCGCCGGTCGCTACCCAGGGACCGGGCACGTGGTCCGGCTCGCCCGACCCGGCCGCAGCGCCGGTAGGCGCATTGATCGCCGCGCAGCGCCTGCCCGACGCCCCGCTGCCGCTGGCCGGCCACAAGACCACGCTGCGCGCGCACTACGACGCCGGCATCCGCGCCGCCGAGGCCGCCGGCGCCTTCGACAGCCTTTTTTTCACCGCCGACGGCCGGCTGGTCGAGGGTGGCCGCAGCAACGTCTTCATCCGCCTGCACGGCCGCTGGCTGACGCCGCCGCTGGCCGACGGCGCGCTGCCCGGCGTGATGCGCGCCGCGCTGCTGGCCAACCCGGCGCTGGCGGCCAGCGAGCAAAGCCTGCGCCTGGACGACCTGCGCCAGGCCGACACGGTGTGGCTGTGCAACGCGCTGCGCGGCGTGCTGGCGGCAACGGTTGTCGGGCTGGCCGATGCGCCGCACGACGCGCCCGCGCCCGCGCCGGCGCCCACGTCCACGCCCACGCCCTCGCCCGCCGCGCCCGCGGACGCACCGCACCCCGCGGCGCGGACCCCGCCGCGCGCATGAATCGCCGGCAATGCGGCTGGCCCTGTTCGACCTCGACCACACGCTGATCGGCTTCGACAGCGGCATGGCGTGGACCGCGTGGCTGGCGTCGGCCGGCGTGCTCGACGCCGACGCGCCGCAGCGCTACCTGGCGCAGTGCCGCGAACTGGTCGCCGGCCGGCTGGACATCGCCGCGCTGCACACCGCCACCGTCACCCCGCTGGCCGCGCTGGACCGCGCCACGCTGCACCACCTGCTGCGCCGCTTTGAAGCCGCGGTCGCGCCGCGGCTGGCCGCCGACCGGCTGGCGCTGGTCGAACGCCACCGCGCCGCCGGCGACCACTGCGTCCTCGTCACCGCCACCACCCGCTTCATCGCCGAAGTCTTTGGCCGACTCTTCGGCATCGACACGGTACTGGCCACCGAATCGACCTGGCACGACGACCACCTGACCGGCGACACCGACGGCCCGCCGTGCTGGGGCGCGGCCAAGGCGGCGCGCGTCGACGCCTGGCTGGCCACGCAAGGCCTGCATTTGGCGTCACTGCCCGAGAGCCACTTTTATTCCGACTCGGCCAGCGACCTGCCGCTGCTGCTCGCCGTGCGCCACCCGGTCGCCGTGCGCCCCGACGCCCGGCTGCGCGCGGAGGCGCTGGCGCGGGGCTGGGCGGTGCTGGAATGATGCAGTTGCGGTCGGCACACTTACCCACAGCCTTCCACCACCACCATTCTTATACCCTAAATACCAATACCAAATTCACTTCTCGGGAAGATACAAGCGTAGGTTAGCGAAGTAATCGGCACGTTGCCGCAAATCGCGCCGAAGAAACTCCGGTGCCCTGCTTTGTGGCAAGGTGGAATGCGGCGCTGCGGAAGACCGATGTGGCAGTGGTGCGTACTGCCCGCGGGTTAGCGTGGTCCTGGGTGACGTCATCGACATTGGTGAATCGCTCCTGCGGTTCGCAGCCGCCGGGTCGATATCCCGTTTGAGAGCATCCCAGGCCCCTTGCGGCGCCCGGCGTTCGCGGAGAAACGACCGAATTTGGAAGGTTTCACAATGCGGAACGTTTTGTTTCTCATGAGAGTGAGCAAGACGACGTACATGTACAGCACATGCAAATGGCCCTCACCCAGATGAACATCCAACTCACCAACGTGCTGTCCGACGTGGTGGGCGAGACGGGCCAGAAGATCCTGCGCGCCATCGTCGCCGGCGAGCGCGACGGCCAGGCGTTGGGTGCGATGAAGAACGTGCGCGTGCGCGCCAGCGTCGACGAGATCGCCAAGAGCCTGCAAGGCAACTGGCGCGCCGAGCACCTGTTCGCGCTCAAGCAGGCGCTGGCCGCATTCGACTTCGTGGGTACCCAGCTGGCCGAGTGCGACGCCGAGATCGAGTTGCAGTTGCAAAGCCTGAAGGTTCACGACGAAGAGCCCGCCAAAGGCAGGAAGCGCAGCCGCGCCCGCAATGCACCCAAGTTCGACCTGCGCACCCAACTGTTCCAGATGTGCCGCGTGGACTTGACGCGCATCGACGGCATCGACGTCACCACCGCGTTGGCCGTGGTCTCGGAGGTCGGCACCGACATGTCGCGCTTTCCTACCGTCAAGCACTTCACATCCTGGCTCGGCCTGTGCCCGGGCACCAAGATCACCGGCGGCAAAGTCATGAGCGGCAAGACCAAGCGGGTTGTCAACCGCGCCGCGCAGGCCCTTCGCCTGGCCGCAGCCGCTTTGCGCAGCAGCAAGTCGGCGCTGGGCGCGTACTTCCGGCGCATGTGCTCACGCATGGACAAGCCCAAGGCCGTGACCGCCGCCGCCCACAAACTGGCGCGGCTGATCTACACGATGCTGACCAAGGGCGTGGAATACACCGACAACGGCCAAGACTACTACGAGGAACGATACCGCGAGCGCGTGCTGCGG
>WBZS01000646.1_pt1 | contig 38794 bp, 43 predicted proteins | sample 5204201 | NCBI WGS metagenome assembly WBZS01 (sample SAMN12344357, study PRJNA552823) | activated sludge metagenome | biome: Activated sludge suspended growth; feature: Nitrification reactor; material: Wastewater; isolation source: activated sludge from nitrification reactor of wastewater...
GTGCTGGGCACGGGCGACTTCACGCTCAAGTTCGGCAGCTTTGCGCTGGGGGGCATCGGCACGGCGACGTTTGGCGCGGTTCTCCTACACGCGCTGCTGCGGCGGCGTTCGTAACATGGTCGATTGTCGAAAGCTCACAGGAGATCGCTTGATGAACAACACCCGTTACCTCCGCCTGGCGCTGTCGCTGGCTGCCGTCGCCGCACTGGGCGCCTGCACCACCACGCGCAGCGACAACGCAACGCCCGTGGCCCGCGCGCAGGCTGAAATTCGCGCCACCACCACCGCCCAGCCCGTGGCGGGCAAGCCGGTGCAGGGGTTGATCCGATTCGCGCAGATGGCCGATGGTGCGGTGCGCGTCACCGGTCAGGTGAACAACCTGGCGCCCAACGCGCGCGTGGGCTTCCACATCCATGAAAACGGGGTGTGCAGCGGCGACGGCAGCGCTGCGGGCGGCCACTTCAACCCGGCGGGGCGTCTGCACGCCACCCCGGGCCAGGGCCATGCGGGCGACCTGCCCATGCTGCAGGCCGACGCCACCGGTAGCGCGACCGTGCAATACGTCAGCCACGACATCCAGATCAACGGCCCGCAAAGCATCGTCAATCGCGGCCTGATCGTGCACGCCAGCCCCGACGACTACCGCACCCAGCCCACGGGCAATGCCGGCGCACGCGTGGCCTGCGCCGTGATTGAGCCGGGGCATTGAGGGGTTCGCGCCGGCCGGGCTCGCGGTTGACTACCATTGGGGGTTTTGAGCGCCTTTGTCACGGGAGACTTTTCGCATGCAGATGCCCCCATATTTGAAATTGATCACCGCGCGCGCTGCCGCGCCGCTGCTGGCCGTCCTGGCCGTGGCCGGCTGCGCTACGGCCCCGCCGCCCGAGCCGTCCGCCATCGTGCGGCTGAGCGCCACGCAGACCGCGCAGCCGCGCCCGGGCACCCCGGTCACCGGCGTGGTGCGGCTGCAGCAGCGCGGCGACGACGTGATCATGCGCGGCACAGTGGAAAACCTGCGCGCTTCCGGCAGCCACGGCTTCTACATCCACGAAAAGGGCGATTGCTCGGCGCCGGACGCCTCATCGGCCGGTGGCCACTTCAATCCCACCAATAAGGAGCACAGCTTCGTCAACAGCGGCCACGTGGGTGACCTGCCCTCGCTCATCCCCAGCGCCGAAGGCAAGGCGCCGGTGTACCACGTCAGCAGGCTCATCAAGCTGAGCGGACCGAACAGCGTCATCGGCAAGGCCGTGGTGGTTCACCGCGACCGCGACAACCCGGCCGACCTGCCCAACGGCGGCTCCGGCCCTGGCATTGCCTGCGGGGTGATCGTGGCGGAGCAGCCAACGAAGTGATCCGGCGTTCGACGTTCGACTCGCTGCGGGCGGGCGAACGGCAACGGGCGCCTGTGTGATGGATCAGCGCCTGACCACGGCGCGGTACTTGAACTGGTCCGGCCTGAAAGTCATTTCAGCGTAGGCCAGGGGCCGTCCCGTCAGGTCGAACGGAATGAATTCCATCTGCAGCAAGGGGGTGTGCGCCGACACCCCCAGCAGCGCGCGGGCCCCGCGATCCGCCGACACCGCCGTCGCAGCAATGTGCGTGCGCTCGAGGCGAAAGCCAAGCCGCTCTTCCAGCACGGTCATCACGTCTTCGCCCGGCACGCCCGCGGCCAGCACCTCGCGTCCCAGTTCCTCGGCGTAGAACGTACGGGCCAGTGCCGCCGGCACACCGTCGACCAGGCGCAGCTCGCGCACGATCACCGCCCGTGCGTCCGCACCCAGCCCCAACGCACGCTGGACCCTGGCAGGAGCCGGCCCTTTGCGCACGCTCAGCGGCTGCACGCGGCCCGTGCGTCCGCGCGAGCGCAGCAACTCGTTGAAGCCGACCAGCATGCCCAGGCGGGGCGCGTTGGCGGGCCGGGTGACGAAACTGCCCTTTCCGTTGACCGTTTCGACGAGGCCTTCTTTCTGCAACTCATTCAAGGCCTGGCGAACTGTGATGCGGCTCACACCAAACGCGCTCTGCATCTGAGCTTCAGAGGGCAGCTTCTGGCCGGGAAGCAGGCGCCGTTCCAGAATGTCCCGCCGCACACGCGCCTGAATCTGCACGAACAAGGGTTCGCTCGATGTCAAAGCGGTGTCAGCGTTCGCATGCTGGCTCAAGCCGGGCGTCGAAGTTTCCATGGTTTCGGGCTGTCGAATGGATGGCTTCACGTGGATACGCACGCAAAGCCCAGACCCATCATGATAGGTCTTGCCAAACCCGCGCCGTCAACCTATCATGACAGGTCACAAAAGCAGATACGCAGGAGACACCATGAACCGTCGACAGTTTTGCGCGCGCTCCGCCTCGTGGGGTTTGCTTTCATGCGGCCTTCCGGCGCTCGCCAGCACGGCGTATCCCACGCGGCCGATCAGGATCGTCGTTCCGTATCCGGCGGGCGGGGTGGTGGATGTGCAGACGCGAGCGCTCACGCAGACGATGGCGGAGCTGCTCAAGAATCCCATCGTGGTGGACCCGCGCCCGGGCGCCAGTGGAAGCATTGCGGCGGAAGCTGTGGCCAACAGCGAAGCCGATGGGTACACGCTGCTGGTGTCCGCCAGCTTTCTCAACGCCACGCCGCTGCTCGAAAGTAACCTGCGCTGGCAGAGCAAGCAGTTCACGCCGGTGGCGCGCTTCTCGCTGTCGCCCAGTTACTTCACGGTACCGGCGACTTCCCCTGCGCGCACCGTGAAGGAGTTCGTCGAGCTGGCCAAGAAGTCGCCGAAGCCGCTGCAATACGCCAATGGCGGCAACGGCACGCCGCAGCACGTGGCCAACGAGCTGTTCCGGGCCGAAGCGGGCATTCAGCTCGAATCGGTCATGTACAAGGGCGCGCCGCCTTCCATTCCGGACCTCATCAACGGCCTGGTCGCCATGAGCGTCGTGCCGTCCACCGTGGTCTTTCCGCAGGTCAAGGCCGGCAAGCTGCGCGCGCTGGCCAACATGAGCAACAAGCGCTCCACCCAGTTGCCCGACGTGCCGACCATCGCCGAGGCCGGTTTTCCTGGCGCGACGGTGCTGTCCTGGTACGGGCTGCATGCGCCAGTCAACACGCCAGCCGAAGTGATTCGCGTGCTGGAAGACGCCATGCGCAAGTCCTGCGCCACCGATGACGTCAAACAGCGGCTCATGTTCGCGGGCGGAGAGGAGGCTTTCATGGGCACGCGGGAATTCACCGCCTTCGTGGCCAACGACGCGCGGCAGTGGGGCGAAGCCGTCAAGCTGATCGCCAAATGACGACGCCGACTGCGACTCGACCGGCTGCCGAGTTCGACGCGCTGATCGACCGGCTTCGTGACTTCATCGACACCGAGGTCATTCCCCGCGAAGACCTGAAGCACGCCAAGGACGACGAGGCCGTCACGCGCATCACCACGGAGCTCAACGCTTTGGCGCGAGCCCGGGGCCTGGGTGCGCCACGCGCTGCGCGAGAGGACGGCGGCCTGGCACTGTCGTGGACCGAGTGTTGCGCCTACCTGGAACAGGCGGGGCGCAGCTTTCTGGGACCGCGGTCGCTGGGCTGCGCGGCGCCCACGCAGCCCGACGTGTTTGCGCTGGAGCGCCTTGCCAGCCCGATGCAGAGCGCACGCTACCTCGAGCCGCTGAAGCGCGGCGAGCGCACGTCGTGCTTCGCGATGACCGAGCCCGCCCCGGGCGTGGGCTCCGACCCGCAGATGTTGCGCACCCGCGCACGCCAGACCGACACCGGCTGGGTGATCGACGGGCACAAATGGTTCATCTCCGGCGCCATGCGGGCGGACTTCGCCATCGTCGTCGCCCGCACCGATACCGGGCCGTCGTGGTTTCTCGTCGACGTGAACACACCCGGCTTCACCATCGTGCGCGACATCCCCACGATGGAGCCTTTCGACATGGGTGGGCATGCCGAGATCCTGCTGCAGCAATGCCAGGTCGCTGCGGATGCGCTGGTAGGACAGGAGGGCCAAGGCCTGACCCAGTCGCAACTGCGGCTGGAAGGCGCGCGCCTGTTTCACTGCATGCGCTTCATCGGGTTGGCGTCGCGCGCGATGACCATCGCGCAGGCATACGCCACGCAGCGCGAATCCCAAGGTGTCGCGCTGGCAGAGCACCAGCTGGTTCAGGCCATGGTGGCGGACGCCCATATCCAACTCTATGCGGCGCGCCAGATGACGCTGGACGTGGCCAGGCGGCTCGACGCGGGGCAGTCGATCCGCCACCACTCTTCCATGGCCAAGGTCTTCGTGGCCGAGGCGGTGGGTCAGGTCGCCGATTCCGCGGTCCAGATCTGCGGTGCGCTGGGTGTATCCGAGGACACTCCGGTGTCGATGATCTACCGGATGCTCAGGCCCTTCCGGATCTACGACGGCGCGTCCGAGGTGCACCGCTCGGCGATTGGCAAGCGCGCCCTGCGCCACCAACTTACCCCATGAGCGGAAGAGACGACATGTTCGACACGACCGATGTAGGCGCGCTGCGCGTGGCCGTGCGGCAGTTCGTCGCCGAGCAACTGCCCGATGACTTGCGCCGCACCGTGCGCCATGGGCAGCAGCCGTCACGCGAGCAGCAGGTGGCCTGGCATCGCCGGCTGGCCTCGGCTGGGTTGCTGGTGCCACACTGGCCTGTCGAATGGGGCGGGCGCGGCTGGAACGTCACGCAACAGATGACGTTCGACGAGGAGATGGCGCTGGGTGGCGCGCCCGAACTGAACGCCATCACCTTCGACATGATCGGCCCCGTGCTGATGCGCTACGGCAGCCCCGAACAGCAACAGCGTTTCCTGCCCGCCATCGCCGAGGGCGGGCAGTGGTGGTGCCAGGGTTACTCGGAACCCCATGCCGGCTCCGACCTGGCGGCCTTGTCCACGCGGGCCGAACGCGACGGCGATGACTATGTCGTCAACGGCTCGAAGATATGGACGTCGTACGCGCAGTATGCAAACTGGGCGTTCGTGCTGGTACGCACATCGCGCGAGGGCAGGCCGCAGCAGGGCATCACTTTCCTGCTGGTGCCCATGGACACACCCGGCGTCTCGGTGCGCCCGATCGTCGGCATCCACGGCTGGTCGGTGTTCTGCGAAGTTTTCTTCGATCAGGTCCGCGTGCCGGCCAGCCAACGCGTCGGCGTCGAGAACGAAGGCTGGACCATCGCGAAATCGCTGCTGGAGTTCGAGCGCCTCAAGCTGGCACGCATCGGCGAAAACAAGCGCCGCATGGTGCGCGCGCGTGACGTCGGGTTGACACGCAAGCGCGGCGCGCAGCGCGTGGCCGACCTGCCATGGTTTCGAGAGCGCTTCGCCGACCTCGAATCCAGGCTCATCGCGCTGGAGGCCAATACCGCACGCTTCATCGACCGGCAAGCGGCCGGTGAGCGCCTGGGCGCCGAGGTCTCCATGCTCAAGATGCGGGGCAGCCGCCTGATCCAGATGTGGGAAGAGCTCATCGTCGACGCGCTGGGCCCCGAAGCCATGCCGCTCGACCCCGATTGGCTGCTGGGCACGGGCCATGATCTGCCGCACGACGCACTGGCGGGCACGGCCTCGTCACGGCGCTTTCTTGCGCGCGGCTACACGATTGCCGGTGGATCCAGCGAGATTCAGCACGAAATTCTTGCCAAGCAGGTATTGGGACTGTGACCGCCATCGCACCAGCTGCCCCCGCGCAGGATTTCCATCGCATGCTGATCGACAGTGCGCGCCGGTGGGCGAACGCGCGCCGGACAGATGGCGATACCGCTCAGGACTGGCGCGACATGGCCACGCTCGGCTGGCTCGGCCTCGGCATCCCCGAAGACGACGGCGGGCTTGGCGGCGGCCTGCCCGAGCAGGCCCTGGTGGCCGAGGAGCTCGGGCGCGCGCTGCGCAGCGCGCCGTATGTGCCCTGCGCCGTGCTGGGCGCCGGCCTGATGGTGCAGTTGGCCCCGGCACCGTTGAGGGCCAGCGCGCTACCCGCGCTCGTCGCCGGCGAACGTCGCGTCGCATGGGTCTGGCGCGCCGATGGGCAAGACCGTTGCCGGAGCGCGAGCGGCGTCGTGGCGCAGGACGACGCCGGCGGATGGCGTCTGGACGGCATGCTGGGGCTGACGCCCGGCGCCGACGATGCCGACACCCTGCTGGTCGCAGGCGTGCCTGGCCAACGGCCCGACGAATGCGGGCTGTTCCTGATCGAGTGCGACCAGCCCGGCGTCACCGTGGACCGGCATGCGCTGTACGACGGTCGCCAAGCCGCCAGCGTCGTCCTGAACGGTGTCCGCGCCCAACTGCTGCATGCGGGCGATTCGGCGGCCCTCGGCGGCGCGCTGGACCAGGCGTTCGACCGGGGCCTGATCGCGCACGCGGCGGAAACGCTGGGCACCGCGCAGGCGGCGTACGAGATCACGCTGGACTATGTGCGCACGCGCCGCCAGTTCGGCCGCGCCATCGGGCAGAACCAGGTCGTGCAGCACCGGCTGGTGGATCTCTACGTCGACCTTCACGAAACGCGCGCGCTGTGCCTGCGCGCGGCCACCGATCCGTCGCCGCGTCAGGTCGCGGCGCTGGGCCTGCGCCTGGCCGAAGTCGCCCGTCACACGTGGCAGGAGGCCATCCAGCTGCATGGCGCAATCGGCATGACCGAGGAATGTCGGCTGGGCGCCCACGTGCGACGCCTGGCGCTGGCCGCCGACCTGTATGGCGACCGGCCCGAGCATGCCGAACGGCTCGCCGCCCTGTCGTTGAAAGAACCCGCATGACAACTTCGAGCACGCCACCCGACGCCGTTCTGGTCGAACGCCGCGACGGCATCATCCAGCTCACCCTGAATGCGCCGCACAACCGCAATTCGTTGCAATCGCCCGGTGTGTACGAGGGCCTGATGGCCGGGCTGGATGCGCTGGAGCAGCAAGCCGAGTTGCGCGCCGGCATCATCACGGGCGCGGGCGGGGCCTTCTGTTCGGGCGGCGACCTGCGCCAGCTGTCGGCGGGGACCGAACCCGAGATCCGTGCGCGCATGACGCGAAACGCGTGGCTGTACCGGCGCATCGCCCTGTCGGACAAGCTGATCGTCGCCGCCGTGGATGGTCCCGCCTATGGCGCCGGACTGGGCCTGGCGACATCGTGCGACCTGGTCGTGGCCGGAGAATCCGCCGTGTTCTGCTGCGCCTTCACACGCGTCGGCGCCATGCCGGACGCCGGCCTGTTCTGGTCGCTGCCCGCCCGCGTGGGTGTGACGCGCGCGCGCAAGCTCATGCTGTGGGCCGACGAGGTGCGGGCGCAAGAGGCGGTCGCCATCGGGCTGGCCGACGAGCAGGCGCCCGATGGCAGCGCCTTGCCCTTGGCCTGGCAGCTGGCGCAACGTGTGGCGCAAGGGCCAACACGCGCGCTGGGCCGCATCAAGGCCGGGCTGCGCCAGGCGCCGATGTCGCTGGAGCAGGCGCTTGGCTACCAGCTCGACAACGCGCCCGGGTTGTTTGCAAGCCCTGATTTCCGCGAAGGCGCCGCCGCATTCCTCGAGAAGCGCAAGCCCCGCTTCGGTGCGTCCTGAGAAGGAAAAGATACATGGTGGCCTCTTCGCATTCAAGCGCCGAGCCCGCGCCGCCCCTGTCGGGCCTGCGCGTGCTGGAACTCGGCCAGTACATCGCCGCGCCAGCGGCCGGCCAGCTGCTGGCCGATCTGGGGGCGGACGTCATCAAGCTCGAGCCTGCCAGCGGTGACGCGGCGCGCAGCTTGGGCTGGACGCGCGATGCCTACGGACCGATGTTCAGCGCCTACAACCGAGGCAAGCGCTCGGTGGTGTTCGATCTGCGCAGCGAAGCGGGCCGTGCGCAGGCCAAGGCGCTGGCGCTGGCATCCGACGTGGTGCTGGCCAACGCCCGACCCGGCGCGCTGGAAAAGCAGGGCCTGGGCGCCAGCGAGTTGCTGGCCAGCGCGCCAAAGATGGTCTACGGCCGCGTCAGCGCATTCGGCCAGTCGGGGCCGGCCAGCAAGCGTGCCGGCTTCGACATCGCGGCCCAGGCCGAGAGCGGCATGATGAGCCTGAACGGCGAAGCCGGCCTGCCGCCGGTGCGCGTCGGGTTCACCGCCGTGGACCTGCTCAGCGCGCAGATGCTGGCCACCGGCGTGCTGGCGGCCCTGGTTCGGCGCGGCGTGACCGGGCGCGGCGGCCTGGTCGACCTTTCACTCATCGACGTCGCCGTGGCCGCGCTGGCCAATGCGTGGACCGAATACCGCCAATCCGGGCGGATGCCGGTCCGGCGCGGCAACGGGCAACCCACGGTGGCCCCTGCGGCCGAGGTGGTGCACACGCGCGACGGCATGGTGGTGCTGTCGGCCTACACGGAGCCGCATTTCGCACGGCTGTGCACCACCATCGGACAACCCGAACTGGCGCAAGATCCCCGCTTTTCCACCAACCAGGCACGCGTGACCCACCGCGTCGAACTGATGGAGGTGCTGACACGCGCGCTGAGTCGATTCGATTCGGACGAGTTGGTGGACATGCTGGCCGATGGCGGCATCGTGGCCGGCACCATCCGCGACATGTCGCAGATTCGACCGGGTCACGCTGGGGTCAGCGCCGATCTGTTCGTCGACGTCAGTGCACCGGACCGGGCGGCCATCAGCGTGCCCGGCCTGCCCCTTCAAATGGACGGGGTTCGCCGACGCGCCGCGCGCCTTCCCTCGCTGGGTGAGCACACGGACGAAGTTCTGGCGGAATTGCGACAGCGCGCGGCCCAAGAGAGTTGAGGTCAAGCCCAGACTGCGGACAGCTTCCGGGATGCGCTACGGCACCTTGTCTACGCGAAAGCGGTTCGACAACACCGGCGTACCGCTCAGGTAGCAGCTCTGACAATCGAGCACAAAGAACCGGAGTTGGAAATCACCTTCCAGCGCACCAGGCGAAGACTGCCCGGCGACCCCGCCCCAGCTGCTTGACCCTCTGAGCGTCAACGTTCCTTCCCAGCCAGCGCCAGCAGCGACCTCCAGGTGCTGTATGTGGCCTGCGCAAGACCACCACGCCAAATAAGCGGGCGCTGCTACCGTTGCCGGGACATCACCTGCGTACCCGACCTGATACACGGGACGAGGCGTATCAGGAGCGCATGTCTTGAGATAGGCAGTGCGGTCGGTGCGGTTGCGAAATCGGACGTCGACCTTGAACTCGTAGATGGTGAAGGGTCCTGGAATCGGCTCGTTCGTCCGCGCCACATAGTTCGACCGATCGGTCTGAAGTTCGTAGTCAGTACCGGCGCGTTCTGCCGCCACACCCTGCGCGGCCGCCACGTGAAATGCAGTGCCACACGCCAAGGCGAGAAGGGCGCGGTAGCCTTTCATGCAGGCCGTCCTGCTTACTCCTCGGACCGCTTCAGCCGCTCGCTCTTCCAGTACACATCGTCTCCCGCGCTGCCATCCGGCCGGTGGCGGTTCAGCACGCGGGCCAGCACGAACATCAGGTCGCTCAGGCGGTTGAGGTAGCGGCGCGGGGCATCTCGCACGGCGTCGTGTTCGCCCAGCGCGACCACCGCGCGCTCGGCGCGGCGGGCGACGGTGCGGCAGACGTGGGCCTGCGCGGCCGCGCGGGTGCCGGCCGGCAGAATGAATTCCTGCAGGCGCGGCAGCGTGGCGTTGTAGCGCTCCAGCGCGTCGTCCAGCTGCGCCAGCGCGTCGGCCTTGAGCAGCTCAAAGCCGGGAATGGACAGCTCGCCCCCCAGGTTGAACAACTGGTGCTGGATGTCGATCAGCAGCTCGCGCACGTCGGCGGGCATGTCTTCGCACAGCAGCAGGCCGATGTGGCTGTTGAGCTCGTCCACGTCGCCCATGGCCATCGGCCGGGCGCTGGCCTTGGACACGCGAGTGTTGTCGCCCAGGCCCGTGGTGCCGTCGTCGCCGGTGCGGGTGGCGATCTGTGTCAGGCGCTTGCCCATGCTTGAGTTCTCACTTTTTGATAGCTGCCTGCGCAGCGCTGGCGGCCGCTCGGAGCCCCAAAAGATATGAATCGACGCCGAAGCCGCAGATTTGCCCGCGCGCGATGTCGGCGATGTAGGAATGGTGGCGGAAGGGTTCGCGCGCGTGCACGTTGCTCATGTGCACTTCGACGATCGGGCATTTCAGGATGGCCAGCGCGTCGCGAATGGCCACGCTGGTGTGCGTCCACGCGCCCGCGTTGATGACCACCGCCGCCGCGCCGTCGCGGTGCGCCTGGTGGATGCGTTCGCACATCGCGCCTTCGTGGTTGGTCTGGAAGCACTCCACCGCCACGCCCAGGTCGCCCGCCAGCTGGTGCAGCGCGGCATCGATGTCGGCCAGCGTGGCCGTGCCGTATTGGCCAGGGTCGCGCTGGCCGAACATGTTGAGGTTGACGCCGTGCAGGACGAGGATGTTCATGGCGTGGTCGTGGCAGGTGAATGGGAAAAGGCAGTGGTCAGTCTAGCCGCTGGCAGGCGCCATCAGGCGGGCGCGGTCTTCGGCGCCTTGCGCGGGATGATGGCGAAGTTGGCGCTGGCCTTGGCCACCAGCGCGCCGCTGACGGCGAGGTTGGCCTCCAGGTGCGCCACGGTCTTGCCGCGGTTGATCAGGTGGCTGGTGCACTCGACGGGGCCGTCCGTGACCGGTTTGAAGTAGTTGATCTTCATTTCGATGGTGGCGCAGAACTCGTTGTGCCCCAGCGTGGGGTACAGCGCCGCGCCCATGCCGGTGTCGGCCAGCGTGAACAGCGCGCCACCATGCACCACGCCGGTGGAATTGAAGTGAAACGGCTGCAGTGCCAGCATGCATTTGCTGAAGCCGCCGTGGCACTCCACGATCTGCATGCCGATGTGCTCGACGAAGGGCATGGACATGACTACACCAGCGGCACCGTCAATTGTTCGCGCACCGCGCGCGTGTCCGGCCGCACGCCGCGCCACCAGGCAAACGCTTCGGCCGCCTGCTCGACCAGCATGCCCACGCCGTCGGCCACCTGCGCCACGCCAGCGGCCTGCGCCAGCTTGAGAAACGGCGTCAGCCCCTTGCCATAGACCATGTCGTAAGCCAGCGCGCCGGGTGCAAAGGCGCTGGCGGGCACGGCGGGGGTTTCGCCGCTGAGGCTGGCCGAGGTGGCGTTGATCACCAGATCGAACGCCCCGCTGCCGGCCACCTCGCTCAAAGGCCCGCCGACCAGCGCCACGGCGCCCATGCGCGGCGCCAGTTCGCGCGCCAGCGCTTCGGCCTTGGCGGGCGTGCGATTGGCGATGGCGATGCGCGCCACGCCGGCGCGCGCCAGGGGCAGCAGTGCCCCGCGCGTGGCGCCGCCGGCACCCAGCAGCAGCACGCGCTTGCCGGCCAGCGGCAGGCTCAGGTTGTGTTCGATGTCGCGCACCAGGCCGATGCCGTCGAAATTCTGCGCCTCGATGCGGCCGCCCGGGTCAAGGCGCAGCGCGTTGGCGGCGCCGGCCAGGCGGGCGTCTTCGCTGGCTTCGCTGGCGGCGGCCAGGGCTTGCAGCTTGAACGGCAGCGTGACGTTCAAGCCGCGCCCGCCGGCGGCGCGGAAGGCGTCCAGCGCGGCGTTGAAGCCACCGGGCTCGGCGCCGCCGTCGATGGCCTCGTAGGTCATGTCCTGCCCGGTAGCTTGCGCGAACAGGCCGTGGATCAATGGCGATTTGCTGTGGGCGATGGGGTGGCCGATGACGGCGTAGCGGTCGGGCATGGCAGGGGCGTGCGGAAGCGGTGGAAAGAAGAGACAGCCGGCGCCATCTTAGGCCCCTGTGGGCCGGGCATGGCGCGGCAAGGCGGTAAAAGCCATGACCGCCAGCGTCGCGCCCGCCAGCAGCAACGGCAGCACCATCGGCCAGGGGCCATGCGGCATCTGCGGGCCTGCGAACAGCGCGGCGGTCTGGCCCAGGCAGAAAGCGGACAGCATCATCAGGAAGCCCGACCACGACACCGCGCGGCCGGCCAGTTGGGGCAAGTCCTGAACCGCGCCGGCCTGCCCGCACGGCTGGTGCACGCCGTGGCCGAGCATGTAGATGGCGTGCCCGGCCAGCAACGGCCACGGCTGGCCCGGCCACAGCAGCCAGCCGCCGGCCTGCACCAGGCCGCCGCACAGGCTGCACACCGCTGCCAATTGCACCGTGCGCACCACGCCCAGCCGACGCAACAGGCGCCGGCACAGTTGCGTGCTGGTGATGTAGACGAGCGAGCCGCCGGCCGGGATCCACCCGTACACCGCCGGCGACAGCCCCAGCAGCGTGATGTAGACCATGGGCGACAGCAACAAGAAGCAGAACACGCCCGCGTAACTGACCGACGAAATCGCCGTCCAAAGGCGAAACGTGCCGTTGGCCAGCACGGCGCCCGTCTGCGCCGTCAACGACGGGGCGGTCGATGCGTCGGCGTCACCCTTCGGTCTGACCGCCAGCGTTTCGCTAAACCAGCGCCAGCAGGCCCAGCCCAGCAACGCGCCATACACGCCCATGGCAGCCATGACGGCGCGCCAGCCGAACGCCTGCACCAGCCATGCGCCGGCGATGGGCGCGATCAACGCCACCACGCCCAGGCCGCTCAAGCCGCGCGCCATCATCTGCACGCCTTCGTGGGCGCTGAACAGATCGCGCACGGCGGCCCGCGCGCACACCAGGATGGCCGCCATGGCCACACCCTGCGCGGCGCGCGCCGCAGTCAATGCGATCAGGCCCGGCGCCCAGGCGCAGGCAAAGCCCGCCACGGTGTAGATCGCCAGACCCAGCAGCAGCACGGGGCGTCGCCCCAGACGATCGGCCAGCGGGCCAAACCCCAGCTGCGCGGCGCCGAAGGCCAGCACGAACGCGGTCAGGCTGGCGCTGGCCGAGCCTAGATCGCGCGCGATGGCCGGCAGCGCCGGCAGGTAGCTGTCCGTGGCCACCGGCTGCGCAGCCAGCAACAGCGGCAGCAGCAGCGCAAACAGCGCCACCGGTGGGCTGCCCCGCGCTGGCATCAATACGCGATCTGGGCGGTGCGCCGCAGGTCTTCGGCGGTGGCGCCGGGCCAGCCGAAAAATTCGAGGTAAGCCGGAATCTGCTCGAACAGCATGTCGGTGCCCACCTGCACCGGGCAGCCCTTGGCGATGGCGGCCTGCAGCAGCGGGGTGTATTTGGTCTTCATCACCACCTCGCCCACAAACGTGCGGGGCGCGATGCGCGCGACGTCGAAGGGCAGCGGGTCGCCTTCCTTCATGCCCAGCGGGGTAGCGTTGACAACCACGTCGAAGCCCGCCGGGTCGTTGGCGCCGGTATGCACCGTGAGCTGCGGGTAGTGCTGGCGCAGGCGCGTGGCCAGCGCCTCGGCCGATGCGGGGTTGAAGTCGTACAGCATCAGTTCGGCCGCGCCAGCGGCGGCGATGGACGCGGCGATGGCCGAACCCACGCCACCCGCGCCCGACACCAGCACGCGCGCGCCGCGAAAGCTGTGGCCCTTGCGCTCGACCCCACGCACAAATCCGGCGCCGTCGAACATGTCGCCAATCAGCCGTCCGTCATCGGTCTTCAGTACCGCGTTGCAGGCGCCGGCGATCTGCGCCGTGGGGCTGACTTCATGAAGCAGGCCCAGCGTGGTGACCTTGTGCGGCATGGTGATGAGTGCGCCGCGCAGGTTGCTCATGCGCATGATGAGCGGCAACGCGGCGGTGAAGTCCTCGGCCTTCACGCCCATGGGCACCACCACCGCGTCGATGCCTTGCGCATCGAACCAGGGGTTGTAGATCATGGGCGCCTTGAAGCTCTCGGTCGGGTAGCCGATGTGGGCGATGACGGTGGTTTTTCCGGAAATCATGAAGCACGCGATGACGGTGAAGGGGACGACCGGGCCGCCAGCGCGGGCGCCGACGCGCGGGACACCACATGCTCGCTCAGCCAGCGCGCGGACTTCATGCCGCGCTGGGCCACGACCATGGGGTCGGAGTTGACGTAGTCGTCGTTGAACACCTCGAAGGTGTAGTTGCCGCGATAGCCGCGGTCTTCCAGCAGTTGCACCAGGTCGCGCACGTCGTGCAGGCCTTCGCCGGGGAACAGGCGCTGATGGCGCGCCAGCTCGATCATGTCGGCCGGACGGTCGCTGTACTCGAAGAAGTAGTCGGCCAGCTGCACCAGGAATATCTTCTCCACCGGCACCTCGGCCAGCCGCGCCAGCGTGTCGGGCGTGTCGTCGCCGTGCACCGACATGTGGAAGCTGTCCAGGTTCAGCCCCACGTTGGCGCGGTCGCAACGGCGCACGATGTCCCACGCCTGGTGCCAGCGGTTGACGTGGCGGCCCCAGGACAGCGCCTCGTAGCAGATGCGGATGCCCAGCGGCGTGGCCAGCGTGGCCAGCGTGCGCAGGTCTTCAGCGGCCCGCTCCGGGTCGTCGATGGCCAGCGGGCTGGTGGTGGAGCACACCAGCAGCAGATCGGCCCCCACCAGCGCCATCTGGCGCAGTTGCTCGCGCGCCATTTCCAGCCGGTGGGCACGCATCGCGTCCGGCGCGCATTCGAAGTCGCGCAGCGGCTGGAAGTCGGTCACGCGCAGGCCGCTGGCCTTGACCACATCGGCCGCCGCCTCGACACCGCCGGGGTGCGCGATCAGGTCGCGCGCCCACAGCTCGACGCCGGAAAAGCCGGCCGCCTTCATGCAGTCGAGCTTGTGCCCCAGCGTGCCGCCCATGGTGACGGTGTTGAAGCCGAAGCGGGCCAGATCGATGGACATGGCGGTGTGCTGACGAGGTGGTGAGTGGCTTCAAGCGGCGGCGCGCATCGACTCGGCGCGCAGGCGGTCGTACTCGGCCTGCGGCACCGGCACGGCGTCGGGCTTACCGAGGTCGTTCATGGGGATGCGGAAGGTCTCGCGGGCGCTGTAGGCGGCCACGGCGGCGATCACGGTGATGCCGAAGGCGATGGCGCCCACGGTGAACCAGATGTTGGTCGAGCCGGGGGGAGCGACGGCCGTGAACAGCGCCGGCAGCATGGCGGTGACGGCCGTGCCGATGTTCTGCGAGATGGCCATGGCCGACACGCGGGTGCGGGTGGGAAACAGCTCGGGGTAGAAGCTGGGAAACACCGCGTTGTAGCCCTGGTACACCACGCCCCACATCAGCAGCGACATGGCGATGGCCAGCGGCACGTTCTTGATGCTGATGGCGTACAGGTAGCCAAAGGCCAGCAGCCCGGCCAGCAGCGAGCCGACGATCATGGGCGGGCGGCGGCCGATGCGGTCCGACAGGTTGCCGACCATCGGAATGATCAGCACCGCCAGGATGTTGCCCAGCACCGGGATCCACAAATAGATGTCCTTGGCAAAGCCGATGCCGTAGGCCGGCTGCACCGCGTAGGCGGCCCCGAAGATGGTGGCCACCACGGGGATCACGTTCATCAACGCCATGCAGATCACGCGGAACATGTCGGGCCAGCTGTACTTGAAGGCGTCGACGATGGGCGAGCGGGCGCGCTCCTTCTGCATGCTCTTGTCGGTGAAGGCAGGGGTTTCGTCCACCTCGCGGCGAATGATCCAGCCGGCGATGATGACGATGAAGCTCAGCAGGAAGGGAATGCGCCAGCCCCAGCTGTTGAAGGCCTCCGGTTCCATGTAATGCGCCAGCGGCAGAAACACCGCGGCGGCCAGGATCTGCCCCGCCTGCACGCCCTGCAGCGTGAAGCTGGCGAAGAAGCCCCGACGCCCGAAGGGCGCGTGCTCCAGGATCATCGAGCTGGCGCCCGAGATTTCACCGGCCACCGCAAAGCCCTGGATCAGACGCATCAGCACCAGCAGCGTGGGTGCCAGCAGGCCGACCTGGTCGTAGGTGGGCAGCAGGCCGACGGCGATGGTGGAAAAGCCCATCAGGAACATGCACCAGATCAGCACCTGCTTGCGCCCGTGCGTGTCGCCCATGTGGCCCAGCACGAAGGCGCCGATGGGGCGCGCCACATAGCCCACGCCATAGGTGGCCAGCGAGGCGATGATGGCAATCGCCGGGTCGCCCTTGGGAAAGAAGATCTGCGGGAACACCAGCGCGGCGGCGGTGGCGTAGATGAAGAAGTCGTAGTACTCCAGGGCAGAGCCGATCCAGCCGCTGGCGGCGGCTTTCCTGGATTGGTGCTTGCCGGTCGGCTCGCCGGTGATGGTGGCGCTCATGGTGGCTGTCTCCGTGTGGTGAATTTGCGCGCCGTTCGGGCCGGCGTCTGGGTTGGCTGAAGAACTGGCGCTATGCGCCGGCGGAATAAAGCAGGGGCGCGTCGATCTCGGCGCGCAATGCATCGGGGTAGATCAACTCGCGCAGCAGGCGCACGTCGCCGCGCACACGCTCGGCCACGTCGGGCAGGCCGAAGTAGTCGAAGTAGTAGGGAATCTGCTGCACCAGCATCTCGAAGCCGGGTTGCGCGCAAAGTCCGCGCGCCCGCGCCGCGCGCACCAGCGGCGTCGGCTGGTTGCGCAGCAGGATGTCGAACACGGCGGTGTGCGGCTCCAGCCGCGACACGTCGCAGGGCAATGGGTCGTCTGGCTGCAGGCCGAGCGCCGTGGCGTTGATGACAAGGTCGTAACCGGCCGGGTCAGGCTCGGTCACCGCGCGCACGGTGGTGTCGAAGGTCGCATCGATACAGGCTGCCAGACCCGCCGCCTTGCCGGGCGAGGTGTCGTAGATGGCCATGTGGGCCGCGCCGCTGTCGCCGCCGCCTTCGGTCAACGACACCGCGATGGCCGCGCCGCTCACGCCCGCGCCCAGAATCAGCACGCGCTGGCCGCGAAACGGCATGCCGTAGTAGTCGAGCGCGGCGACGATGCCCTCGCCGTCGAACAGATCGCCTTCCAGCTCGCCATGCGCCACGCGGCGAATGACGTTCACCGAGCCCGCCACACGCGCATACAGCCCGGCGCCGTCCAGCAGCGGCACCGCCAGCGGCTTGTGCGGCGGCGCGATCACCATGCCCTTGACGTTGTCGGCCAGGAAGCTGGCCTTCATCCACACCGCGAAATCGCGCGCCCGCACCCGCACCGGCACCATGCGTGCGGCGATGCCGTATTCGTCGAACAGGCGGTTGAACATGCGCGGCAGGCGCACGTTGGTCACCGGGTCGCCGGGGATGAGGTACAGGTCGGTGTCGCCGTAGATGAAGGACATGGGTGTTCCGTAGGGCTTGGATGAAATCTACGCCTTGCGCCCGCCCAGCGATACACATGGCCGCTCGCCGCTGTGCGAAGATCGCCCAACCGTGATCGATCATCGATCGCACCTAGGGTTTTCACCGATCCACCAGCCGACGCACCACGATCATGCCCGCCCCAGGCTTAGAACCACCTGACTCTTCTGCGCCCGCCGCGCTGCACCCGCGCGACTGGATCGCCGGGCTGGAGCGCGGTGTGGCGCTGTTGCAGGCCTTCGACGAAGCGCACCCGCGCATGACCGCCAGCGAAGTGGGCCAGCGCACCGGCATGACGCGCACCGCTGCCCGGCGCTACCTGCTGACGCTGCAACACATGGGCTTCGTGGCGGGCGACGGCAAGCTGTTCTGGCTCACGCCGCGCGTGCTGCGGCTGGGCCAGGCCTATCTGGAATCGGCGCGGCTGCCGCGCATCGTGCAACCTTTTTTGCAGCGCGTGACGACCGGCACCGCCGAGACGGCCTACCTGAGCGTGCTGGACGGCGACGACATCGTCTTCATTGCCCGCAACGGCCCCAACCGCAACATGAATACCGGTTACGTGCTGGGCGCGCGCGCGCCGGCGCAGGTCACCGCCGCCGGCATGCTGCTGCTGGCCCTGCGGCCCGACACCGAAGCACAGCGCTGGCTGGCCGCGCACCGGCCGAAGATCTTCACGCCGCACACCATCGCCAGCGCCGAGCGGCTGTGGGCCGAGTTCCAGCGCATCCGCGCGCAGGGCTGGGCGCTGTCGGAGCAGCAACTGGACCTGAATTCGCGCGGCGTCGCGGTGCCGCTGCGCGATCGCCACGGCCTGATCACCGGTGCGCTCAGCATCACCATGCCGATCGGCCGCGAGAAAGGCGAAGACGCGGTGGCGCGCACGCTGCCGGTGCTGCGCGAGACGGCGCAGGCGATGCGCGATCTGATCTGATCGCCACCCCTGACAGTGGTTAAATAGGCTTTCAGCGCTTGTCCACCAAGCGTTTATAGCTATGATTTGTATAGCTAACACAGCGCTGCAGCTTCGTGACGATGGACTTACACTGACCCGTCACCCCGTGCCCCGGAGCCTCCGCCCATGAACGCACCCACCCAGCTTGCCCACATCGCCCCCGAGATCAAGCCGCGCCCGGCGCCGCCGGCGCTGATGGAGGGGCTCAAGAGCCGTTTCGGCGCGCAGTTTTCCGAAGCCCTGGCGGTGCGCGAGCAGCACGGGCGCGACGAGTCGGCCTTCACCACCGTGCCGCCGCCGGCCGGCGTGGTGTTTGCCGAAAGCACGGCCGACGTGCAGGATGCGGTGAAGCTGTGCGCGCAATACGCGGTGCCGGTGATCCCCTACGGCGTCGGCTCGTCGCTGGAAGGGCATCTGCTGGCGGTGCAGGGCGGCATCAGCCTGGACGTGAGCCGCATGAACAAAGTGCTGGCCGTCAACGCCGAAGACCTGACCGTGACGGTGCAGCCCGGCGTGACGCGCAAGCAGCTCAACGACGAGATCAAGAGCACCGGCCTGTTCTTCCCCATCGATCCCGGCGCCGACGCCAGCCTGGGCGGCATGACGGCCACGCGCGCCAGCGGCACCAACGCCGTGCGCTACGGCACCATGCGCGAGAACGTGCTGGCGCTGGAGGTGGTCACCGCACAGGGCGAAGCGATCCGCACCGGCACGCGGGCGCGCAAGAGCAGCGCCGGCTACGACCTGACGCGCCTGTTCGTCGGCAGCGAGGGCACGCTGGGCGTGATCACCGAGGTCACGCTGCGCATCTACCCGCTGCCCGAAGCGGTGTCGGCGGCGATCTGTTCGTTTCCCACCATCGCGCAGGCCGTCAACACGGTGATCCAGACCATCCAGCTGGGCGTGCCGATTGCGCGGGTGGAGCTGATCGACGCGAACAGCGTGCGCGCCGTCAACGCGCACAGCAAGCTGGGCCTGCGCGAAGAACCCCTGCTGCTGATGGAATTCCACGGCTCGCCGGCCAGCGTGAAAGAGCAGGCCGAGACGGTGCAGGACATCGCGCGCGAACACCACGGCGACGACTTCGAATGGGCCGACACGCCCGAAGAGCGCACGCGCCTGTGGACGGCGCGGCACAACGCCTACTTTGCCGCCGTGCAAAGCCGCCCCGGCTGCCGCTGCATCACCACCGACACCTGCGTGCCCATCAGCCGCCTGGCCGATGCGCTGCTGGACAGCGTGAAAGAGGCCGATGAGAGCGGCATCCCCTACTTCCTGGTCGGCCACGTGGGCGACGGCAACTTCCACGTCGGCTACCTCATCAACCCCGACGACGCCGACGAGCGCGCCCGCGCCGAAGCGCTCAACCACCGGCTCGTCACGCGCGCGCTGGCACTGGGCGGCACCTGCACCGGCGAGCACGGCGTGGGCCTGCACAAGATGGGTTTTTTGCTGGATGAAGCCGGCGCTGGCGCCGTGGCCATGATGCGCACCATCAAACAGGCGCTGGATCCGCACAACATCATGAACCCGGGCAAGGTGTTTGCGGCCTGACGCGTGGCGGCGCGGATGAGCGCCGGGGCTCATCCAGCGCCTTGGCGGATCAACGCGCCGCGCTCAGCGCTTCGCGCGTGACCGAGTCCATGCGGCCGGTGGGGCGCAGGCCGCGGTCTTTCTGGAAGGCGGCCAGCGCCGACTGGGTGCGCGCGCCGGCCACGCCGTCCACCGCGCCGGGGTCGTAGCCCAGGTCCTGCAGGCGCTGCTGCACGTCGCGCATGGTGCGGACCTGCGTTGCCGGCAGCGGCGGACGGGGCGCAGATGGCGGCGCCGTCACGGGCGTGGGCGGCGGCGCTGGAATGGCGGCGGGAGGTGCTGGCTTGGGTGCAACGTCGGGGCGTGCCGGTTCAACCGGCGCGCAGGCCGCGACCAGCAGCGCGACAGCCAGTGCGGGGGCGGCGTGAAGCATTTTCATCGGGACATTTCTTTCGGGCAAAGGGCGCGAGTGCAACGCCGTGCGCCGTGGCAAAGGCACATGGTATGCCGATCCGGCGACGTTGCCGCGGCGCGGCGCGCATGGCCCGGCACTGCGGTCAGAAAAAAGCCGCCCGAAGGCGGCCTTGCGCGCGGGTGCCGTGCTTTCAGCGACGGCGGCGCGGGGCTGCCTTGGGCGCGTTGTCGGGGGTATAGGTCTGGCTGGGGCCGGCGCCGCCGTCCACGCCCAGCCGGCCGCCGCCGCCCAGGCCCTGGCCCTGCACGCTCTGGGCGCGGTAGTTGCGCACGGCGCGCACCATCTGGTTGTAGGCGTCCATGAAGGCGGCGGTGATGACCTTGCCCTGCGGCGTGTTCTGGTAGCCGCCCAGGCCGCCGGCGCCGGCAAAGCCGCCGATGCCGCCGAACAGGCTCATGTCGGTCTTTGACGCGCTGCCCTCGGACGCCGCCACCTGCACGCCCGAGCGGTTGTCGACCAGCGTCAGCATGGTGCTGGCTTCGCGCGTCTTCATGCCGCCGCCGATGCCGGCCAGCACGGCGCCGCGGCCGCCGCCCAGAATGCCACCCAATGCGGCCAGGCCGCCGCCGGTGTTGTTTTCGCTGAAGATGATCTCGGGCGACATGCCGTAGTCCGACGCCACCATCTGCCCGCCGCCGAAGTTGCTGCCGCCGCGCATCTGGCCCGAGCCCATCAGCTCGCGCTCGCGGTTCATGGCGCGCATGCCGGCGGCGCCGCGCTCGACCACCACGAAGCAGTTGGACTGCTGGATCAGCAGGCGCAGCAGGTTGGCCGTGGGCGGCAGCTTGTATTCGTTGCGCAGGATGGTGTACCAGCCGGCGGTTTCGTTTTCGACCAGCGACACGGTGCCCAGGGGCGACGCGCATTTTTCCAGCTGCGTGTTTTCGCCCGATGCACTGGCGCCGCCAGCGGCGCCGGTGGCCACCGTCTTGGCGTCCTGGCTGCCCATTTTCAGGTTGGTGGTTTCGCAGCCCGCCAGCAGCACGGCCACGCTTGCGGCCGTCAGCACGGCCAGTTTACGTTTCAGCATCTTGATCCACTCCGGTGAAGGATCGCATCCCTTCTGCAGCACGCAGATCTTTGGACCGATCGATACAGAATGATACGACCAGCGCATGACGCTGCGCATCCTCCTGTCGACGGACGATGAAATCGCGTGGGCTGTGCACGCGTCGATTATCTAGATATCGGCCGCCGCCGCTTGTCTATTCTGGGTTTTATGCTATTTATAATATAGCAAAAACCGTCAGTTCGGCGCCACGCCCAGCGCGCGCACGGTCTCCACGTCCAGATAGCCGTGCACCGGCAGCCCGCGCGCCTCCTGGTAGCGCGCCACGGCCGCCAGCGTCGGCGCGGCCAGCACGCCGTCCGCCGCCACGGGGCCGAAGCCGGCCGTCTGAAGCGCGCGCTGCACTTCGCGGATCTTGTCGGCGTGGGTATTGGTCTCGCACATCACTTCGCGCTTTTCCTCGCGCGCCTCAGCCACCTTGACCTGCCAGGTCAGCGTGTCGTACTGCGCCGGCACCTCGACCCAGCGCGTGCTGGCGGGCTGGTCGATCACCTGGCGGGTTTCGGTACGGTAGACGGCGGGCACCACCTCTTCGCGCATGCCCGCGGCGCGCGTGACCACCGGGCGCGTCAGGGGCTGCACCAGCGCCGGCACGGCGACCTGGCGCAGGCTGGCAGGCTGGTCCAGCTCGTAGCGGGTGATGGGCTGGTATTCGGCCGGCTCGGGCACGGCGCGCGTGGTTTCGGCGCGCACCAGTACCTGGGTCGGCACGGTCTTGTAGGTGGCCGGCACCAGCACGCTTTCGGTGCGGGCGGGCTGCACCTCGACCCGGCGCTTGATGGTGCGCACGGCGGCGGGCACTTCGACCACGCGCACGGCGGCCGGCTGCTCGGGCACGTAGCGCGTCACGTTCTTGTATTCGGCCGGAATGCGCACCTCGCGCACCCAGCTGTCGGGGCCCAGCGCCAGGGCCGCGCGGTCGATCTGCACGCCGGGCTGGCTGGCCACGGCGGCGGCGCGCACCAGCGGCTGGCCGCTGGGCGTGGCCACCAGTTCGCCGCTGGGGTCGAACTTGTAGCCAAGCGCGCGGGCGCGCTCGAAGTCGACTTCCTGCCGGTAGACGCTGTGGTAGACGGCGGGCACCGGCACCACGCGCTGCGTGGCCTCGCGCACCACCACCTGGCGGGTGACGTTCTTGTACTCGGCGGGCACGGCGATGTCGCTGGTGGTGGCCGGTGCCTTCAACACCTTGCGCTGCACCGTCTGGTACTGCGCCGGCACCTCGACCAGGCACCACACGTCGTCCTCGAACTGGCTGTTGTCCGCCGGCGTGGCGCCGATGTCGACAATGCCGCGCGACGCGCCACCGCTGGCCGCCGGCACCAGCGTGCGACCGGCCACGTTGTAGCCCTTGAACTGGCCGGCGGGGTCGACGATGAAGCCGCGCAGCGGCACCACCTCGATGGCCTGGCCGACCCAGGCGCGGCCGCGCCGCCATTCGCGATACGGCTCGCTGACCTTGACCTGCTCGGTGACGATTTCGTAGGCGGCGGGTACCTCGACCTTGCGCACCGTGGCCGGGCGCACCTCGACCGGCTCGACCACCGTCTGCATCACCGGCGGCAGCGGTTCGACGCGGGTGGTGGCCTCGGCGCGCAGGCGCTGTTCGGCCACCGGGCGCATGGGCAGGCGCACCGGCACGTACTGAACCACCTCGGGGCGCACCAGCACGCGCTCGACCTCGGTGCGGTAGCGCGCCGGCACGGCTTCGGTGCGGGTGGTGGCGGGGCTGACCTGCACCGTCTCCTCGACTTCCCTGAACACCGCCGGCACCACGCGCTGCACGGTGTGCTCGGGCACGTCAACCACGCGGCGCATCTCCATCTTGTAGATCGGCGCCAGCACCTCGACGCGGGTGGACGGGGCCTTGGTCTGCAATTGTTCGGTGCTGGCCTTGAAGGTGGGCGCCACCGGCTCGTCGCGCGTGCCGGCAGGGCGCATCACCACGTTCTCGGTCACGGCGCTCACCTCGGCCGGCACGGCGATCTGGCGGCGCGTCTCGGGCTGCACCAGCACCTGCTCGGTCACGGTGCGGTAGGTGGCCGGCACCACTTCCTCGCGGCGGGTGGCGGGGGCGATCAGCACCTGCTCGCTGCGCGTCTCGAAGCGCGCGGGGTGCAGGATGTTGGCAAAGCACTGGTTGGGCAGCGGCTGCGGCGGCACCACCACTTGCGTGGCCACCGTGGGTGCCGGCGGCACCGGGCGCGGCAGATTGCCCGAAAAGCCGTTGTCGCACTGCGCCATGGTGGCGCGCAGCGGCTGGCCGGCGGCGTCGCTGTACAGGTTGAGCGGCATGTCGGGGCTGAAGGGCACCCACTTGCCCACCAGCTCGGGCGTGATGTCGGGCCGGCCCTTGACGTGGCGGATGCCCAGGTCGCAGGCGCCGCGCGCGTAGTCGGCGGCGCTGTAGCGCAAACCAGCGGCCTGCGCCGTGGCGCTGGACAGCTCGCTCAGGCGGATGGTGCGCACGCTGGCTTCGCCACGCTGTCGCGCCGCGGGGCGATTCGTGACGGGTCGGTAAAAGCGCGCCGTGCCGGCCTGCACGGCCGCGTCGCATTCGGCCGCCGAGTCATAGCCGACGTTGCCGTGCCCGTCGGTCACCATACCGGCGTGCGCGGCACCTGCCAGCAGCAGGCTGCTGCCGAGCAGCGCGCCGCGGCGCAGGTGACCCATGGGATCGAATGGGGTCGAAGACTTCTTCATGGCAACAGTTTCCTCGCGCATCGTGCGTCGGCCACCGCACCCGGAACATGCGGCTGGTCCAGAAATGGTAACCGCTGGTGACGAACTGTGGGCGGTGAACCACTGCGCCCGCGTGGCGGATGCAACGTTTTCTGAAAATTCGCCTTGACGGCCCGGCCGGGCGGCAAGGCGCGCTCCGTAGACAAGCCAGGGCTGCGCCCACGACCCGGGGATCAGGACCCCGATCGACTGCCCTGCAAGCGTTCAGTACAGCGACGACGGCCCATGCTGAAACTCGACGCGGATCGATTCGGGGTCGAAGCGCTCGCGCCTCAAAGCCGCTTGCAGTTCCGCCATCCGCTCTGGCCTGACCCGCACGAACACCCGATTCTTTGGCACATCCACGCCCGCGGACAACAGGATAGGCTCGGACCGACCGTCCTTCATGTATTGGCGAACCAGGGCCTCCTTTGTGTCATTCAACTGCTGAAGGCTGTATCGGACGATCACCTGCCGGGTTCCGCCCTCGGTTTGCAGCGCGGGCCGGATGCCCACGGCTCGCGTGACCGCCACAATCTGATACGCCCTGTCGTGGGCGTCATGGTCGATCCACGCTCCGGCGAAATCAGCACCCAACTCGAGCTGCAAGGCCGCCTGGTTGAACACGATCTGGTCCGAAACACGTCGGTTGAAAGGTGTGTTCCGACGCTCGAGTGACGCGGCATCGAATGCGGCCGCCCCAGGCGCGTTGAGTTCCGTCGCACATGCCAGCGACGACGCCAGGCTGGCGCTCAGGATGAAAAGCGAAACCCCTGTCTTGAATCGCATGTCGCGCCTCCTGCCGGCGATTTCAGGAAATGTTCACACCGCCCCATGCCCCAGCACGTCGATGCGCGCCGGTGGCAGGTTGGCCAGCACCCGTTCGCGTGCCTGGCCGACGAGGCCGGCACCCTGCCACAGCGACGGCCCGCGCATGGCGTAGGTGAATTGCAGCAGGCGCCCGCCCGGCGCCAGCGCCTGCGCGCCGGCCAGCAAAATGCGTTGGCGCACCGGCACCGGAATCGACAGCAGCGGCAGGCCCGAGACGATGCACCGCACCGCCAGCGGCGCGCCGCCCTCGCCGCGCGGCCAGCCGGGTGATTCGGCCAGGCGCGGCAGTTCGGCCGCGTCGCCATGCACCACATGAATCTGCGGAAAGCGGCGCGCCAGGTGCGCCGCCAGCGCGGCCGATTGCTCCACCACCACCAGCCGCTGCGGCGCCACGCCGCGCGCCAGCAAGGCGGCGGTGATGACGCCGGTGCCGCCGCCCAGCTCGACCACCAGCCCCGGCGCGGCCGGATCGACCCACGACGCCATGCGCTGCGCCAGGCGCGGCGAACTGGCGCACAGCGCGCCCATGGCCGCCGGCTGGGCCACCAGTTCGCGCAGGAACAGCGATTGGGGCGAGCGCGATACGGCCAGGTCCATCGCGCGCCGCACGCGGTCGACGCTGGCACGGGCGGCCCGCACGGCCAGCGCGGGGCCGGCCTTGGCGCCACCGCCCTGGCGCGCCAGGCGCGTGGCCAGGGTACGCAGGCCCGGCGGGCGCGTGGCTCGAGGATTCTTCAGGCGCATGGCGAGGGGGCGCGGGCGGGCAAAGCCGGCAGCTTAACGCGGGTCGGACCGGTGTTCAGGCGCCGCCGAGGGCGCGCAGCCGCTCGATCAGGCCATTCAATTCGTCCAGCGATCCGAACTGGATCGCCACCTCGCCGGCCTGCTCCATGCGGCCGGCGCGCTTGGCGCGTTTTTTGACGCGCACCTCGACCTGCGCGGTCAGCAGGTCGGACAGCTCTTCTTCCACGCGCCGCACGTCGCCCGGTTTGTCGGACCCGGCGTGCGCCGGCTTGCGCGGCGCCGTCAGGTTGAACTCGGCACCCAGGCGCTTGACCAGCGCCTCGGCCTCGCGCACCGACATCTTGCGCGCCGTCACCTGGTTGGCCGCGGTGATCTGTGCCGCGCCGTCCAGCCCCAGCAACGCGCGTGCGTGGCCCATGTCGATGTCGCCGGCCATCAGCATGGTCTGCACCGGCTCGGTCAATTGCAGCAGGCGCAACAGGTTGCTGGCAGCGCTGCGGCTGCGGCCCACGGCCTGCGCCGCCTGCTCGTGCGTCAGGCCGAATTCGCCGATCAAGCGCTGGATGCCCTGCGCCTCTTCCAGCGGGTTGAGGTCTTCGCGCTGGATGTTCTCGATCAGCGCCATGGCGGCGGCGGCCTCGTCGGGCACCTCGCGCAGCAGCACCGGCACTTCGGTCAGCCCGGCCAGGCGCGCCGCCCGAAAGCGACGTTCGCCGGCGATGATTTCGTAATTTGCTCCGCTATTAATAGCATCATCCGCAGACCCAAGGCGCGCAAGCGCTTTGCCGGACGTCAACCGGCGCACCAGGATGGGCTGCATGATGCCCTGCGACTTGATGCTTTCGGCCAGTTCGTACAGCGCGCCTTCGTCCATGCGCGTGCGCGGCTGGTACTGGCCGGGGCGCAGTTCGTCGAGCGACATCATCATGGGCGTGCCGGCCGGCGTGGCGGCGCGCGCATCGTCGCCCGCGCCGGTGGTGGACAGGCTGGGGCCGAGCAGCGCGTCAAGGCCGCGGCCCAGGCCCTTGGGTTTCTTGGTGACCATGTGGGTTTTCTTTGAAATCAGGGTAGCTAAGCGGGAAGTCGGGCCTTGGCGCGCCGTCAGGAATTTCATCTGTGAAGTCTGAAGCTCAGACTTCGTCGTCGTCGTAGCCTGCTTCACGCTGGTGGCGGATGCGCAGCACCCAAACGGTCTGCTGCGCCACGTCGAACGCATAAAGCGCCAGATAACCGCCCTTGCCTCGGCTGACAATCAATTCTCGCAGGCCCGCGCCGACAGGGCGACCGATGCCTGGTTGATGCGTCAGCACGTGCAAGCCATCCAGCAAATGATCGAACAGCGATTGCGCCAGCGCATCGCCGCGGTCAAACAAAAATTGTTCCAGCCGCACCAGATCGCGTTGGGCCTGGTCGCTCAGGCGCAGGCGAATGGCGGGGCTCATGAGAGCTTTTTGGGGACCAGTGGCGCGGGTTTTTCAGCGCGCCCGGCGCGGTGTTCGGCCATTTGGGCGAAATGGGCACGCACGTCGGCCCATTCGTGGCCCAAGCCGGTTTCTTCGACCTCGCGCAGCGCCACCAGCGCGTCCTGATGAAATTGCGCGCGCAGCCGACGCCGCTCTGCATCTTTCTGCAACACGCGCACCATGTAGGCGTGCGGACTGAGGCCGTCGGCGCGCGCGGCATCGTCGATCTGCAGCTTGACGTCGGCAGGTAACTTGAGGCTGGTGGGTACGGTTTTTTCAGTGGCTTGCATGGCAGACGACAACCGAAAGGTAGTCAAAGTTGACTACCTGCCAAGTCTAGCAGCATGGCGCGCCCCTCGTCCCAGTCGTCCAGGCCCGATTCGGCGTTGATGTGGCCGCGCGCGCCCAGGCTGACCAAGTCGCTGCCCCAGTCGGCGGCCAGCCGGCTGGCCGATTCGAGGCTGCCGAACGGGTCGTCGTTGCTGGCCACCACGATGCTGCGAAACGGCAGGCGCTGGCGTGCCGGCGGCGCCCAGCCGGGAATTTGCTGGCGGTTGTCGTCGCGCTCGATGTCGGGCGGCGCCACCAGCAGCGCGCCCCGCACGCGGTCGGTGTGGCGCGAATGCGCGGCCCACCAGGCGGTCAGCAGGCAGCCCAGGCTGTGCGCGGCCAGCAGGATGGGGCCGGGCGTGCCCAGCACGACCTCGTCCAGCCGCGCCGTCCAGTCGCCGCGCAGCGGGCGCATCCAGTCGTGCTGCTCGACGCGGGTGTAGCCGTGGTGGCGTTCCCAGCGGCTTTGCCAATGGTCGGGGCCGCTGTTCTGCCAGCCTGGGAGGATCAACACAGAAGGTGTCATGCGCGTGTTCAGGTTTTCAGCGCCGGGGCGTCAGCGCCCGGCAGATGCAGCCAGCGGCGCCAGGCATGGCGCTCCAGCCCTTGCCACAGGAGCCAGGCCACGCCCAGACTGGCCAGCCAGGCGATGCCCAGGCCCAGCACGCCCAGCCAGGCGCCTTGGGGCCACCAGCGGTCGAAGGCGGCATTGACCAGCAGGCTGACGGGGTAATGCACCAGGAACAGCGCATAAGACACGCTTGCCAGCCAGGCCACCGCGCGCGACAGCCGGGCGCTGGCCAGCCACTGGCGGCCTGGCTGCCACAGCAGCACCAGGGCGACGATCAACGCCAGCGCCAGCCGGTCGCGCCAGTGCAGCCACAGGCCGATGCCGGCCAGTGCCAGGATCAGCACGCACCAGCGGGCGCGCTGCCCGTCGCGCGTGCCCCACGCAGCCAGCACGCCCAACCCGTAGGCACCCAGGAAATAGGTGGCCCAGGTATCGCCACCCGGGGCACGGTTGAACAGCACGATCGATGCCAGTGCCACCAGTGCGAGCAACGCCACACTCGCGGCGACGCGCCAGTGCGCTGCGATCGACCCCGCAGATGCTGCAACAGACAGCGCCGATGGCGAATCGCCAGCATCCGCTGCGGGCTGCCGCCAAACCGCCGCCACGCCGGCCAGCGCCGCCAGCAGTGCGAACAGCTGGAAGTCGATGGCCACATACCAGACACCGGCGCTCAGCGCCGGCTGGCCGAGCACGTCCTGCAGCAGCACCAAGTGCGCCAGCACCTGCGCCAGCGTGGGCGCGACGGGCGTATCGGGGTCGGTCATCCACTGGCGGGCCAGCGCCGCGCACAGCAGCGCCAGCACCAAGGCGGCCACATACAGCGGCATCAGGCGTTGCCAGCGCTGGGCCACGCGGCGCGGCCAGTCGGCCAGCGTCAACCCGGGCTGACCCGGTTGCGGCCACAGGCTGCGGGCTGCCAGGTAGCCCGCCATGACCAGGAACACCTGCACCGCCAGCAGCGCCCGCTGATCCAGCCAGTCGGCCACCAGGGGCATGGCCTGGCGCGCCCGCGCCGCCAGCGGGCCGTAGTGCACCAGGTGGTGCCAGACGATCAGTTGCGAGGCCAGTGCCTTGCCCCAGTCGATCCACGGCTCGGCGCGGCTGGGGGGCATGGGCTTATTGCTCACGTTTTGATAGCTGCAAACGCAATATGGGCAAGCGGCAAGAGCAATAACGACTCAAGAAAAATCAGTCCCGCAAGCCGCGCGCCACCATCTCTTCGGCAAACGCCAGGAAGGCTTTGCTGCCCTTGGCCGACGGGTCGAACACCAGGCCGGGCAGCCCGTAGCTGGGCGCTTCGGCCAGCCGCACGTTGCGCGGGATGATGGTGTCGAACACCTTGTTGCCGTAGTGCGCCTTGAGCTGGTCGCTGACCTGCTGCTGCAGCGTGATGCGCGGGTCGAACATCACGCGCAACAGGCCGATCAGGCGCAGGTCGCGGTTCAGGTGCGCATGCACCTGCTTGATGGTGTTGGCCAGGTCGGCCAGCCCTTCGAGCGCGAAGTACTCGCACTGCATGGGCACGATCACGCCCTGCGCGGCACACAGGCCGTTCAGCGTCAGCATGCTCAGCGACGGCGGGCAGTCGATCAGGATGAAGTCGTATTCGGCATCGACCTGAGCCAGCGCGTCCTTCAGGCGGCGCTCGCGGCGCTGTTCGCCCACCAGCTCCACCTCGGCGCCGGCCAGTTCGCGGTTGGCGCCCAGCACGGCGTAGGGGGCGCCGGCGTCCTTCAGTTTGTCGGGCACGGTGATGGCTTCGGCCACGCTGGCGGATTCCAGAAGCACGTCGTACACCGACAGCTCCATCGCCCGCTTGTCGACGCCCGAGCCCATGGTGGCATTGCCCTGCGGGTCCAGGTCGACCATCAGCACGCGCTGGCCGATTTTGGCCAACCCGGCCGCCAGGTTGACGGTCGTCGTCGTCTTGCCGACGCCGCCCTTTTGGTTGGCAATGCAATAAATTTGAGCCATGGTGCGTAAGTGAGTGCTGACGTGATTGGATTTATTTGCTGATCGCCAGCTTGACGCCGAAGCCCAGCAGGCACACGCCCGCCAGCTTGCTCAGCGCACCCGAAATGCGCGGGCTGGCCCGCACGCGCTCGGCCAGGTAGTGCGCCAGCAGCGTGGCGACCAGGCCATACAGAAAGGTCAGCACCGCGATGGTCAGCGCCATGGCCCCGAACGTGGCCAGGCCCGGCTGCCGCTTGGGGTCGATGAACAGCGGGAAAAACGCCATGTAGAACACGATGGCCTTGGGGTTGAGCAGCGTGATGAAAAACGACTGCTTGAAGAAGTGCCGCGGCTTGAGTTGCAGCACCGCGCCCTGCCCCCGCTTGGCCAGCAACATGCGCACGCCCAGGTAGGCCAGGTAAGCAGCGCCCAGCCACTGCACCGCCGCAAACGCGGCCGGGTAGGCCTTGAGCAGCGCCGCCACCCCGGCCACCGCGCACCACAGCAGAATCTGGTCGCCGGCGATGATGCCGAAGGTGGACGCCAGCCCCCCGCGCACCCGCCCTTGGGCGGTGCTGGAAATGATGGCGAGGTTGCCCGGGCCGGGAATGGCCAGGAACAGGATGATGGCGGCGACAAAGGCGGGGTAATCGGTGATGGCGGGCATGGTCAGCCGTCTGTTGAAGGGGCAGGGGCGCGGCGCACGGCAAACGATCCGAGGTATCCGCAAAGGGCTCCGACGATTGTAAGAAGCAAGCCGAGCGGCCACTGCGCGCCCATGCGCTCTGCGCCGGAGAAAACGCCGAAAAGCGACACCAGAACGAGGCAGATGAGACCGCCGACGCCAGCAGCGATGCCGCGCACACGCGGGGCGGACGGCAGGTCGATGAAGCTCAACACCGGAAGCATCAGGGTCAGCCCAGCGGCAACGCCGACCAGCGCGCCCAAGGTCAGCATCGCCAGTGTCAGCGCCACCATGGAAGCGGGCCACACGCCAGATTCCAACCGCACGAATATGGGCCACAGCACCGTCAGCACCGGGCCGGCGCAGAGCCCACTCCCCAGCGCTATGCGGAAGGCGGGTGACTGGGTAAACCGCTCACTCGCCATGTCTACACCACCCCGCGCGGCCGCATCCAGATCAGGCAACGTTCGGCGTCCAGGGCCGGAACCACCAGTTGTTCCACGTGAAACACATCCATCGTGGCCGTCAGCGCGGCGATTTCGTCCGCGGGGTACTTGCCCTTCATGGCCATCCATACGCCGTGGGCCGAGCGCGCACCGGACGACCAAGCGGTGAAGTCTGCCAATGTAGCGAAGGCGCGCGAGGTGATCACGTCAAAGGCACTGGTCACACTTTCGACCCGAGCGTGCAGGCCGCGCAAGTTCGAAAGACCCAATGCGCCAGCTGCCTGCTGAATGAAGGCGGCCTTTTTGGCGACCGCATCGACGCAAGTCACATCAATCTCAGGGCAACAGATGGCGATCACGACACCGGGCAAGCCGCCGCCCGAGCCCACGTCCAGCGACCGGATGGCGCTGCCCCGCGTGTGCCGCCGCAATGGCCCAACCACCGCCAGGCTGTCCAGCAAATGGTGCGTCAACATCTCGGCCGGGTCGCGCACGGCGGTCAGGTTATAGACCTTGTTCCATTTTCCGAGCAAATCGAGATAGTCCAGCAGCTGCTGTGTTTGGGCATCGCTGAGCGACAGGCCGAGCGCTTGCGCGCCTCCGATCAAGCGGTCGCGCAATGGATGCGCCGTCATGCCGCCTCGGCCTGCTTCGCGCCGGCGAACGCCTTGAAGCCACTTTTCTTCAAATGGATCAGCAAGAGCGAAATGGCCGCCGGGGTGACGCCGCTGATGCGGCCAGCCTGCCCCAAGGTGTCTGGCCGGTGCTTTTGCAGCTTTTGCCGGACCTCGATGGATAGCGCAGGGATTTGGAGATAGTCCAGGTCACGCGGCAGCTTGAGGCTCTCGTAATGCGCGGCGCGCTCCACTTCGTCGCGCTGACGGTCGATGTAGCCGGAATACTTGGCGGCGATTTCGACTTGCTCGATCACCGCCTCGGATAGATCGGCCAGTGTTTCACGTGAAACATCGGCGCTGGCATGCTTACCGCCGTCGAGGCTGACCAGCGATTCGTAGCTCACATCCGGCCGGCGCAGTAGGTCGAACAGGTTGTGCTCGTGCACGATGGCCTTGCCCAGCACTCGTTCGGATTCCGCCGCCGGCAGGTTGCGCGGGTTCACCCAGGTCGATTTCAGCCGCTCTGTTTCACGTGAAACAGCGTCGCGCTTGCGGCTGAAGGCGTCCCAGCGCGCATCGTCCACCAAGCCCAGCGCCCTGCCCGTTTCGGTCAGCCTCATGTCGGCGTTGTCTTCGCGCAGTTGCAGGCGGTACTCGGCGCGGCTAGTGAACATGCGGTACGGCTCCGTCACACCCTTGGTGATGAGGTCGTCCACCAGCACGCCCAGATAGGCCTCGTCGCGACGCGGCAGCCACGATCCGCCAAAGTCGTCGGCGCGGCCATCGAGCTGGCGGCATTGCAGCGCGGCGTTGATGCCGGCGAACAGGCCCTGAGCCGCCGCCTCCTCATAACCCGTGGTGCCGTTGATCTGACCGGCGAAGAACAGGCCCTGCACGTCGCACGTCTCAAAACTGCTTTTCAGGGCGCGCGGATCGAAGTAGTCGTATTCGATGGCGTAGCCGGGCCGCAGGATGTGGGCGTTTTCCAGCCCCTTCATCGATCGCACCAGCGCCAGTTGAATGTCGAACGGCAGGCTGGTCGAGATGCCGTTGGGGTACACCTCGTGCGTGTCCAGCCCTTCCGGTTCCAGGAAGATCTGGTGGCTTTCCTTGTCGGCGAAACGGTTGATCTTGTCTTCCACGCTCGGGCAGTAGCGCGGCCCCACGCCTTCGATCTTGCCGGTGAACATGGGGCTGCGGTCAAAGCCGCTGCGAATGATCTCGTGCGTGCGCGCGTTGGTGTGCGTGATCCAGCACGGCAACTGGCGGGGGTGCATATCAGCCCGGCCCATGAAGCTGAACACGGGCATGTGCGGGTTCTGCCCTTCCGGCATGCCGTCGCCGGGTTGCTCCTCGCAGGCAGCAAAGTCGATGCTGCGGCCGTCGATGCGCGGCGGCGTGCCGGTTTTCAGGCGGCCTTGCGGCAACTTGAGTTCTTTTAGGCGCGCCGACAAGGAGACCGCCGGCGGATCGCCCGCCCGCCCCGCTTGATAGTTGTCCAGCCCCACGTGGATCCGCCCGTCCAGGAACGTGCCCGCCGTTAACACCACGGTGCGGCTGCGAAACGCAATGCCCACCTGCGTGACGGCGCCCACCACACGCTCGCCCTCAATCATCAAATCATCCACCGCCTGCTGAAACAACCACAGGTTCGGCTGGTTCTCCAGCCGGCGGCGGATGGCGGCCTTGTACAGCACCCGGTCCGCCTGCGCCCGCGTGGCGCGCACGGCCGGCCCTTTGCTTGAGTTGAGGATGCGGAACTGAATGCCGCCCTCGTCCGTGGCCAGCGCCATCGCGCCGCCCAGCGCGTCCACCTCTTTCACCAGGTGGCCCTTGCCGATGCCGCCGATGCTGGGGTTGCAGCTCATGGCGCCCAGCGTCTCGATGTTGTGCGTCAGCAGCAGCGTTTGCGCGCCCATGCGCGCGGCCGCCAGCGCCGCCTCGGTGCCGGCGTGGCCGCCGCCGACGACGATCACGTCGAAGGTTTGGGGATAGATCATCGTGCTCATGCCGCCACCACTTCCACCGTCAGGCCCGCCTGCTCGGCGGCCTTGGCCTGCTGCCGGTCGGCGGTGACGAACACGTCCACGCCCGCCGCCTGCGCCGTGCCGATGTGCAGCGCGTCCATGGCGCGCAAGCGGGTGCGCTGCATGGCGGCAATGGCCAGTGTTTCCACCTCGGGCGACACCGGCTGCACCGAGAACTCGGCAAAGTCCACCGCCACCTCGCGCATGCCGTGGGCATACTGCTCGGTTGCCAGAATCTGGTCGTGCACATCGCGCAGGAATGCCGAGGCGATTTCCATCTTGCAGTGGGCAGCCAGCACCACCTCATCGGCCTGCGCCAGCCAGGCATCGACCGACTCGCAGCCCGACTCGCGCTTGTAGCGCTTGGCCAGCGCGGAAGTATCCAGAAGAATCTTCATGGCTCAGTACCGCGCCTGCTCGCGCTCTTCAATGATGAGTTGCGCCATGGTCTTGCCGTCTGGCCGCGTATAGACCAGCGGGTTCTCAATCGGCTTCTTCCAGCGCGGCACCTTGGGCGCCACGTCGGCCTGGGGCGCCACCAGCTCCGCCACCGGCTTGCCATGCCGCAGGATGCGCACGGTTTCGCCCTTCTGCACGCGGTCCACCATCTCGGCGGCGCGAGCGCGGAACTCGGTCACGGACACGATCTGCATTTGTACAAACTCCAATATTTTGTACATTTTAACCGATGGTGGCCGTGCGCGCTGGCGGCCTTGATGCGGCATGCCTCGCGTATGCTGTCACCTTCGGCACACACAACAAGGAGACAACCATGGCCACCCGTTCCCCCGCGGCGCCCGCCGCCGCGCCCAGCCACGCCCTGCCCTCGTACCTGGACGCCAACCACCTCGGCCCCTGGGGTACGTATCTGCAGCAGGTCGATCGCGTCACGCCCTATCTGGGTTCGCTGGCGCGCTGGGTGGAAACGCTGAAGCGCCCCAAGCGCGCGCTGATCGTCGATGTGCCGATCGAGCTGGACAACGGCACCATCGCCCACTTCGAGGGCTACCGCGTGCAGCACAACACCTCGCGTGGCCCTGGCAAGGGCGGCGTGCGCTTTCACCAGGCGGTGACGCTGTCGGAAGTGATGGCGCTGGCGGCCTGGATGTCGATCAAGAACGCCGCCGTCAACGTACCTTATGGCGGCGCCAAGGGCGGCATCCGCGTCGACCCGCGGACGCTGTCGATGTCGGAGCTGGAACGCATGACGCGCCGCTACACCAGCGAGATCGGCATCATCATCGGCCCGAGCAAGGACATCCCCGCGCCCGACGTCAACACCAACGAAAAGGTGATGGCCTGGATGATGGACACCTACTCCATGAACGAAGGCGCCACCGCCACCGGCGTGGTCACCGGCAAGCCCATCGCGCTGGGCGGCTCACTGGGCCGGCGCGAGGCCACCGGACGCGGCGTCTTCACCGTGGGTTGCGAGGCCGCCAAGCACATCGGCCTGAAGATCGAAGGCGCGCGCGTCGCCGTGCAGGGTTTCGGCAACGTAGGCGGCATTGCCGGCAAGCTGTTTGCCGAGGCCGGCGCGCTGGTGGTGGCGGTGCAGGACCACACCGGCGGCGTCGCCAACGACAAGGGCCTCAACGTGCCCAAGCTGCTGGAACACGTGGCCAAGACGGGCGGCGTGGCCGGCTTCAAGGGGGGCGAAGCGCTGAAAGAAGGCGAGTTCTGGTCCACCAAGTGCGACATCCTGATCCCCGCCGCGCTGGAAGGCCAGATTACCAAGGCCAACGCCAGCAAGATCAAAGCCAAGATGGTGATCGAAGGCGCCAACGGCCCCACCACGCCCGAGGCCGACGACATCCTGCAGGAGCGCGGCGTACTGGTGGTGCCCGACGTCATCGCCAACGCCGGCGGCGTGACGGTAAGCTACTTCGAGTGGGTGCAGGATTTCAGCAGCTTCTTTTGGAGCGAAGACGAGATCAACGCCCGCCTCATCCGCATCATGAAGGAAGCCTTCGACGGCGTGTGGCAGACCGCGCAGCAGCACAAGGTGAGCCTGCGCACGGCCACCTTCATCGTGGCCTGCACGCGCATTCTGTCGGCGCGCGACCTGCGCGGGCTGTACCCGTGACGCCATGGAAAACGGCGCCCGAAAGCGCCGTTTTCGGTTGGCGTGCGCAAGGACACGCCGCTGGGGGCTGGCTTGCCCGCATCGGCGGCGGCAGCCGAATCGACATCGCCGCGCGCGCGGGCCGGAAGTGCCGTCGCCCCGCAGCTTTCTTTATCGGCGCACGGCGTTGCTGACCGCCTTGCCACCCATCAGGGCCAGCACCAGCATGACGGCGGCGATCACCAGGAACAGCACGAACAGCACCTTGGCAATGCCCGCGGCGCCAGCGGCCACGCCACCAAAACCCAGGACACCCGCAATCAATGCGATCACCGCAAAAATAATGGCCCATTTCAGCATGTTGAACTCCTCGTTGGTTGGTTGAACGTCTGGACGGACGTGCGTGCCGCCCACAGTGCAATGATCGTCGGGGCTTGGTGAGTGCGTTGTCCTCAGCGCGCCGCACGCGCGTGTAGGAATGGCGGCGTGAGTGGCGCGAGAATCTCCCCCTCATGCTTCACTATGAATAGCATCATCCGATTGACAGGCAAGCGCTGAAGACCATTTTTATGCCTCAACCCGCCACCCTGGCCTGCCGCCCCGGCTGCGCCGCCTGCTGCACCGCGCCGTCCATCAGCTCGCCCATCCCCGGCATGCCGCAGGGCAAGCCGGCCGGCGTGCCTTGCGCGCAGCTCGACGAGGCGCGGCGCTGCCGCCTGTTCGGCCAGGCCGCGCGCCCCGCCGTCTGCGGCCAGTTGCAGCCTTCGATGGAGATGTGCGGCCCTACCGATGACGGCGGCGCCCACGCCCGCCTGTTCCTCACGCGACTGGAAATCGCCACCGCACCGCGTACGCTGCCATCATCCGTTTGAAGGAGACCCCCAATGCAGATCCCGTCGATGAAAGCCCTCGTCACCCCCCAAGAATGGCAACTGCGCCGCGACCTCGCCGCCTGCTACCGCCTGGTGGCGCTGTACGGCATGAGCGACCTCGTCTTCACCCACATCAGCGCCAAGCTGCCCGCCAGCGTCACCGGCGGTGAAGAGCACTTCCTCATCAACCCCTACGGCCTGCTGTTCGACGAAATCACCGCCTCCAGCCTGGTCAAGGTCGACATGGCCTGCAACAAGCTGCACGACACGCCCTTCCCGGTCAACCCGGCCGGCTTCAACATCCACAGCGCCGTGCACGCCGCGCGGCCCGACGTCACCTGCGTGCTGCACACCCACACCCGCGCCGGCGTGGCCGTCAGCGCGCAAAAGGCCGGCGTGCTGCCCATCAGCCAGCAAAGCACCTTCGTGCTCGCCTCGCTCGCGTATCACGACTACGAAGGCGTCGCCTTCCGCCCCGACGAAAGCCCGCGCCTGCAGGCCGACCTGGGCCAGGCCAACTTCCTCATGCTGCGCAACCACGGTCTGCTGACCTGCGGCCCGACCATCGCCGACGCGTTCCTCGCGATGTACACCTTCGAGAGCGCCTGCCGCATCCAGGTCGACGCGCTGGCCGGCCAGCAGGGCATGGACACGCTCACCCCCGTCAACCCCGCCATCCTCAATGGCGTAGCCGAAGCCATGCGCGTGCAAACCGGCGGCCTGGGCGGCGCCTTCGTCTGGCCGACCATGCTGCGGCGGCTGGATCGGCTGGATCCGTCGTATCAGGACTGACGAGCCACCGCCGGGCTTGATGCGCTAGCTTGGCCGGCGCGCGCCCGGCGCCACACTCCGCACCACCCGCCCGTGCGCCAAACCCGATGCCCCCGCGCCGGCCCTGGCGACCATGCCGGACGGCCGTACGAAATGCCCAAAACGGTATTAATCGACGCCGTTTGACCCAAATGAGAACTTTTAGGTAATTTACCAAGCAGTGCTCGCTTCGTAGACTCTTTGGGTCATCCATGACAGGGAGTATCGAGCCATGCGCACACCGCACACCACCACGTTCAAACGACTGTTCTCATCCTGGCGCGGCGCGCTGCTGGCTAGTTGTTGAGTTGCAATAGGTTGTTCCCGTAGAGACGGGAGGCTGGAGGCTTGTAGCCGAGAGCCGAGTGAGGCCTTCGAGCGTTGTAGTAGGCCAGAAACGATGGTAGCCATTCGGTGCGCTCGGCGCTGTTGTTCCAGACGCGGCCATAGGCCCATTCGCGCAGGCAAGTCTGGATGAAGCGCTCGGCCTTGCCGTTGGTCTGTGGCCGGTAAGGCTGGGTGAACGTGTGCTTGATGCCCAAGGCCTGACAGGTCTTGGCGAAGAGCCTGGAGCGGTAGGCGCTGCCGTTGTCGGTCAGCAGCCGTTTGACCGTCACACCCAGCGCGCGGTAGTGCGCCACCGCAGCCTTGAGCGCTTGCACAGCCGACTCCTTGCGCTCGTCGTTGTGCATCTGCACGAAGCCGCAGCGCGAGTGATCGTCAATGGCCACGTGGGCGAACTCCCATCCGGCGCCTCGCGAGGCGTCACGCCGATCGCCCGTGACACGGTGACTCGGATGCACGATGCGGCCCAGTTTCTTGGTGTCCATGTGCAGCAACTCGCCAGGGGCATCGCGTTCATAGCGAACGACGGGCGCCTGCGGCTGCAGCGCCTTCAGGCTGGACAGGCCCATGCCCGCCAGCAGGCGACTGATGGTGGCCGCGCTGCGGCCCACTACTGCGGCGATGCGTCGCATCGGCATGCGCGCGCGGCGAAGCTGCTCGATGCGTGCAGTCAACTCGGCATCTATGGTGCTACGGGTCTTCAACGGCCGCGAGCTGCGGTCCAGCAAACCCGTCACGCCCTTTTGCTCGAAGCGATCACGCCACTTGCGCGCCGTGCGCACGCTGATGCCGGCGGCCTCGGCCGCCGGCATCAGCCCCATGACCGCAATGCGCTCAATCAGCAATTTGCGTCCTTCGAAGGTTGTTCTGGCATTCTTGTGGCTGTTCATTCGGGGGAGTCCTCTGAGAGTTCTGAAGCGTCGTAACTCCAGTCTCCCAGACCCTTCCGGGTGAACAACCTATTGAAACATCACAGCTAGTGCGCTGGCCTTTGCGGCTACCGCCCCCGCACTGGCCAGTCCGTTTGCGGTCACCTTGGAGTTCCCCCCATTTGACGGACACTTTCATCGAGAAGGAAGGAGTCCAAGATGGGCAAGACCAAGCCGCCGTATCCGGCGGCATTCAAGCAGCAGATCGTCGAGCTGTTCCAAGCTGGGCGAAG
>WBZS01000301.1_pt2 | contig 38774 bp, 28 predicted proteins | sample 5204201 | NCBI WGS metagenome assembly WBZS01 (sample SAMN12344357, study PRJNA552823) | activated sludge metagenome | biome: Activated sludge suspended growth; feature: Nitrification reactor; material: Wastewater; isolation source: activated sludge from nitrification reactor of wastewater...
CCGCAGGCAATACCGCAGCACCGCTCAGATTTTTCCCACGGCGCAATTCACCGCAGGGGTGTGTACGCTACGCACCCGATTGAGCCGCGCTGGACCACGCTGGCCGCGTTGCGAATCCGCGCGATGCCACTGGGCATCGCTCTAGGTTCGCGCCTTGCCAGCCCGGCCCATCGCAGCCCACTCGGGCGCGTCCAACTGCCGTTTCTAGTCTCTAACCAGTCCAGTCTTGACAAATTCTGCAAAGACTTCAATGCGTAGCAGCCATTGCCGGGACGATGTTGAAGCGCGTGAGCGAACAAGCGGCGGCGATGACCGCACGGCCGGTTCGGGTGAGGTAGTAGCGATAGGTGTTCGTGACCTTCTTGATCAGGCCGAGCATGCGCAGGCGCCTGAGTTGGCGTGTCATTTCCGCTGGGGCGAGGTGCAGCTTGGCGAGCAGGTCGGCCCGCCGCCAGCCATGGATGTTGAACTCGCCGTGCTGAAGCGTTCGCAGCAACGCCTGGTCGCCCACGCTGAAGAAGTTCAGGCCCTTGACCGAAGGGGCTGTGCCCACGCGGGGCTGACTCAACCGCCGCAGGTCGCGCTCGCCTGCGCTGGGGTCATCCAGGCTGGACAGGAACGCCAGGTAGCGCTGGTTGCAGCCCAGCAAGATCTCACGCAGGTCGATCAGGCTGTAGATCGACTTCTTCAATGGCGCCAGCTCGCGCGTGGCCGCCCTGCCTTTGTGTTCCACCCTGCGGTGGTGCTTGAAAAAACTCACGTCGTTGACGGTGGTCTCGATGCGCAGCACGCGCGAGAACTTGTCGTAGACCTTCACACCTACCGCGCCCATGTAGTGCTTGATGCAGCGGCCCTCGATGCGGGTGGACAGCCGGGACCCGATCTCCTGCGCCAGTGTGGGCGTGATCTTCTTGCCCAGGAAGCCGGCTACGCGCGGCGCATCGGCTGTCAGCACCGCCTGACGCGAGATCGCGTCGTACAGCGGCACAAGGATGCGCTCGCTGCGAAACATCAGGTCGCTGGAGTATTCGGCCTGGCGGATGCTCCAGTGCCAGTCGTCCTGGGCGAACACATCGGCCACCGGGCACAGCCAGTGCGCATAGTGCGTCAGGCGGCGATGCAGTTGCTCGGGGTTGAAGGCATCAGCCAGGGCTTGCGCCCGAGGCAGGTCGGCCACGCGCAAGAAGGCGTTGTCCTCCTGTACGAACTCAATGCCCTCGCGCCGCAGCGAGCGCGCCAGGGCACTGTGGCCATTGCAATAGAACTGCAGCCCGAACGGCGCCCAGGTAGGCACGCGCAGGTAGCACAGGCCGAACTCTTCGTCGATGAAGTAGAAGTAATAGTTCAGGCACTTGCCCTGAGCGGCACGCAGGTAGACGTGGCCATTGCTCTTGTCCAGCCAAGGCTTGTAGCTCGGGCAGGCCTCCATCGCCGAGATCACATGCACCAGTCCGGGCGCATCACCTCGCACAGCCAGGACACGCGCCACCAGCTCTTCCTTGCGAATGTGGCTGTTGTTGACGTGCTCGATCTGCAGACGCTCGGCTTCGCAGACTTGCTCCGCGCGCTCCCGGATGCGCTCGCGCAAGGGCTCAGCGAAGCGCGGGTAGTCGAAGATGCGAATACCTCGGGAGTACAGAAAGCTCGTCATCCCGCCCGCGTAGCACGCCCCAGGCAGGGTGCCCGTCACGATAATTCTGTCGTAGCACGACAGCACGCCGTGAAGGTTCGCCGCGTACCGCTCAGTCAATGCCGCTGCAGCCATGGTCGTTCACCTCACCATCGGTTCGCGGTTGATCGTATTACCTGTTTGGTTCCGGCTCTGCCGGCTTAGGTTGATCGGACGCAGCGGCCAGGCGCCAGCGCGCCCGATTTGCGTCAAGCGTCACGCAACGACCGGTCGGCGCGTTGCGCCGCAGCAGGCCCGGTGTCAGCTTGGGGTGGTGAGATAGTCGGTTGACCCGGGAACAGCGCCGTGCCCAACGCCTTCAAATTCAACGTCTCCCCCTTCGACTGCCTGACCGCGGAGCAGCAGCAACTGGTGCGCGACAGCGTCGACATCGACTACGTCCGCGAGGGCGCCGCGATGTTGTCGCCGGGTGAAGCGCCCAGCCACCTGTACGTGATCATCAAGGGCTACGTGCAGCAGTGGGACGGCGACGAACTGGTCGCCACCTACGGCCCCGACGACTGTTTCGACGGCCGTGCGCTGGTCGCCGGCAAAGCCAGCAGCCGCTTTGTCGCTGCCGAGGAGGTGCTGGCCTACCGCCTGGCCAAGGCGGCGGTCAACGACCTGATCTCGGAAAACGCCACCTTTGGCGCGCTGCTGTTTGCCGATTTGTCGAAAAAGCTGGCCGCGCTGGCCGAATCGGGCACCACCCAGGAGATGCAAAGCCTGACCATGGCGCGCGTCGACCAGGCGGCGGTGCGGCCGGCGCAGGAGGTCGACGCCTCGACCGACATCGTCTCGGTGGTCAAGCTGCTGAACGCGCAGCGCTCGACCAACGTGCTGGTGCGTGAGCGCGGTTCGGCCGCACTGGGCAAGCCGGACCGTCTGGGCATCTTCACCAACGCCGGTCTGCAACGCGCCATCCTGTCCGGCGAACCGCTGGACAAGCTGCCGGTCGGTGGGCTGAGCAGCTTTCCGCTGGTCACTGCCAAGCCGTCGGACCCGTTGTACGACGCGCTGGCGACCATGATCCGCCACCGCATCCAGCGCGTCGTGGTGATGGATGAGACCGACCCGGACAAGGTCGTCGGCGTGCTCGAACAAATCGACCTGCTGAGCTTTTTGTCCAACCACAGCTACCTGGTGGCGCGCCAGATCGTCGATGCGCAAAGCCTGGAAGAACTGCAGGCCGCCGCGGCGCAGATCACCGTCGTCATCGGCCTGCTGCACCGTGGCGGCACGCGCGTGGCGTTGATCGCGCGGCTGGTGCAGGAGCTGAACGCGCAGTTGTTCGAACGCGCGTGGCAATTGATCGCGCCGCCCGACCTGGTGGCCAACTCGTGCCTGTTCGTGATGGGCAGCGAAGGCCGCGGCGAACAGTTGCTCAAGACCGACCAGGACAACGGCCTGATCCTGCGCGACGGCTACACCCCGCCGACCGATCTGCACGCAATTTGCGACCGCTTTTCCGCCGCGTTGACCAGCTTCGGCTACCCCGAGTGCCCGGGCCGCATCATGGTCAACAACCCCGAGTGGCGGCACACCGCGCTGGACTTTGCCGACACCGCGCGCTATTGGCTGCTCAAGCCCAGCGCCGAGAGCCTGATGGCGCTGGCGATCTTTATCGACGCGCATGTGGTGTCGGGCGATGCCTCGCTGCTGGCCGGCGTGCGCGAGGCCATCTTCCAGCTCGTCAACGGCAACGAGCCGTTGCAGTCGCGCTTTACCGCGGCGATCAGCGCCTTTGACTCGGCGCAGGGCTGGTGGTCGCGGCTGTTCACGCTGGAAGAAGACCGCGAGCAGCTTGACCTGAAAAAAGCCGGCATCTTCCCGCTGGTGCATGGCGTGCGCAGCCTGGCCTTGACGCACCGCGTGCGCGCCACCAGCACGCTGGCGCGCATCGAGGCGCTGGTCGCCGCGGGTGCATTGACGCGCGCGGTGGCCACCGACCTGACCGAGAGCCTGCATTTCTTCATGACGCTCAAGCTCAAACTCGGTCTGGCCGCGCTGGACGCCGGCCGCAAGCCCGAGAGCGGGGTCGACATCGAAAAAATGAGCAGCCTGGACCGTGACCTGCTGAAGGACACCTTGAACGTGGTCAAGCGCTTCAAGCAGTTGCTGCGCCAGCGCTTCCACCTCGACAACATCTGAAGAGCCTGAGACCGCGATGGGCTACAAACCGCCGGCGGCATGGACCGCGCTCAAGCGCGGCTGGATGCTTTATCACCTGGGTGATGAGCGCTTCAAGTTCATGTGGGAAACGCCGCCGCCGAACGAGTTTGTCTCGCTCGACTGCGAAACCACCGGGCTCGATGTCAGCCGCGACGAAATCGTCTCGATCGGCGCGGTGCGCATCGTCGGCGACCGCATCATGACCAGCGAGCGGCTGGAGCTGCTGGTCAAGCCCAGCAAGGTGATGGACGCCGACGCGGTGAAGATCCACGGCCTGCGCCAGCGCGACCTGGCCAACGGACTGGACATCGATGATGCGATGCACCGGCTGATGCATTTCATCGGCAGCCGGCCGCTGGTGGGCTATTTTCTTGAGTTCGACGTCGCGATGATCAACCGCGCGATCTTTCCGCTGTTCGGCGTGCCGCTGCCGCAGGCGCAGCACGAGGTGTCGTCGATGTTCTACGAGCTGAAGTTCAAAAGGCTGCCGCCGTACCAGCAGCAGGGCAATGTCGACATCGACCTGCGTTTTTCAACGGTGATGAAGGAGCTCGCGCTGCCCGAGCGCCACGCCCACGACGCGCTGAACGACGCGGTGATGGCCGGGCTGGCGTTCATCAAGCTGCGCCACATCCTTGGCCACTCGTAAGTCTCGGTCGGTGCTGCCGCGTTCGCGCCGCGGCCAACCCGCCCAGGGCTTATTGACGACGGGCGTTGACGCCGCCGTCTCGGCGCTGCCGCAGGTAGACCTGGATGGGCTGCGCCTGGTCAACACCGGCCGCCGAACGTCCTGCTGCGCCGCTGGCTTCACAGCCGCCGCAGCCGGCGCAGCCGCCGCCCGATCCGACCGCCTTCGGCGTCAACCCCAGGCGCCGCCGCACGGCCAGCCGGCCGGCGCCAGGCATCAGGGCCCACACCGCATAGAAGAACGCGGCGGCGACGATCAACGCACTCAGCACGGTTTGAATCGGCACGGTAAGGGTCGCCTCCTGGGTCAAGCGGCCAGCCAGCGGGTCAGGTGGAAGGTCACACCCGCGGCCAGATAGGCCAGCGCGAACTGGTACGCCGCCATCAACGCCGGCCAGCGCCAGCGGCCGGTTTCTCGCCGCACGGCCGCCAGCGTCGACAGGCACTGCGGCGCAAACACATACCAGGCCAGCAGCGCCAGCGCGGTGGCCAGGCTCCACGATTGGGCGATGACCGGCAGCAGGCGTTCACTCACATCGCTGCCAGCCGCGCCGCCGTCGGCCAGCGCATACACCGTGCCGAGTGCGCCGACCGCCACCTCGCGCGCGGCCATGCCGGGCACCAGTGCGATGGCGATCTGCCAGTTAAAACCGATTGGCGCCAGCAGCCAGGCCAGGGCCTGGCCAATGCGGCCAGCCACGCTGTACAAAATGGCTGGACCCTCGGCGCCCGGCGGCGGTGCCGGCCAGCTCGACAAAAACCACAGCAACACCATCAGCGCGAAGATGATGGTGCCGACGCGGCGCAAAAAAATGCGCGCGCGTTCCCACAGCCCAAGCGCCAGGCTGCGCAGCACCGGCCGGCGGTAGGGCGGCAGTTCGAGCAGCAGCGGCTGGTAATCGCGCTTCAGCCACAGGCGCTTGAAAACCCAGGCCACCGCGCAGGCCGACAGCACGCCGGCCAGGTACAGCGCAAACAACACCAGCCCGCGCAGGTTGAATGGCCCCACCGCGCGCGCCGGGATGAAGGCGCCGATCAGCAGCGCGTATACCGGCAGCCGCGCCGAGCAGGTCATCAGCGGCGCGACCATGATGGTCAACAGCCGGTCGCGCGGCTCGGCAATGGTGCGCGTGGCCATCACGCCCGGCACGGCACAGGCAAAGCTCGACAGCAGCGGAATGAATGCGCGCCCGGACAGCCCGACCTTGCCCATCACGGTATCGAGCAAAAAGGCCGCGCGCGGCAGGTAACCGGAGTCTTCCAGCGCCAGGATGAAGGCGAACAGAATCAGGATTTGCGGCAAGAACACCAACACGCTGCCGGCGCCGGCCAGCACGCCGTCGACGATCAGGCTGCGCAGCGGACCTTCGGCCATCGTCGCAGTCACCCAGTGGCCGAAGGCGTCGATCGAGTCGCGAATCCACGCCATCGGCCAGGCGGCCCAGGAAAACACCGCCTGGAAAACGACGAACAGCAGCGTCGCCAGAATCACCAGCCCCCACACCGGGTGCAGCACCCAGGCATCAAGCTGCTGCTGGATGCGCTGCCGCGCCGGCTGGCCGCTGACCACCGCACCCAGGATGCGGCGCACCTCTTGCTGCAGCGCCTGTGCGTCCGGCGCGGCCCCGGTGGCGTGGGCCACCAAAACCGGCTGCCAGCGCGCCAATTGGGTCATCAGCTCGGCGTGGCCGTCGCGCCGCACCGCCACCGTTTCGACCACCGGGCAACCCAGTTCCGCGGCCAGCCGGGGCACATCGACGCGCAGCCCGCGCGCACGCGCCATGTCGACCATGTTCAGTGCCACCAGCAGCGGTCGGCCCAGCCGCTTGAGTTCAAGCACCAGGCGCAGATTCATGCGCAAATTGGTGGCATCAACCACCGCGACGATTGCATCCGGGCGGTCCTCGGCGCTGCGCAGGCCTTCGATCACCTCCAGCGTGACCTGCTCGTCGGGCGATGCCGGCGTCAGGCTGTAGGCGCCGGGCAGGTCGATCACCGTCAGCGTGCGACCATCGGCCAGCCGGGCACTGCCGATCTTGCGTTCAACCGTCACGCCGGCGTAGTTGGCAACCTTTTGTCGCGCCCCGGTCAACAGGTTGAACAGCGCCGTCTTGCCGCAGTTGGGGTTGCCGACCAGCGCGATGCTGCGCAGCAGCGGTGCGCTCGCCGTCTGGCTGGTCATGGCCGCAGTGGGTGGGCGTGTGGCAGATCGTGGGTCGACACTTCGACGCATTGCGCCTCGGCCAACCGCAGCGCGAACAAGGTGTCGCCAATGGCCACCGCCAGCGGCTCGCGGCCGCCCGGCCCGCGCCGCAGCACGTGAACCGGCTCGCCGGGGAGAAAGCCAAGCTCACCCAGCCGGCGCCGGTGCTCGGCGCCCACCTGCACCGGTCCGGCAACGATGCGGCGCACCGTGGCATGGGTGCCATTGGGCAGGTCGGAAAGCAGCATGGGCATGACGATGGGGTTCAAATGAGATTGTCTCTCATTTAGATTTGCGAACCCGTGACCAGTTCACAAAGGTTTGCGATGCGTCAAGCTGGGCGGTGCGCGTCGGCGCGGCCGGCGGACGTGAAAAAGCCCGGGACCGGCCCGGGCTTTTTCGGATCACGTCAGGCACGCTGCGCGTGCCGACGCGGGACAGGCGTGTTTAGTGCCCAGATGCACCGGCGGCGCCGAGACCGGTTTCGGAACGCACTTCCTGCGCCAGGTAGCCGTCACGGTCAATCGCGGCACGGGCGCTGCGGTCCATCTTCGACACCAGGTAGATGACGATGAACGCCGCGGTCATCGAGAAGATGGCGGCCGACGCATACGGATAAGGCGCAGAACCCTTGGGGTTGCCCAGCGTGGCTTCCCAAACCGCCGGCGACAGCACGGTCAGGCCAACCGACAGCAGCAGCCCGATGTAGCCACCGGTGACCGCGCCCTTGGTGGTGCAGTCTTTCCACAGCACGCTCATGAACAGCACCGGGAAGTTGGCCGAGCAGGCCACCGCGAACGCCAGGCTGACCATGAAGGCGACGTTTTGCTTCTCGAACGCGATGCCCAGCAATATGGCCACGACGCCAAGCGCCAGGGTGGTCATCTTCGAGACGCGCAGCTCATCAGCGGAATCGGCGCGGCCCTTCTTGATCACCGACGCGTACAAGTCGTGCGACACCGCCGAGGCACCCGACAGCGTCAGCCCAGCCACCACCGCGAGGATGGTCGCAAAGGCCACCGCCGAGATGAAGCCCAGGAACACGTTGCCGGCGACCGCCTTGGACAAATGCACCGCGGCCATGTTGCCGCCGCCCTGCAGGCCCTTGCTGATCTCGCCGTTGACGAAGTAGTCCGCCGGGTTGGGGATCAGGTTGGTGATGGCGCCGAAGCCGATGATGAAGGTCAGGATGTAGAAGTAGCCGATCCAGGTGGTGGCCCAGCCGACCGACTTGCGTGCCTCCTTGGCGTTGGGAACCGTGAAGAAGCGCATCAGGATGTGCGGCAGACCGGCGGTGCCGAACATCAGCGCGATGCCGACCGAGATGGCCGAAATCGGGTCGGTGATGAAGCTGCCCGGACCCATGATGGCGTCCTTCTTCGAGTGCACCTCGACCGCCTTCTTGAACATCGCCTCGGGCGAGAAGCCGAACTGCACCATGACCATGAAGGCCATGAACGAGGCGCCACCGAGCAGCATGCAGGCCTTGATGATCTGCACCCAGGTGGTGGCGGTCATGCCGCCGAACAGCACATAAGCCATCATGATGCAGCCGACCAGCAGCTCGGCGTACAGGTAGTCCATGCCGAACAGCAGCTTGATGAGCTGCCCGGCGCCGACCATCTGCGCAATCATGTAAAACGCCACCACCACCAGCGTGCCAACCGCCGCGAACACGCGCGTCGGCGTCTGGTCGAAGCGGTAGCTGGCGACGTCGGCAAAGGTGAACTTGCCCAGGTTGCGCAGCCGTTCGGCCATCAGGAAGGTGATCACCGGCCAGCCGACCAGCCAGCCGATCGAAAAGATCAGACCGTCAAAGCCGCTGGCAAACACCAGCCCCGAAATACCCAGGAACGAAGCCGCCGACATGTAGTCGCCGGCAATCGCCAGGCCATTTTGAAAACCGGTAATGCCACCGCCGGCGGTATAAAAGTCGGCGGCGCTCTTGGTTTTCGCGGCGGCCCATTTCGTGATCCACAACGTGGCGAACACGAAAATGCCGAACATCGCAATGGCGGTCCAGTTGGTCGCCTGCTTCTGCGTTTGACCGAGGTCAGCGCCGGCAGCCAGCGCGCCGCCTGCCGCGAGCAGCAGGGCGGCCGCAACGGCGCCGTGGAGCGTGTTGAATTTCTTCACTTCAGAACCCCCTTGACGATGGCATCGTTCAGCGCGTCGAACTCGCTGTTGGCGCGACGAACGTAGACCGCGGTGATGATGATGGTGAAGACGATGACACCGACGCCGATCGGCATACCGAGGCTGGTGACCCCGCCCCCGATCTTCGAGGCCAGCAGTGGTTTGTCGAACGCCACCAACAAAATGAAGCCGTAATAGACGACCATCATCGACAGTGTCAGCATCCAGCCGAAGCTGCTGCGTTTGGACTTCAATTCGTGGTATTTCGGGTTGGCCTGTATGGCGGCCACCATCGGGTCTGACATCGTTGTCTCCTAGAACAATACGGACGCCGGGCAGTCTGGCCACGGTGGCTGACCAATGGCTGACCGGTCATGCCAATATCGTCACCACTCAGGGATAGCCCCTGGTCCGAATGTTGCAATGGCCACCAATTCGCCGCCGCAATCATCCCCACAGTCCGAAGACGCACGCTGGTTGAGGCCGGCGTTTGCGCTTGCACTTGGTGCCGCGGTGTCCCTCGGCCTGGCGCGCTTTTCGTATGCGTTGCTGCTGCCGCCGATGCGCGCCGAGCTGGGTTGGAGTTATTTCACCGCCGGGGCGATGAACATGGCCAACGCCGCCGGCTACCTGGCCGGCGCGCTGACCATGCCGCGGGCACTGGCGGCCTGGCCGGCGCGCCGCGTGCTGCTGGGTGGGGTGTGGCTGACCTGCGTGGTGCTGCTTGGGCATGCCGCCGCCCGCGATGCCGGCATGCTGTACGCCTTGCGCACACTGGCCGGCGTGGCCAGCGCGGCCACCTTTGTGGCCGGTGGCCTGATGGCGGCGCGGCTCGGCCAGACGCCGGGGGCCAAGCCGTCGCTGGTGCTTGGGCTGTACTACGGCGGCACTGGGTTGGGCATCGTCGCTTCTTCCTGGGTGGTGCCGGCGCTGCCGTGGCCACGCGCATGGGTGGCGCTGGCCCTGCTGTCGCTGCTGGCCGGGGCGGTGCTGGCCGCCGGCACGCGCCGGGCGTTTGCGTCGGCCGGGCCGGTGCTGGCCGGGCCGCGTGGTGGCGGTTTTGAGTATGGCCACTTCGGCTTCGCGCTGGCCGGCTACCTGATGTTCGGCCTGGGCTACATCGGCTACATGACCTTCATCATCACGCTGCTGCGCGAGCAGGGCGCCGGAACCGCGACGGTGGTGGCGTTTTACAGCCTGCTGGGTCTTGGCGTCGTGGCGTCGTCGTGGTTGTGGGCGCCGCTGCTGCAACGCAGCCGTGGCGGCCAGGCGCTGGCCTTGCTCAATGCGCTGCTGGCGTTGGCCACGCTGTTGCCGGTGTTCAGTGCGGCGGCGGTGGTCGCCTTCGCGTCCGGGCTGCTGTTTGGTGCGGTGTTTTTGTCGGTGGTGGCGTCAACCACCGCGCTGGTTCGGCACAACCTGCCGCCGGCGGCATGGCCGGCCGGCATCAGTGCCTTCACGGTGGTGTTTGCGGCTGGACAGATCGTCGGCCCCGGGCTGGTTGGCGCGCTGGCCGACGGTGCTGGCGGGCTTCGCTCCGGTCTTGCCGCGTCCGGGGCGATGCTTGCGCTTGGTGCGCTGTTGGCCTGGCGCCAGCGGCCGTTGGCGACCGCACCGCACGCGTCGTCGGTCACCCAGGTGCAATGAACAACGGCCAGCTTGCGGGCTGGCCGTTGCGTGACCCGGCGGCACTGAGAGGGCCGCAGTTGTGGCGAGTTATTGCAGCGACACCTCGACGCGGCGCGCCGCAGCCAAGTCGCCGCCGAGCTGGACGGTTTCCGGCTTTTTCAGCTCGATGCTTGCATCGGGCACGCCCAATGCTTTCAACGCATCGCGCACCGCAAACGCGCGCTGCTTGGCCAGTTCGGCGTTGCGCTCGGGGTCGCCGGTGGCGTCGGTGAAGCCGCTGACCACCGCCTTCTTGCCGTTGGCCACGGCCTTGATCACGTCGGCCAGGGCTTCAGCGGACCCGGGCGCCAGTTCGGCCTTCGCGCTGGCGAAATAGAACTTCACTACGCCGTTTTCGACCCGGATGGACGCGCCCTCGGGCAGCGCCGCCGCGGCTGACGCGGTGACTGCCGGCGCTGCAACAGCAGCCGCCTGGGCGGCCGCGGAATGGTCGGCCTTGTTGCCAAGCGGCAGCAGCGGAACGATCAGCAACGCGACGATGTTGATGATCTTGATCAGCGGGTTGACCGCCGGGCCCGCGGTGTCCTTGTACGGATCGCCCACCGTGTCGCCGGTGACCGCCGCCTTGTGCGCGTTGTCGCCCTTGCGGTGGACCACGCCGTTGGCGTCGGTGAAGCCTTCTTCAATGAGCTTCTTGGCGTTATCCCAGGCGCCGCCGCCGGTACACATCGAAATGGCGACAAACAAGCCGGTAACGATGGTGCCCATCAGCAACCCGCCCAGCGCCGCCGGCCCGAGGATCAGGCCGACCAGCACCGGCGCAACCACCGGCAACAGCGACGGAACAATCATTTCCTTGATCGCGGCGGTGGTCAGGATGTCAACCGCATGGCCGTACTCGGGCTTGGCGGTGCCTTCCATGATGCCTTTGATCTCGTGGAACTGGCGCCGCACCTCGACCACCACCGCGCCCGCGGCATGGCCGACCGCCTCCATCGCCATCGAGCTGAACAGGTAGGGAATCAACCCGCCCAGGAACAGCCCAACGATCACCATGTGGTTGGACAAATCGAAGGTCGCGTGCAGGCCGCGGCCTTCCAGCGCGTGGGTGTAGTCGGCAAACAGCACCAGCGCGGCCAGACCGGCCGAGCCAATGGCGTAGCCCTTGGTCACCGCCTTGGTGGTGTTGCCCACCGCGTCCAATGGGTCAGTGATCGCGCGCACCGAGGCCGGCAGCTCGGACATCTCGGCAATGCCGCCGGCGTTGTCGGTGATCGGGCCGTAGGCGTCGAGCGCGACGATGATGCCGGCCATGCTGAGCATCGCGGTGGCGGCGGTGGCAATGCCGTACAGGCCGGCCAGCCAGTAGGCGATCATGATCGCCGCGCAGACCATCACCACCGGCCACGCGGTGGAGCGCATCGACACCGCCAGGCCGGCAATGATGTTGGTGCCGTGGCCGGTGGTCGAGGCTTGCGCCACATGTTTGACCGGCGCGAAGTTGGTGCCGGTGTAGTACTCGGTGATCATGACAAGGCCAGCGGTCAGCAGCAGACCGACCGCGCAGGCGGCGATCAGTCGCCAATGCGTTCCGTCGCCCAGCGCATCGGCCGGCATCAGCATCCAGGTGACGCCGCAAAAGGCGAAGAACGACAGCACGCCGGCCACCGCCAGGCCCTTGTACAGCGCCGGCATCACGTTCTTCATGCCCGGCGAGGCTTTGACGAAACCGCAGCCGATGATCGACGCAATGATCGACACGCCGCCCAGCAGCAGCGGATAGACCACCGCCTGCATCGGTGCGGAGGCGACCGTCAACGCGCCGAGCGCCATGGTGGCGATCAGCGTCACGGCGTAGGTCTCGAACAGGTCGGCGGCCATGCCGGCGCAGTCGCCGACGTTGTCGCCCACGTTGTCGGCAATCACCGCCGGGTTGCGCGGGTCGTCCTCGGGAATGCCGGCCTCGACCTTGCCGACCAGGTCGGCACCGACGTCGGCGCCCTTGGTGAAGATGCCGCCGCCCAGGCGCGCAAAGATCGAAATCAGGCTGGCGCCGAAGGCCAGCCCGAGCATCGGCTTGAGCACCGTGGTCAGCGACTTGTCGGGCGTCAGATTGCCGTTTCCGGTCAGGTAGAAAAAGAAGATGGTGACACCGAGCAGGCCCAGGCCGACCACCAGCATGCCGGTGATTGCGCCGCCCTTGAAGGCGACGTCAAGCGCCGGGCCGATGCCGCGCGTCGCGGCTTGTGCGGTGCGCACGTTGGCACGCACCGAGACGTTCATGCCGATGAAGCCACAGCCGCCTGACAGCAGCGCGCCAAGCACGAAGCCGGCGGCGGTGGTGCCGTCAAGAAAGATGGCGATCGCAAATGCCAGGATCACACCGACGATGGCGATGTCCTTGTATTGGCGCGCCAGATAGGCGGCGGCGCCTTGCTGGATGGCGCCGGCAATCTCGCGCATGCGCGCATTGCCGGCATCCTGGAGCAGGATCCAGCGCCTTTCAAAGAAGCCATAAATCACTGCGGCAAGACCGCAAGCCAGCGCGATGTAAAGCGCCATGGTGGTCGAAATCAAGGGATCTCCTTCCTCGTTCTTGGCCCGACGAAACCTACAGGTTTCCTAAGACGGTCAGATGACCGTGATCAAGCGGTTTATGGCACGGCACGCAGGCTGCCGCAATCCAGATTTCTGCGGCAGCGCAAAGACTTGGACGCTGCTTCGAATCGTGCGCTTGCAAGTCGGGTGGCTTGCACACGGTTGTTGGGACGGCGCGCGGCGGCGCAATGGCGCCAGGCAGCTGGCCGCGTCAGCCGGCGGACAGCGCGGTTCGTAAAATTGTCGGTTGGAGTTCGTTTTCCCCACCGGTCCATCGCAACCTGAGCCGATATGAGCCTGCACAACGTGACGCCGGGCGCCAAAGCGCCAGATGAGTTCAACGTGATCATCGAGATCCCGATGAACGCCGACCCCATCAAGTACGAGGTCGACCACGAAACCGGGGCACTGTTCGTCGACCGCTTCATGTCGACGTCGATGCATTACCCGTGCAACTACGGCTATATCCCGAACACCTTGGCCGATGATGGCGACCCGGTCGACGTGCTGGTCATTACCCCGGTGCCGCTGATCCCCGGGGTGGTGGTCACCTGCCGGCCGATCGGCATCCTGAAAATGGACGATGAAGCCGGCGGCGACAACAAGCTGCTGGCGGTGGCCTGCGACCGTATCAGCTCGGTGTTCAGCGGCTGGAAGCGCCCGGAAGACTTGAATCCGCTGCGCCTGAAAACCATTCAACACTTCTTCGAACACTACAAGGATCTTGAATCCGGCAAGTGGGTCAAGGTGCTGGGCTGGGAAGGCCCGGAGGCGGCGCGCGAGGAAGTGACCTCCGGCATTGCGCGCTGGGAGCGCGAGGAAAAGCCGCGCTGAACAGGTCGCGCCGGAACGTTCGTCTGGGTCGGCGGGCCTGTGCGCCGCCGCCACCTTGGGATTCGCGTCATCCGCACCGCGATTGAACCCGCGCGGCGAGCGTTGCGCGGTTGCTGCCGAGCGTTGATCCAACGCAAGGCGGGCCTTGGGGGGCTGCACGACATTCACCGCACTTGTGCCGGTGTTGTTTTCACTTCCCCTTGCCATGGCCATCGAACAACGTCTCGCCGCAGCCTCGGCCACGCGGCTGCCCGAAGTCGGATTGCGGCATGGCTTTACAGAACGCGTGGCGGCGGTCAACACCGGCTTGCGCGGCGTTGCTGCGGCGGCGGCGTTGCCTTCGGCCGACGCACCGGTTTGGGCCGCCTTGCTTGGCGCCCCGGCGCTGGACAGCGCTGAATTCGGCGTGCTTTTCGAGCTTGTGCGGGCGCGCAGCGTGCCGTCCGGCCAGACCGTATTCACGCGTGGCAGCGCAGCGTCGACCCTGGTTGCGGTGCGCAGTGGCGAAGTGGCGCTGGGAGTGCGCACCGCCGATGGCCTGTTCCGTACCGAGCGGGTCGTGCGCGGCCCGGCCTGGCTCGACTTGAGCGCCGCGCTGGCCGGTGATGGCCACGCTTGCGACGCGTTGGCGCAAACTGCGGCCAACGTGCTTGAGTTGCCGTCGCTCGGCCTGCAGGCGCGCCTGGCCGAACTGCCTGAATTGACATTGCGCCTGTTGCAGCGACTGGCCGGCGAAGTTCAGGCCCAGGCCGCCAATACCCATGAGTTGATGCACAAGGACGCCCCGGGTCGCTTGGCGCAGTGGTTGTTGCAGCGCTGCGAACCGGTCGCCGAGATGCCTGGGCAGGCGGTGGTCCGTCTGGCCGAACGCAAACGCGATGTCGCATCGCAACTGGCGATCACGCCCGAAACCCTGTCCCGGCTGATGCGAAGCTTTGCGCGCCAGGGGGTGATTGAGGTGGCCGGCTACACCTTGCGCGTGCTTGACATCGCCGCACTGGCCCTACTGGCACAAGGCTGAGGCTCGGCTGAGGCTCGACGCGCCGACGCCTGGCCTATCTGCCACGCGTCATTTGGCAACGAAATAAGAAAGCCCCCGGGCCGGAGCACGGGGGCTTTTCGCATCAACGGAGGCGAGCTCCGTTGACTTCCGGATCGGACGTTCAGTCTTCGCGGCGGCGACGCGACAAAAAGCCCAGCAGGCCGATACCGGACAGCATCATCGCTACCGTGGCCGGCTCGGGGACAGGCGTCGCATGGGTCACGCTCAGTTGGGTCTTGGCCTGCCCGCCAGTGACACTAATGGCGTTATAGGCCCAATCATCGGTGCCCGTGCCATGGGCGACACTGCCGGAATTGCTGAACGTGGAGCCAACGCCCACGCTGGACACATTGATCGTGACAGCCGGACCGGCGCTCGGCACCAGATGCGTGAAGGTGACGCTCAGGTCACGCACCGTGTTAACTCCATTTCCGGTGACGGTGTCGCTGCTTTCGACCGTCCAGAACGCGTCGCTCCAGCTCTTAGTGTCTGCTCCGTCGGAATAGTGGATGTCCAATACCAGCGCGTCTGCGCTGGAAGACACCAACGTGTAGTTGATGACGGCGTGCGCCGATCCGGCGACACCGGCCAGCGCCAGCATTGCTGCCATGGCTCCAAACTTGATTACTTTCATTGATCACCCTCGGTTACGCTAGGAAACATTTCCTAGAGAAAAGCGTAATTCGTGACCCGAGCGGCTGGCTACCCCTAGGTTGATGCAAACCCCCTGATTGGGGGAGGGCGTTGGGTCCGGTTGGAAGTGCCTGGCAGGTCAGACGAACGGGCTTGATTCCAGCCGGTGCGGTGTTGACAGATGTGGCCCAGTGGCGCCATTGTCGGGGCCTGGCGGCAGACGCCGGCGCTTACACGGGGTCGGCGCCTCGGCGGGTTCGACGGTGGCGAGACAATCACCGGTTTTCTTGCAACCGATGGCAACCGAACCCAGGCAGATGGCTACGCGCAAGGTCGACCCAGCGACGCCGGTATCGACGGTCATGCCTCGCCTTGAGCTGCGCGGCATCGTCAAGCGCTATCCCGGCGTGTTGGCCAACGACAGCGTCAACCTGCGCGTGCTGCCGGGGCAAATTCAAGCCGTGCTGGGCGAGAACGGCGCCGGCAAGTCGACGCTGATGAAAATCATCTACGGCGCGGTGCGCCCCGACGCCGGCGAGGTCTGGTGGGATGGGCGGCGCGTCGAGATTGCCGACCCACAGGCCGCCCGGGCGCTTGGCGTTGCCATGGTGTTTCAGCATTTTTCGCTGTTTGACACGCTTACCGCGGCCGAAAACGTCTGGCTAGGCGTGGACAAGGCCTTGACACTGGCCGAGGTGGTTGAGCGCGTGCGCCGCATTGCGCGTGACTACCGGCTCGACGTTGACCCATTGCGGCCGGTGCATACCTTGAGCGTTGGCGAGCGGCAGCGCCTGGAGATCGTGCGCGCGCTGTTAACCCAGCCCAAGTTGCTGATCCTCGACGAACCGACCTCGGTGTTGACGCCCCAGGCGGTGCAAAGCCTGTTTGTCACGCTGCGTCGGCTGGCCGACGAGGGCTGCGCCATCCTCTACATCAGCCACAAGCTCGATGAGATTCGCGCGCTGTGCCACCACTGCACGGTGTTGCGCGCCGGCAAGGTGGCCGGCGAGGTCGACCCCACGCGCGAATCCAACGCCAGCCTGTCGCGGCTGATGATTGGCGCCGAACCGCCGCAGCTGACGCGCCGTCGCCCGCGCGCCGGCGATGTGGTGCTGGCGGTCAAAGGCCTGTCGCTGGCGCAGGACGACCCGTTCGGCACCGCGCTGCGCGCGGTCAGCTTTACCGTTGGCGCCGGCGAGGTGGTTGGGCTGGCCGGCGTCTCGGGCAATGGCCAGCAGGAACTGATGCGGGCGATATCGGGCGAAGACCGGCGCGCGGCACCGGGCAGCATCACGCTGTTCGGGCACGACATCGCGCGTGCCTCGGCGCGCCGGCGGCGCCAGTTGGGCCTGCACTTCGTACCCGAGGAGCGCCTGGGCCGAGGCGCGGTGCCGAGCTTTAGCCTGGCGCAAAACACCTTGCTGACCCGCGACGAGGCGGTCGGCCGCGGTGGCTGGATCAACCGCCGCGTGGTGCGCGCATTGGCGCGGCGCCTGATCGGCGACTTTCAGATCAAGGCCGGCGGTGGCGGCCCGGACACGGCGGCCAAGAGCCTGTCCGGCGGCAACCTGCAAAAGTACCTGGTCGGGCGCGAGATCGACGCACGGCCCAGGCTGCTGGTTATTTCGCAGCCGACCTGGGGCGTGGATGTTGGCGCCGCAGCGCAGATTCGCCAGGCGATGCTGGCGCTGCGTGATGCCGGCTGCGCCTTGCTGGTGGTCAGCGAGGAACTGGACGAATTGTTCGAGCTCAGCGACCGGCTGCTGGTGATTGCCCAGGGCCGGGTGTCGCCGTCGCTGCCTATCGCCGAGGCCAGTGTCGACACCATAGGCGCCTGGATGTCCGGGCTGTGGCCCGACGCGTCAACGCCAGCCACGGAGGTTTCGGGTGATCAAGCTTGAAGCGCGGGCGCAGCCGTCGCGCGCCATGGTGCTGGCCTCGCCGTTGATTGCGTTGTTGCTGACCACGCTGATCGGCGTCGCGCTGTTCGGCCTGCTCGGCAAGGATCCGGCCAAGGCGCTGACGCTGTTTTTCTACGAGCCGATCAAGAACACCTACGCCTGGGGCGAGATTGCGGTGAAGGCGACCCCGCTGGCCTTGATCGCGCTCGGTCTGGCGATCTGCTACCGCAGCAACGTCTGGAACATCGGCGCCGAGGGCCAGTTCATCGTCGGCGCGACGCTGGCCGGCGGCGTGGCGATGCAGGCCACGCCCGATTCGTCGCGGCTGATCGTCATTGCCATTCTGTTGGCCGGCATGGTCGGCGGCATGCTGTGGGCGGCGATCGTCGCGCTGCTGCGCGACCGCGTCCACGCCAATGAAATCCTGGTCAGCCTGATGCTGGTCTATGTCGCCGAGCTGCTGCTGGCCTACCTGGTCTATGGGCCGTGGAAAGACCCCAAGGGCTACAACTTTCCGCAAACCATCACCTTTCTGGCGCCAACCAAGATCCCGGCGCTGGTTGACGGATCGCGTGCCAACGTCGGCGTGTTGATCGCCGTGGTCGCGGTGTTCGGCGGCTGGCTGATGCTGACGCGCAGCTTTGCCGGCTACCGGTTGCAGGTCGGCGGGCTGGCGCCGGCCGCCGCGCGCTACGCCGGTTTTTCGTCGCGCCAGGCGCTGTGGACCGCGATGCTGCTGTCGGGCGCGCTGGCTGGGCTGGCTGGCGCGCTGGAAGCGGCCGGGCCGCTGGGCCAGTTGACGCCGCATGTTCCGGCCGGCTACGGCTTTGCGGCCATCATCGTCGCCTTTGTCGGCCGGCTGCATCCGTTCGGCGTGGTGCTGGCGGCGATTCTGATGAGCATGCTCTACATCGGCGGCGAGCTGGCGCAGTCGCGGCTGGGCTTGCCCAAGGCGCTGACCGGCGTCTTCCAGGGCCTGCTGCTGTTCGCGCTGCTGGCCTGCGACACCTTGATCCACTACCGCGTGCGCCTGTCCGGGCGCGGGCGCTGATTGTTCGCTTTGCGATGGACCAATTCGCCTTGTTGATTGCCGCCACGCTGAGCGCCGGCACCGTGCTGGCGATCGCCGGCCTGGGGCTGTTGATCAACGAGCGCGCCGGCATCGTCAACCTGGGTGCCGAAGGCATGATGCTGGTGGCGGCGATCGCCGGCTTTGCCACCGCGGTGCGCTCGGGCAGCGACCTGGCGGCGTTCGCCGCCGGCATGGCCGCCGGTGCCGTGCTGGCGCTGCTGTTCGGTGCCCTGGTGATCTGGCTCAATACCAACCAGTACGCCACTGGTCTGGCCTTGAGCCTTTTTGGTGCCGGCTTTTCGGCCTTCGTCGGTACCGGCTACACCCAGCAAAAGCTGGGTCCGCGGCTGAAGTGGGATCTGCCCGGTCTGGCCGACCTGCCGTTCTTCGGCCCGGCGCTGTTCCGCCACCACCCGCTGGTCTACCTGAGTGTGTTGGGTGCGCTCGGGCTGGCCTGGTTTTTGTACCGCTCGCGCGCCGGGCTGGTGTTGCGCGCCATCGGTGAATCGCCCGAGTCGGCGCATGCGCTGGGCTACCCGGTGCGCCGCATCCGGCTGGCCGCGGTGGTGGCTGGCGGCGCACTGTGTGGATTGGCCGGGGCCTATGTGTCGGTGGTCTACACACCGCTGTGGGTCGAAGGAATGATTGCCGGCAAGGGCTGGATCGCGCTGGCGCTGACCACCTTCGCCACCTGGCGGCCCAAGCGCGTGCTGCTCGGGGCCTACCTGTTCGGCGGCGTCACCATGCTGCAGTTCCAGTTGCAGGGCGAGGGCGTGCAAATCGCCAGCCAATGGCTGTCGATGCTGCCTTACCTGTCGACCATCGTCGTGTTGGTGCTGATCTCGCGCAACCCGGCGTTCATACGAGTCAACATGCCGGCCTCGCTCGGCAAGCCCTTCCACCCTGACGCGTGAAGCCGTCCGGCGCTGGTCGGCGGACATGCCCGGCGCGGATAATTTCGCCGTTAGCCTCGTCCTCGCTGCAGGTCAAAACACCGGAGAACCCATGAACACCAAGCGCTCGCTGCTCCAACTGGCCGGCTGGTCCACGCTGGTCGCCGCCGCGGCCCTCGTCGGCTGTGGCCGCAAGACCGACGCCCCGCCCGCCGCGCCGGCGGCAGCCGCATCGGCGGCCAGTGCCGTCGCCAACGCCGCTCCGTTGAAGGTGGCGTTTGCCTATGTCGGCCCGGTCGGCGACGGCGGCTGGACCTTTGCGCACGACAACGCCCGCAAGGCGCTGGAAAAGGAATTCGGCGGCAAGGTCGTCACCACCTACGTCGAAAACGTGCCCGAGGCGGCCGACGCCGAGCGCGTCTTCCGCGACTTGGTGGGGCAGGGCAACACCTTGATTTTTGGCACCACGTTTGGCTACATGGAGCCGATGTTGAAGGTGGCCGCGGACAGCAAGGACGCCAAGTTCGAGCATGCCACCGGCTACAAGACCGCCGACAACCTGCGCACCTACGACAGCCGCACCTACGAGGGCGCGTACATGGCCGGGGTGATCGCCGGCAGCATGACCCAGACGCGCACGCTGGGGGTGGTCGGATCGGTGCCGATTCCCGAAGTGATTCGCAACATCAACTCATTCACGCTTGGCGCGCAAAGCGTCAACCCGAAGATCAAGACCAAGGTGGTCTGGGTCAACAAGTGGTTTGACCCGCCGAAGGAAACTGAGGCTGCGACGGCGCTGATCAACGGCGGCGCCGATGTTCTGATGCAAAACACCGACTCAGCGGCGGTGCTGAAAACCGCCCAGGAAAGAGGCAAGCGCGCGTTCGGCTGGGACAGCGACATGAGTGCCTATGGTCCCAAGGCGCACCTCGGTTCGGCCGTCATCAACTGGGCGCCTTACTACATCAAGGCCACCCGTGATGCGCTGGACGGCACCTGGGCGACCGGCAAGGCGTGGTGGGGCGTCAAAGAGGGGGCGATTGATTTCATCGCCGTCGCACCCGACGTGCCCGATGAAGCCAAAGCCAAGTTGGAGAAGGTAAAGGCCGGTCTGAAGGACGGCAGTTTCACGATCTGGAAGGGCCCAATCGTCGACAACGCCGGCAAGGAAGTGCTGGCCAAGGACCAGGTGGCCAACGATGAATTTCTGGGCGGCATCAAGTTTTATGTGCAGGGCGTGGAAGGTCAGGTGCCCGGCGAGGGCAAGTAGTCGCCCTGGCGGCGTATGCACCGTGGGCCCCGCTGTAGGCTGAGGCTTACAAGGCCAAGCGTCGTTGTCTGGATGCGTGATCCTTGCCGGCTCCTTATGGTCATGTTCAACCCGTTGTTCAGCCCCAGGAGATTGCGATGAAGATGATGCAGATTGACTCAGTCATGACGCGTGGCGTGCGCAGCATTACGCCGACCACCACGCTGAAGGAGGCGGCGTCGTTGATGGCGTCGCTGAACGTCGGCTCACTGCCGGTATGCGAAGGTTCGCGTCTGGTCGGTCTGGTCACCGACCGCGACATCACGGTGCGCGGCACCGCCACCGGCATGGATCCGGCGCGCAACGACGTGGCCACGGTGATGAGCGGCAAGCCGCACACCGTGCGCACCACCGACGGGGTGGCGCAAGGCATTGAATTGATGGCGCAACTGCAGTTGCGCCGGCTGCCGGTGGTCGACGCCGATGGTGTGCTGGTTGGAATCGTGTCACTCGGCGACCTGGCGGTGCGCCAGCGCCAACCGTTGGGTGAAGCGTTGACCAAGATCAGCCAACCCGAGCACAGCGTATCGCGTCGGGTCGCCTGACCGGTCAAGAAAAAACCGGCCCACGGGCCGGTTTTTTTCGATGGTTAAGTCCCGAGTCAAGCGTCAGCTTGGGCCGTGGACGGGTTGCGCCGTTGCGCGACGCGTGTCGCGCGTTGTGGCAGCAGGTGCTTTTGCACCACCTCCAGTTTGACCATCGCCAGGCCCGCGGCCACCATGCCCAACTTTTTGGCCGCTGCCAGGGACACGTCGCAAATGCGGCCGGCCTTGAAAGGACCGCGGTCGGTGACCTGCACCACTACGCTGCGCAGGTTGTTCAAATTGGTCACCCGCACCCAGGTGCCGAACGGCAGGCTGCGGTGCGCCATGGTCAACGCATGCGGATTAAAGGTCTGGCCGCTGGCGGTGCGTCGGCCGCCGAACTCATGGCCGTAGTAAGACGTTTTGCCGTCTGCGACCACCCGTGCTGCCTGAGCGGGCGCGACGCTGGTTTCAGCATCCGCGCGGTCGGGTGCCGCTTCGACGTTGGTTTGGGCATGCGCCGCCACCGACAGCGTGATCAACGCCGTGGCGGCCAAGCGAGTCCAAAAATTCAACACCATGCAAGGAATCTCCTATTGACGAAAGCTGCTGTGGCGTGATCGCCCAACAGCTTGGGAGCGCAGGCGGCGTGAACCGCCCGGCGAGGGGCGCATTGTCACCGCAGACACTGTTGCAAAAAGGCAACGCGGGTCCGGGCAGGTTTGCCGTCGTTTTTCGGCGCAAGAATCGTTGCGTTGAGCACCGACCAAGTTTCACCTGCAGGGGTAAGCAAATGCACCAAGACCAGCCGCACGTGCTGACCATTGGCCAGCCCGATCTGCGCTCGGCGTTGCCACGGGCCGAGCTGCTGGCCTTGCTGCGCCGCGCGCCCAAGGCCGAGCTGCACATCCACATCGAAGGCTCGCTCGAACCCGAGCTGATCTTCCAGCTCGCCCAGCGTCACGGCGTCACGCTGGCCTACGCAAGCGTCGAGGCCTTGCGGGCGGCCTACGCGTTCACTGATTTGCAGAGTTTTCTCGACATTTACTACGCCGGCGCCAGCGTGTTGCTGCACGAAGACGACTTCTACGCCATGGCCTGGGCCTATTTCGAACACGCGGCCGCCGACCATGTCGTGCATGCCGAGTTGTTTTTTGACCCGCAAACGCACACCGCGCGCGGCGTCGACATTGGCGCGGTGATCCGCGGCCTGCACCGCGCCTGCGCCAACGCGCAGCAGCGGCTGGGCGTCAGCGCCGCGCTGATCCTGTGCTTTCTGCGCCACTTGAGCGAAGACGACGCGCTGGCCACGCTGGAGTCCGCGTTGCCCTACCGAGACCTGTTCATCGGCGTCGGGCTCGATTCCAGCGAACGCGGCCATCCGCCGGAAAAGTTCGCACGCGTATTCGCTCGCGCACGCGCACTGGGCCTGCACGCGGTGGCGCATGCCGGCGAAGAAGGTCCGCCGGCCTACATTGAAAGCGCGCTTGACGTGCTGCACGCCGAGCGCATCGACCACGGCGTGCGCTGCCTGGAAGACCCGGCGCTGGTGCAGCGGCTGGTCCGTTCGAGGGTGCCACTGACGGTTTGTCCGCTGTCCAACGTCAAGCTGCGGGTGTTTGACCGGCTGGCCGACCACAACCTGCCGCAACTGCTGGCCGCCGGGCTGTGCGCCACGGTCAACAGCGACGACCCGGCGTACTTTGGCGGCTACCTGAACGATAACTTGGTCGCCACCTTCGAGGCCTTGCCAGCCCTGGGCGTGGCCGAGGCCTACGCCTTGCTGCGCCACAGCTTCGAGGCCAGCTTTTCCGCGCCGCAAGCCAAGGCGGCCTGGATCGCCGAGCTAAACCGCGTCTTCGCCTGAACCGCGTCTTCCACGCCAGCAGGCAGCGGCGCTGCCTGCCGACCGCGGTGGCGTCGGCCCGGGTCCGCCGGCCGGGTGCCTCAGCGCACTGGCGAAGCTGGGCGCATCAGCGCATGACCGGCGCGCGACGGCGTGCTCGTCGCCACCCTGGAACCACTGAAAGCAGGCAGGGGCGGCACAGCGCCCCATGGATCAGCTCTCCGTCTGTCGGCGACTGACGCAACGCTAACCGTTTGCTGACCGAACGCTTAGGACGTATCCGCGCGGCTTGAAGAGACTTCCGTCCATGCCGCCGCACGCGGCCCACAAGCCCACCGGAGACCGTCCATGCACTCTGCTACCCGCCCCCAGTCCAGCGCCGGCCAATGCGCGTTCGATGTCGCCAGCGCGCGGGTTGCCCACGGCTGCCCCGCCAAGCCGACCACCGAATTCGACGACCTGGTGCAGGACCTGCATGCGGTGGCGCGCAGCATCGACGCCGGTGGGTCCGGCGCCGACCAGGCGCTGCGTTCGCTGATGGCGCGGCTGGACGGCCATCCTGACCCCCGTGCCGTGGGGCTGTACGTCTTCGCCGCCGGTCTGGCGCGGCGGCTGTCCGGCCAGGCCGTGGTCGAAGCCAACCTGTACCTGGGCCGCTTCGAGGTGCCGCAAATTCACCTGTTCAACCTGCTCGGCCGTGCCGTTCCCTTCGTCGGGCTGGCCACCCGACTGGGCAACGAAGCCATCCTGAAGGCGATGGCGGGCGTGGCCCGGCCGACGCTGATCGACGTCGGCATCGGCACCGGCCGCCAGGCCTGCGTGCTGCTCGAAACCATGGCCGCCAGCGGCCGGCAGCCCGAGCAGCTGACGGTGATCGGTATCGAACCGTCCGACTGGGCGCTCGATGAAGCCCGGCGCAACATCGAAGCCACCGCCGAACGCCTGGGCGTTGAGGTCTCATTTTTCGGCGTCGTCGCCCTGGCCGAACAGATGACCAACGCCGACTGGCGCCGCGTCGCGCAGGCCTGCACCGCACGCCCGGTGGTCAACGCGTCCTTCGCGCTGCACCACATCGCCGACGATGCCCAGGGCAATGACCGGCGCGACGCGGTGCTGGCCCAGCTTCGCGCGCTGGAGCCCGCGCTGCTGGTGCTGGCCGAGCCGGACGTTGACCACCTTGAGCGCGGCTTTTATGCCCGCTTCACCAACTGCCTGGCCCACTTTGGCGCTGTCTTCCGCACCCTGGACCGCCTGCCGTTGGCGCAGGCCGACCGCGACGCGTTGAAGGTCGGCTTCTTCGGCCGCGAGATTGCCGACATCCTGGGCAACCCCGACGCGCTGCGCGCCGAACGCCACGAAAGCAGTGCCTCGTGGGCGCGCCGGCTGCGCAGGGCTGGCTTCGGTCTGCAGGTCGCCGCCGGCCAGACCGACGAGCAGGCGGGTGCGGGTGCCGTGACGGTGCGCGCACGCGAGGGTCGGCTCAGCCTGGACGCGCAGGACGTGCCGGTGGTGGCGATCTTCACCGCCGTTGCGCTGGGCGCCAGCCAAGTGGCCACCGCGACCAAGGCGGCAACCGCCGGCGCGGTGGTGCTGGAGCCGATGCTGCTCTGATTGCCAGCGCGCGGGCGCGGCGCGGCGCGTTGCCGCGACCGCCGCCGCCTCCAGTACGCGGGGCAGCCATGGCGGCAGAATCGGATCCGCTATGGATGCAGAAAGCGCCGCCCAGCACCTGCAGGGCTTCGGCCCGTTTGTGCTGGACCTCGGCGCCGGCCAGTTGCTGCGCGACGGCCAACCGGTGGAGCTGGCGCCGCGGCCGTGGGCGGTGCTGTCCTACCTGGTGTCGCGCGCCGGCCTGCTGGTGACGAAGGACGAGCTGCTCGATGCCGTCTGGGGCCACCGCCACGTCACCGATGCCGCGCTGAAGGTGGCCATCAATGGCTTGCGCGCCAAGCTGGGCGACGATGCCAGCGCACCTTCGTGCATTGCCACGGTGTCGCGGCGCGGCTACCGCTTCATCGCCCCGCTGACGGCGATCGAGCGAACGGCCACCCAAGCCGCCGAACCGATCGCCACCGCCGAGCCGCCGCTGCGGCCGCCCCCGCGCCAGGCGGCGCCAGACCCGGCCACGCCGCGCCTGAAGGGCAACCTGCCGGCCGCGCCGCCGCCGCTGGTCGGGCGCGGCCGGGACATGGCGGCGTTGTGTGCGCTGCTGCGAACCCAGCGCCTGATCACCCTGCTCGGTCCGGGTGGGGTCGGCAAGACCCAGCTCGCGCTGGCCGCCGCGCGCCACGAACCGCCGGCCGATGGCGTCTGGCTGGTCCGCCTTGACGCGCTCGACAACTCGGGGCCACCGCTGGAGGCGGTGGCACGTGCGCTGTCGCTGGGCGCGAATGCGAGCCGCGACATCGACATGCTGGCCCGTGCGCTGTCGCCGCTGGCGGTGCGCATCGTGCTGGACAACGCGGAGCACCTGATCGATGTGCTGGTGCCGCTGGTCGGCCGCCTGCTGGCCGACGCGCCCCAGGTCAGCCTGCTTGTCACCAGCCAGACGGCGCTGCGCCTGGCCGGCGAGACCCTGCTGCCGCTGCGCCCGCTTGACGTGCCACCGCCGGAGGCGACGTCCGGGCTGGTCGACTACCCGGCGGTGGCGCTGTTCATCGCGCGGGTGCGCGCGCAGTTGCCGGCCTTCGCGCCGGACGATCAGTGCCTGGCCGACATCGCCACCCTGTGCCGGCTGCTCGACGGCCTGCCCCTGGCCATCGAACTGGCGGCGGCGCGGGTGCCTTTGCTCGGCACGGCGGGCGTGCGCCAGCGCTTGAGCCCCGCCGTGGCGCAGCGCCCGCCTGGCGCGGACAGCGTCGGGCCGCCCGCCGCCGCCGAGAGCGACCGCTTTGTCTTGCTTTCGCGCGGCGCACGCGACGCCCCGCCGCGGCACCGCACCCTGCGCCAGGCGCTGGAATGGTCGTTCGCGCTGCTCGATGAACCGCACCGGCGCATCCAGCGCCGTCTGTCGGCCTGCGCCGGCTCGTTCACGCTCGCCACCGCGCGGGCCGTGGCCGCTGCCGACGGCGACGCCGACAGCGGCGGGTGGGAGGTGCTGGAGGCGCTGCAAGTCCTGCACGACCAGAGCTTGCTTGCCATCGATGCCGACGACACCGCCGACCCGGCGCAACGGCGTTTCCGCCAACTCGAGAGCGTGCGCGCGCTGGCTGCCGAGCAATTGCGCCAGGCCGGCGAGGAGGCGGCCACGCAGACGCGGCTGGTCGGCGCGATGTGCGAGCTGTTTCAGCACGCCCAGGCCCACTTCACCCGCACGCCGCTGCTGCAATGGCTGCGTCCGCTGCGGCCGGAGGCCGACAACCTGCGCCTGGCGATGACCCATGCGGTGGCCCGTTTGGCCGCCGAAGGGCCAGGCGCCGGCTGCAGCGAAACCCTGCGCCTGGCGGTCGGCCTGTTCAGCCACGCCATGCTGTTCTGGCTGCGCAGCGGGCGCAAGCGCGAGGCACTGGACTGGTTCAAGGCCGTGGCGCCGCACGCCGCGCGCATCGACGCACCCGACTTGCAGGCGCACTATGGGCTGGCCGTCGGCTCGCTGGCGGCCTACGCACAGTCGATGCCGCCGGCCGACGCCTTGCCCTGGCTGGAACAGGCCGAGCGCCTGTTCACCGCGCAGGGCGACCCGCGCAGCGCGATGCTTGCGCTGTATTTGAATGCCGCGCTGATGCAGCGCATCGCGCCGCACGCTGACCGCCAGGCGCTGCTGGCACGCATGCGTGCGCTGGAGCAGCCCGACTGGTCGCTGCGCGAGCGCAACTTCGCCGCATGGACCGAAGCCGTCAACGCCCATGGCCGCGGCGACCTGCAGGCCTTTCGTGACTTCTGCGCCCTCGACCTGCAACGCGCCCGCGCCGCCGACGACAAGGCCGAAGCGTGGGTGGCGGCGTTCGGCCTCGGGCAGGCGTTGTGGACCCTGGGCGAGCACACACGCGCCGCGCTGACGCTGGCCGAGGCGGTCGACGACTTGCGCGCCTGCGGCCTGCTGCGCGAGTACGCGACCACCGCGGGGCTGGCCGCCAGCATGCGTCTGGCGCTGGCCAGCCTGACGGACCCTGCGTCAGGTGACCTGGTCGCGCGCGACGCCGCCGACCTCGTCGCCCCCATGCGCGAGGCCGCTGACGTGATGCGCGCCGAAGGCATGCTGTGGTGGATGGGCGACGCGCTGATGATGCTGCCCGCGCGCCGCGGCGACTGGCCCGCCGCGCTGCAGTTGCAGACCTGGATCGACGAGCGCATGCAGGCGCTGTCGATGCAGCGCAGCCCGGTGGCGCAAAGCCTGCGCGACGCCTTCGACCGCCGGCTCGCCGTCGCCCAACGCGCGGCCGACTGGCGCGAGCCCGCGCCAGTCGCCACCGCCATGTTGGACGATGCCACGGTGCTGCGCCTGAGCTTTGGCTGACGCCAAGGTCCAGCGGACTGATTGGTACACCCGACCGGACTCGAACCGGCACGACTTGCGTCGAGGGATTTTCTTCCCACTTCGGCTTTCGCCGCCAACGTTGCCGTTGTTCGTGGGCTGGACTTTGCCTTGGCCCGGGTGCCGTGGACCGGCCGGCGTGGTGACGCTGGCCAGGCCACCCACCGGAGGGCCCCCGCCGTCAAGTCTCTGCACGTTCCCTCCGCGGAGGGCTTCGCTCAGCGTTGCCGCGCTTGCGCAGGGGTTTCGCTGACTTTGACGGGATTCACGCCGCGCCTTTCGGCCACGGGTGCTCAATTTGCTTCAAGTCCCTTGCGGCTACCAATTTCGCCACGGGTGCACGGCAGGCAGTGTCGCACAGCCCCTTTGTGCGCCAACGGCCTGCGGCGGCCGAGCGTCAAGCGACCGAATCGACTGGTTTGACCGCGGGCGGGTCACTCAATTCGAGCACTTCGGCGCCGCAGGTCGGGTCTATCCAGCGTTGTGCGGCGCGTTGCAGGCGCTCGGGCTGGTCGGTGGCCAGCAGGCGCCAGTCGAAACCATCGGCCGGCATCGCCACGCCGGGCGCTGTGCTCGGCGGCAGCGCCGCAACCAGCGACGCGACCCGCCGCGCCACTGCGTCTGCGGTGTCAACCAGCGTGACCGCGGCGCCCAGTCGGCGCTGCAGCGCCGCGGCGGCCAAGGGGTAATGGGTGCAGCCAAGCACCACGGTGTCGACCGCGGCACGCCTTAGCCGTGCCGCCACCTCGTCAAGCTGGGCGTTCAGTCTGGCGTCGCTCCCGGTGGGGTCGAGCGCGGCCTGTTCGATGGCGTCGGCCAGCCCGGGGCAGGGCAGGCGCAGCACGCTGGCCGCGCCGGCGTGCTGTTCGATCAGCCGCGCCATGCGCGGGCTTTGCAGCGTGCCGGTGGTGGCCAACACCGCCACCCGGCCATTGCGGCTTTGCACCACCGCCGGTTTGACGCCAGGTTCGACACCCACAAAGGGCAGGCTGGGCCAGCGCGCGCGCAGCGTGGCAATCGCCTGCGTGGTGCCGGTGTTGCAGGCCACCAGCACCAGTTGCGCGCCGTCGGCGATCAGCCAGGTGGCGAGTTGCGCGCAGCGTTCGGCGACCCAGGCCGGCGCGCGCTCGCCCCAGGGCGTCCAGCGGGTGTCGGCGATGTAGGTGACGTGCGCCGCACGCAAGTGGCGGCGCAGCGCCGGCAGCACCGACAGCCCGCCAATGCCCGAATCAAAAATGCCGATGCGCGGCGGGGCCACGGCGGCGGGTGGGGCGTCGGAAACCGGCATGGGGACCGCAGTCTACAAAGCCGGGTGGTGCGGCAGCGGGACATAGAATCTTTGGCTTCGGCACTTGGCTGTCCTCGGGGTTGACGTCCGGCCCCGCAGCACCTGCGTGGACCACGCGCAGCGGCGCGGCAGCGCCAAGACCCCAGCAAGCGCTTACCCGGTGCTGCGCCGAGGCTGCATTGCCACCCACGTGCAGCCGCCAATAGCCCATACCAACCGCCCCCAGGAGGCCGCCCCCATGAAGGTTCTGGTGCCCGTGAAACGGGTTGTCGACTACAACGTCAAGGTGCGCGTGAAGAGCGACGGCACCGGCGTCGACATCGCCAACGTCAAGATGAGCATGAATCCGTTCGACGAGATCGCCATCGAAGAGGCGGTGCGGCTGAAGGAAAAGGGCGTCGCCACTGAGGTGATCGCGGTGTCGTGCGGCGTCACGCAGTGCCAGGAAACCCTGCGCACCGCAATGGCCATCGGTGCCGACCGCGCCATCCTGGTTGAATGCGCCGACGAGCTGCAGCCGCTGGCGGTGGCCAAGCTGCTCAAGGCGCTGGTCGACCAGGAGCAGCCCGGGCTGGTGATCGTCGGCAAGCAAGCCATCGACGACGACTGCAACCAGACCGGCCAGATGCTGGCCGCGCTGGCCAGGCTGCCGCAGGCCACTTTTGCCAGCAAGGTCGAGATCGCCGACGGCCAGTTGAAGGTCACGCGTGAAATCGACGGCGGCCTGGAGGTGGTGCAGTTGTCGTTGCCGGCGGTGGTGACCACCGACCTGCGGCTCAACGAGCCGCGCTACGTCACGCTGCCCAACATCATGAAGGCCAAGAAAAAGCCGCTGCAGGTGGTCAAGCCGGCCGACCTGGGCGTGGATGTCAGCTCGAAGATCAAGACGCTGAAGGTCAGCGAGCCGCCCAAGCGCGGCGCCGGGGTCAAGGTGCCTGATGTCGCCACGCTGGTGGCCAAGCTGAAGAACGAAGCGAAGGTGATCTGAATGCCGGTCCTCGTCATTGCCGAACACGACAACGCGTCCATCCGCGGCGCCACGTTCAACACCGTCACCGCCGCCGCCCAGTGCGGCGGCGACATCCACCTGCTGGTGGCCGGCCACAACGCCGGCGCCGCGGCGCAGGCGGCGGCGCAGATCGCCGGCGTCGCCAAGGTGTTGCATGCCGACGCCGAGCCGCTCGGCCACGGCCTGGCCGAAAACCTGGCCGCGCAGGTGCTGGCGCTGGCCGGTGGCTACAGCCACCTGCTGTTTCCGGCCACCGCCGCCGGCAAGAACGTCGCACCGCGGGTTGCCGCGCTGCTGGACGTCGGCCAGATCAGCGACGTCACCAAGGTGCTGGCGGCCGACACCTTCGAGCGCCCGATTTACGCCGGCAACGCCATTGCCACGGTGCAAAGCGCCGACACGGTGAAGGTGTTGACCGTGCGCTCCACCGGCTTCGACGCCGCCGCGGCCAGCGGCGGCAGCGCCGCGGTCGACAGCATTGCCGCGGTGGCTGATTCGGGCAGCAGCCGCTTCCTGGGCAGCGAGATTGCCAAGAACGACCGGCCCGAGCTGACCGCGGCCAAGGTCATCGTCTCCGGTGGCCGGGCGATGGCCTCGGCCGAGAAGTTCAACGACGTGCTGACGCCGCTGGCCGACAAGCTGGGCGCGGCGCTCGGCGCCAGCCGCGCGGCGGTCGATGCCGGCTACGCGCCCAACGACTGGCAGGTCGGCCAGACCGGCAAGATCGTCGCGCCGCAGCTCTATATCGCCTGTGGCATCTCGGGCGCCATCCAGCACCTGGCCGGCATGAAGGACAGCAAGGTCATCGTGGCGATCAACAAGGACCCCGAGGCGCCGATCTTCAGCGTTGCCGACTACGGCCTGGAGGCCGATTTGTTCACCGCCGTGCCCGAACTGGTGGCCGCGCTGTAACCTCGGCGAGGCATCCAGCGCCGATCCACCTGAACAAGGGCGCTGCGGCGCCCTTGCCGCTTTATTGACCACCCCGCAAAGAGAAAACCCACCATGACCTACCGTGCGCCGATCAAGGACATGCTGTTCGTGATGCAGGAACTGGCCGACATCGCCGCCGTGGCGCAGCTCCCCGGCCATGAAGAGGCCGGTTACGACACCGCCGCCGCGGTGCTCGAAGAATGCGCCAAGCTCAACGAAGGCGTGGTCGCGCCGTTAAACCGCGAGGGTGACCTGCGGCCGTCGAGCTTTGCCGACGGCGTGGTCACCACCACCCCCGGCTTCAAGGACGCCTTCCGCCAGTTTGTCGATGGCGGCTGGCAAGGCCTGCACCACCCGGGTGACTTCGGCGGCCAGGGCCTGCCCAAGCTGATCCATGCGGCGTGCAACGAGATGGTCAATTCGGCCAACCTGAGCTTTGCGCTGTGCCCGCTGCTGACCGATGGCGCGATCGAGGCGCTGCTGACCGCCGGCTCCGACGAGCTGAAGGCGACCTGGATCCCGCCGATGATCGAGGGCCGCTTCACCGGCACGATGAACCTGACCGAGCCGCAGGCCGGCTCCGACCTGAGCGCGGTGCGCACCCGCGCCGAGCCGCAGCCCGACGGCAGCTACAAGCTGTTCGGCACCAAGATCTTCATCACCTACGGTGAGCACGACATGTCCGAGAACATCGTGCATCTGGTGCTGGCACGTGTCACCGGCGCGCCCGAAGGCGTGAAGGGCATCTCGTTGTTCGTCTGCCCGAAGTTCATGCTCGACGCCAACGGCAAATCGGCCGCGCGCAACGACGTGCACTGCGTCAGCATCGAGCACAAGCTGGGCATCAAGGCCAGCCCGACCGCGGTGCTGCAGTTCGGTGACCACGGCGGCGCGGTCGGCTACTTGGTCGGCCAGGAAAACCGCGGCCTCGAATACATGTTCGTGATGATGAACGCGGCGCGCTACGCGGTCGGCCTGCAAGGCATTGCGGTGGCCGAGCGCGCCTACCAAAAGGCGGTGGCCTACGCCCGCGACCGGGTGCAAAGCCGGCCGGTGGACGGCTCGGTGCCGGCCGCGGCGACCATCATCCACCACCCCGACGTGCGCCGCATGCTGCTGACCATGCGCGCCCAGATCGAAGGCTGCCGGGCGATGGCGCTGGTCGCCGCTGCCGCGTATGACGCCGCGCACGCCCACGCCGATGCGGCCACGCGCAAGCAAAACCAGACCTTCTATGAGTTCATGGTGCCGCTGGTCAAGGGCTATTCAACCGAAATGAGCCTGGAGGTGGCCTCGCTCGGCGTGCAGGTGCATGGCGGCATGGGCTATATCGAGGAAACCGGCGCCGCGCAATACCTGCGCGACGCCAAGATCCTGACCATCTACGAAGGCACGACCGCGATCCAGGCCAACGACCTGATCGGCCGCAAGACCGCCCGCGACGGCGGCGCCACCGCGCGCGCGATTGCTGGCCAGATCGAGGCCACCGAGCGCGCGCTGGCCGCCGGCGATGCCGATGCCCAGGCCTTTGCCAGGCGGCTGGGCGCGGCGCGCCAGGCCTTTGTCGACGCGGTCGACTTCATGGCCAGCGGCATGGCCAAGGGCGCCGCGGCCGGGCCGAACGCGGTCTTCGCCGGCAGCGTGCCTTACCTGCTGTTGGCCGGCAACGTGGTCGCCGGCTGGCAAATGGGCCGCGCCATGCTGGCCGCGCAACGCCTGCTGGCCGCCGGTGAAGACGCCGACTTCATGCGCGCCAAGGTGCAGGTCGCGCGCTTTTATGGCGACCACATCCTTAGCCGCGCCCAGGGTCTGCGCGACAGCATCGTCGACGGCTGGTCGGGTGTGACCCAGATGGCGCTGGAGGCGTTCTGACCGCGCGTTAGGCCGACCTCAGGCGACCTCAGGCCGGCACCGCGCCGGCCGCTTGCGCCGTTATTTGGAGACTGTCTTGTCACTTCCCCCCGTCCTCAGCCGCCTGTCGTTGCCAGTCATCGGCGCGCCGCTGTTCATCATCAGCAACCCGAAACTGGTGATCGCGCAATGCACCGCCGGCGTGGTCGGCGCGATGCCGTCGCTCAATGCGCGGCCGGCGTCGCAGCTTGACGACTGGCTGGCCGAGATCACCGAGGCGCTGGCCGCCTGGGACCGCAGCCACCCCGAGCAGCCGGCTGCGCCGTTCGCCATCAACCAGATCGTGCACAAGACCAACGCCCGGCTGGAGCAAGACCTGATGGTCTGCGCCAAGTACCGCGTGCCGGTGGTCATCACCAGCCTGGGCGCGCGCACCGACCTCAACGACGCGGTGCACAGCTGGGGCGGCGTGGTGTTGCACGACATCATCAACAACACCTTTGCGCGCAAGGCGGTCGAAAAGGGCGCCGACGGCCTGATTGCGGTCGCCGCCGGTGCCGGCGGCCATGCCGGCGTCAAGAGCCCGTTCGCTCTGGTGCAGGAAATCCGCCAGTGGTTCGACGGGCCGCTGGCCTTGTCGGGCAGCATCGCCAGCGGCGGCGCGGTACTCGCCGCGCAGGCCATGGGCGCCGACCTGGCTTACATCGGCTCGGCCTTCATCGCCACCGACGAGGCGCGCGCCAGCGACGCGTACAAGCAGTGCATCGTCGACTGCGACAGCGACGACATCGTCTACACCAACCTGTTCACCGGCGTGCACGGCAACTACCTGAAGCCATCGATCCGCAACGCCGGCCTTGACCCCGACCATCTGCCCGAAAGCGACCCCAGCAAGATGAACTTTGGCGGCGACGTCGCGGCCAAGGCCTGGAAAGACATCTGGGGCTGTGGCCAGGGCATAGGCGCGATTGACCGTGTGCAGCCGGCCGCCGCGCTGGTCGCGCGCATGAAGGCCGAGTACCAGGCCGCCCGGCAGCGGCTGGGGGTCGCGGCGTGAGCGCGCCTGCCGGTCGCTGTCTCTCGCGCGCGACGGGTCTTGCGGCAGCCCTGGCACTGGCCGGCCTGGGCGCTTGCTCCAGCGTTGGCGTTGGTTTGTCGATTCCTTTGCCGGGGGTGGGCTCGGTCGGCGTCGGTGTTGGCAGCGGCGGCAGCGTCGGCGGTGGGGTGACGCTGGGCACCGGTGGCGTCGGGGTGACGGTGGGCGGCAGTACAAGGCTGCCGTCTTCGGGTGATGCGTCAAAGCCGCCGGCTGGCGCCGCGTCCGAGCCGGTTCACCGCTGATTGCCGGACACGCAGTTTCCTGTCGCCGCGGGCCAAAGCCGGGTTTTAAGCCGCGCCAATAGGCGCCGGATATTTCTGCGTGGTATTTAATCACCGCCGGGAAGTTGCCGGCCGTGCGATTTTATTGTCGCAGCGCAAGGCGGTTATGTGCCGGATTTGTGCAAAATCTCCAGTCGGAAGTATTGATCGCTTCAGACTCATTGGAGATTTACCATGAAATACAAATCCGTTGCCGATTTTCTGAAATACATCGGCCAGCTCAGCGCGTATCAGCCTGAGTACATTCAGGCCGCCACGGAAATCATGGAGAGTTTGTGGCCATTCCTGCAGAAGAATCCGCACTACACCGAGCAGTCGCTGCTGGAACGGATGCTGATGCCCGAGCGCATCATCATTTTTCGCGTCAGTTGGGTGAATGACGCCGGGCAGGTGCAGGTCAACCGCGGCTACCGGATCCAGCACAGCAATTCGATTGGCCCGTACAAGGGTGGCCTGCGTTTTCACCCGACCGTCAACCTGTCGATCATGAAGTTTCTTGCGCTGGAGCAAACCTTCAAGAACGCGCTGACGACATTGCCGATGGGTGGTGCCAAGGGTGGGTCGGACTTTGACCCGAAGGGCAAGAGCACCGCCGAAGTCATGCGCTTCTGCCAGGCGTTCATGACCGAATTGTTCCGGCATATTGGCTCGGATACCGACGTGCCGGCCGGTGATATTGGCGTCGGTGGCCGCGAGGTCGGTTTCATGGCTGGCACCATGAAAAAGCTGACCAACCGCACCGACTGCGTGTTCACCGGCAAGGGAATCGCCTATGGCGGCTCGTTGATTAGACCTGAAGCCACAGGTTATGGAACGGTATATTTCGCGCAGGAAATGATGAAGCAGCGCGGGCGCGGCTTTGATGGCATGCGGGTCAGCGTGTCGGGCTCGGGCAACGTTGCGCAGTATGCGATCGAAAAAGCCATGCAGTGCGGCGCCAAGGTGCTCACCGCGTCCGATTCAGGCGGCATGATTTACGACCCCGAGGGTTTCACACCGGAAAAGCTCGCGCAGTTGATGGTGGTGAAGAACGAGGAGTACGGACGAATTTCAGAATATGCCCGGCGCACCGGCGTTGAATATTTTGAGGGCAAGCGCCCGTGGCATGTTCCGGTCGACGTGGCGATGCCGTGCGCGACGCAAAACGAACTCGACGGTGACGACGCGAAGACGCTGATCGCCAACGGCGTGGTCTGTGTCGCCGAAGGCGCCAACATGCCCTCGACGCTGGAGGCCGTGAAGCACTTCGAATCCAGCAGCGTGCTGTACGCGCCCGGCAAGGCGTCCAACGCCGGCGGCGTGGCCACCTCGGGGCTGGAGATGAGCCAGAACGCGATGCGGCTGTCATGGACCCGTGAAGACGTCGATGCGCGCCTGCACACCATCATGCGCAGCATCCACGAGAACTGCGTCGAGCACGGGCGGCGGGCAGATGGCTCGATCAGCTACGTCACCGGGGCCAACGTGGCCGGTTTCGTCAAGGTGGCCGAGGCGATGCAGGCGCAAGGCATCCTGTAGGCCGGTTGCCGGTGTGGCAGGGCACGCCGGCAACGCCCGCGTGCCCTCAGGTTGTGGGCTTGGTTCGCATGGCGCCGGCGCGGGGGTGTCAGCGAACCACAAGGCTGACCATGATCAAATCTTTCGGCCGCCGTTTAGGGCGTGCTCCCCGGGCACGCCGTATCCGCCGACATTGACCAGGTGCTTTCGTGCCGCTTGCTGCTTGCATGGCCGCGCGACGCATCGCTTGAGTCCGCCAGCCGGTGCAGCCGGTTCAATCCAGGCGGAAGGTTGATCAACCCATCCATCGTCGGCGGAAACCGCCGGCGCAAGGTGACAGCGAATGATCCAGCAATACCGGTCCAACTCCTACCTGTTCGGCGGCAACGCGCCGTATGTCGAGGAGCTGTACGAGGCCTACCTCGACAACCCCGGCAGCGTGCCCGACAACTGGCGCGCCTACTTCGACAACCTGCAGCATGTGCCGGCGCTCGACGGCTCTGAAAGCCGTGACGTGGCGCATGCGCCGGTGATCGAGTCGTTCGCCCAGCGTGCCAAGGCCAACGCCTTTGCGGTCAAGGCCAGCAGCGCCGACCTGGCGGTGGCGCGCAAGCAGGTGCATGTGCAGTCGCTGATCGCGGCGTACCGCTTTCTCGGCTCGCGCTGGGCCGACCTCGACCCGCTCAAGCGCACCGAACGGCCGAAGATTCCGGAGCTGGAGCCGGCGTTCTACGACCTGACCGAAAGCGACATGGACTTGCAGTTCAGTGCCGCCAACACCTACTTCAGCAAGGCCGAGGAGTTGAGCCTGCGCGACATCCTGCAGGCGTTGCGCGAGACCTACTGCGGCACCATCGGCCCGGAGTTCATGCACGTCACCGACCCGGCCGAAAAGCGCTGGTGGCAGGAGCGGCTGGAATCGGTGCGCAGCAAGCCGAGCTACACCGCCGAGGAGAAAAAGCACATCCTTGACCGGCTGACCGCCGCCGAAGGCCTGGAGCGCTTTTTGCACACCAAGTACGTCGGCCAGAAGCGCTTCAGCCTGGAAGGCGGCGAGAGCTTCATCGCCAGCATGGACGAGGTGGTGCAGCGTGCCGGCGCCAGCGGCGTGCAGGAAATCGTCATTGGCATGGCCCACCGCGGCCGGCTCAACGTGCTGGTCAACACGCTGGGCAAGATGCCGGGCAACCTGTTTGCCGAGTTCGACCACACCGCGCCCGAAGACCTGCCCTCGGGCGACGTCAAGTACCACCAGGGCTTTTCCAGCGACATCTCGACCGCCGGCGGGCCGGTGCACTTAAGCCTGGCGTTCAACCCGTCGCACCTGGAAATCGTCAACCCGGTGGTCGAAGGCTCGGTCAAGGCGCGCATGGACCGCCGCGGCGACAAGACCGGCGCCCAGGTGCTGCCGGTGCTGGTGCACGGCGACGCGGCGTTCGCCGGCCAGGGCGTGGTGATGGAGACGCTGGCGCTCGCGCAGACACGGGGTTATTACACCGGCGGCACGCTGCACATCGTCATCAACAACCAGATCGGCTTCACCACCAGTGACCCGCGCGACTCGCGTTCGACGCTGTACTGCTCGGACGTGGTCAAGATGATCGAGGCGCCGGTGCTGCATGTAAACGGCGACGACCCCGAGGCGGTGGTGCTGTGCACGCAGCTGGCGCTCGACTACCGCCAGCAGTTCCGCAAGGACGTGGTGGTCGACATCATCTGCTTCCGCAAGCTGGGCCACAACGAGCAGGACACGCCCAGCCTGACCCAGCCGCTGATGTACAAGAAGATCGCCCAGCATCCGGGCACGCGCAAGCTCTACGGCGACAAGCTGGTGGCGCAGGGTGTGCTGCCCGATGACGGCCCGGATGCGCTGGTCAAGCAGTTGCGCGCCGCATTCGACGCCGGCCGCCACACGATGGACCCGGTGCTGACCAACTTCAAGAGCAAGTACGCGGTCGACTGGGCGCCGTTCCTCGGCAAGAAGTGGACCGACTCGGCCGACACCGCGCTGCCGCTGGCCGAGGTGCGCCGGCTGGCCGAGCGCATTACCACCGTGCCGGACAACTTCAAGGTCCACCCGCTGGTCGACAAGGTGCTGCACGACCGCGCCGCGATGGGCCGCGGCGAGATCAACGTTGACTGGGGCATGGGCGAGCACCTGGCGTTTGCCTCGCTGGTGGCGTCGGGCTACGCTGTGCGGCTGTCGGGCGAGGACTGCGGCCGCGGCACCTTTGTGCACCGCCACGCGGTGCTGCACGACCAAAACCGCGAGAAGTGGGACACCGGCATCTACGTGCCGCTGCAAAACATTGCCGACACCCAGGCGCCATTCACGGTCATCGACTCGATCCTGTCCGAAGAAGCGGTGCTCGGCTTCGAGTACGGCTATTCCTCGGCCGAGCCGAACACGCTGACCATCTGGGAGGCGCAGTTCGGCGACTTCGTCAACGGCGCGCAGGTGGTGATCGACCAGTTCATCGCCGCCGGCGAGGTCAAGTGGGGCCGCGTCAATGGCCTGACGCTGATGCTGCCGCACGGCTACGAAGGCCAGGGGCCCGAGCACTCGTCGGCCCGGCTGGAGCGCTTCATGCAGCTTGCCGCCGACAACAACATGCAAATCGTGCAGCCGACCTCGGCCAGCCAGATCTTCCATGTGCTGCGGCGGCAAATGGTGCGCCAGTTCCGCAAGCCGCTGGTGATCATGACGCCCAAGTCGCTGCTGCGCAACAAGGACGCCGCGTCGCCGTTGGCCGAGTTCACCGAGGGTGAATTCAGGACTGTCATTGCAGAACAGGATGCGCAGATTGAGCCCGACAAGGTCAAGCGCGTCGTCGCCTGCTCGGGCAAGGTGTACTACGACCTGGTGCGCAAGCGCGAAGAGGGCGCACGCAGCGACGTCGCGCTGCTGCGCGTGGAACAGCTTTACCCGTTCCCGCACAAGGCCTTCGCCGCCGAGATGAAGAAGTACCCGAACTGCACCGAGGTGGTGTGGTGCCAGGACGAGCCGCAGAACCAGGGCGCCTGGTTCTTCGTGCAGCACTACGTGCACGAGAACATGCTCGAAGGCCAGCGCCTGGGCTATGCCGGGCGCCCGCCTTCGGCCTCACCCGCGGTGGGCTACTCGCACCTGCACCAGGAGCAGCAAAAGGCGCTGCTGGAGCAGGCCTACGGCAAGCTCAAGGGCTTTGTCCTCT
>WBZS01000648.1_pt1 | contig 38507 bp, 31 predicted proteins | sample 5204201 | NCBI WGS metagenome assembly WBZS01 (sample SAMN12344357, study PRJNA552823) | activated sludge metagenome | biome: Activated sludge suspended growth; feature: Nitrification reactor; material: Wastewater; isolation source: activated sludge from nitrification reactor of wastewater...
CAGGATTACATCAATTACTTCAACTCGATTCGCCGACATTCATCAATAGATTACCTGTCACCAAACCGCTTCGAACTCATCCACAATCCTTAAGGAATCGCGCGCCCGTCAACCGTGGGCCACCTCACCGCCAGGTACGGAAGATGTAAACCGAACGTTCTTTTCTTAAAGGGAATCTAATGTCCAAAAATATAACTCTTGCCGACGTTTTTTTCGAGGAACTTCAGGATATATACGGTGCCGAGAAGCAACTCCTTAGGGCATTGCCAAAGGTGATCAAGCACGCTTCCAGTGATGAACTAATACAGGCATTTGTCGAACATTTGGAGCAAACTAAAATCCAAGTGCTTCGCATTGAACAAGCCTTCGAGGAGACCGGTAAATCTGCGAAATCAAAGAAGTGCGAAGCCATGGCAGGCTTGATCAAAGAAGCCGAAGAAATGATGAATGAAGACATGGATAAGGAGGTCTCAGATGCTGTTCTCGTTGGAATGGCTCAAAAGATCGAGCATTACGAAATTGCCACCTACGGAACTCTTTGTACCTGGGCCAAGGCCCTCGGATATTTGTCGGCCAAGAAATTGCTCGGAGAAAATATGGACGAAGAAGAAAAGACTGACAAGCTTTTGACAAAACTTAGCAGTCGAGTTAATACTCACGCGAACGCGTAAGCAAACGAGATTGGATTCGGCGGAGTGCATTTCGTTTGATTGACGCGGCAGCTCAAACTGCTGTGACGATCAAGTGAAGTCGCTCCTCATTTTCGTTGTCAAAAACAGTTGAGATTTGGGCGTATTGAACGAAGTTAGGTGCCCGCAGCGAATAGACACCGACGCATTCGTAAGTCCTACCGAATCAAGGTGTGTGTCCTGGCAGAGTCCAAGCCGAGTTCGTGGTATAGGTGACCTCCCGCGAAAAATGATCTTTCCACCTGCCGTTTGAAAATTGTATTTCCCGGCCTCGACCATGATCTACGATTTCCGCGGATTTGGACTAAGAAACAATGCATTGACAGGCTTCAGCCCTGACCGGGGGAAATGGACTCCGCCGATCACCCGAAAGTTAGATCCGCCGACTCGTTATTCAGGTACCGGAGATGCGCCCGAAAATCGCCATCACAGAGCCTCGATGGCCCCGGTGGAGATGGAGGCTCGATTTCAACGCCAATAAGGCTCGAATTATTTGAAATAGTTGCGATGTCACAAACTTAGCCCGTTTGCATTTATACGACCCCCGAGACAGGGCTGCTGTGTCAGCCAGCGGATTTTTCGAACTCAGCAAACGGTTTTTCGGCATTCGGCCAATGCCAATTAATTCGCAGAAACCCCAATGGCGCGACTACATCGTGAATAAAATATGCGGCTCCAAAATCCCAAGCGTTTGTCACGCTAGTTTTAGGAGCCGCCTACTGGTGTTCCACGAAGAAGAATTCTGCCGAATCTATCGTGCCTCAACCACGCTTTGGACTGAAATATGTTCGGCATCGGCGTTTGCAAAGATCTTCTGCGCACGATCACTTTCGTCGGCGATGTGGGCGCGAACCGAAATCAATGCATTGCCGTCTTTCAGGTACGTTTCATATTGCTTGGCCTCGTATTCAGAAAATCCAAGTCCAATTAAACCGCCAGTTAAGCCGCCGGCTGTGCCTCCTATGGCTGCACCACCCAACGCTGCCATGATTGGTCCAGCTGCGATGAAAGGGCCAAGTCCTGGGATTGCCAATGCACCGATGCCGGCCATCCAACCCAAAGCTCCTCCCAAAATCGCTCCGCCGGTGCCGCCAGCTGTAGCGCCTTCTGGAGCCTTGGTGTGACCTTCTACGGAAATGTACCCGTCCGAATTCTCATGAGCCATCACAAGAGAGATTTCATTGTCGCGGAATCCGCTCGCGCGAAGACTTTTGACAATTCCCAGTGCTTTGGCTCGATTATCGGCGATGCAAAATACCGCCTTTTCGTAGTCGTTTTGATTTTTCATTGTTATTTCCTTTGGTTGTTGATTAAAAAAGCTCAAGTGGAGAATAGTACCTGTCAAATCGGTCAATTGGCAGCGACTTCTAAGTCGTTAGTTACGTTTCCAGCTCCGGCAGCGTCGACGGCAATCATTTCGATTGCATCGCGTTCAGTGCTTGACGCAACTGGGCCTCGCAAAAGAACTTTGCCCCGATTAGTTATGATCTTGACATTGCGGCCGTTAACCGAAAGGTCTTTGAGTTCCAGGACCTTCGATCGAATTTTGGCCACTAGATCGATATCGGCTTGAGCGTTCGATTGATCAAATGGCGTCTTCGTTCTGGCATCGGCGTCACGATGGTTAACCGCGGTATTATCGCGATTCACGATCGATGACGAGTTGGCAGATGGCGTTGTGCTGGGGGCAAGATTGTCACATCCAACCGCCAACATGCAGCCTCCCAAGAAAAAATATAATTGCTTCATAAAACGCTCCCTTCAGGAAAATTTCGTTATTTCGATTCGTCATCGTCGATGACATTTAAGAGCTGATATCAAGCAAAAGCCGTGCCAAAAAAGACAGGCGACTTTGCTTTCGTACATTCGGAGCAAGATCAGGACGCGATGTTCCTTACCTGCGCAATGAAACGGTCTCGACCGGTGGAGTCATCTGCCGAAGCAGACAACAGAACTGTCGAGACCGTGTTGTTGTTGTAAACCAATCAATGATTCGACTTAAAACTTGAAGTTCTTCATCCTGTCAATGGTGTATACTTCACCGTCCAACTCAACTTGTTCTGCCATCAGCACGCGATGCTCTTGGCTGCGAACCGGAATACCCCGTAAAGTGATCTTGGTAGATGGTTGCAGTTTGACCTTGTAGGTCGTTGCAGGACCGAGATCGACAAGTTGACGATGACCGTCAACTTCAACCACAGCAAGATAGCTTTCAACGGAGCCAATGGTTGCTGTCTTCACATCGACAAGTTGGCCCGTAACATTGATACCACTGTAATGCGAAACTTCAATCATTTTGCCGTCACCAATTTTTACGCTATCTGCGACCAAAAGTTGTTTCTCACCAACGGTTTCGATTGCACCCGAAGCGACAATCGATTGACCCACTTCAACGTTTCTGTCTTTCATTGACTCGACGGATCCGAGATCAATGGCGATGGTCGTTTCTTTTTCTTGATTAATGCCGACAATCAAGTGTTTGTTGCCATTGGCAGTCGCCGTTTTGATCATCTCGATCCTTCCTTTAACCGTGTGGCGGCGGGTGTCTTCTGGACCGGTATATTCGTTTTTGTCTTCGACAGGATCTGCTGTTTTGGTCGACCCAGAACTTTGGGCAAAGAAATCAACGCGGTCATACTCGTCATAGCGACCATCATTGTCGCTGTCGCGATAACTGCCGTAGGACTCATAAACGCCATCATGATCAACGTCAAAATATCGGATGGCGCCCGCGTAAGCACTGTCCGATTTTTGGATGTAATAAGTCGGCGTATAGGTGTAATAGTCGTAAAACCAAACGTTTGCTTGAGATTTGCTTTGGTACCCAAACTGACCGTCCAAACGTCGAGTAGCGGCATCAGTCGATTGTGCGACAGCGCGTCCTGCAGCGTTTGCGGCGGTCCGCGTGGCGTTCGATAGCGGTGCTATGCCGTTTTTCTGAATCCACGGATTAATTTGTTGCCATGTTTGGGCTGTGTAATAATCGGCTCGATTCGCTTGACGTTGAATCTGTCGATCGTTGCGATCCAATCGTCGTTCCAAGGTGCGCGTGTTTTGCGCCTGCACTGAAGCTGTGCCTAGAATCAATAAAGCAGTGCTACCAGACAGCAGCATAAAGGAATTTAGTTTCATATTTAAACCTCTTTGTGGAAAATTCAGATGTGTTCAAGCAGACAGGCTTGAACAGAGTTTCACAACGTTCAGCAAATCAAATGCCAATGCTGATACATCCGTTTTAAGCAAGAGGTCGCCCCTACGACTGACGAACAACGATTCAGCCTGGTTGGGATGAACGCAATTAACAGTGTTCCGCTGATGGCATGCTGAATGCAGCAAGTTCTAGCGGCAGTCTGTTCTGTACGAAATGCAAGGAGAGTGCCATCCAGCGTTTTTAATTAATGTTCACCAATTCGGAGCCTGCTATGGGTACCTGCGAAACCTGCGGAAATCTATACGACAAAAGTTTTCAAGTGATTAAGGAAGGAAAAGAATATTGTTTTGACAGTTTTGAGTGCGCGATCCAAGCTTTGGCGCCGACGTGTACACACTGTAATTGCCGGATCATAGGACACGGAATGGAGGCGAAAGGCGTGTTTTATTGCTGCGATCATTGCGCCGGAATGAGCGGAGTCAAAGGGCTAAACGACCGAGTCTAAAGGTCGAACGGTAGAATTTAGGGGACCTGTTTTCCAGAGAATCATCGTGATTGATTCGAGACCAAATTTTCTTAGCGTTCATATTTTCAGTTGCTGTCGAATTATCGAAAACTCATCACCGGTACGGCGATTTCCCTTCTTTCGCTGAATCAATGGAAATGGATTATTTGGCACGGGCTTTGCGATAACTGGAAATCGCGTATCTGTCATCAACGACAATGAATTGATTGGAGCTGTTCCGTGAACGAACAAATACTCAAAGGAACTTGGAACGAAGTTGAAGGCAAAATTCGAGAAAAGTGGGGCATGTTGACTGACGAAGAAGTTAATCGTACCGGCGGCAACCTCGAGCAAGTTTTAGGCATGATTCAACGCAAGACGGGTGAATCACGTGAGCAAATCGAAAAATTCCTTCAGTCAGCGGCGAAAGAAGGCGCTGATTTGAAAGACAAAGTGGTTTCCACCGTCCAAGAATATGCTTCTACGGCAGGGGAAGCGACCCAACAATATGCAAGCCAGGCCGCTGAATTGGCAAAAACCGATTTCAATGAAACTCGCAAGACGGTCGAAAAACGCCCGATGGTATCTTTGGCGGTATGCTTCGGCATCGGCCTGATTTCTGGGGTGGTTGTAGCCTTGACCATACGATCTCGCTAGAGCCGGGGACAACTCGGCCGAGCTGCAAAGTCGGCCACCTTCCAACCAATTCCGTTTCACAAAATTAGACAAAGGAGACAGCAATGGAGAATCGCGTACAAGGACTTTACGAAGGCACGGTCGACCAGGCCGTTGACGTTATCAATTCACAACCCGTCGGAGTTATGATTGCCGCAGTAGGGCTAGGTGTCGTTGCCGGGATGTTTGTGGTGAGGCTGTTTCCCCAGGCATCTCGACGTCACGAGTGGAACGCCAGCGAAATCGGGCGGCGGGTAATGGATCGTTTGAGCAGCTTGACACCGTCAAGTTGGTCAAGTTGATCGAATACCATTTCAATTAATGGCAACCCTTTATCAACCTTGACATTGAACTAATGACTATTCATCTTAATGATCCGCCACAACTTCAAGAAAAGATGTCCGAATTGAGAGTTCAAATTTCGAAAGATTCGGAAAGGGTTGCCGAACAAACACGCCAAGCACTTCATTGGAACTATCACGTTGCGGTACACCCAGTCGTCTCAGCGGTCATTGCCGCAGCAGTTGGTTTTTGGCGGGTCCCCAAGAAGCGCTCGCCAAAGATGGTCTTTGGAGGAAATGCGTGCATTGGTTGAACAGCAATCGACAAAAACGAATCCTTCTGCTGGAATCAGACAAACTTTGGCAATGGCCGCTGGATCTAAGTTAATACGAAGTATTGCCAATGGGGCTCTGAAGCGAGTCATGATGGCGTGGAGCCAATCGGTTGTTGGCCACGCAGCTAATGGGATTGCGAATGAAATTGGTGATTCGGCAATCGAACGGAGAAATGGTCATGGCCAATGAAAGTCAATCGAATTCAGCGCAGCACGATCATCGGAATGGGCGAGCGACTCAAGTAAGTTGGAATTACACCGATCTTGCTGATCCTGAACAGGAAGTTCTGTACACTGAAGAGGTGTCCATAAGTCATTCGCCCAGCATTCTGACCGTTGAGTCAAAACACGCTTTGCCTTTGTTGTTGGGAGCCATCCTGGCTGGCGCAGCATTCGGATTTTTTTGGAAACGAAAATGATAACGCTTGCAAACAGATCGACTGCCAATCGTCAGTCGGGTTCAAAATCGGGAATTGCCTGTGGCTGGATTGAGATCTTTAAAAACTCGTTCGCCTTGGCAGGAATGCAGTTGCAGTTATTCAAACTGGATTCCAAGGAATGGCGTGCCCGTTCTGCGGCGTCGACAGCCGCGTTTGTTCTGGGAGCTGTCCTGGTTCTTGCCGCAACTCTGGTATTACTGGCGTCGGCGGTAGTCGCGCTGACTTTGTTGGGGCTCGATCTCGTTTGGGCACTTCTGATTGTTGGCGGAGGCGGCTTTTTGTTGGGCGGCTTGCTGGTGTTTTCGGCAATCACCGGCTTTAAGACATCCCTAGGAGTTTTCGAACGATCTCAACACGAATTAACAACCAATCTAGCGTGGCTGAACGAGCGACTCTTCAGCCATCACGACTAGCCAGACTTTTAGTTTTACTTCATACCTTATTAGGAGTTTAAAACATGGCAACAGATAATAAATGCGGAAATCAAGGCGAGCACACGAACGGAGCGATCACGATTGATAATCGAGAGCAAACGCGAGGTTTGCGCGACATTATTGCAGACCAGAATTTGACCAGCGGCGACGCTGCATGGGAGGTCTTTCGCGCCAGCACTGTGAAGGTGTTTTGTTTGGCACAAAAAAAAGAATGTTTGATTTTGTTATAGCACTCTAGCGGTTGCGAAGTGGGGTTTGTCTTTGGGAGCTTTTCGATTAGGAGCGGGTTTTTTGGGGCCGCGTTTGTTTTTTTGCAAGGATTCGAGATCCTGATGACCGCACAGACGGCAAAGATATTTGGCCAACTGCCTCGGCGTCATCATCGTAAACTTGCCGGCCAAGTCGATCGTCGCTTCGCTCAGCCGGATCGCTTGGCTGCCCTGTACAATCAGCAGTGTCAGATAATACGTCGAAACATCCGCATCGACTTTTTCGCGGCCATGCACTTTTCGCATCGCTGCCTTGACCACGCTCACCGAGTTCCACGCAATCAACGACAGACAAAACGCAAACAGCGCCGCACGGGGATGACACAGTTCCTCGATCTCGCTGTCGAACATCTTTTCCAGATGGGCGAATCCTGTTTCGATTTCCCAGCGGCGGTGATAGGCCTCCGAAATGCGAACCGCGCCAAAGCGTTTGGGCAGGTTGGTCAAAAGTTCCAGACACTCCGATCCGTCACGAGTTGGGCTGGCAAGTTGCACGCGAACAAGTCGGGCCTTCATCAGGTTACCGTGGTCGTCGTGAATCAGGACCTGTTGTTCGTGGACTGGTCCGGTGGCGCTTTGACCGACAAGTTGTTCCCGACCAACGTTTTCAAAACGGACATTGGTCTTGTGCCGCCGAACCAGAAAGCAGGCACCGACGTTTTCGATTTGCCAGAGAATTGCCGATGTGCAAAAGTTCCGGTCACCGATCCAGATCTGTCCGGCTTCGATTCGTCCAATAACTTCCAGCGCCAGCTTTCGCTCCTGTGTGTAGGCGTCTTCGGAGAGTTCGACCGAATGAAACAGTTCACGTTCCCAGTCCAGTACAACAACTCCGACGCCGGGCAAAGCGCCGCCAGCCAGTTTCCGCAGCGGCTTGATCCGATGCTCGGTCGCAGCCGGATGATTGCCATCGACAATCCGCGTCTGGTAACCCGGGAACAGCGGAGCGCGGGCCGTTCCAAGGGTGTCGATAACGGCGGCCATCCGCTGCCAGCTTTAGCGACCAGCGCTGCGCAGACGCCGGTTTCGGTGTGATTGATCTTGTCGTAAACGGCGAGGAGGCTGGAATTCATTTCATCTTTGAACAGATTACAGATTACAGGAAGTGCGAATGCTGGTGCGGGTCCGAAAGACGACGGCTTCAAGAATGTTGACAATCGTGGAAAACAACAGCTTGCGGGTGTAACTTCGCTGGCGATTGTCTTCAAATACCTGATCCACCATCTCCGGCGGCAGCGAGTTCTCAAGCACTCCCCGTACCATTACCGCCTCAGGACATTGCTTCTCAAAATGCTCCGGCAACTGCGAAGAAAACATGGCCAAAACCTCCGTGAATACGATTCGATCTCCATTGCGAACACGAATCATACGAAGCACGTATCAACTCCGTTCATTCACCTTCACAGGGCTGGTCGGCAAAGAGATCGGGGACGAGCTCAATCAAGCTCATCAAAATGCCTTGAAGGTTTCACAATTGACCCGAGAGCAAGTAGCCGACGTATTGGTGGACCTCAAACGTCGTATCGAAGGAGATTTTTACATTATCGAGCAAGGGGACGAGAAAATCGTTTTTGGAAATCGCGAGTGCCCGTTTGCGGAAAAAGTCATTGGACGCCCAGTCCCTTTGCTGAGCGACTGACAGGGTGGATGAGCGACGAGGCAATTGGTCAGCCCTTGGCCAACGTGTTGAGAATAATTAACGAATCTACAAGGCTGCCTGTCGCAAATCCGGCCATCCTTGCGATGCAGGAAGGCATTGGTCAGCTTGTCGAAACACACTTTGTTGATTGCCAAAGATGGGACCGAATGGCCAATTGACGATAGTGCTGCCCCGGTCCGGAACGAATCTGGGAATGTTATCGGAGCAGTTTTGGTATTTCGTGATATTACCGAACGAAAAATCGCCGAACAGCATGTAAAGGAGCAAGGCGAACGTCTCCGAACCAAGCTCGCCAGCATAGGTGACGCCGTGATTACAACGGACGTCGAGGGGCGTATTACGGGGATGAATTCGGTAGCGGAAAAATTGACCGGTTGGAGTTTCGAATCGGAGAAAAAGACTTCGCTGGCGCAAGTGTTTCAGATCCGTTCTGAAACAAGTACCGAGTTGGTAAGCGATCCGTTGAGTTGGTTTCTGGGAGATCCTTCTTCCCCGGGCAACTCGACCGCTATTCAAAACGCGATCTTAATCTCCAAGGATCGGTCGGAGCGAATGCTGAATGTCAATGCTTCCTCGATTCGCACAAAAGAAGGCGATATTTTAGGGAATGTGCTAGTTTTCAAAGTTATTTCTCAGCGGAGGAAACTGGAGCGTCAAGTTGTTGACCAGCTTTCAAATGCGAAATTCTTGGCATCGATCATCGAATGCTCACAAGACTCGATTTTGAGAACATCGTTGAATGGCACGATTCAAACCTGGAATCATGGGGCTCAGCAATTATTCGGTCATACAGCAGAAGAAGCCATTGGAAAGCCGATCTTTTTATTGATTCCCAGCGATCGTATGCATGAAGAACATCAAATCATGGCGCAGATTCGTGCGGGTGAACGTGTCGACCATTACGAAACGGTGCGATTGCGGAAGGATGGGAGTTTGCTCGATATTTCCCTCTCGGTTTCTCCAATCCACGACGAGGCCGGTCAAGTTATTGTTGCGTCCAAAATTGCGCGCGACATCACCAAACAAAAGCAGGCAGAAAGTCTTTGATTGAGAGCGAACAACGGTATCGAGCATTAACGGAAGCAACTGCCACTGTGGTTTGGCGAACCACTCCGTCAGGCGAACTTGTTTTTGCTAGTGATATCTGGGCGGAGATAACAGGTCAAACCGCCCAGGAAACCAAGGGACAAGGACGGCTCAATGCCATCCATCCTGAAGATCGTGAAAAAACAAATGCTCTGTGGTCGCATTCTTTGAAAACACGGACGCTCCACGAAAACCAGTTTCGCGTACGCCAAAACGATGGCTCATACCGGTGGTTCAGTGTGCGGGGCGTGCCAATTTTCAATTCCGATGGCAAGGTTCGCGAATGGGTTGGCGCAAACACGGATATTCACGACCGTGTGACAGCTGAGAGCACCCTGCGTTTCAGCGAGGCTTTTAATCGAACCGTTTTTGAAAGCAGTCCTGATTGCTTGAAAGTCTTGGATATTTCTGGCGCGCTGGTGACGATGAACCACAGAGGCCGATGTGCTATGCAAATTGATGACTTCGCTCCTTTCATCGGCAAACAATGGATTGGAGGACTTCCGGCTGCAATCGAATCGGACGCCAAATGTCTGAAACAAACATTAATCAACTTGGTCGGCAATGCCATTAAATTTACGAAAGTGGGTAGTGTTCGTGTCGAAGTTTCTTGTATTCCAGGACAGTTACAGATCGAAGTTGTGGACACCGGTATCGGAATGACTCCCGAACAACAGCTCCGAGTATTCGAATCATTTTCGCAGTCCGACCCATCGGTGTCACGCATTTTCGGTGGCACAGGACTGGGATTGGCAATCACCAGTCGCATGGCGAAAGCATTGGGGGGGAAATGTGTCGGTGCGTAGCGAGCTGGGGTAAGGTAGTAGTTTCAGAGTGGTTATTGCGACAGGCGCTTTGACAGGCGTGAAGATGATTGAACCGGGCTTGCATCATTCCTCCGAACAAACACGAGATGTTCCCCCAGTCGAATTCAATTTTGATTGCCGGATTTTGGTCGCCGATGATCGGCGGGAAATTCGAATGTTGAGCAAGTATTTCTTGACGAAAGCAGGAGCGAAAATTGTGGAGGCTGAAGAGGGCGAACAGGCACTGCAAATTGTGGAAGCGGAAAGGGAACGGAATTCGACGTTCGACTTGATCTTGTTGGATATGCAAATGCCCAGACTGGATGGCTATTCAGCGGCAACACGATTGCGCGAAATGGGCTTTGCCGGACCAATTATCGCGCTAACCGCTGATGCAATGCAAGGCTATATGAAACGCTGTCTGGAGTCAGGTTGCGACGATTATTTGAGCAAGCCAATCGATAGACAAAAACTACTGGAAAAAGTGGAATATTACCTCTCCCGCTATGGAATGAATCGAATGAATTAGGCGTTTGCGCATTGTAATGGTTAGGACCGCCTGAAGATCTCAGTTATTCCGCGCCGCCTCCCGAATCGACCATTTATTTTATCGTCTACCCATTGACCAACACGCTGACGAAAAAGGTCTAGATCGGAGGAACGCGACCGTTCAAAACATTCATCACGAAACTCACAATGAACAGGACTAGGAAGATAAAAAAAGAGGATCTGCGCCATCGAAGCAGTTCCAGTGGCAATGCCGCCGATACCAAAAATCGCAGGCATTGGCTGTTGCTCGGGACGGCATGATCGTTCAGCCAACCCTGCATAGCGCGCCGCAGTCAGCGACCGTTTTCGCCGATCGGGCGGTGGCCGACGCTTTTGCAACCCGCTGACTCACTCCAGCGGGTTTTTGCTTTTCTGGTTAAGTCTTGATAGTCTTAAAAGTCAATCGTAAAGAGTAGAAATAGAAAGGGCGTTGCTTGGGGCGACTGCGTAATTGTGTGCGAGGGAACAAGAAATGGTCCCAACTACAAAATCTTTTTTTTGTTAAATCGAGGTTTGTGAGAATCTCTCCGAAATCGCTAATTCATCAGGGTTTACAATTCGGATGTCGCCAGCATGGCATGTGTCGAACTCACTCATTGAACCAAGAAAAAATACAATGACGCCGTCCCCCATCGCGACCATAAAACTTGTTTGTCCCCAATGCACGGCCGTCAATCGGGTTCCCGAAGAGCGTATGGAGGACGGCCCGGTGTGTGGCCGATGCAAAACGTCACTGGTGCCCATCCACCCAATCGAACTGAACGATGACAACTTTGAAAAGTTCATCGCCAAATCTGATTTGCCGATCGTTGTTGACTTTTGGGCGAGTTGGTGTGGCCCTTGCCGCGCCATGGCTCCGCAATTCGAGCAAGCCGCGCGGATGATGAACCCGCGGATACTATTTGCTAAACTCAATACCGAAACCAATCAAGTCGCCAACCAATTCCAAATTACCGGCATTCCCTGCTTGCTCGCTTTTGCGAGCGGGCGCGAGATCGCTCGACAAGCCGGTTTGATGAACAGCAATCAAATCGTGCAATGGGTTCGATCGGTCGCGCAGTGATGGAACATAATCGGCCCGCGTTCGTAAAACCGCTTTCAAAATTGCTTTCTTCAACATCAAGCCGACCCTGACTCACGTTTCGGGTTATGAATTCCGGAAGATCGCAACGGCATAGTCCAGTTGTGAGGCTGAAAATCGAGTTGGAATTACCAATCTCAATTAATGAAGCAAATCCAAAACGGGCGAGTGCTCTTCGACGCCGGTGAGGCGGACGTCAAGGCCTTTGAAGGGAAACGTCAACGTGCGGTGATCGAGTCCCAAGCAATGCAGGATCGTCGCCTGCAAGTCGTGAACATGCACGCGGTTTTCTGTAACATGGAAACCGAAATCATCCGTTGCCCCGTAGGTCAAGCCGCCACGAACTCCACCTCCCGCCAACAACATTGAGAACGCTTGTGGGTGATGATCGCGACCAAGGCTTCGCCCCAGCGCGGCATTGCTTTCGACCATCGGCGTGCGGCCAAATTCACCACCCCAAATCACCAAAGTCGAATCAAGCAGTCCGGCACGTTTTAGGTCCTGAATCAATGCCGCCGTTCCTTGGTCGGTTGCTGCGCAATTCCCGCGATGGTTTCCCACGACGTCGCTGTGCGCGTCCCAGCCTTCGTGATAGATGTTGATAAAGCGAACCCCGCGCTCGACCATTCTCCGGGCAATCAAACAGGCCCGAGCAAACGAAGGCTGATCCGGATTGCATCCGTACAAGTCGAGTGTCTCCTGCGACTCGCGTTTCAGGTCCATCAACTCCGGCGCACTGGTTTGCAAACGATGGGCCATTTCGTAGGCGCTGATTCGCGATTCAATTTCGGGATCACCGACGTCTGCGGCCGAACGAGCATTGAGGTCCTGGATCAAGTCCAGTGAATCCTGCTGCAGCCGCGCGTCGACACCGGAGGGATTGGCCAGATTGAGAATCAGATCGCCCTTGTTTCGCAAACGCACGCCCGAGAATTTCGTCGGCAAGAAACCGCTGGACCAATTGGCCGAGCCGCCGCTGATTCCGGCACCCGTGCTCATCACCACAAATGCGGGCAGGTCTTTGGATTCAGAGCCGAGGGCGTAAGTGACCCACGATCCCAGGCAAGCCCGGCCGGGTTGAGCGAATCCCGTATTGAAAAAGATTTGTGCCGGAGCGTGATTGAATTGATCCGTCGTCACGGACCGAACCAGACAAAGTTCATCGGTAATCTTGGCAAGAGATGGCAGCGTCTCACCCAGTTCCATTTGGCATGCGCCATGTTTGGCGAACTTAAATCGCGGAGCCATGACGGCGGCATCGCTGCGAATAAAGGCATACCGCTGGTCGCCAATAGTCGACGGGGGAAGTGGCTTGCCATCATATTTGAGCAATTCGGGTTTGAAATCAAACAATTCGAGATGGGATGGGGCTCCAGCCATGAACAAGTGGATCACGGCCTTGGCTTGGCCAAACGGCGGGGAAATCATACGTTTAGGAGAAGCTGCCTGGACGGCAACACTGGTCCGAGCCAGGGCGCTACTGACCAACGTCGCCAAGCCGATCTTTCCCAACCCGATCCGGCATTGCTCGAGGAACCAACGGCGTGATGCGCGGACACCTCGTTCAACGGTTTGATTCATTTGGCAATTCATAGGAGTGCTGGTCTTTCTGATCGCGATTAGTTTCGCATGATGGTCTCGTCGAGATTCAAGATCACCCGCGCGGTTGCAGCCCAAGCGGCGACTTCATTCAATTGAGGACTGGATTCATTGGCATTGGCATTGGCATTGGCAGCACCATTCTCACCGTCATTTGCATTCGATCTTCTGGCAACCACGTTCGGAACCAGTTTGTTTGCCTGCAATTCACCGGCAGCAAGTCGCTGGCGTTGTTGGTTTAAAAACGTGGCGATGCGAGTCTGCTCTTCGAGCGTGGCGGCGCGGTTCAGGCACTTTTTGAAAAGCAGGTCGATCCGATCGGCGTCGGTGACCAGGGACGATGCCAACGATTCGCCCAGTGCCTCGGCGGCCTCCAAGATCACGGTGTCGTTGAGCAAAGACAATGCCTGCAGCGGGGTGTTGGATGCCTCCCGCTGAGCGAGGCAAAACTCGCCGCTGGGCGCATCGAACGTACTGAACATGGCATAGGGTGATGTGCGTTTCATGAACGTATAGATGCCACGGCGGAATCGATCCGGTCCGACACTGGTATTCCAAGCGGCCCCGCCATAAGCCGTTTCGTTGGCACCTTCGGGTTGTGGTGGAAAAACGGGCGGACCAAATAATTTCCGATTGAGTAAACCGGAGGCCGTCAACACAAGATCGCGGACTTGTTCGGCGTCGAGCCGGACTCGATTGGCTTTGGAGAGCCAGCAGTTTTGCGGGTCGAGTTTAAGTTGGTTGTCGGTCGTACGAGCCGATTGTTGATAGGTCGCGCTCATCACCAATTGTCGATGAAGTTTCTTGATGGATTGTCCTTGTTCGATGAAGTCGACCGCCAGCCAATCAAGCAATTCCGGATGGGACGGCGGATTACCTTGCAGACCAAAATCCCCTTCGCTCGTCACCAGTCCCCGACCCAACAGAGCCGACCAAGCTCGATTCACTTGGACTCGCGCCGTCAACGGATTCTTGGGATCAACCAGCCACTTGGCAAACTCAAGTCGCGGGATCGAATCAGGCGGCGTATTGAGTAGCGGCAAAAAATCGGGCACACCGGGCTGCACGAGTTCGCGCGGCTGCAAAAACTCGCCACGGTGATGCAACAGGGTTGCGCGTGGGTTATCTACCGGACGCTCGCGAAAAACAAGCGTTGTTTTTGGGTTGGGGCGTTTCTGAAGTTCGCGAATCTTGGCGACTGGTTCGCTTAATTCAGGAGATTGCAAAAGAAAGTATTGCCGCAGCTCTTGAAGTTCTTCAGCAGTCAATTTTTCGTTCGGACGCAACAGCAGTTCTTCAATGTCCCATGTTGTTGGCGTGGCGACGATGTCACCGGACTTGGTCGTGGCGGAAATTCGAAACCGGCCTAACGAGCAAGGATAATGACGACCGAACCGTAAGGTGACTTGCAGTGTCCCCTCTGCGGCCAGGGTTTCGGACAAATTGAATACGGCGACGTTGCGCTGGCCGACTTGATCGGCACAAGACCAACCCGTTTCCGGGTTGCCATCCAAGGCCAATTGGGCCGAGACCTTTTGCTCGCCGAAATTGTTTTTGGCGTAAGTGTTCGTAGCGCGGCTCAAACTGATCGGGCTCCATCCGTTTACCGATTCATGTCTGGCAGTGAACTCACCCAAAAAGAAATCCCCTTTCGGGCCTTCGAAATAGGCCATCCCCGGACCCCGGCCCGGTAAGCGATCGTCGGGCAGGACTTCCAAGCGAATGGCGGTCGTTCCCGCTGCGACTTTCGAAAACGTCAACGTGTAGAGATCGTCCTTGGTAATATCGCCGGAAACGAAAACCGAATCGTCAGCTTCAATCATCAATTTCAGTGTGGCCGAGGAAGCCGTTGCCGGGCGAAGGATTTTCCATTGAGGTGTCTGCCGCCGTTCGCGTTCCAGCCATGCCTTGAAGGCCGTTTCGAGTGCAGCATTTCGTCGGACCTCGACGTCAGTTCCCGAGTTGTCATCCACCGGCCAATACTTGGGCAATTCTTCGATCAACTTATCCGCGTCTGCACGGCGACATTCGTGGTTCTGTGTTTCTACTGGCGTCGGCAGCTCCAAATCGGGCTCTTCCGTGTTGTTCAGGAAAGCCATCAACTGGTAGTAATTGCGGTGGGTGATCGGATCATATTTGTGCGTATGACATTGGGCACAGCCGAGGGTCAGGCCCAACCAAGTTGTTCCGGTCGTCGCCACTCGGTCGGTCATGGCGTAGAAGCGATATTCGAGTGGATCGATTCCACCCTCTTCATTGAGCATCGTATTGCGATGAAAGCCTGTGGCGATCATCGCGCTTTGATCCGCACTAGGTAGAAGATCGCCAGCCAATTGCGCGATCGTGAATTGGTCGAATGGCAGATCGCGATTGTAGGCCTCGATCACCCAATCGCGATAGGGCCAGATACTGCGCGGCCGATCTTTTTCATAACCATTGGTGTCGGCATAGCGTGCCAGATCGAGCCACCGCCGCGCCCAACGCTCGCCGTAGTGAGGCGACGCAAAAAGATGGTCCACCAATCGTTCGTATGCCTGCTGATTGAAGCCGCTGACGCCAAACGGAGGCGTCGTCAATTGTTGTTGCCAATGGTCCGATTCTTCGACCGTTGGCGGCAAGCCAATCAGATCGAGAGAAAGCCGCCGGATCAGCACGTTAGGAGGTGCGGTTGGTGACGGCGCGAGCTTCTCGTCCAGCATTTTTTTCAATACAAAGCGATCGACAGCATTCGTGGCCCAAGCTGGAAATTGTTGTGCGTCGATTTCTGGCAAGGGGGATTTGCTGGGGGCAACGAAAGCCCAATGCGTTTGATATTTAGCGCCCGATTCGATCCACTTGCGCAGGATTTGGGTTTGCCCCGCGGTCAAGGGCTTGTTGAATTCGCGCGGCGGCATTCGTTCGTCTGGATTGGCGGCTTCGATGCGCTGCACCAACTCGCTGCTCGCAAGTTCCCCCGGCTTGATCGCTGAATACCCCCCCAGATCAGCCGTCGCACCTGCAAACGAATCCAGCCTCAAGTCGGCCGCTCGTTTTGCCTCGTCCGGACCATGGCAAGGAAAGCAATGCGTCGCCAGAATCGGCCGCACGTTGGCATTGAAATCGATGGTCGCTGGCGAATCACCCGTTTGCGCCACCGTTTGGGCCACCAGGCGAGAATCGCTGACGCTCAACGCGACAACGAGGAGTCCAAGCATCAAGGGGCTTACAGGTAGCGTCATATTGGGAAAAGCATTTCGTTAGTTTCCAACCAGAAGTCTTAGAGTACTCCTGCATTGTAATGGAAAACAGCAGGCTGCGAGTAATCGTTGATGACGGACATCGCCCGATGGACGCCGAGAATAAATGTCCGGCCGATAGTCAATTCCCTTTCTTCCAAGATCGGCTCCATTGAATCTGCATCAGCGTCGGACGATACTATCGGCACACCAAAAAACGCCCGAATGGAAATGCTATGCAACGCGGTTTGATCACATTAACTTTCCTGGCAACGTGTTTGGTGCTCTTTGTGGGTGGCGCGCTTGCCCAAACGCTCACTGAAAAACTGATTGCTGACGACCCGGTCAAGCTGGCTGAAGAGGCAAGGGCTGTCGGCAATATTGTTCGCGGTGCGATTCTGTTCCACCAAGGAAATATCAATTGCGCGAAATGCCATCGTTCATCTGCGGAGAAGGAGCGTTTTGGACCTGATCTCAGTCGACTGGAGCGAGACGTCACCGATGCCTACTTGATCGAGTCGATCCTGCAGCCCTCCAAGACGATCAAAAAGGGCTTTGAGACAACCGTCATCCAAGGTGTCGACGGGCGAGCCTACAACGGAATCTTGCTGAGTGAAGATGCACAGCAGGTTGTGATTCGCGACAGTCAGAACGTCGATCAGACCGTGACATTGCTGCGCGCGGAGATTGAAGAGATGAAGCCGGGCACTGTCTCGAGCATGCCGGCGAATCTCGCCAATGAACTTAAGGACCGTCAACACTTTCTCGATCTGTTACGCTACACCATCGACGTCAAGGAACGAGGGCCTGAATCGAATGTTGTGTCGATCGCCTCGACCCGCCGCGAACTTGCCCCTGAGCTGAAGGGGTTGGCGCTGATCCGGGAATTGAATTGCATCGCGTGTCATCGATCAGATAAATTCCCAGCAATCGCGGGATCGAAACAGGCTCCCCGTTTGAAATGGTCCGCGCGCTGGTTGAATCCGAGATGGATGGAACAATTCATAGGTAATCCCCATACGGTCAAACCGGGAACCACGATGCCGGGATTACTTGAAGGACTGAATGAAGTTGCTCGATCTCAAACTGTCGCGGCAATCACTCATTTCCTTGTTTCGCAAACGGACAATCAGTTTCAAACGGAAGCCATCGACTCGAGCGTCGTTCCTCGCGGTTACGAATTGTTCAACTCCGTCGGCTGTGTCGCATGCCACTCACCCCGCAACGAACAAGCCGACGAAACACCCTTGGAAAATTCAAAGCCGCTAAGTGAGCTGGCGTCCAAATACAATCTCCGCGGGCTCGTTGAGTTTCTGGAAAACCCGCTCGTCGTGCGACCGTCCGGGCACATGCCCAACATGCAACTCACGCATCGTGAAGCGATGGACATCGGGAGCTTTCTATTGCAATCGGCCGGCGAAATCGTGACGCCTTGGAAACTCGATGCGGCGCTGGCCCAACATGGCGAGTTGCTTTTTGTCCAAAACAACTGTCATAACTGTCATACAGATATCGTCGCGGAAAAACCCAAACCAGCCAATCTGTCGGCGCTCGAAAAGCTGAGACCTGAACACGGCTGTCTGTCTGGCATAGCGGGAAATTGGCCCAATTTCGATCTTGGAGAGGACCAGCGACAGGTCATTCGTGCGGCGCTCAATCGCCTCGACGTCGATCTTACCAGCGAACAGCAAGTTGACGTCAGTCTCCAAGCCTTCAACTGCCTAGCCTGTCACGAGCGCAACAGCCTCGGAGGTGTGAGCTCCGATCGAAATCCGCACTTTCAGACAACCAATTTGAATCTTGGTGAACAAGGCAGACTCCCACCGACCTTGACCGGCATTGGAGCCAAGCTGAAACCGAAATGGATGCGGGAGGTGTTAGTTAACGGCAGAACGATTCGCCCCTACATGAAAACGCGAATGCCCCAGTACGGGGAAGTAAATGTCGGTCACCTCGTCGAACTGTTTCAAGCATTTGACCAATTGCCGGAAACGAAATTCGCTGAATTCAAGAACCAAGAGGAAACGCGAAAGAAGGGTTTGGAGCTGGCCGGAAATAATGGACTCAATTGCGTCTCCTGCCATACCTATCAGTACAAACTTTCGGACACGATGCCCGCAGTTGATCTGACTGAGATGGCCGAGCGACTGGAAAAGGACTGGTTCTACCGTTACATGCGGGCTCCGCAATCCTTCAGCCCGAATACGGTGATGCCTTCGTTTTGGCCCGGTGGACATGCGGTTCGCAAAGACATCGCTGGCACTGCCGAAGATCAGATCGAGGCTCTCTGGCAATATCTGATCGACGGGCGTCAAGCCGCTATGCCGCACGGTGTCGTGCGAGAATCCTTGGAAATTGTCGTTGACAAAGAAGCTCAAATGTTACGCCGCAGTTATCCGGGCATCGGCAAACGGGGAATTGGCGTTGGCTATCCGGGGGGCGTAAATCTGGCGTTCGATGCAGAGCAGTTGCGACTGCACGCGGTCTGGAAAGGCAAGTTCGCAGATCCCGGTGGCGTGTGGACGGGTCAAGGATCGGGCAACGTGCAGCCCAGAGGCAAAACCATCGAGTTCGCCAAAGGCCCAGACCTCGACGAAATTCACCAGCCGTGGATTGTCGACGATGGAAGGCCCCCCAAGCATCATTTCAAGGGCTACTTTCTGGACGCGGCGCGGCGACCAACGTTTCAATACAGCTTCGATTCGGTTGAGGTCGAGGACTACTTTGCTGAAGTCACCGACGAACAATCCAAGAACGCCCAGTTGCATCGCACCGTGATTTTGTCTGCTCCGGGTGGACGGGCGGGATTGCGATTCCGAATCGCTTCAGCCGACAAGATATCGACCCAGGGCGAAAATCTGTTCGCGATTGGCGATGGAATGAAACTCCGAGTGATCTCCGGACACGTTCCGCAGATTGTTGATGCTGCCGGGAATAGCCAGCGGCTGGAGGTCCCAGTTGATATCGCTGCTGGACTGAAACAAGAACTGATCATTGACTATTTTTGGGAATAGTGCCCACGAGATGCCCAGGAGGCTTTACGTATACCGCTGTAACCGTTCACGTACGGGAGTCGAATACAAGCACGAAGCGCAAGCGAGTTTATCGTTCGTTGAGGGCGTACTTGCTTGCGCTTCGTGCTGGTATTCCAAATGTTTAATTGATTGACACGTTGCATTTCGATCCGAGAACCAAATCTTTCAACTTTGAAGAATTCACATGACGTTGTTGCTTAAGCTGGTTTACTTGTTCACCCTCGCTCTGTTCCCGCAGCAGGAGCCGTTGGGCGAATTTTGGGGCACTGGTGAGGAAGAGGCTAAGTATTACAAACTGGTCGACATCCCGCTCCCCAAAGACCTGGCGATTGAGGCGGGCAGTTTTGAAGTCATGCCCGATGGACAGCGTTTGGCGATGGCGACACGACGCGGCGATATTTTTCTGGTCGAGGGTGCTTTTGATGTTTATCCGGAACCGAAATTCCATAAATTCGCCAGCGGACTCGACGAAGTTTTCGGGATGGCTTATCGCGATGGGTCGTTCTACGTGACTCAGCAGGCAGAGGTAACACGAATCACCGACACCAACAACGATGGCCGGGCTGACCAGTTTGAAACGCTCAGCGACGTTTGGGGCTTTCGCAATTACCACGAATTTTCGTTTGGCTCGAAGCCCGATTGCGACGGCAATATCTGGGTAGCCCTGTGCCTGTCTGAGTCGTACAACTCCAAGGTTCCTTTCCGCGGATGGTGTCTGAAAATTACGCCGGATGGACGGACGATTCCAGTTTGCAGCGGGATTCGCAGCCCCTGTGGCATCGGGCCAAATGAACATGGCGTCATGTTTTATGCCGAGAGCCAGGGCCCTTGGAACGGCTCGTGTTCGCTGAAGGTCTTGCAGCAAGGTGGTTTTATGGGCCACCCCATCAGTTACAACTGGTACGAGATCGCACCGGAAATGGGACCGGCTCCCCTGAAGCCCAACACGCCGTCGCGCCTGGAGGTCGAACGCAAACGGGTCAAGGAGTTGGTCCCTTATGCGGTCGTCTTTCCATACATCCGGATGGGGCGATCCATTTCGGGATTCATGGTCGATCGGACGGGGGGCAAGTTCGGTCCGTTTGAAAACCAGATTTTTATCGGTGACTTCAGCCTTGGCGTCGTGATGCGTGCCACGACAGAACAAGTCAATGGCGTATGGCAAGGCGCGTGTTATCCGTTTCGGGAAGGATTCGACACGGGGCTGCTCGCCGTTCAGTTCACGCCGAGTGGCAGCTTGATTGCCGGCGGCACGAATCGCGGCTGGCCGGTGCGAGGCCCCCAAGCCTATTCAGTTCAGCGGCTTGATTGGACTGGTGTCATGCCGTTTGAAATTAAGGAGATCAAAGCTCTTCCGACTGGTTTCGAAATCGCTTTTACCAAACCTGTCGATCGCAAGTTGGCATCCAAGCCGGAAGTCTATCAACTCAAAACGTTCACCCACGTCTATCAAGAAGGCTACGGCAGTCCCGAAGTCGACCTGACCGTCCCGCAAGCAACGGGTGCAATGGTCAGTGAGGATGGCATGAAAGTTGAGATCAAAGTTGAGGGATTAGTCCAAGGACACGTGCATGATTTCTATTTGCCCGAACTGCGGTCCTCGGACGGCGAAAGTCTATTGCACGCCAGTGCCTACTACACGCTCAACGAAATCCCCAATTCAAATCCGGAACCGGAATCAAACCTGAACGGCGGGACACCGACATCGATTACCAGTTTCGAAAGGCCCGCCGACGCCGTGCAGTTGATTGGTAAATCCGGCTCGATGATGGTTCCCGAATCGGCGGTGAATTGCCTGTGGAGTTTCAAAGACGGTGTACTTACCGCCTCGCCGAAATGGGACAGTGTGGTCACGCCCGATGCGTATCGAGATTTTCGCCTGCACCTTGAGTTCAACCTCAATGACGCGGGTGATGTTCCGCGGGAGACAAGCGGCAACTCGGGCGTCTACATTCAACAGCGATACGAGTTGCAAATCCTGAATTCTCACGGCGTGTCCGAGGCCGATTACCGGAACGATGATTGCGGCTGTATTTATGGAATGAAGAAGCCGGACAAACTGGTTTGCAAACCGCCGGGCGAGTGGCAATCCTTCGACATCGCATTTCGTGCAGCGCGATTTGTCGGCGAGAAAAAGATTCAAAACGCCCGCATCACCGTCTATCAAAACGGCGAGCTCATCCACGACGACTATGTTTTGAAGGACAAGACCGGCGCGGGAAGGCCAGAAGAAAACTCGAATCGCCCCGTCATGTTCCAAGGGCATCACAATCAAGTTCAATTTCGCAACGTCTGGATCCAGGAATTGTCTTTGAGCGAACAGGACGCGGCTGGCGAAATTCCGAAGATCACAGCCAGCCAAAAAACACTGCCCCTCAATGGCGAGGTGTTCAAGTTAAACGGCTCTGACGCGTTCGTGATTTTGCCCAAAGGCCCTCGCGACGAGAATGCAGCAATCCCCTGGGTGTGGTACGCGCCGACTCTGTCAGGCCTTCCGGCAAAAGAGGAACTGTGGATGTTCGAGCGGTTTCTCAAATCGGGAATTGCTGTTGCAGGAATTGACGTGGGCGAATCCTATGGCAGCCCGAACGGCCGAAAGAAGTTCGACGAGTTGTACAAATACCTGCTGACGGCCAGAAATTTCGGCAGCAAACCCGCTTTGCTGGCCAGAAGCCGCGGCGGGCTGATGCTGTACAGTTGGGCTATCGAGAACCCTCAGTCGGTTTCCTGCATCGCCGGAATTTATCCGGTTTGCAATATCGCCAGTTACCCCGGCATCGAGCGGGCCTGTGGCGCCTACGAGCTAACCGCCGAGCAATTAAAAGCCAATTTGACCAAGTACAATCCGGTCGATCGCATCGCGCCACTGGCCGAATCACGGGTTCCGATCTTCCACATTCAAGGCGACATGGACGATGTCGTTCCGCTTTCTGAAAACTCTGCGTTGCTGGCCGAACGAATTCGGAAGCTTGGGGGCGAGATCGAATTGGAAGTGATTGCGGGACAAGGACACAACATGTGGGGCGGCTGGTTTCAGTCGGAGCGACTCGTCGAGTTTGTTTGCCAGAGCCTTGGTCGGCCCGTCTACACACACCCGGTTCCGGAAAGCGAACTTTGGTTAACGTATCCGGGGGGCGAGGGGCCGGGCAAAGGTAAACACATCGTGTTGATCGCGGCCGAGCAGGAATATCGCAGCGAACAATCGATGCCGATGCTCGCCAAAATTCTGTCGCAACGACACGGCTTTGATTGCACCGTCCTGTTTTCGGTCAACGATCAAGGCGAAGTCGATCCGACCCTGCCGGCTCCCTTCGAAGACAAAACGAAACGGCATCGCATTCCGGGGCTGGAGCATTTGGCGAAAGCCGATTGCGTGATCTGGCTGTCCCGCTTCATGCAATTACCCGACGATCAGATGCAGAACTTTCACGACTACTTTGATTCCGGCAAACCAATCATCGCGCTACGCACTGCCAATCACGGTTTTTGGGGAGGCAAGCAATACTCGAAAAACGGAAAAGCTGTTTCCTTGAATCAAATGTTGGGCGGAATATTCATGGAGCATCATGGAGGTTGGCATACGGAATCTACCCGGGGCCTGATTGTTGAGGAAAATAAAACGCATCCAATTCTGACGGGAGTCGAGAGCATTTGGGGGACGTCAGACGTCTATCGCTGCCACAACGACAAATCTCCGATTCCCGCTGATTGCCAAGTGCTGGTGAACGGCCAGCCATTGGTGGATCTCAACTCCAATTCAGCACCGAACAAGGAGAAGGAACCCCTGCCGATTGCCTGGACAAAGACCTGGGTTGGCAACCGGGAACTACCGAGCAAGATTTTTCATTTCACCATGGGCTCGGCGGAAGACTTTGCCAACGCCGGTGTTCGCCGCCTGACCATCAACGCCGTTTACTGGGGACTGGGAATGGAAGACTCGATTCGCCCCGAGAGTTCCGTCGACATCGTCGGGGAATATCACCCGTTGAAGTCGGGCTTCAACTACGCCGAGCTAAGCGTCGAGCCGCACAATCCGGAGTACCACAAATAGACATCGCAATTTAGTACTTTTTGCAATAAAATGCGAAACGAAACGGCTTTCCCGGTCCGAACCTGCGGCAAAATAGACTCTGCCCAATTCTTGACAATGTCCAGAATTGTTCCTACAAAGCATGAATGAGCCAAGGCCATTCCAATTTGTTACGCGAACATGGTTTGCAAATCACCGCCCAACGATTGGCTGTGTTACGGGCAGTGGCGGTGGGGCCACATTCTACAGCCGATGAAATCGCCAAGGAAGTTCGTGCAGATTTGGGGGCAATCTCTCGTCAAGCTGTGTATGACGTCTTGGGGATTCTCGTCGAGAAAGGGCTGATCCGCCGTATTCAACCGGCTGGATCTCCGGCGCTTTACGAAGACCGTGTTGGCGACAACCACCATCACGTCATCTGTCGCACTTGCGGAAAGACAGTCGACGTCGATTGCGCCGTCGGCGAAACGCCCTGTTTGACCGCTGCTGATGACTCGGGATACCAGATCCAATCAGCGGAGGTGATCTTCTGGGGCATTTGTCCGGAATGTCGTGGGGCGAAGTCGGTGGGGATTTCAACTTGAAGCACAAAGTTCTTCTTTTGTCGAAACGACACGACACAACAATTCAAAAATTCGAAATCAAACTCGTCAATTAAACAAAGGAAAGATCAGATGAAAAACACTGCACACTTTTGCAGTTACCTCGCGAAAACCGGGGCTGCTGAACGAAGCGCATTGCAAACAATTGGAATGAACGTAATTTGGCTTGTGGCCTTGGCTCTGGTTACTTTTGCAGGGGATAATGCCGGCGTAGTGCTGGCCCAAGAAACACACGCTGTAAACCTCAATGGAGAAAACATGGAGACGACTAAATGTCCGGTAACGGGCGCAACGGTGACAACAACGACTGATGAAATGGCCAAAGAAATCATGCGGCAAATGCCGTCTCGTAGCTACGCAACCCGAGATTGGTTTCCCAATCAATTGAACCTGCACATACTGCATCAGAATTCTCCCAAGGGAAATCCAATGGGTGGTGATTTTGATTATGCCGCTGAGTTCGAGAAACTTGATCTGGCGGCCTTGAAAAAAGACCTTAAAGACTTGATGACCGACTCTCAGGACTGGTGGCCGGCTGACTACGGTCATTATGGACCACTGTTCATTCGCATGGCATGGCATAGTGCTGGCACGTATCGCGTGGCCGATGGTCGTGGCGGGGCCAGCTACGGAACGCAACGATTTGCTCCACTCAACAGCTGGCCTGACAACGCGAATCTCGACAAGGCTCGTCGGTTGCTATGGCCGATCAAGCAAAAATATGGCCGCAGCATTTCTTGGGCGGACTTGATGGTGTTGACCGGCAACGTAGCGCTCGAGTCGATGGGCTTTGAAACTTTTGGTTTCGCCGGTGGTCGCGCTGACGTTTGGGAACCACAGGAAGACATTTATTGGGGCCCCGAAGGTGAATGGTTGGCTGACAAGCGTTACAGTGGTGAACGCGATTTGGCAAATCCACTTGCCGCCGTCCAAATGGGTCTAATCTACGTCAATCCGGAAGGCCCCAACGGCAAGCCGAGCGCGCTGGAAGCCGCCAAGGACATTCGTGAAACGTTTGCGCGAATGGCGATGAACGACGAAGAAACAGTGGCTCTGATTGCCGGAGGCCACACTTTCGGCAAGGCTCACGGCGCTGCCGATGCGAGCAAGTATGTCGGTGCCCTTCCGGAGGCCGCCAGTCTCGAAGAGCAAGGCTTCGGCTGGAAGAACACCTTCGGCAAAGGCAACGCGGGCGACACGATTACCAGCGGCTTGGAAGGTGCTTGGTCGGCGACGCCAACGCAGTGGTCCAACGGTTACTTCGATAACCTGTTTGGCTACGACTGGGATTTGACGAAGAGTCCAGCCGGAGCATGGCAGTGGACACCTACCGATCCTGCGGCAGCAAAAACGGTGCCCGATGCGCACGATCCAGCGAAGAAGCATGCGCCCATCATGTTTACAACTGACCTTGCGTTGAGAATGGATCCCATTTACGGTCCGATTTCAAAACGATTCCACGAGCACCCCGAAGAATTCGCCAAGGCTTTTGCCAAGGCCTGGTACAAGCTGACTCACCGCGATATGGGACCCTACTCGCGATTACTTGGTCCAGAAGTTCCGCCTCCGCAAATTTGGCAAGATCCGGTTCCAGAAGTTGATCATCCATTGATCAACGAACAGGATATTGCAGCATTGAAAGGCAAGATTCAAGCGTCAGGCCTTTCGATTCCCCAACTCGTTTCAACCGCTTGGGCCTCAGCAGCCAATTTCCGCGGCACAGACAAACGAGGCGGAGCCAATGGAGCCCGTATTCGCCTTGCCCCGCAAAAGAACTGGGAAGTTAATCAACCGGCAGAATTGGCAAAGGTTTTGCCGGCTCTCGAGAAGATCCAACAGGACTTCAACAAGTCGCAGACCGGCGGAAAGAAAGTTTCGTTGGCTGATTTGATTGTTCTCGGTGGCTGCGTGGGCGTGGAAGAGGCGGCGAAAAAGGCGGGCCAATCGGTGAAGGTTCCCTTTACCCCGGGCCGCACCGACGCGACGCAAGAAATGACCGACGCTGAGGCCATGACCGTTCTTGAGCCAACTGCAGACGGCTTCCGCAACTACTTGGGCAAGGGAGTCGATCGCTCGGCCGAAGAAATGCTGCTCGATCGCGCGCACTTGCTGTCGCTCAGCGCTCCGGAGATGACCGTGCTCCTCGGCGGCCTGCGAGTTCTGAATGTGAACCATGGCAAGGCGCAACAAGGTGTCTTCACCAAGCGACCGGAGACGTTGACCAATGACTTCTTTGTCAACTTGCTGGACATGAGCACGCAGTGGCAACGATCAGCGAAGGACAAAAATGTTCTGGAGGGTCTCGATCGCAAGTCGGGCCAGGTCAAATGGACCGCCACCACCGCCGATCTTGTCTTTGGTTCCAACTCGCAACTCCGGGCGATCGCCGAAGTTTACGCTTGCACCGACGGGCAGGAGAAGTTCGTCAATGACTTCGTCGCCGCCTGGACCAAGGTGATGAACCTTGACCGCTTCGACGTCATTCGCGCCGCGCGCGGTTCCAAGACCACGGCTCAAGCAAAACGTTAACCAACGGAAGTGGCCCAACCGCTTTACCTCATGGGTCTGACACCGACTTGCCAGTTTCTTGGTCACCGGTGTCAGACCTTTTTTTCAATTGTAACTTCCGAAAAGACTCTCGACCCTATGATTGGTGGCCCGCTCGAGAGATAATTCGCGTTATCAAGAGTACTTTCTGGAATCAATTGGCGGTCCAAATCATGAACTCAAGTGATTCAATTCATGATTGGATTGAACGGGCTGAACAAGGTAACGCCGAAGCCCAAGAGGAAATCTGGGAACGATTTTTCTCAAAACTGCTGTTGCTGGCGCGGGGGCATTTACAGGGGCGATTGCGGGTTGGCGATGAGGAAGACGTGGTTTTGAGCGTACTGCAAAGCTATTTTTTGGGGGTTCAGGAAAATCGTTTCCCGGACGTGAGGGGTGGCGATGAACTTTGGCGGTTACTCTCTCGGATGACGCATCGGAAAGCCATCGATTGGCTTCGTCATGCCGGGCGGCAAAAGCGATTTGCAGTTGGCGAGTCGGCAATGGGCATTGATGCCCAAATTCACCCGATGGCCGATGTTGCCGCAGAAACACACAGCCCACTTTTGGAAATTGTTGCGATCGACGAGTGCCGACGACTGTTATCGCTTTTGACGACGGAGCTACAATCGATTGCGTTGCGAAAACTGGAAGGCTATACCAACCAGGAGATTGCGGCACAGCAAGCGTGCTCGTTGGCGACGGTCGAGCGAAGGCTCAAACTGATTCGCGACATCTGGAGCCAGTCGGAACAAGATGAACAATCCCAACCAGGAACTTGAGCGACGAAAACTGACCATCGCTCAGCGGATGGAAATCGACCAAATCTGCGGCGAGTTCGATCGGACTTGGAAAGCGGCAGCGCCACGTGACTTGGCGATGTTGATGAACGGCGTCGCTCAAGAACTGCAACCTGCGTTGCTGGAAGAGCTCCTGAAGATCGAAGTCGAATACCGACTGGCTGCCGGCCAAAAAGTTTCTGGAGACGCCTACCTGCCGCTGTTTCCACAATTCCAGCAAGTCATCGAGAGGCAATTTGCTCCTGCCAAATCTCCCATTGACGCCAGGCTCGATGCAACGGCAGCGATGCCGCGGCATGTCGAACCCAATTCGCAAGCCGGTCGGCTGGTCGAACTTATCCGCCAATATCAGAACGAGTCGACATCGAACTTCGCGACGGATCCGGTCGCTTGGGCGGCGAAGCATCCGGAATTTGGACAGCCACTTCTGCAGGCTCTCAAAGGTCTCGATGACATGCGGCGGGCGGCTGACCCCAACAGTATTCGAAAACAAATTGGCGACTTCACGATCATCCGCGAAATTGGTCGTGGCGGAATGGGAGCCGTGTTCGAGGCCGAGCAGAAATCACTCGGCCGCCGCGTCGCGCTGAAGGTTCTGTGGTTTGGCACGGCGAACGATGTATCGGCAATCCAACGATTTCAGCGTGAAGCGGAAACGATCGCTCAACTCCATCACACGCACATTGTCCCGATTTATTCAGTCGGCACCGAAGGTTCGATCAATTACTTTGCGATGCAACTGATCGATGGACAGAGTCTCGACCAAGTGATCAAGCAAAATCCGAATGGACTTGATCCCACGACCGCGGTGACATGGGGATTGCAGGCCGCCGAAGCCTTGGCCCACGCGCACCAGCGCGGTGTCGTCCATCGCGACATCAAACCCTCGAATTTGCTGCTCGATCGTGTGGAGCAACTCTGGTTGACGGACTTTGGCTTGGCCAAGCGGAGTGATGACGTCACTCTCAGCATGGCCGGGGCCTTGATGGGAACGCCGCGCTACATGAGCCCCGAACAAGCGTCGGCATCGACCCGCAACGTTGACCATCGCAGCGATATTTACAGCCTCGGCGCGACGCTTTACGAAATCCTCACTGGCCAACCCGTCCATAACGCGACGACGCCCCATGGAATCATCAGCCAGATTCTTTCGGCGGAGATCGTCCCACCGCGTCGACGCCGCGGCGATGTGCCGCGCGATATCGATACCGTACTGATGAAGTGCTTGGATAAAGACCCCGGCAATCGTTACGCCACGGCGACGGATCTCGCGAGCGACTTGCGTGCGATTCTGGAGTCGCGACCCATTCAGGCCAGACGAATTGGTTTGCTCGAGCAATCTCAAAAGTGGCTGACACGTCATCACCGGAATGTGAAATGGACAGCGGCCAGCGTCTGCGGAACACTCGCGTCGTTATTGCTCTGCTGGGTGGGCTGGCTGACCTACACAGGCCTTAATGCTGCACAATTGACGATTGAAACTGCGGAAGGGAATCTAGTTGCGGAGATATTTGATTCGCGAGGCCGAACCGTGACGCAGCCGATTGCCGTTCCCATGCAATCGCCGATAACCTTGCCGGCTGGCGACTATCGCGTGAGATTTTCTGCCGATGATTATTTGTCTCAGGACGCGATGTTGACGCTTGCAGCACAGCAGCATGAAAAATTCAGCTTCACCATGCGCGAACAACGTTCGTTTGAGCCGATCACGGAGGTGCATGACATGGCGTTCGTTCAGGGGACCGGCCAGACGATTGGCGTAACTTACGATGTTGACCGGCTGCAAATCAAGATTGGCGAGGGGCTCAAATACGACTTGCCCTGGTCAACAATCCAAGACGACGGGCGGGTTCCAGGTTGGATATGGCCGATCAACAGGCTGGTAGCGGGAAATAACAAGTTTGGAAAACTTGAGTTACGCCCCTGGATTTTGGAGCAAGGCGAGGATTTGAATGGCGATGGCAATACGGAATTTGTAATCGCGTTTCGCCATCAGGCCTGCGTGGCGGCTTGCGGACGAAATGGCTGGCTCTGGGTGAATGGCTCGACGAGCGATTTGGCCACAGCCAACCCGAACGAATCCAACAAAACAAATTTTGGGATCGGCCTCAAGAGTACGGTGGTCGATGCCCCGAAATGGATTGGCGATATCGATGGCGATGGAACGAAGGATTTGCTCGTTGGCTTCGCCGATTTGGGAAAAGAAAGTCTCAATGAGCTGATTCGAGACAATCGACTTACCCAGGCGAGTCGTCGCTGGTTGGAAGTGCTTTCTGGTGCTACCGGAAAAAGCATTTGGCGCTTTGACCTTCCGACAGCGATGTTCGAATTGCCCGCTGGCACCCAAGCCCCGCTCTACAGTTGTTGGTTTCCGGAATCGTATCGCAATACCAGCGGCTCCAACCGCTCGTCAGTGCATGGAGGTCAAACTCTGCTCGTGCGCGACTGCGCAAACGATGATTCGCCGACGGGACCGTCAATCGAGTTGCCGACCATTGAGGTAGGAATGCTCGGCAATCAGCCAGCCATTGTCGTCGCCTCGAGCAGCATGATTCTCGCGGTCGACCAACAATCCGGAAATCCGCTGAGCGAGCCGACTTCGACGGGCGTTGTCAGCGTCCGCCAGCCCATCGTCCAAGATTTGAATGGCGATCGGCAAACCGACATTTTACTTGTGGGCGAGACCAAGAGCGGCACAACTGCGGCAGACCACAAAGTGACGGCTTGGTCCGTGTTCGATCGAAAGGAATTATGGTCACACGATATCGAGAGCGGCGTCACGGGAAAAAGAATCTCGTTCGACCCTCTGCCGGGAATCGGCTTGGTGGAAGACCTGGACGGCGACGGCGTGGCGGAAGTGCTTCTTCCAAGTCAAACTTCAAAATCACTGACCGCCAGTCGATTCCCATGGGGCGAACTGCAGGTTTTGGGCGGAGTGGATGGCAAAGTGCGTTGGACGGCGCGAATTTACAACTGTGACTCGACAGCCGATCGATTTGTCGTCGGACCTGATGTGAACGGCGATTCGTTTCGCGACGTGCTCGTTGTTTCGCAATGGGGAAGTTGCGATCAATTGGTGGCGGAGTGCCGCTCGGGAGCTGACGGGTCGATCCTGTGGATTCAGTCGCATCCGATTCTGCAAAACGGCCAGAGCTATTTTGCGTTACCGCCGACTCTTTGGCATTCGGGAGCAGACGGCTGGCCGCAGTTGCTCGTAACGCTCTTGTCACGTTCGTCGGACCCCCTCACGGTGACTTTTTCAACGCGGAATGGCCACGTCACCAGCTTGATCTCGGGTTTTGATGAAACGCGAATCGTCGATACCGACGGAGATTTCATTGAGGACCTTTGCTTGATCAAAAACAAATTGCCTGGCCAGATGAATATCGCTAATGGGATGAACGCGGTAGGAGTCCGAGGGACGGCAAACGAAACGGTTCGTCAAGTTGGCGTTGATCGAGTGCTTGACGGGACAGATTTCGATGGTGACGGGGTTCAGGACTGCTTGTTTGTCTGTGGCGATGACGTGGTGGCGAAGTCGCCGGTGGATGGACGTTCGCTTTGGCGGGTTACTGATGTTTCAACGATGCCGAATTGCCGAACCATTTCGTGGGAGTCAACGGGAGCCGACCCGAAGAAAAAGGAACTTTGGGACTTCGACAAGGACGGGATTCGCGACATCGTTTTTGATCACTCGGGGTTCTTATCCAAGTTCGGGTCGTCCATCACAGCGATATCGGGGAAGTCAGGACGCCAGATCAGCCGGTTCGAGTTTGTGCAGCAATCGCACCAAGGAAAATCGAGAATTGACATCGTTGATGTGGATCACGACACACAAGCAGAGCTAGTCGTGTATGGCTTTTCCGATTTCGAAATCGATCGCCGCGGCGGGTTTGACACTACCCAAGGGCGCTTAAGCTTGGCTGTGTTCGATGCGCGTTCGGGGCGGGCAAAATGGCGAACCGCCCTCAGTCGCGAATTCGGGGACGTTGACATCCCGCAGTTGAACTACGACTTTAACAATGTCAAGCACGCTGAGTTTTTGGCGGCGGACCAGAATGGCGACGGCGAATTGGACTTGATCGCGCTGGGAGAATCAAACGGAGTCGCGGCAGGAACAACAAAATTGTCGGTCATTTGCTGCGACGGCCGGAATGGTTCGATCATTTGGCGACAGGATACAAACGCTTTGACAGATCAGCCCGATCGCGCCTTCAAGATGGCTCCAAATTTGGCGTTACTAGAGGGTGATTCTTCGCGGCCAGGAAATGTGCTGCTTTTCGAAGCCGCACCCGGTTCAAGCGCATCGGCCGGCAGCCTGCTCTTGCGGCGTTTGGATACAGCGGGGCGAAACGTCTGGGTCTATAACGTGAAATCGACGACAGGTTCGTGGAACCACAGCGACGATCGACGCCTCCGTCCGACACCCGTCGTCTTGTACGGTGAAAATGGACGCGCTCGCATTGTATGCCAAGCCCAACTGGCAAATGTCCAGTGGCAATTGTTCGTTCTCGACGAAAACGGTAACAAGGTTGGCGAAATCGAGACACAGCAAAACAACTTCCCTGTGAATTATTCAGTGCTGCCCGTCGATCTACCGGGCGAAGCGAATGACTGGGCGCTGTATTGGGGATGTGTCGAAAACAGTTGCTGTTTGATGCAGGCAACGGTTTGGGGCGAAGTGAAAAAGGTAAGAGAATTCCCGACGAACGGTGCCGATCCCACCTACTCGGACGTCGTTTTGGACCGCAAAACAGGTTTGGAAAATGAGCCAGCCATCCGAATGATCGTGTGCGAGCAGGCAAAGCTGCAAGCCAGATGTTTCGATATAGCGTCGGGACAAAAGTTGTGGACTTGCCTCGGACCCACAGTGGATTCGTTTACCTTCCCCGCGCTCAATGCACGAGCGTTGATGAATTCAAACTTGAAAGCACCCTTGGATCGACCGTTCGTTCTGTTTCACAGTGGCAATCAAGTTTTTTGCCGTTCGGTAAGTTTGACAGGGCAGACATCCCCAGCGTTCAATTTACGCAATTCTGACGGTCCTGCGCAAAAGGAATCATCGATATCCGTTCGAGATTTCCGATTGATGCGTAACTTGCCAGGTGTCGAGGGAGTCCGCTCGGAAATCGAAGGAGGATTATGGCGCTGGGTGCTGATCGCCGGTATTGGAACAATTTTGCTGATTGTCATTCCTGGATGGCAAGTTCGCAGCATGTTTCGGCGGCGACAATGGAGCATTCGCGGCATGATGCTGGCTGCGGCGGTAGTGGCGTTGGGACTCATGTTTCTCTTGTCGCCAATTCCGGGTGCCGCGATTCGCTCGGGTGGTTCGCTGCCGGTTTGGCTATTGTTGTACTTGGCGATTTGCGGAACTCCAGTTTGGATCTTCCTGCGTGCGTTGGTGCGCTGGAGCTGGAGTCGCCAATATGGCCGATTGGTCGCTTCCCTGGCCCTCATTTTGGTCGCCAGTATTTTGTCGGCAGGCGTGATGCCGGAACTGCAGCTCCGTGGAGTGAATGGTCTGCCGACGGAACCGGGAGAGCATCTTTCATTTGCTGAAGCCTACCTTTTGTTGATCCCTGGGTTCTATGTTGCCAACTGGATTTACGTGTTGGTTATTGGGCTACTCTGGATTGCCAAATCGATTCGAGCGGTAATGTTCGGGAAACGGGCCAGCTAAACTCATCCGGTCAGAAGACTGTAGCTGTTTTGACAATTCTTCAACGCGATTGAAAGTAAACGCCGAAGTTGTTGCCGTTGGCACGTTCGGTTGGCACAAAGGGAGTTCCTTCGCCATCTTTGAAGGCCTCACCGTTTCCAACCGGGACGTTCAGCAATCGACAATGATCGTCGCCGGCTGAATGGGGATCCCACCAGACGAGCGTTGTCGAACCACCACCGTCCATGTTGATGGCAATGTCGGCACCGAACTGCTTCATGATTTTCCCAAGGTCTTCGGTCGTCGCTCCCTTGCTCGCCGGTTGTCGTCCATCAATTGTTATGAGGAACAAGTAACGATTGTCTGCCGACAGACCGAAGCCGGTGCGAGGGTGCAAGTCTGGCTCGCTTTCCAAGACCCGGCCGCGGTCGAGGCAAAGTCCAAATCCACTGACGGCGTCTTCAATTCCGCTCAAATCGGCATCGGGTGCCAAGGTCTCGATGCGCAGCTTCTCGTCTTTGGCAACGATCAAAGATGGCGTCGAAGTCGGCTGGGAAACCACCACTCCGTCGGTTACCGCCAGCCCCCGCAAGTCACAAGGGTCTTCGCGGTTGTAGGCCGTCGTCAAAGAAAAAGCATCGGCGTTGATTGCCACCGAGATGGGGATTCCATCCGCACGCGACGACTGCAAAAAATTCCGCACCGTCTGCCGCCGGGTTTCGGTCTTACCGCTCTCCCATTCCGCCAATCGTTTCGTTGTATGAAATTTGATCCCGGGGGTCGTCGAATCGATGCGCAGGCAATTGACCACCATTTTTCGTGGCTCTGTCGGAGTCAGCTGCGCGTGCCGGATTCCGCCCTCCAGTTCCTTCGCACCGTTCCAATCAAACGTCTTCTCCGCCGTAACCTCCTGCGCCCCCGCCAGCCCCGACCCCACCAGCCCAAGCACCACAGCCACCAACAGCCATTTGAATTTCATCCTGCACATTGAAAGTTACCTGATTGATGAGACTGTAAACAAAGCGAGCGGTTCCTGCTCGAAGCAAAATGAAAAACTCAACGGGCTCATTACTTGCGATTTTTTTCAGCTGAGTTACGCTTTCGATTTTGGTCGGCAAACAATTTCGGTAATACAATTTCGTTTTGACTTAACGCGAATAATGCACTAAGGCGATTGACTCAATGGCAAGATGGACCAGAAATGAATTATTGCTTGCGTTAAACTTGTATTTCGAGACCCCGTTTGGTCGTCAACACCAAAACTATCCACCGATTATTCGATTGGCAAAAACGTTAGGCCGCACTCCCGGTTCAGTTGCATTAAAGCTTAATAATCTTACTTCGCTTGATCCAGCCGAAAAAGCACGGGGGATTAAAGGCATGTCGAACGCTAGTAAACTTGACAAAGAGATTTGGGATGAATTCGCGAAAGACAATAAACGTGTCGCCGCTGAGATTGAAGGCCTCCTAGACGAATACAATTTGGTTGACAAGGAAATCCCGCCCTCCCCTCCAATGCCCTCGGAGATGGAATCCAAGGCGTTCGTCACCGTTCGACGCAATCAGAATTTTTTCAGGCGAATCGTGCTTCGCTCTTACGATGTTAAGTGCTGCGTGACCGGCAATCCGGTTCCAGAGTTGCTGCGAGCCAGTCACATCGTCCCCTGGGCAAGTTCCATTGTAGATCGCTTGAATCCCCGGAACGGACTCTGTCTGGCCGCTACATTTGACGCTGCATTTGATCGCGGACTGATCGCGTTCGATGACTACTTTCGGCTACTTTTAAGCCCAAAATTGAAGCAGCACGAACCTGATCCAGAGATTGCCGCAATTTTTTTCGCAAGGGCAGGCTCCAAGATAACTTTGCCGCAAAAAAACATCCCCGATGCCAAACTGATTCGCTGGCACCGAGAGAATGTTGCGAAGATTTAGCTTTGAGAGAAAACGATTTGGGAAATACCAAGGGTGTTAGGTCAAACCAACACAAAATTTGGTCACCTCAATTCAAGAGCACACCTACTTGCTCGAACCACGTTCTGAATAAAACGAATCGCAGCAAAATTGTGTTTATTGAAAAAAGTCATGAACGTTGCGATTTTGAGTAACGTCCACCGAATTCGTTGGCAAAATTGAAAAATATTGGGGCAGTATTAGGCAAGTCCAAAAAAACGCTGACCAAACGTGTCGTCAGGTGGCAGTAGATTTTGATATTGGAATTGCGTCACCGATGATTGGATGCAATCATGACTTGGCGAGGAGAACTTTACATGGCACAAACATCGTCAATCGAGTGGACTGAAACTACGTGGAATCCTGTCACCGGATGCCAAAAAATTAGTCCGGGATGCAGAAATTGTTACGCCGAGAAGATGGCCAAACGCCTACAGTCGATGGGCCAGCCAAGGTACGTCAACGGATTTAAGCTGACAATTCAGGACGATTTAGTTGAATTGCCTCTTCACTGGAAATCGTCTCGAATCATTTTCGTGAATTCCATGAGCGATCTTTTTCACAAAGACGTCCCGGACGAATTTATCATGCGGTGTTTTGACGTCATGAACGAAGCGTCCTGGCATCAGTTTCAAGTGTTGACAAAGCGGCCAGAACGGCTGCTCGAATTAGCCCCAAATTTGAAATTGGCGGACAATATATGGCTGGGAACTAGCGTCGAGAATCAAAACTACGTTCATCGAGTCAAGACGCTCTCTCAAGTGGACGCCAAAATTCGATTCCTTTCCATTGAACCGTTACTTGGTCCGATAACTAGATTGCCACTGTCAAAAATCGAATGGGTAATTGTCGGCGGCGAGTCTGGCCCCGGGGCAAGACCAATGAAATTAGAATGGGTGCGGAATATCCGCGACAGATGTGTAAGATATCGTATTCCATTTTTTTTCAAACAATGGGGTGGCGTTCAAAAGTCCAAGACAGGACGACTCTTGGATGGACAAACTTGGGACGAATTTCCTATGGATAAAAGGCGCACATTACGTGGGGAAAAAAAGACAAGACAATTGGCAACAACTTCTTGACTTAGTCACACTTGACGATGGACTTGCCGTTCGAGAATCCGGTTACTGGGCCGAAGACAAACTTTATTTTTGGAACCGATACGTATCGATCGCAACAACCGCAATGGTCGACAAACCTGCATGGGATGCAGGTGTAGTTTATGTTGACCTTTTTTGCGCGCCAGGAATTTGCGTTGAGAGGAAGTCTCAGAGGCGTTTTCCCGGTTCGCCCATAATTGCGGCGAACGCCCAAAAGCCCTTTTCTAAAATTTTGCTTTGTGAGTTAGATTCGAACAGTGCGGATGCGTGTCGCAGTCGGATGGAAAAAAGTCCAGCGCAAAACCGGTATCACCTGTTTGAAGGCGACTGCAATCTGTGTATTCAACAAGTCGTTAGCCATATTCCTGATCGTTCGTTGGTGCTAGCATTCGTTGACCCAACAGGTTTGCACGTTCATTTTGACACAGTCAAGACTTTGGCAGATCGTGGAGCAACCGATCTACTAATTCTGTATCCGGATGCTGTAGATATTTTGAGAAACGAAAAGCTCTACTTTGATCAACTAGAATCAAATCTTGATTTGGTTTTGGGTGCTGACTCAAACTGGCGATCACGAAGAGCAGCACTTGGAATGCCTGATGGCACAAAGGTGCGCGGACTTTATGCCGAGATTTAAAAGGACCAACTTAAGTCTCGTTGCGGTTATCGGTATTTTGGAGAAGAAGTAATCGCAGGCAGTTCTGGCCCGTTGTATCGATTGGTATACGCCACAAAGCATGAAACAGGCCTTAATTTTTGGCACAAGAGCGTGTTGAAAAACTCGAGTGGCCAAACAAGATGGTTTTGATCATTTTTTTGCTGATGAACTTCTAAAATCTTCAAAAACGCAAAACGAGAAAATCTATGAGCGAAGATTCAAGTTTCGTGGTGTCGCCGTACAAGCCGTTGCGGAAGTGGATTCCATTGTTGCTGTTGCCGTTGATGGTGGTGGCGCGGTTTGTGCCGGATCTGGTGCAGGATGGGCCGGCGGGAATCTGGGCCGTAGCGGCGTTTGGGCCATTTCTGATTGGATTGGTCGTCATGCTGTGGTGGCTAGTCCTTAGTCGCGCGCGGTGGACGGAGCGATTGGTAGGGCTCATTGCCTTGGTCGCTCTTTTCATTGGCGTAGGACTTGCGATGGACCCGTCGATGCAAGGTCCTCCAATTATCGTGATGACGATTCCGATGGGCATCGCGGGTTTTGCGCTGGGCTTGATCTTGTTTGCGAATCTGTTGTCGTTCCAGCGAACCGTGTTCGCGTTGGGAATTGCTTTGCTCGGCATAAGCGTTTCCGCGTTGCTTAAGAACGATGGCGTCTGGGGTAATTTTGCGTTTGGTTTGGATTGGCGTTGGAAGGCCACACCGGAAGAACAATTCTTGGCAAAACATAACCAGCCGGGTGTGTCGCCGGCAGCCGGTGAAAACGTCGAGGCGATGCAAGCAGCCTTTCAAAAACCGGAATGGCCCGGTTTTCGCGGTCCCGATCGAGATGGGGCTCAGCATGGACAAGTCTTTGCGGCGAGTTGGGAACAGAATCCGCCCAAGGAATTATGGCGCATTCCAGTTGGGCCGGCTTGGTCATCGTTCGCCGTGGCTGGCAATTTTCTGGTGACACAGGAACAACGGGGCGATGCAGAAGCCATCGTGTGTTACAACGCCGAATCAGGAGCCGAGATTTGGGCGCAAACAATCGCCTCCCGCTTTTTCGAAGGCTTGGGTGGGCTAGGTCCCCGCGCGACGCCGACGATTGCCGACGGTTTTGTGTATGCGATGGGTGCCGAAGGCTGGTTGATGAAACTCGATGCGACGGACGGCAAGGTCGCGTGGAAAGTTGACATCCGCAAGGTTGCGGATCGGGGACCGCCGATGTGGGGCTTCTCCTCGTCCCCGCTTGTGTCGGACGGTGTCGTTGCGATCCACTCCGGAGGCAAAGACGACAAGGGGATTCTCGCGTTCGACACTGCGAACGGCGAACTCCGCTGGTCGACGGCCGCCAGCGCCCCGGT
>WBZS01000649.1_pt1 | contig 38337 bp, 32 predicted proteins | sample 5204201 | NCBI WGS metagenome assembly WBZS01 (sample SAMN12344357, study PRJNA552823) | activated sludge metagenome | biome: Activated sludge suspended growth; feature: Nitrification reactor; material: Wastewater; isolation source: activated sludge from nitrification reactor of wastewater...
GTTGATGCCCCGGGTGGCCTTGATCAATTCCTGCACCGGCAGCTGTGCGCCCAGCATGAACTGAAGGGCCGCCCAGGAAGGGCCGAAGCGAAACGACGTCAGGTAGACCTCGGCAAAGAACCGCTGCCAGCGGTCGGCCTTCGAGTGCAACCGCGGCAAAGGCGCTTCGTGCGCGACGACGGCCCGCACGCTCTCGGGGTGAGCGATGGCCAGGTCGAGGGCGATCACGGCGCCGCTGCTGTTGCCGAAGACCACGGCCGACGTCTCGCCGACGGCGTGCAAGACCGCCAGTGCGTCGAGGCTCTGCTGGCGGATGGTGAAGTTCTGCGGCGCGTTCAAGGTGCTGCGGGCGTTGCCGCGCCGGTCGAACGTGATGACCCGATAGCGGTCGGCCAGAAGCTCCGCGACGCGCGCGTATTGGCAGCCGTCTCCGCCGCCCGGCGCGATCATCAGCAGGGCCTCGCCGCGGCCGCGCACTTCGTAATACAGGTCATCGCCTTCGACGGTCACGCGACCGGTCTGAAGTTGAGAGTCATTGAACATGGGTTCACCTTGAGAAACTAGGAAGCGTTGTGTGATCGCGGCCGGGTCGTGACGGTCAGCCACTGGCGGAAGATCTCGGCATCAGGCCTCTCAAAGAAGCGTGGCGCGCCGAGCACACGCTCCACGGCGTCGGAGTAGGCGGCATACGTGTCGACGATGGCGCCGATCGCCTGCGCCTGATCCGCGCCCTGCAGAGCAGCCAGCATGAGCCGTGTGAGCGTGGTGCCCATGCTGCGTGTCAGCGCCAGGATGATCTCGGCGGCTCGATCGGGGAAGGGGGGAGTCAGACTTCCCTCGGCCACGCCCTGCTGGACGATGCGGGTGAGCAGCGGCGCCCGTCGCCTGGCCAGGGCATCCTCGACCTTCTCGCGTACGAGGGCGTTGTCGTCGGCGAGCCACACTTGAGCGAGCTCGACGATGAAGGCTTGATGGCTGTCCCTGGCCTGCTCGAGCGTGCCGAAGAAGCGCTTGAGTTTGTCGACCGCGTTCAGCTGCGGGTCATCGACAAAGGCCAGGATCGGGGCTTCGACGCCCTCCTGGATCCGCTCGACGAGGGCTTCCAGTACAGCGGCCTTGGAGCCGAAGTAGTGGAAAAAGGCCCCGCTGGACATTGACAGGGCGCCGCGGATGTCCTGGATCGTCATGCGCTCGTAGCCCTTGGAATAGATCAGGCGCTGAGCGATGTCCAGGATCTCGCCTCGTTTCCGGGCTACTTCTTCGTGATTGACGGTTCGGGCCATAGGTAGCTATAAATAAATAGAGCGACGGTTTATTATTCAAGATAAGGCAATTTCCAGATAAGTCAACCTGTCAATTGATCGGCACTTTCGAAAGACGATGACTTTAGTCTGCCGACGCAGTGATTTTGATGCGTTACTTTGGTTTGCCTGATCCGTGAAGATAAGGTTGACCTTTGACCTGAGTTCGGCGATCATCGGGCCGGACCGTGAGCCGACGGCCGTAAGCAAGTTGGGGAGACGGGCATGAAATCAACCGGTCATAGCGAGGCCGTGGAGATGTACCTGAAGTCGCTGGCGGTGCTGGGCGGGGCGCGGCAGCCGGTGGCTGTGGCGCAGCTGGCCGAGCGCCTCAACGTGACGACGGTGTCGGTCAACGAGATGTTGCACCGGCTCAGCCGCGACGGCCTGGTCAACCATCAGCCATACCGGGGTTTCCAGCTGACGGAGGCCGGGCGCCAGACCGCCTGGGACGTGATCCGGCGGGAGCGGCTTTGGGAGCGGTTCCTGGTCGACCAGCTCAAACTCGATTCCGCGCAAGCGATCTCGTGGGCCTGTCAGCTCGAGCACGCGACGTCGCCAGAGGTTATCGACGCGCTTGACGCGTTCCTGAATTACCCGGCGACCTGCCCGCAAGGCCAACCGATCCCACGGTCAGCCGACGATGCCGTGCATGGCGTCGGCCGGCTGCTCAGCGAGGTCGAGGTGGGCGAGCGTGTGCGGCTGACGGCTTTCGACGACGAAGACACCGAGGTGCTCACGTATCTGCAGCGGCAAGGGCTGGCGATCGGCCAGGTTGTGTCGGTGGTCGAGATGGGCCCGCGCCGCAGCCCGTTGACCCTGCGCTTCGACCACGGCCAGGCCATCATCGGTCGCGACCTGGCGCTCACCATCCAAACCGAAAAGGTCGCCTGAGGGCGAGCGAAAGCAAGGTTCGTTTCATGATCCCGCTCAGTCAGCTTCAGCCCGGCCAGCAGGGCACCATCACGCGCATCGACGGCAACGGCGCGTTACGACGCCGCTGTCTGGAGATGGGCCTGGTGCGCGGCGAGACCATCCTGGCCGAACGTGTGGCGCCTCTGGGCGACCCGCGCGCGTTCCTGGTCAAGGGCTATCGCCTGGCGTTGCGGCGCGAGGAAGCGGAGCTGATCCACGTGGCCGACGTCCGACCACACGACCATGAGGCGCGCGGCGCATGAGCCTGGAGACGCCGACCGGCGCGCCGGTCATCGCCCTGGCCGGCAACCCCAACGCCGGCAAATCGACGCTGTTCAACGCGCTAACCGGGCTGCATCAACACACCGGCAACTGGCCGGGCAAGACGGTCGAGAAGCGCGAAGGGATCTTCAAGCGCGGGGCCACAACCCTGCGGATCATCGATCTGCCCGGCGCATATAGCCTCTCGGCCTTCACGCCGGAGGAGATCATCACCCGCGACTTCATCCTCAACGCCGCGCCGGCGGCGGTCGTGAACGTGATCGACGCGACCAACCTCGAGCGCAACCTGTACTTCACCGTGCAGCTCCTCGAGCTGGGCGTGCCCGTGCTGCTCGCGCTGAACATGGTGGATGAACTGCCGGGTCAGGGCCTGCGCATCGACACACCCGCCCTGGCGAAGCAGCTGGGCGTGCCGGTGGTGCCGATGTCGGCGCGGCGCGGCGAGGGCGTCGAGTGCTTTGTGACCGAACTGTTGAAGCTGGCGGCCGGATCGGCCGTTGAGGCACCGAGCGCGCGATGAGCACGTCGATGTTTCGATTGGATTACGGCCCGGACCTCGAGACCGAGATCGCGCGTTTGGAGGCGTTCTTCGCCGCCAGCGGCTTCGACCCGCATCCCGCGCCCGCGCGCTGGCTGGCGCTCAAGTTGCTCGAGGGCGAGGGCGACATCGTCGACTCGGTGCGCGGCAAGCCGCACGCGGCGGCCGTGCTGGCCCTGGCCCACGAGCGCGCCGCGCATCTGCGCTCAGTGTACGGCGAAGACGTCGACCTGATGGCCGCCGACCGGCGCTTCGGGTTTGTCAGCGGCGTCACGCGGCAGGTGATGCAGCGCGGGGCGCTGAACCGCTTCGACCTCACCCGAAGCATCGACGACGTGCTTACGCATCGCTGGCTGGGCCTGCCGATCTTCTTCGCCGTGATGTACGTGATCTTCCGGCTGGTCATCGACGTCTCGGCCCCGTTTCTGGATTGGGTCGACGGCGTGATCAACGGCCCGATCGCGCATGCGGTCGGCGCGTTGCTGAACTTCGTCGCCGCGCCGGATTGGGCGCGCGCCTTGCTTATCGACGGCATCATCGGCGGGGTGGGCGGGGTGCTGACTTTCGTGCCCGGGTTGATGATGCTGTTCTTCTTCCTGGCGGTGCTCGAGGATTCGGGCTACCTCGCGCGTGCGGCTTTCGTCATGGACCGCTTCATGCGCGTGATCGGCCTGCACGGAAAGTCGTTCATCCCGATGGTGCTCGGTATCGGCTGCGCGGTGCCCGCGATCTACGCCACGCGTACGCTTTCGAGCCGGCGCGACCGGATCCTGACCGCGTTGCTCACACCGCTGATGTCGTGCTCGGCGCGGTTGCCCGTGTATGTCGTCTTCGGGCTGGCGCTCTTTGGCTCGCAGGCCGGCACCGTGATCTGGATGATGTACGCCATCGGCATCGTGGTGGCGCTGCTGGCCGGCGCCGTGTTCACCCGCACGCTGCTCAAGCCCGATCAGGCCTCGGCCTTCGTGCTCGAGCTCCCGCCGTACCGGCGGCCCACGGCGCGCGGGCTGTTGATCCACATGTGGGAGCGGGTGTCCGAGTTTGTCAGCAAAGCCGGCACCACGATCCTTGGCGCGTCGTTGATCCTGTGGCTGCTGCTCAACTTGCCCTGGGGCGTCGTCGACCAGCGCGACTCGTATTACGGCCGTGTCGCCGAGGCCATCAGCCCGATCTTTGCGCCGCTGGGCTTCGGCGACTGGCAGACGAGCGGCGCCCTGATCTCGGGCTTCGCGGCCAAGGAAGTCGTCGTCAGCACGTTCAGCCAGGTCTTCGTCGGCGGCGACGAACAGGCCGATGAAACGCTGCCGACGCCAACCGAGGAGCTGTGGGGCGTGGTCGTGGGTTTCGGCCGGGCGACCTGGGACGCGGGCCGAACGCTGGTGAGTATCATCCCGGGCGTCGATCTGCTTGGCGCGACGGTCGAGCCTGAAGACACGGCCTTGAGTGCGGCGTTGCGTGCTCACTACACACCACTGGCCGCCTTCGCGCTGCTGGTCTTCGTGTTGCTATACGTGCCTTGCATGGCAACGTTGGGCGCGATCCGGCACGAGTTCGGCTGGAGGTGGGCGGCGACCTCGGCGGTGTATCAGACCGCGCTGGCCTGGGTCACGGCCTTCATTGTCTTTCAAGGCGGCCGCCTGATGGGGCTGGGATAAGCGACATGCTGCGGCAACTGATCGACCTGCTGGCGGACTCGCATACCGGTCTTGGCGTCGAAGACCTGGCGCGCCGGTTGGACACGTCGACGGCAGCTGTGGAAGGCGCGTTGGATCTGCTCGTCCGCAAGGGGCGCCTGATCAAAGGCGGGCCGCGCTCGGGCGCCTGCGACGGCTGCGCGGCCGTGACCCTCTGCAATCCGCTCCAGGGCTGCACAACCCGCTACTTCATCGCCCCCGGCGGCGTGCGCCTGATCTTCCCCGACGACAAAGCGCATCCCGACGCAGCCCAGCCTTGATCTTTTGCGATCGAGCGCCGCCCCAGATCCATCTTCTGCGCGGGTTTGAGACGGGCGAGGCAAGTCCCAACGAGACGACCTCATCTGGAAGCGGCTTGTTCATCGTGGCTGCCACAATCGCCGAGAAAACGGAGGTTGGTGCGGATCGAGGCACAGCTTCCTTCCGCACCAACCTCCGTTTTCTCGGAATCCAATGAGTATTCGACAGGCTAACGCGCAGACGGACGGGTTGAAGGCTCAACCTTTCCAGGACCGGCTGATAGCGGTGTTTCTGACGTCCTTTATTGATGTATTGACAATAGTGTGTGATATATAGTATAGTGCGTGATATAGGCCGATGACCATGGAAACAGACGAAACACTCGATGGACTGCGACAGGAACTGCGCCGGGGCGTGATCAGCATGGCCGTGCTCAGCCTTCTTTTCAAGCCGCAATATGGCTACTCGCTGGTCTCGATCCTCGAACAAAAAGGGATCGTCGTGGAGCCCGGCACTTTGTACCCCCTGCTGCGCCGTCTGGAGAAGCAGGGCCTGCTTGAGAGCCAGTGGGACGTCAACCAGGCCCGGCCTCGAAAGTACTACCTCTTGAGCGCAACCGGGCGGGAAACGTACGACCAGCTTTGCCAGGATTGGCGCAGCATGGCCTCCGGACTTGATGAGTTGATTGGAGCGAGCAATGACCAACAAGCCAAACCAGTGGATTGAACGCTATACCTACGCCGTGACGCGCCAATTGCCGGAGGCGCAGCGCGCGGACATCGACAAAGAGCTGCGCGGCCTGATCGAGGACCTGCTCGAGTCCAAAACGCAGGACCGTGCCGCGACCGACGAAGACGTCCAGACCGTGCTCGTCGAGCTGGGCGATCCTGAGTTGATGGCCGACAAATATCGCGGGCACCGACGCTACCTGATCGGCCCGGAACTCTATCCGACCTTTGTGACAGTGGTCAAGATCGTGCTTGGCGCGATCGCGATCGCGATGACTGTCGTCTTCGTCATCCAGACCCTCCTGACTCCTGCGCGCGTGGTGGACCATCTCCTCACCGCGCTCACCAACCTCCTCCAGGGCGGCGTCCAGGGCTTCGCCTGGGTGACGATCAGCTTCGGGCTGACCGAGTATTTCCGCACCCGTGAAGGCAAAGACGCCCTCAAGCTCGCGCCCGTCTGGAAGGTCTCACACCTGCCGGAGCTGCCTGAGAAGGAGCTGCGGATCACTCGAGCCGATCCGATCGCCTCGATCATCCTCGCCGTCCTGTTCGTCGTCGCGTTGACCTTCGCGCTGGATTTGTTCGGGATCTGGGTCTTCCTGCCTGACCAGCCGGGCACGGTCGTCCCCTTCCTGGATGCTGCCGTGTTCAAACCGTATCTGCCGTTCGTGTGGGCTGCCGCCGCGCTGGGCATCTTGCACGAGATCGCCAAGCTGATCGCGCGCCGATGGTCGTTGCGGTTGTTGGCTCTGAACACCCTGGTCGACGTGGCCAACTTCGCCGTGTCGCTGGCCCTGTTCTCGAACCCGGCCATCTGGAACCCGGATTTCATGGCGCAGATGGCCCAGTCTGGGCTGGTTCCCGCGGGGACCGAGACCTTTCGCACGATGAGCGCCCTCTGGGGACAGTTCACCAGCTACTTCGTCTACCTGATCGTTCTGGGCTTTGGGGTCGGGTTGATCACCAATCTCGTGCGGGCCGTGAAAATCCGGCGCGGGTCGAGCGCGGCAGGGATCCCGCAGGTCTTCTAAGGCCGAGATCACGAATGTGAACCAATCCTGTCATGTATTTTGAGCACCGAGGGCACGCCAGGCGTGACGTTCTTCACTGGTCGCTGCGCGGGTCGGTCGGTATGTTAACGATATCTCGAGGGTGTTCGTGTCGCGGCCATTTAATGGTATTGGGGGACTCCGCACTCGACAACCTCTGAATCGCAGCGGACGATAAGCCGGCCTGGCCTCCGTTATTGAGGGGGCGGGGCCCGTCGGGGGACGGACTGGAGGGCGCGTTGCTCGCCTCCAGCAGGCTCGCGCATCGTCCGCACGATCTCCTCCTGGACGCGCCGGGCGCACGCCAACACGTGTGCCCGGCGCGTCTTCGTTTTTTTACCAACTTTTTCGGCACAACGCCAACAGCCCAACGTTAGAGCCAGGTTCATAATCCCAGACATGGCTCACACCGTCGCGGCTCTTTCCCGCGTCTTAATCGTCGACGATCACCCGAACACCGCCTCGATGCTCGCCCGGGCATTGGGACAATTTCAAAGCCCGGTCGAGGTTTTGACCGCGCGGAACGGCAAGGAAGCCCTGGACATCGCCGGCCCGGCCGGCGTCGACGTCCTGATCACGGACTTCATGATGCCGGGCATGAACGGGCTCGAGCTGATCGAGCGCCTTCAGGCCGGCGGCGGCGGCCACGAGCCCGGCTACATCATCCTGGTGACGGCCTACGACAGCCCCGGACTGGCCGCAACGGCCCGGCGGCTGAAGGTCAACCAGTACTTGATCAAGCCCGTGCAGCCCGAGAAGCTGCGCGACATCGTCGGCCGGGCGCTGCACAAGGTGCATCAGCCCACGCAGGTCGTCACCGGACTGCTGACTGCCGCGAACTTCCGGATCCTGGTTGCCGACGACGAAGCCGACAACGTCACGCTCCTGGCCACAAGGCTCGAGCACGAAGGTTATCTGCACATCCAGGCCCGCGACGGCCAGGAGACGCTCGACAAGCTGCGCAGCGAGCAGCCCGACCTGCTGTTGCTCGACGTCAACATGCCGGTCAAAAGCGGCTTCGAAGTGCTGGCCGAGATGCGCTCGGACCCCGCGATCAGCCACATACCCGTGATCGTGATCACGGCCGCGCGGACGACCGTGCGCGACGTGCGCGAGGGCCTCGGGCTCGGCGCCGACGACTACATCACCAAACCGTTCGACTGGCGGGAACTGACGGCCCGCGTGCGCGCCAAATTGCGTGTCAAGCACGCCGAAGACAGCCTGCGCCGGCGTAATCGCGAGTTGAGCCTGTTGCCCGAGATCGGCCAGGACCTGAGCGCGCGGCTCGACGTCGATGAGTTGAGCGAGGTGCTGTTGACACGCTCGGTCGCCACGATCGGCGCGGCCACGGGCCATCTCGCGGTCTTCCCGATGAGCGGCGAGCCGGTCGTGCATCGGAGCCACGCGGTACGCGCCATCGAGGGTTGGGATTGGGCGAACGTGCAGGACGGCTTCGCGCGCGATGGCCTCGCCGCGATCGTCGCCCAGCGCGGCACTGCCGTGGTCGTCGAGGACACTCAGCGCGAAAGGCATTGGCCCGAAGTGCTGGGGATGCCGTTGCGCTCGGCCGTCTGTGTGCCGTTGCTCAGCCGGCGCGGCGCGATCGGCGTGTTGACGCTGGGACACGAACAGCCTGGGCATTTCAACCTCGAGCATGCCTCTCTGCTGCAGGCCATCGCCAGTCAGGCCGCCATCGCCATCGAAAACGCGCAGCTCTATGCGATGGAGCGGCGCCGTGCCAACGAGCTGGTGGCGCTCAACGCGTTGTCGCGCGAGATCTCGTTGATCAACCGTTCCGCCGACCTGTACGGGCGGCTGCCGCTGTTGATCCAGCGCGCGCTCGGCTATCCGATCGTGAGTTTCTGGCTGCAGCAGGGCACGACGTTGCGGCTTGTGAGCCAGACCGGCGTCGATGAGGCCGGTCTCTCGACGGCCCAGATCGGCCTCGCGCCGCAGCAGGTGGCGGCGAGCGGGCAGCCCGCGCACATCTCCGGCGAAGTGACCGGCGGCGCGCTCGCCAGTGGGCTGGCTGTGCCGATGTTCTGGAACGCGCGCATCAGCGGGGTGGTGGGCGTACACAGCGTCAAACCCAACGCGTTCCAGGAGAACGATCGGGTGCTGCTCGAGACGCTGGCGGCCCAGATTGTCTCGGCTCTCGAGCGTATCCAACTCTTCGAGAGCGTCGAACAGGAGCGCAGGCGCCTGTCCGCCGTGTTGCGAGCCACGACCGATCCGATCGTGGTGCTCGACGCCGACGATCACATTCAGATGCTCAACCCGGCGGCGCAGCGGTTCTTCGCCGGTCTGGCGCTCAAGTCGGGCTCGCTTTTGCCCGACGGCGACGGCTTCGCGGCCTTCCGCGAATTGGTCGCGCGCGGCGAGACGGGTACGGCCACCGAGCTCTCCTGGCCCGACGGCCGCGTCGTCGATGTCGCGATCGCGCCGGCGCCCGACAACTGCCGCGTGATCACGTTCAACGACGTCAGCCGCTTCCGCGAGCTGGAGCGGGTCAAGAACGAGTTCATCGCCACGGCCTCGCATGAACTCAAGACGCCCCTGACCTCGATCATGGGCTACAACGACCTGATCGTGAAGATGGGCCCGCTGACGCCGCAACAGGCGCGCTTCGTCGAGCGGGTGCGACATGCTTCGACCAACATGCTCGAGCTCGTCCAGGATCTGGTCGAGCTGGTGCGGATCGACCTGGCCGTAGACCTCAAGGTGGAACGTCTCGATCTCACTCGTCTGACCGCAGGCGTGGTCGACGAGCTGCGCGAACCCGCCGAGCTGCGGCAGCTGCACCTCGAGGTCGGGTTGAGCGACGGCGGGGTCGACGTCAGCGCCGACGCGACCCGCCTCAAGCAGGTCGTGCGTAACCTGCTCAGCAACGCGATCAAGTACACGCCTGAGAGCGGCTTTGTGCGCGTTCAGCTGCGGGCAACGGCCGATGTCGCCATCCTTACCGTCGCGGACACCGGGCTGGGTATCCCGTCGGCGGACCTGCCCTTCATTTTCGACAAGTTTTACCGGGTGCAGACGCAGGCGACCCAGAACATCGAGGGCAGTGGGCTTGGGCTGGCGATCGTCAAGGCCATCGTGGATCAGCACGGCGGTCAGATCACGGCCGAAAGCGTCGAAGGGCAGGGCAGCCTGTTCACGCTGACGCTCCCGCGCTGGCGCGTGGCGGGCGCATAACGGCCATGGCTGAGCTACTTTCCTCACAGCGTTCGGCGGCGCGCACGGCGCCGCTGAGCTCCCGCCAGACGGCGCCCCTGCGACCGCTGGCCGAGGTCTGGCGCAGCGACGCGGACGGGCCGCGCCCCCTTCAACCCGGTGAACGGATCGAGGGTCTGGATTCTTCGCTCAACGCGCTCGAAGAGCGTGTTGCGGCTTTGACGCTGGACCTCTCGGTGGCGGCCGGCGTCGTCGCCCAGGTCTCAGAGCGGCTTGGCCAGCACCTGGAAACCCTACGGCTACAAGAGCAGACCCGACAGGCCGAGGCCGAGACCGAGCTGCTGACTTCGCTGGCCGTCTCGCTCAGCGCCGCGCAGGAGCTCGACGACGTCGTGCACGTGATCGTCAACGCGACCGGAGCAGCGACCGGCGCGCTCTTCCTGTTCGACGGCTGGGACGCCCTCGGCCAGCCCGAGATGATCACACCCAAGTCGGTCTGGCCGCCCGAGACGGTCGACGGGCTCGCCAACCGCGATTGGCCGGTGCGTGGTCTGCCGTTCTCGCGCTATTGGCTCGAATCTCCCGGCGACCCCCTGATCTTCGAGAACCTCGATGAGCTGCTGCGCGCAGACCCGCCGCGTTACGCGCTGTTGCGGGCCCTGGGCGCGCGCTCGGCGGCTTTCCTGGCGCTGCGTGTGGCGGATCAGTGGGTGGGCCTGGTCGTGTTGACCTGGCCGGCGCCGCGCACCTTTCGGGAACGTGATCTGTTGCGCTTCCGGGCGACTGCGGCGCAGAGCGCCGTGGTCGTCAACGGGCGGCTGCTGTACGAGCAGGAGCACCGGCGCGTCTCGCAGCTGGCCATGCTGGCCCGTCTCGAGAAGGCCCTGTCGAAGACCCGCAGCGACGAGGACGTCGTGGCGGCCGTGTTGAACCACCTGGGTTTGGGCGACGCCTATACGGTGTCGCTGTCGCATCTGCATGTGGGCGCCGGCGGGGTGCCGCAGGCCTATGAGTTCGCGGCGTTGTGGAGCGGCGACCAGATGCGATCGGTGACGCCGCAGGTGATCCCGCTCAGCGCCAACGCCCTGACGGCGTTCTGGCTGGGCGACCCCGACGCGTTGGTGTGCGTGGCCGACGCCTTCGATGACCCGCGGGTGCCGGACGAACTGCGCGAGCAGGCCGCTCAAGACGGCTGGCGTGCGGCCGTGTTGATGCCGCTGCGGAGCGCGGGCGAGTGGCAGGGTCTGTTCACCATGACCTGGCGCGAGGCGCGCGCACTGACGGTCGAGGAGCGCTTCCTCTTCCCGCGTGTGGCCGAGTCGCTTGGCGCCGCCGTCGCCAGCCGGCGCGCGATGCTGGCCAGCCAGGCCGCGCAGCAGGAAAGCGAGAGGCGCGCTCGTCGCGAAGGCGCGCTGCGCCAGATCACGTCTGCGCTGGCGAACGCCAACACCATCGACTCCGTTATCCGCACGGCGGGCGAGGAGCTCGAGCGCGCCCTTGGCGTGCAGCTCGCGTCGCGGCTTGTGCTCGATCCGGAGAGCGCGCACGACGACCGCCCCGGCGCGTCGGCCGTCCACCTCGACCTGCGCGGCCCATTGGCGCCGGACGATCGCTCTTTCCTCGAAGCTGTGGCGTTGCAGGTGACGCAGGGCCTCGAGCGCGTGCGGCTCGCCCAGCACATGCACGAGAACCTGTTGGCGCAACAGCGCCTGACGCTCGAGCTTGAGACGGTGGCCCAGGTGAGCGTGGCGGCCTCGACCATCCTGGAGCGCCACCTGCTTCTGCAGGAAGTCGTCGATCTCACGAAGAGCCGCTTCAACCTGTACCACGCTCAGATCTGGGTGCTCGACGAGCTGACCGGCCAGCTTCAACTGGCTGCTGGCGCGGGACCGATCGGGCGGCAGATGGTCAGCGAAGGCCGTGCCGTGCCGATCGATCGCGATCCGTCGGCCGGCTCGCGTTCGATCCCGGCGCGGGCCGCGCGGGGGCGCACGGCCGTGTTGGCGCCGGATCTGGCGCGCGACTCCGGCGGCCCGACGCACCGGCTGCTGAACGAGACACGCTCGCAGCTGGCCGTGCCGCTGGTCGTCGGCGATCGGCTGCTGGGCGTGCTTGACGTGCAGTCGGACCGGGTCGGCTACTTCAAGGACAAGGACGCGCGCGTGTACACCACGCTCGCCGCGCAGGTCGCCGTGGCGTTGCAGAACGCGAACCTGTACGCCGAGCAGGCGGCCACCGTCGCGCGTCTGCAGGAGCTCGACCACCTCAAGTCGGCGTTCCTGGCCAACATGAGCCACGAGCTGCGCACGCCGCTGAATTCGATCATCGGCTTCACCGATGTGATCATCGAGGGCCTTGACGGGCCGACGACCCGCCAGATGGAGACGGATCTCGGCGTGGTGCAGAAGAACGGCCGGCACCTGCTGGAGTTGATCAACGACGTGCTTGACATGGCCAAGATCGAGGCCGGGGCCATGACGATCTCGCCCGAGCCCGTCAACGTGTGCGACGTGCTCGAGGAGGTGGTCGAGCTCACCGCGCCGCTGGCCGGCGCAAAGGCGCTCAACCTTCGTCTGGTGACCGGGCCGCGCGCAACACTCACGCTGGTGGCCGATCCGGTGCGGTTGCGCCAGGTGTTGATCAACATCATGGGCAACGCCATCAAGTTCACCGAGGCCGGCGATGTCAGCGTCTCGGCCGAGCGTCTCGGCGAGCGGGTGCGGGTCGAGGTCCGCGACACGGGCATCGGCATCCCGCCCGACAAGCTCGAGACGATCTTCGAGGCGTTCAGCCAGGTGGACACGTCGACCACGCGCAAGGCGGGCGGCACGGGCCTGGGTCTGCCGATCAGCCGCAATTTGATCGAGCTGCACGGCGGGCGGATGTGGGCCGAAAGTCCTGGGCTGCCGGGCAGCGGCAGCCGGGTGTTGATCGAGTTGCCCGTCAGCGGCAGTGTAGCCGCGGACTGAGCTCCAAAGGTAGGAGGCAGCGTGACCGCCACAATCCTGTACATCGAGGACAACGCCGACAACCTGTTGCTCGTCCGGCGAGCGCTCGAGGCGCGCGGATACCGCGTGCTCGAAGCCGTCGACGGCCTGGCCGGCCTGGCGACCATCGAGCAGGAACGGCCTGACGTGGTGCTGTTGGACATCAACCTGCCCGACGTCGACGGCTACGAGGTCGTGCGGCGGCTGCGCGCCAACCCGACCTCGCGCACGCTGCCGGTGGTGGCCATCACGGCGAAGGCGCTTCCGGGCGATGCCGAGCGCGCGCTGGCCGCAGGGTGCGATCTGTACATGTCAAAGCCCATCGCCGTGCGCGCGTTGTGGGCTGCGCTCGAGCGCATTCTGTCGTCCCAACCAAAGGCAGAAGCCGAAAGGTTTGTGCCAGATTAGTTGAGGCCAACCGTCGCCAACTGCGGCTTGCTAACGCAAACCGTTTATCACACTTTTGGGCTATGACCGTTTCACCTCACTGTCGATAGCATGAAGAACACGTAAACACATGGTTCGACAGGAGGCCAACGAGACGAACGACAACGCAGACAACATCGGTACAACCTTTTTGGGCATTTATCACGCGGTATTCAAAACGAGGTGACTTATGATGCGATCAGTGAATTGGCGCCACATGTTGGCAAACGTTCTGCGGATGACCACCGTCATCGCGCTGACCGGGTTCGTCGCCTGGCTTCCGTCGACCCGCACAGGCCTCCCGACCAGCACGCCCGCCAATCAGGTCCTGGTGGCGTGGGGCGGCGATCAGCAGTAACAGGCGCACCATGAACATCCAGCGCAAACTCCTGTTACGACTTGTGGCAGTGGCCATCGGGGTTCTGGCCACGATCACGTGGGTCGGCGAGGCAGAGGCCTCGACGCCGCCGTATCTGACCACGACGTCGACCGCGACGACGGTTACCGAAACGACGACGACGACCATCCTTCCGGGGAACCAGTTCACGACCAACAGCATCGGGTGGGGGGGCGGGATCTAGAGCCCTCCGATCCGAGGCAGGGATGCCGTTCTGGAGGTTGCTAGGAACGGCTGAGTATGCAGCGTCGAAATTATGCGCAACTACAAGCCCGCCGCACAACTTTACATCTTGCTGGTGATCGTCGCCGGTGTTGTGTTGGCGGGCTTGGCGTTGCCGCGTATCGACCCCGCAGACGGCCTGATGCTGGCCGTCTTGAGCGGGTTGGGTTCGGCCGCCCAGGTGCTCAAGGTTCAGGGCGCCACCAAGCAGTCGATGTTCCACATCAGCTGGGCGGTGTTTGGTTTCACATACGTTCTGCTGGGGGCACCGGCCGCGCTGGCGGTCGTGATCGTGGCTCATGTGCTGGAATGGGCCTGGCACCGCTACCCCTGGTTCGTTCAGCTATTTAACCTGGGCACGTTTACCTTTGCCATCTGCACCGCCGACGCGATCCGCGTGCTGGCGGTGAGCGGGGCCGGTGGCGAACCCTGGGCCGCCACAGTTGGCCTGTTGCTCGCGGCGGGCCTGTTCACGCTCCTCAACCACGCGTTGGTCATCCTGGTGATCTACCTGACCCAGGCCGGAACGTTGGGCCAGTCGGGGGTGCTGAGCAGCTTCACGGTGTTGATGGACCTGGCGACGTTTGGCCTTGGCGCGGCCGCGGCGCTGGTCTGGTCGATCAACCCTGTAGCCGTGGCCTTGATCATCGCGCCGCTGTACCTGATTTACAGCACCCTCAAGGTCCCGGCGCTCAAGCGGCAAACTCAGCTCGACCCCAAGACGGGCCTCTACAACACACGCTATTTCCAGGAAGCGCTCGAGCGCGAGATGGCTCGTTCCGATCGCTTTGATCGGCCGATGACGGTCGTTGTCGCCGACCTGGACCTCCTTCGCAACATCAACAACACCTACGGCCACCTCGCCGGTGACCAGGTGCTGGTGGGCGTCGCCAACATCCTCAAGGCCATGGTGCGCGATTACGACGTTGTGGCGCGTTTCGGCGGCGAGGAATACACCATCCTGATGCCGGAGACGGCGCCCGAAGTTGCATTGGAGCGGGTGGAGACGATCCGCCAGGCGATCGAGAACGCGCGCTTCGAAGTGGCCACCAGCACGACGCCGATCCAGGTCACGATGAGCTTTGGCGTGGCCGGGCGCGTCCACCCGCGTCAGACGCCGCAGGAGATCATGCACGCGGCGGACGTGGCGGTTTATCAGGCCAAGCTCTCGGGTCGGAACCGCATCATCCTGGCCGACGCCTCGCGGGCCGCGACCGTCCCGACGCCGATCGATCTGCCGCATGCAGACGTGACCATCAAGGTCCCGACCCAGAGCGCGCAGTCTTCGATGGCCGCCGTTGCCCCGGTCTATCGGCCCAGCCGCTGGACGTCGTATTACATCGGCCTGTTGGTGGTGCTCGCGATCGTGTCGCTTTCGGTCATCTGGCCGATGACGACTTCGGTCGATTGGGCCGGCCTGCTCGTCTTCGCCGGCCTGACGATCGCGCTCGAGTTCGCAGCCATTGAACTGTATTCGCGCGGCACCACGGTTTCGATCGGGGCTGTGGTGATGATCTCGGGCGCGGCGCTCTTCGGCGCGCCGGCGGTTCTGGCGCTCTCATTGGTGACCTTGCTGCCCGCGCTTGTGCGCCGGCGCGCGCCCCTGCATCGCGCGATCTTCAACCTGAGCAACTACATCCTCTGCAGCTCGGTTGTGGTCGCCGGTCTGGCTTTCTTCGACGACTTCCATGGTCAGCCGGCCTGGGTCCAGCTGCCGGTGATGGTCGTCATTTCGATGCTGGTCTACGCCGTCAACACCGCCACGGTGTCTCTGGTGATGGGTCTCTCGACCGGCCAGCCGATCCGCAAGGTCTGGGACGAGAACTTCAGCTGGCTTTGGTCGTACTACATCGGCTTCGGCGTCGTGGCGTACGCCCTGGTGTACGGCTACATGCACACCGGTCTGCTGGGCGTGTTCGTGATGCTGGTGCCGCTGGTCTTGCTGCGCTGGAGCCAGGCGCAATACATCAGCCGGACCGCGTTGCTGGTCTCCGAGCTACGCAAGACCAACTCCGATCTGGTGAACACCAGCGCGCAGCTCGCCATGCTCAACGAGGGCCTGATCCGTGCGCTCTCGCAGGCGATCGACTTGCGCGACCCGTATGTCGAAGGGCACTCGCAGCAGGTGGCGCGCTACGCCGTGATGATCGCGCGCGAGATGAACCTGGACGAGGATCGGACCGAACGCGTTCGACGCGCGGCGCTGCTGCACGACCTGGGCAAGATCGGCATCCCGGATTCGATCCTGCTCAAATCGGGCCGGCTGTCGCGCCAGGAGTATGAACTGATCAAGCGGCATGCGCCGCTGGGTGCCGAGTTGATCGAGAAGCTGCAGCCGCTCTCGGAGCTGGCGCCGTTCATCCGCTACCATCACGAGCGCTTCGACGGCCACGGTTATCCGGAAGGGCTGAGCGGCGAGCGTATCCCGCTCGAGGCGCGCATTCTCAGCCTGGCTGACACGATCGAAGCCATGGCCTCCGATCGGCCCTATCGCCCGGCTCAGCCCGCGGTGCGGATCCTGGCCGAGGTGCGGGCCCAGGCCGGCGCCCAGTTTGACCCCGAGGTGATCGCGGCCTTCGAGCGCGTGCTCGATCGCGAAGGGACGGGCATCATCAGTAATTCGGCGTTCAGCCTTGCGCGCCTGGTCCCACAGTTCACCCAGGGCGGCGAGAACCCGGATGAGGTCTACGTGCCGCGCCCGACCGCGCCGATCGACAGCATCCCGCGCTCGTTCGTACACGACTGAGCGCCGCACCGCTCATGCCTGATGCAACAAGGGCGCGCCGCCCCCGCTTCGGGGGCGGCGCGCCCTTTCTGTTTGCCATGGTCCCGTTGACGAATTCCCGACGACGGCTTGCCGGTCTGTAGCGAGCATCTCGCGACGTGGCAGGCACTGGGCGCCGCGGCTGGACCTCGATAGAATTCGCGGATGTCACTTTATCTGGGATGCCCCGCCTGGGGCGTTAAGGGTTGGATCGGCGGGTTTCTGCCGGCTGCAACGCGTCAGAAGGAGATGCTCAACGCCTACAGCCGGCGCCTGAACACGGTCGAGGGGAACACGACCTTCTATGCCCTGCCGACGGTCGAGCAGACGGCTCGTTGGCGTGAGGCCACACCCACAGGCTTTCGGTTCTGTCTGAAATTTCCGCAGGTTATCTCGCACCGCAAACGCCTGGTCGACTGCGAAGCCGAGACGGCGGCGTTTATCGAACGCCTGCGCACCCTGGAGGATCGGTGTGGGCCGGCCTTCCTGCAACTCCCGCCATCGTTCTCGAGCGCTCAATTGCCGCGATTGGCCGCGTATCTGACGGCTCTGCCGCGCGATCTGCGTATCGCGGTCGAGCCCCGGCATGCAAGCTTCTTCGACGGCGGGCCCGGCGAACAGATGCTTGAGGATTTGCTCAGGCGCTTCAGCTTCGCGCGGGTGGCGTTCGACACGTCAGCGCTGTTCGCCCTGCCGGCGAGCTACAGCGCCGATGTGTCAGCCGCGCAGGAGCGCAAACCGCGCTTCCCGGCGCGCGCCACGCGCTCGGCCGGCTTCGCCTTCGTGCGCTTCGTCGGGCAGCCTGTCGTGGAAGACAATCGGCCCTGGCTTGAGCCCTGGGCCGATCGGGTCGCGGGCTGGCTCGCCGCGGGTGACGATGTCTTCTTCTTCACGCACCTGCCTGACGACACAGACGCGCCGCACCTGGCCCGCCTGCTCTACGGTCTGATCGCCGAGCGCGTCGCCGTGCCGCAACTGGGCGAGACGGAGCCCCCAACGCTCACGCAGGCTTCGTTGCTATAGCCGGAACCCCGCGTCAGTCGTTCTCGAGCAACTCGACCACGGCGCCGAAGCGCTCCTGGCCGTCGACATAGGCGTAACGCCCGCCGGTGTAGTCGCCGCGTTGCACCAGATGCATCCCGTGTTCGGTGAGTTCGTCGACGCGGGCCTGCATGCCCTTCACCTGGAAGGCGATATGGTGCAGGCTCTGTCCGTGGGCGACAAGCTGGTCGTTCCAGGTGCTGGGCTCGCCGAGCGGCTCGATCAACTCGAGCGTCACCTGGCCGAGCGGGAAGAACGCCAGCTTGGCGCGGGCCGGCGTCGACCGCCCCTTGTATTCGGTATGCGCCTGGTCGACGGTGTCGGTGACGATGACGTTCGGCTGGGGCACACCCAGCAGCGTCGACCAGGCCGCGATTGCGGCTTCGATATCCTTTACGACGATGGCGACCTGCGTCACGATCGCGGTGCCCAGCGGTGTCGATGTCATGGTTTCTCCCTTGGTGATCGCTCATCAGGCTGCAGCACGCAGCCGGTGGGTATCGGTTCAGTCGCGATCGAGGCCGGCGCGGTAGGCGCGCGCGAACTCGGCTGCGGTCTGAGCCGGGGTGGTCGACGCGCCGACGGCGCGCACGGTCGCCGATCCGACGATCACGCCGTCGGCCATCCGGCTGACGGCGCGCGCCTGCTCGGGTGTGCCGATGCCGAAGCCGACGCACAGCGGCAAAGACGTGTGGGCCCGCACACGGGCGACGAAATCCCCGAGGCCGTCGGCGATCGCGGTTCGCGCGCCCGTCACGCCCGTGACCGACACGAGATATACGAAGCCCTGTGCGCCGGTCAGCACATGCCCGAGGCGCTCGTCCGGCGTGGTCGGCGCCAGCATGCGGATCTGGGGCAGGGGCGCGACGGCGGCCTCGAACTCCTCGCTCTCCTCGGGCGGCAGATCCGGCACGATGAAGCCGTCGGCGCCTGCGTCGATGACGTCGCGCCTCAGACGCTCGAGCCCATAGGCCAACAGGGGGTTGATGTACCCCATCAGCACGAAAGGGGTCGTCACGCCACGGGCGCGCAACTCGCGCACGGCCGCTAACGACTTCGCCACCGTGATCCCCTGCTGCAACGCGGTCTGGGTCGCCTGCTGGATCACGGGCCCGTCGGCCAGCGGATCCGAGAACGACAGCCCCACCTCGATCAGATCCGCGCCGTTGCGCGCCAGCGCCTCGATCACGTCGATCGAATCCGGCAGCGTCGGATATCCCAGCGGGTAGTATGGCATGAAGGCCGGTTGGCCGGTGAAGGCGGATGCAAGACGGGACATGAACCCTCCAGGTGTTGCTGATTGTTGATTGCTGATTGACATCCAATCAGCAATCAACAATCAGCAATCAGCAATCCGATATGCCGATCAAAGGCTCTCCATGATCGTCCCCAGGTCCTTGTCGCCGCGACCGCTGAGGTTGACGACGATGACCTGATCGGGGCGCATGGTGGGCGCGCGTTTGATGACCTCGGCCAGCGCGTGCGATGATTCGAGCGCCGGGATGATGCCCTCGGTATGGCACAGAGTCTGGAGCGCGGCCAGCGCTTCCTCATCGGTGGCGGAGGTGTAGTAGGCGCGCTCGGTCTCGCGCAGCCAGGCGTGCTCGGGCCCGACCGCGGCGTAGTCGAGGCCGGCCGAGATCGAATGCGTGTCCGCGATCTGGCCGTCGGCGTCTTGAAGCACGAAGGTGCGCGTGCCGTGGATGACGCCCAGCCGACCCTTCTCGGGGTCGCCAAAGCGGGCGGCGTGCTTGCCGCTGGCCACGCCCGAGCCGCCGGCCTCGACGCCGATCATCTCGACGTGCTCGTCGCCCAGGAAGGGATGGAACAGGCCGATGGCGTTTGAGCCGCCGCCCACGCACGCGATCAGGGTGTCGGGCAGCTTGCCGGTCGCCTCGAGGATCTGCTGACGCGCCTCGCGGCCGATGATCGACTGAAAGTCGCGCACCATCGTCGGGTAAGGGTGAGGGCCGAGCGCGGAGCCGAGCAGGTAATGCGTGTCGCGTACGTTGGTGACCCAATCGCGGATGGCCTCGTTGATCGCGTCCTTGAGGGTCTTTGAGCCGGATTCGACCGGCCGCACTTCGGCGCCGAGCAGCTTCATGCGATAGACGTTGGGCTGCTGGCGGGCGATATCGACCGTGCCCATGTAGACCACGCACTCCAGGCCGAGCAGGGCGCTGGCCGTGGCGCTGGCCACGCCGTGCTGACCGGCGCCGGTCTCGGCCACCACCCGCCCCTTGCCCATGCGCTTGACGAGCAGGGCCTGGCCAAGGGCGTTGTTGATCTTGTGCGCGCCGGTGTGCGCCAGGTCCTCGCGCTTGAGATAGATCTGGGCCCCGCCGAGCCGGGCCGTCAGGCGTCGGGCATGCGTCAGCGGCGTCGGCCGGCCGACGAAGTCACGCCAGAGCTCGGCCAACTCGGCCTCGAAGGACGGATCCTGCCGGGCCGCGACGTACGCGGCTTCGAGCTCGTCCAGGGCAGGCATCAGAGTCTCGGGCACGAACTGCCCGCCGTAGGGGCCGAATTTGTGTGGCAGACGAGGCATAAACCCTCCTGGAATTGTTGATTTCTGATCGCTGATTGACTTTCAATCAGCGATCAGAAATCAACAATCAGCAATTGACTTCTTCGCGTTCTCAACGAAGGCCTTCACCTTCGCGTGGTCTTTCTTGCCCGGTGTCGCTTCGACCCCGGAGGCGACGTCGACGCCCCAGGGCCTGACGCGGGCGATGGCGTCGGCGACGTTGTCGGGGGTCAGGCCGCCGGCCAGCAGGAGCGGGTAATCGCGCGCGAGGGCGGCCGCGCCCTCCCAATCGCCGGTCTTGCCGGTGCCCCCGAACTTGCCGGCCACGACGGCGTCGACCAGGAAGGCCGGCGCGCCGGGCCCGACCTCGGCGAAGGCAGCATGCGCTTGCCCATTGCCGCGAAAGGCTTTGTACGCCTTCCCGCCGAGGGCGCGCAGCACGTCGGGCCCTTCGTCGCCGTGCAGTTGCGCCAGATCCAGCCCGCAGCGTTCCAGCACCGCTGCGACGTCATCCGTCGGCGCGTTCACGAACAGCCCGATGAGGCGTGGAGCGTGGGGCGTGAAGCGTAGAGCGTCGGTTCGCAGCGCCTGCACGATCTCGGCACACCGCTCCGGCGTGATGTAACGCGGGCTTGGCGGATAGAACGTGAACCCCATCAAATCCGCCCCGGCATCCAGCGCCGCGCGCGCATCCTCGAGACTCGTCAGGCCGCAGATCTTGACGAACATAGTCTTGTAGTCGGGTAGTCTCGTAGTCAGGTAGTCTCATAGTCGGGTAGTCGACTACAGGACTACCTGACTACGAGACTTCAAGACTACACGACTACCCGACTAACTCCCTCACTTTCGCCCCGATGTCGCCCGCCGTAACCAGCGCTTCGCCGACAAGGATCGCGTCGATGCCGGCGGCGGCGACCTCTGCCACGTGCTCGGCGGTGAAGATGCCGGACTCGCTGACCATGGCGATCTCGGCCGGCACCTGAGCCCGCAGTTCGAGCGCGGTCTGGCGCCGGACCTCGAAGGTGTGCAGGTTGCGGTTGTTCACGCCGAGCAACTGCAGGCCCGGGATGCGCAGCGCGCGCTCGACTTCTTCTGCCGAGTGGGCCTCGACCAGCGCGGTCAGGCCGAGGTCGCGGGCCAGGGCGTGCAGGTCGCGTAGCTCATCGTCTTCGAGCGCGGCCACGATCAACAGGATGGCGTCCGCGCCCGCAGCGCGCGCTTCGTAGAGTTGCACGGGCGCCAGCATGAAGTCCTTGCGGAGCAGCGGCACCGCCACGTTCTGTTCGAAGCGCAATGCCCTCAGGTACTCGAGCCTGCCCAGAAAGAAGCGCTCGTCGGTCAGCACCGACAGCGCGGCGGCGCCGTTCTCGATGTAGATCCGGGCGATGTCGGCGACATCCAGCCCCGGCGCCAGCACGCCGCGAGACGGCGAGGCCTTTTTGATCTCGGCGATCAGACGGACTGGTGCCGGGCGGACTGGTGCCGGGCGGACTGGCGCTTCGCTGCCAGCCGGGCGGACTGGCGGTGTCGCGCCAGCCGGTTGCCGCCGCACCGCCGCGAGGAAGTCGCGGGTCGGCGGCGTATCGGCCGCGCGCGCCCGCTCTTCAGCCGGGCTCAGTCGCGCGATCTCGGTGCGTTTGTGGTCGAGGATTTCGAGTAGTCGTGACATCGTCTTCTATCGCTGATGGTCGATTTCTGATTGCCGACTGAATGTCAATCAGCCATCAGAAATCAACCATCAGCAATCCTCATCATCCCGTCACACTGTGACTATAGTCGACCAGGCCGTTCATCTTTTGCAGGGCCGCTCCGGAGCCGAGCGATTGACGGGCCTCCTCGAGCCCGGATCGCAGGTCGCCGGTGGTGGCCGAGAGCGCGGCGGCCGCGTTGAGCAAGACGGCATCGCGCAGCGCCTGCGAGCTCGAGCCGCCGAGCACGGCATGCATCAGGGCCGCGTTCTCGTCGGGCGTGCCGCCGGCCAGGTCCGAGATCGGCGCGTGCGTCAGCCCAAGCGTGATCGGATCGATGGCATAGGTGGTGACCGCGCCGCCGCGCAGCGAGCTGACCCGCGTCGGTCCGGAGAGGTTCAGTTCGTCGGCGCCGCCCGCGCCGTGGATGACCATCGCGGCGTGGCTGCCCAGTTCGCCGAGCACGCGCGCCAGCGGCTCGGTCAGAGCGCCGCTGAACACACCGACCAGCTGCACCTCGGCCCCGGCCGGGTTGGAGAGCGGCCCCAGTAGATTGAAGATCGTGCGCTGGCCGAGTTCCTGGCGGATCGGGCCGACGTGTCGCATGGCCGGGTGGAACTTCTGCGCGAACATGAAGCCGATGCCGACCTCGTCGATCGCGCGCCCGACCTGTTCGGCCGAGAGCTCGAGGCTGACGCCCAGGGCCTTGAGCACGTCGGCGCTGCCGCACTTGCTCGAGGCCGCGCGGTTGCCGTGTTTGGCCACCTTGCGTCCGGCGCCCGCGATCACGAAGGCCGCGGCTGTCGAGATGTTGAAGGTGTGCGTGCCGTCGCCGCCGGTGCCGGCCGTGTCGAAGAGCGGGCGGCTGCCGCTCGCCACAGGCACCTTGACGCCGTGGGCGCGCATCGCCCGGACGGCCCCCGTGATCTCCTCGACGGTCTCGCCCTTCATGCGCAGCGCCGTCAGAAAGGCGCCGGTCAGGGCCGGGGTGGCCGTCCCGCTCATGAGTTCGCCGATCGCGATCTCGGCCTCCGCCGCCGTCAGGTCCTGGCGGTGCACGGCCTTCGCGTAGAGTTCTTTCAACATGGTGTGCTCCTTTGCTGCGCCCTTTTCGACTTCCTTGTGTGCGACGCGGTCATGCCATCTCCAGGAAGTTCTTCAGGACCAACTTGCCGTGCTGGGTCAGGATCGACTCTGGGTGAAACTGCACGCCAAAGGTCTTGTGCTTGCGGTGCTGCAGACCCATCACCTCGCCATCGGCCGTGAATGCGGTCACCTCCAACACTTCGGGCACGGGCTCGAACACCACCAGCGAGTGATAGCGCGTGGCCTCGAACGGCGAGGGCACGCCCTCGAACAGGCCGGTGCCGTGGTGGAAGATGCGTGACGTCTTGCCGTGCATCAGCCGAGGTGCGCGATCGACCTTGCCGCCATATACGGCGCCCAGGCATTGATGGCCCAGACAAACGCCGAAGACCGGGATGCGGCCCGAGAAGCGCAGGATGGCTTCGTTCGAGACGCCGCCGTCGGTCGGGTCGCCCGGGCCGGGCGAGATCACGAGATGCGTCGGAGCGAGGGCCTCCAGCACATCGACGGTCACCTGGTCGTTGCGGAAGACGCGTATGTCGGCGCCCAGCTCGCCGAAGTACTGGACGAGGTTGTACGTAAACGAGTCGTAGTTGTCGATCAGGGCCAGCATCTCAATATCCTCGCAGCGCCGGTCCGGCGGGCCGGATCATCTCGGTCACATAAGCCAGACCCATCGCATCGCGCACCTGGCGCATGGTCTCGCGCGCCTCGGTCTGCATACGGCGCGTGCCCTCGGCCAGGATCTCGTGCGTCAGCGCCGGGCGGGCCAGAAAATACGCGCGTCGTTCGCGCAACGGCTCCAGGAATGCGTTGAGCGCGGCGGTCAGTTTTGCTTTGACTTCGACATCGCCGACGCGGCCGGCGCGGTAGCGCTCCTTGAGGTCTTCGACCTCGGCCGCGTCCGGGTTGAAAATGTCGTGGTAGGCGAAGACCGGGTTGCCCTCGACGGTGCCGGGGTCGGTCGCGCGCAGCCGCCTGGGGTCGGTGTACATCATCTTGACCTTGGCCTCGACCGTCGCTGAGTCGTCCGAGAGGTAGATGGCGTTGTCGAGGCTCTTGCTCATCTTGGCCTTGCCGTCGGTGCCGATCAGGGTCGGCACGTCGCCGATCAAGGCCTGCGGCTCGGGGAAGACCTCGCCGTAAAGCAGGTTGAAGCGGCGCGCGATCTCGCGGGCCAGCTCGACGTGGGCCTGGTTGTCCTTGCCGACCGGCACGACCTCGGCCCGCGGCAGCAGGATGTCGGCGGCCTGCAGCACCGGGTAACCGAGCAGACCGAAGGGCATCGCGTCGAGGTCGGCGTCGCGCACCATATCCTTCAGGCTGGGCAGGCGCTCGAGCCGCGGAACGGTGACGAGCATCTCGAACAGCAGATTGAGCTCGTAGGTTTCGGTGATCGCCGACTGGACGAAAAGCGTGCTGCGCTCGGGATCAATGCCGACCGAGAGGTAGTCGAGCACCATCTCACGGATGAAGCCCGGGATCTCGCGCACGAAGTTGCGCTGCGGGCGCGTGGTCAGCGTGTGCAGGTCGGCGATGATGAAAAACGAAGTGTATTCATCTTGCAGCCGCACCCGGTTCTGCAGGCTGCCGACGTAATGTCCGAGGTGCAGCCGGCCGGTCGGCCGGTCGCCGGTGAGGAGTCTGGGCTTGGTCATGGTCATGCCTCCGCCGCCTCGACCGCCTTCATCACGGCCTTGGCTTTGTTGACGCTTTCCTGATACTCGGTGGCCGGGTCCGAGTCGGCCACGATGCCGGCGCCGGCCTGCACGCTCACGCGGTCGCCCTGGCAGACCAGGGTGCGGATGGCGATACACGTGTCCATCGCGCCGCCGTACGAAAAGTAGCCGATCGCGCCGCCGTACGGCCCGCGCGGGTTGTGCTCGAGCTCGGCGATGATCTCGCAGGCCCGTACCTTGGGCGCGCCGCTGAGCGTGCCCGCCGGGAAGGTCGCGCGCAGCAGGTCGAAGGCCGTCAACCCCGGGCGCAGCGTGCCCTTGACCGACGAGACGATGTGCATGACGTGCGAGTAGTGTTCGACGACGAAGAAGTCGGGCACCGAGACCGAGCCGTATTCGCTCACGCGCCCGATATCGTTGCGCCCAAGGTCGATCAGCATGACATGTTCGGCGCGTTCTTTGGGATCGGCCAGCAGTTCCTGCTCGAGCCGGTCGTCATCGGCCGGCGTCTTGCCGCGTGGGCGTGTGCCCGCGATCGGGCGCACCGAGGCGCGTTGACCGGCGTCGGTCGGCTCGAGCCGCGTCATCATCTCCGGCGACGCGCCGACCAGCACCAGCGGCTCCGCGGCCCCCTCCGGCCCATCCACGTCGCCGAACTCGAAGAAGAACATGTAGGGCGAGGGGTTGAGCCGGCGTAGCGCGCGATAGACCTGGAAGGGCTCGGCCTTGAGCGCGCGGCTGAAGCGTTGCGAGAGCACGACCTGGAAAATGTCGCCGGCTGCGATGTATTCCTTGGCCGCGCGGACCATGGCTTCGAATTCGGGTTGGGTCAGATTGCTTTCGAAAACCGCCGGGCCGGCGCCGTTGGCCGTGGCGCGCGGTTGCTCGGTCAACGGCCGGCGCAGCCGCGCTTCCAGGTCGTCGAGCCGGGCAATCGCCGCGGTTGTGTCGCCGTCGAGCGCGTGCGTGAGCAGCAGCAGGCTCGAGCGGGCGTGGTCGAAGGCGACCAGAGTGTCGGTATGCAGGAAGATCGAATCGGGCAGGGCGCCCTGGCCGAGGTGCGAGTCGAGCACGGGCTCGAAGTGACGCAGGGTCTCGAAGCCCAGGTAGCCGACCAACCCACCGACGAAGCGCGGCAGGCCCTCGGCGTCGATCGGCGGAACCGACGCCATTTCGGTCTGCAGCACGTGCAGGAAGTCCTGCCCGGGCTCGGCCAGCACGTCGACCCGCCCGGCATCGGCGCCGACCAGGGTCTCGCGCGTCAGCGTCTTGCCGCGCAGCACGTAGCGCGCCCTCGGCCCGACGCCGATGAACGAATAGCGCGCGACGCGTTCGCCGCCTTCGACCGATTCGAGCAAGAAAGAGGGGCCTGCGCCGCGCAGTTTGAGATACGCGCTGGCCGGCGTCTCGAGGTCGGCCGGCAGTTCGCGCGTCAACGGGCGCAGCGCCGTGGGGGATTTCGTGAGCATGGCACCTCCAGCATTGCTGATTGTTGAATTCTGATTGACCCTCAATCAGCAATCAGAAATCAACAATCCACAATACAAAAGCTCCTCGCGTTTGGGACGGAGGAGCTTTCCGTGGTGCCACCCAAGTTCTGAAGCTGTCTGCCCTTAACAAAAAAACCTGTTGTGATGACAACAGGTCGTTGGCCAGCCTCACTTTTCGGCGACGCTGACGTGTGAGCGTCATTAATCGCCTCGGCCCGATAACGGTGGCTGATCCGGCGCAGGCTATTGGGCAGATGAAATGCCGTTCGCTGCACAACTCGGAGGTCCATTCCACGTCGTTCTACGGACCGGGTTCACACCAAAACACCCGGCTCTCTGACCGCTTCACGCCGTGTACTCGTCCTCGTCGACGTTTGTGTTGTTCGGTTGTGAGTGCATTGATATCACAGAAGCGGATCGAGAGTCAAGCCCGGCCCTTTGGGAGCGCCGCGTTTCACGGCCGCGGCCCGGTGTCGACCAGCTCGGCGATGACCAGCAGCCGCTCGTCGTAGCTCAGACGCGTGAGATCCCACCCGTCGCAGGTCATCAGGACCAGGCGGTCGCCGTCGGGGATCAGCACTTTGGCGACGTCTTCAGGCTGGGCCTTGCGTCGGTCGATCACTTCGTACGAATAGCGTTTGTCTCCGAAATCGAGCTCGACTCGGCCGCCCAGGCTCAGGCTCCACAGATATCCGAACGGCCCTGAAACGCCGGTGTCGGTGGATACATGGCCGGCTAACACGGGTGCGTAGGCGTCTCCGGGCGCGTCCCCGGTTCCGGCCAGCCAGCCGACCCTCGGTCCCAGGTCGTCGACGTTCCAGGCGTTGTCCACGATCGGCACAGCGACGATCTCGGCATCGAGTTTGATCTCGGGGATGACCAACCGCGGCGGGCGCGGTGTGGGCGTCGCCGTGGTCGGTTGCGCCGTCGGGCTGGGCCGGGCCGGCGCGTCGGTCGGGCTCGGCGTGGCCGGCCCGGAGGTGGCTGCGGGCGCCGTGGTGGCCGTGGCCGGCCTCGGCAGCGCCGTCAGCCGGCTGGCCGGCGTCGGCGAGGCCTGGGCGGCCGTGCACGCGGCCGGGCCAAGCGCCAGGGCCATCAGGATGATCAAACCGATGAGCCGGATCGGGTACGCGGAGCGGTTCATGGATGGGCGGGTGAGGGCGGCCCCGAAACGACACTGGCCGGCCTCAACGGCCGGCCAGTGCATTTCAGCGGGTCAGCGAGGGCCGCTCAGTCCTTGATGTTGATGACCTCGGGTTGCTCCTGGATCTTGGCCCCGCGCGAGCGATCATACAGCGCCAGCGCCGTCAGTGCGGCCATGCCCAGGATGAGCGACAGGGTGACGATCTCGCGCGGACCCGGCCCGACGCCGGTCGCCGGCAGGCTGCCGGGCACCAGCTCGGCGGTCACCTGGTTCGACGTCGTCGTCGTGCGCGTGGTCCGCCCATACGTGATCGTGGCCTGGTTGACGATCGGGCTGGGCGTCGCGGCGTTGGCGTTGATCCGCGCCTGGATCGCGATCGTGACTTCCTGCTTGGCCGCCAGGGTTCCCAGCGTGACCGTCAACGTGCGGGTCGCGGCGTCATAGGCCACGGTGCCCACCGGGCTGGTCGCGCTGATGTAATCGACCTGCGGCGGAAGCGCGTCCTGCACCGAGACGTCATCGATCGCGAAGTCGTTGGGGTTGGTCACGACCAGCTCATACTGGACGACGCTGCCCATGACCACGCGATCCTGGCTGATGCGCTTGACCAGGTTGACCACCGGCACCGCCGTGGGTTGCGGGTTCTCTGGCGGAGGCGTGTTGGTCACCGTCGGCGCCGGCGGGGTCGCCGTGCTGGTCGGTGTCGGCGTGATCACGGCGATGACCGTCGAGGTCGGCGTCGCCGACGGGGTCTCGGTCGGTGTCGGCGTGTCGGTCGGAAGGACCGCGGTCGCCGTCACGGTCGGCGTCTCTGTCACCGCCAGTGGCCCTTCCTCGGCCGCGGCGGGCAGACTCTGAACGAGCACCACGCCCACCAGCAGAGCCGAGCCCAATCCTTGAAGGCACAGTCGCAGCATCTTGTTCATGAGCACTCCATCAGCGCCGGATCACCGGCAGATTCAGCGTCACAGCGGGTACGGCCAGGTTCACACGGGTTGCGGGATCGCCCAGCCACGTAAACGTGTCGATGAGGTCGAGGTATTGGCCTCGATTTGCCAACTCCAGTTTGCCGGCCAGTATCGCGGGGCCGACCTCCGGTTGCCGGTTTTCATACACGCGGGCCAGAAAGCCATCCGCCAGCGCATCATGGCCGCTGGCGATGCCGAGGCCCGTTGGACCCCATACACCGACTGCGCCACCTCCGGCTCGTCGCACCATGGATTCGTCGAGAGTCGACAAACCCGCATCGTGGAATGACCCTGTGAAGCAGGTCATCGACAGCACGATCGGCAGACGGCCACCGTTTGTGAGTTGATTGGCATCGTCCATGTGGAACAGGCGCTCGGCCGCCCACTGACGCATGGAAGCGTGGCCATTATAGACGAGAAGACCCACCCCGAGGTTGACAGTTGTCGAGATGGTTTGTCTGGTTTCCGTTAGCGAATTCGTCACCGCCGGCGTGAAATAGGCCCGGCCGGAGCGGAACGGCGCGTCCATATGGGCCGCGATCAGGGCATCCGAGGCTGCCGGGAAGTTGCCGGCCCCATCGACGTCGTCGGAGACGTACAGGCTATTGATGTCCCAGAATCCCGCGGCGGGCGCCTGTTCGTACGCCACGATCTTGCCGATCACGGTCTGCGCTTCGCCGACGCTGTTGACCGGCAGCCGGCCAACTGCCAGATCCGGCAGCGTGTCGGCGCCATCGACTGTGGCATAGCGATTGTCGGATGCGGTCTCACCCAGCCACGGGTCGACCACGACCAAAGGCGTGGGGATGTAGGTCGGGTTACTGTTCGCGCGATAGCGTTTGGGGTCGTACGTGCCGTCGCCGACCAGTACCACATACATGGGCCGCGGCGACCAGGTGGCGTAGACATCGGCGATAAAAGCCGTGATCGCGTCCGCCGTTGCACGCCCGCCGTCATAGGCGTCGTAAATCGCCTGGACGTTCTCGGTCGCGACGGTCAACCCGCGCCCGGTCCGCCAATCGCGCAAGGCCGCGGCGCTGGCGAGAAAGTCGGGGTGGCTGATGATCAGGTAATTCGCGCCTGTGGCGCCGCTGAGCGCAGTCGGGAGCCGCACCGCAGCCGGCGTGCGGATGGCCGACCCGGCGACGACGTGGAACCGTTGACCCGCGGCCGTGTTGTTGAAGACGACTGTGGCGCCCGTCACGGCCCCGGTCAGGTCGAGTTGGATCGGCGCCGTCGGCGTCGTGATGTCGTAGGCGCTGATGCCGCCGCCGGATGTGCTCAAGGTCACCGTGTTCAGGCGTTGCCCACCGGCGTCTGTCGTGACGGTGGCGCTGGCCGCGCCGCCCGAGCTCGCATAGGCGACCTGGAACGCATCCAGCCACACGCCCTCGGGCGTGGCGTTGGGGATGCCCGGCAGGCTGACGGTCAGGGTGTTGTTGCCGTTGATCAAGGCGCCGGCCGGCACGCTCACGGTCTGCGTGATCGCCTGACGGCCGTCCCAATCGAACGTGCCCAACGCCGTGCTGTTCAGGGTCAGCGACACCCGCTGATCCGGGTTGGCAGCCAGCGTGGTGTAACTGATCATCCAGATCGTCAGCGCGGCGGGTTGTGCGGTCTGCACGCCCGTCAGCGCGAAGGGCAGGGCAACGCTGGGCCGCCCCGGCTGACGCAGATCTTCCCAGGTCCAGCGATCGCCGTCTCGGCCCGTCGGCAACAGGCCGCAGGCGCACAGCGGCGTGTAGATGACGTTCTGTTCGAAGGCCGCGGTGGCCGTGACCGTGCCCGGCACACTCACGCCGTTCGACGCGGCCCGCGTGGTCATCCGGGTCGCCGCGCCGCCGCCCACGCTCAGCGTGTAGACGTCGCGCGAGGTGTAGCGATTGAACCGCGGATCGGCGTAGAAAAGCAGGCGCTCACCGGCTTCGAAGACGGCATCGGCGTCGCCGCTCCATTGCATCGACACCGCCGTGCTGTCGCGGCTGAGCGTCAACAACGCCGGGTCAAAGCTGGCGGTTGGGAAGCCGGCCGCGATCAGGGCTTCGTAGGTGATGGCCGTCAGGCCGGGGCCGTCGACTTCGATGAGGGCCGTCGGGCCTACAGCCTGCGCAGAATCGAACGGCGCGGGCGCCGGCGTCAGTGCCGGCGTCAGTGCCGGCGTCAGAGCCAGGATCTCGGGGTTGGCGATGCGCGTCGCCAGCATGTCGGCGAAACCGTCACCCGCGGCGATCGTGGCTCGCGCTCCATCCGGGGCGTTGTAGTGCACGCGCACGCTCAAGGCGGTGGTGATTTGCAGCCCGCCATCCATCGGCACGACCGGGTAGAACACGACCCGCGCCAGGTCTACGCCGCGCATGCGCCCGAGCCGCTCGAGCACGGCCGCGGCGCTCGACCCACCGGCCGGCGATGCGGCGACGGCATCGAGTGTCGCATCCGCGTCGTACGCGCCGCCGATGATCTCGCCGGCCGCGTCGCGCACGACCGAGCCGGAGCCCGGCGCGATCGCCAGCGGAGCCGACAAAGGCTCGAGATGAGTTTCGGTTGAGATGATTTCGAGTTCGGGGTCGGCGCCGGCGGGCAGGGCGATCAACTCTGACGTGTACGGCACCTCGGGCTGACCCGCGCGTCGCAGGGTTTCAAAGCCGGGGATCGTGAGCAGGCTCTGGCCTGCGCCACTCTGCGCGACCTCGACCGTCGGCGTTTGCCAGCTCAATGACACGCCCGCCTCACCGACGAACGCGCTGTTCGTTTGCGCGAGCGACGTCTGGCCGGAAAGCAGGACAGACAGGCCGAGACCGAGAGAAATAACGGGGCGAAGGCGTTTCATAAGCCGTGACCGATCGACAATAACATGACGTGGGTTTGGTTGGTCTAAACGTCCGGTAAAGAAACGGGGGACCGAAAAAGGCTTCGGTCCCCCGTTATTTGCGCATCCAGTCGGGCGCTTCTATCGGTGATCAGCGTCTCCACAAGCCCGGCAGGTACAGACGCGTGTTGACGTCCAGCCCGGACAGCGCCGTGGTGGCCGTGCCCTTGAGCGTGCGCCCGCCATCCGTGGCGACTTCCAGCAGCCGGTAGTACCAGGGCCCGGCGCTCGCCGGCGTATCGATGAAGCGATAGACCGAGCCGTCGGGGTGGAACTCCTGCGTGCTGTAAACCACCACACCGTCGTTGAAGGCCGCGCTGCTCGCTCGCACGAGCTCGAAGCCGAAGTGATTGGTCTCCGACACGGTCTCCCAGCTCAGCGTCACCGAGTCGGCCGTGACCTGCTCGATGCCGAAGCCCGTGACGTCCGCGGCGGTCGGCGCGGTGACGAAGCCGAAGTCATAGGTGTGGTTGTTGTCCCCGGCGACGCCCGTGGTCAGCGTGATCACGGCGTCGAGGCCCTGAGGCAGACCGTCGTTGTCGCGGCTGTCGCCGTTGGGCGAGGCGTCCGAGTCGGCCGTGGTCAGCAGGTACCCGATCAGCGGCGCCTGCGCGGTGTCGATTCGCACCTGGTAGTTGGTCAGCGGGAGCAGGTTGCTGAAGTAATAGCGGCCCGCCGAGTCGGTCGTGGTCGTCGCGACCGGCACATCGTCGGCCGTGCCGAACTGCCCGTCCGGTCCGGGTGTGTACAGCCGCACCACGATGCTCGCGAACGGCGTCTCGTTCGGATCCTGCACGCCGTCGCGATCGCTATCGAGCCAGACGTAGTTGCCGATCTCGATCGGAGCGGGCAGGCACAACGGCTCGAGGTCGCCCAGCCCGCCGGCCTTGCCGAAGCTGCCGGTCACGCTGATGTCGTAAAGCTCGAAGGCGCGTGGCCGGGTGCCGTTGGCGCCCACGAACCAGCCCAGACCGCCGGTGTTGACGTCGCCTAGCGGGTTGTACAGCGTGGCGACGACGTCGCCCACCGCGGGCATGACCTTGGCCGCGCCGACCGCGGTCTCGTCGTGTACGCTCGAAGAGAGCGGCCCGCCGTTCACGGGGTGATTGTCCTGCCAGAACCACTCGCCTCCGCCCGGGCCCTGGGCCGGGGTCTCGTTCGCGCCGGCGGTCGCCGGGAGCCCGGGGCAGCTGCCGTTGCTTTCGAGCACGAAGCTGCTGCCCGAACGGCACAGCCGCAGCAGATCGCCGGCGGCCGCACCGTCATAGCGCGTGATCGGGCTCGGGGTCGGGGGCAGGGCGGAGCCGTCGAGCGGGACGAAGATCGGAGGTGTGCCCGTGTCGTAGTTCTGATAGCCGGTCTGGAAGCCGTTGCGGTCAAGCAGGCTGAGGATCAGGGCGCCATCGACGTCGACGTCGATCGACGACAGGATCGGCTGCGGGTAGACGATGTGCTTGCTGAACGACAGATCGCACACGCCGTCGGCGTTCTGATCGGCGCAAAGCGTGCGCATCTCGGGCGTCCAGGCGCGCCATTCGGCGTCGAAGCAGGTGCCGCCCACCCGACTGGTGCAGCCGCGCGTGTAATTGAGCGGGAACTGCGCGACAAGGGTCCGCGCACCCGAAGCCGGGTCGAGCCGGAGGATGTAGGCGTACAGGCTGGCCGTGCTCTGCGTGCTTTCGCCCGAGCACACGGCGCCGATCAGGATCCCGCCCGCATAGGCCTTGAGCGCCCACGGGCGCAGATCGCCCGCCGCGCAGGCCTGCGCACCCGCCGGCAACGGCAGGACGTCGTACCCGGTCACATCGGCCGCGGTGGGCGCGTGCAACGCGCCGTTGGCCTCGGCGATCCGCAGGGCGTACACCCGGCGATCGTTAAGGTTGGTGACGTAAAGCGTGCGTTCGTCCTCGGAGAGCTCGATATCGCCGATCGAGACCTTGCCGACCGCGTCGAACGCGCCGGGGTCGTTGCTCGGCTGGTCGGCTGCGGCAGGCAGCGGCGAGTGCGGATCCGCGCCGAAGTTGATGCCGAGCGTGCTCAGATTGACGAACGGCGCGACCGCGACACGAGCGCCCGTCGCCGGGTCGACCTGAACGCGATACAGCCCGCCCGTGCCGAGCGCACCGAAGGCGCTGTGCCGACGCGTCAGAGCCGAAACGAAAAGCGTGCTGCTCGCGCGCTGGTAAGCCAGACCCCAGATCGTGCCCAGCTCGGAGGCCAGCGACACGGTCGTGGCCAGGCTGTGATCGGTGCCCGCCGCGTTGTAAGGCACCGCGTACACTGCGGCGTGTTGCCCGGACGTGCCGCCGCCGAGCGGATTGCCGTTGGTCTGACACGAGGTCGCCAGGAACGGCAGCGACTGGCAATACTCGGCCGGATCGTTCACGCCGAGATCGACGTTGGCGGTGTTGCCGTCAGCGACGAACTGAATCGTCGTGTTGTTGTTGACGCCGTGCGGGCCGGGCTTGAAGGGCGACGGGATGTTGGTGAACTCCACCCGATACGGCCCGGTGCCAGCAGCCGCCAACGCATAGGTGCCATCGGCGCCCGTGGTGGCCGTGCCCTGCGAAGCGCCGGCCCGGTCAAAGGCAGACACCGACACGCCGGCAACACCGACTTCGCCGCCGTCGCGCGCGCCGTTCAGATTGAAGTCGCGATAGACCGTGCCCGAGATCGTGCCGGCGGCCAGCGCCACCGGAAGCGAGGTCGGCCAGGCCGCTAACAGCAGCGCCAGCGCCGAAAAGATCGACAGCGCTGACCAGGCTCGACGGCGGATCGCTCCAGCAGAACGAGAAATCATTGCGGTGCTCCCTCTACTCCCGACCGATAAATCGGACAGGGATCGTCTCCATTGGCCGGACTCGGACAAAGGATCGGAATTACCGGTATTCAGCTTACAAAATGAGATGTGTCGATCGACGGTATCGCGGTTAACAAACCCCGGCGATGGTTAAGCCGACCTTGATGGAGATTATACCCCTGACCAGACACTGAGGGATGTGGTAAGAAGGTCCCCCTGGTCAGAATAGGGGGGGCGCGCCGCCGGCTACGCCGGCCCGGTGCGCAGCTGGTCGCGCAGGACGTTGATCGGCTGGCGCCGACCCTCGCCGTCTTCGAAGAACCAGTGTTCCCAGCCGTTGCAGGAGGGCGCGTTCTGGATCGTGCGCCCGACCATGTGGATCGAGCCGGTCAGCCCGTTGTGACGGATCTGGCCGTTGGCGAGCACCGTGGCCGTGGCCTGGCCGCGCGGCCCGAAGAACAACGTCTGGCCGGGCTGCAGCAGGCCGTTCTCGATCAGCAGGCCGAAGGGGATGCGCGCCGGCGGGCGGGCGTCGGGGAAGGTGAAGACGGTGTCGTCCTCGAGCAGGTCGGGCTGGATGTTTTCCAACCGCTCGCGTGCGATGCGGATGTAGCGCGGCTCGCGCTCGATGCCGATGAAGTGGCGCTTGAGCCTCAACGCCATCGCCCCGGTCGTTCCCGTGCCGAAGAACGGGTCGAGCACGGTATCACCGACCTGGGTCGTGGCCAGCAGCACCCGGTACAGGAGCGCTTCGGGCTTTTGCGTCGGATGCGCTTTCTGCCCGTGCTCCTTGAGCCGCTCCTGGCCGGTGCAGATCGGCAGGTACCAGTCGCTGCGCATCTGCAGGTCTTCGTTGAGCGCCTTCATCGCCTTGTAGTTGAAGGTGTAGCGCGCTCCGCGGGTCTTCTGCGCCCAGATCAAGGTCTCGTGGGCGTTGGTGAAGCGCACACCGCGAAATTGCGGCATCGGGTTGTGCTTGACCCAGATGACGTCGTTCAGGATCCAGTAGCCCAGGTCCTGTATGGCGGTGCCGACGCGGTAGATGTTGTGGTACGAGCCGATCACCCACAACGTCCCGTTGTCTTTGAGCACGCGTTTGCACTCGGAGAGCCACGCACGGGTGAAGGCGTCGTACTCGGCGAAGGAGTCGAACTTGTCCCAGGCGTCGTTGACGGCGTCGACGCGGGTCATGTTGGGCCGGTACAGGTCGGCCTGCAGCTGGAGGTTATAGGGCGGATCGGCGAACACGAGGTCGATCGAGCCGTCGGGCAGCTCTTTGAGCCGCTCGATGCAGTCGCCTTCGAGCACGGTGTCGCGCGGGAGCGAGTCCTGGGTCACGATCTCATCCCCACTTCACAGGCTTGTGGCGATGGCCGTGCAGATCAGCACGACCAGGGCGCAGGCCAGGTTGAGCCAGAGCAGCTGGGTCTCGCGGATCTCCAAAGCGGTCGGGCCGGCGCCGGGCGCGTCGGGCCGCCCCCGACGGAGTTGGAGCTGCGCGCGAGAGAGCGCAGGCTGCACCAGGGTTTGCGAGATCACGCCGATCAAGGCCATCGCACCGGCCGCGCCGTGCTTGACCAGCATGGCGATGCTCCACGGCGAATCGATGACCAGCGTGCCGTGGTAGTTCGGGTCGGCCGACATCTGGAACATCCCCGTTCCGACCAGAACGGCCAGGCTGAGCCAGCTGAGCGGATTGAACACCCGGCGCCAGCGCGCCTGCACATCGGCCAACAACAGCCCGGGTCCCAGTGCGCGGCGGACCGCGGGCCAAAGGATCACGGCCTGCACGAACAGCCCGCCGACCCAGATCACGGTGGCGATCAGGTGCAAGGCATACAGTGTCGACAGCATCCAGTTCTCAATCACGATTCCCCGATTGTAGAGTCTGGATTCGGAAAAGGCAATCGGCGGCCCAGCTCAAAGCCCTCCTGGCCCTCACCCGGCCGGCGCCCAGGTGCGGTAACTGACCTTCGGCACCCCCAAAAAGCGACGACCGTGAGCCGGGGAGTAACCCGCCTCAGGGTCGTCGCTTTTCGCCGGTGCAACCCGGCGCCATCGGATTGCGAATAGAGAGTAGGTTTGGCACGACGCTTGCTTGCTCGATAAATCGAACAGCTCACAACGTTCCGCGGCGTGTTGTCCTGTCTTGACTATAATCAAGGCGTGGTCCGACGCAGCGACTCGCTGCGGATTCCACTGTCGCTCGCATTCACGGAGGTCATTATGGATGGGATCTTTGCAGGAGGCACGGTCTTCCTCTGCATCGGCGCTGTCGCGCTCGTTGCAGTTGGCTTCGTGCTGATCACGTCGGTGCGCATCGTGCCCGAATACCAGCGCCTGGTCGTGTTCCGCCTGGGTCGCGTGTTGGGTCAGAAGGGCCCGGGTCTGGTGCTGCTCTTCCCCGTCATCGATCAGGCCCGGATCGTCGACTTGCGCGAACAGGTGCGCGAGGTGCCGCATCAGACCTCGATCACCAAGGACAACGCTCCGATCTCGATCGACTTTCTGTGGTACTACAAGGTCTTCGAGTCGGTGCTGACCGTGACCCAGGTCGGCAACTTCGAACTGGCGGCGGCCGGTATCGCCACGACCACGCTGCGGTCGGTGATCGGCGGCATCGCGCTCGACGAAGTGTTGTCGCAGCGCGATCACATCAACCAGACTTTGCGGGTCAAGCTCGATGAAGTCACCGAGCGCTGGGGCGTCAAGGTCACCAACGTCGAGATCCGCGAGATCATTCCGCCCCGAGACGTGCAGGACGCCATGAACCGGCAGATGTCGGCTGAGCGCACGCGCCGCGCGCTCGTCACCGAATCGACCGGTGACAAGGAAGCGGCGATCAACCGCGCCGAAGGCACCAAGCAGGCCGCCATCCTTCAGGCCGAGGGCGAGCGGCAAGGCAACATCCTGCGGGCCGAAGGCGATAAGCAGGCGCAGCAGCTCCGCGCTGAAGGCTATGCCGCGGCGCTCCAGGCGATCTTCGCCTCTGCTTCCAACATCGATCAAAAGACGATGACGCTCCAGTACTTCGACGCGCTCAAGGCGCTCGGCGCCAGCCCGTCGACCAAGTACATCTTCCCGATGGAGTTCACGTCGCTGATCCAGGGCGTGATCAAGAAAGACTGACTCTCGAGGAGCGAGGGGCGAAGAGCGAGGAGCGACACGCCCTTCGCTCCTCGCCCCTCGCTCTTCGCCGTCTCGATGCAACTTCTCAAGGCCGACTGGCGCGATCTCTGGCCGATCTGGCGGGTGCAATCGGCGGCCTTCGGGCGCGACGCCTGGGACCCCATCGACCTCCTCTGGAATTTGCTTTCCTCACCGGTCAAACTCAAAGCCGTCGAAGGTGAACGGTGCGTCGGATACGTGCTCGCCGAACGCCACGACAACGACGGCCTGGGCGCGATCACGACGATCGGCGTACACCCGGCTCTTCAGCATCGTGGGATCGGCCGTCAACTGCTCGCCGCCGCCGAGCAGGCCCTGGCGCTGCCGCGTATTCGGCTCACGGTTCGACCCTCCAATGAGAACGCGCTGCGCCTGTACGCGGATTTCGGCTATCGCCAGACCCGGCGCATCCCTCGGTATTACCAGGGTGGGGAGGACGGCCTGGAGATGGAGAAGACCGTCGGTTGAGCGAGTTCACCGGCAGGGCAATCGCACCTGAAGTGGAAAGCGAGCGTTGGCCGTGCACACTCGAGTTTTGGCCCACATCAACCGATGGGCGGGTCTGGTATAATCGCGATCCGTAACCGCATATCGGGCGTCTGTACCCTTCGCCCGGTCAACAAAGAGAGGAAAGGGCTAGACCCATGCGTGTCTTACTCCTGAAGGACGTCTACAAACTTGGTCACGCCGGCGAAGTCAAGAAGGTCGCCGACGGCTATGGCCGCAACTACCTGCTGCCGCAGAGCCTGGCGGTGCTGGCGACGCCCGAGGCGTTGAAGCGCTCCGAGACGTTGCGCCAGAACGCCGCGATCGCGCGTTCCAAGCTCAATGCCGAGCTCTCGGGCGTTGCCGAGAAGCTGAGCACGGTCGTGCTCTACTTCCCGTCAAAGGCGGGCGAGACCGGCAAGCTGTACGGCTCGGTCACGAGCGCTCAGGTCACGGCCAAGATCAAAGAGGTCTCGGGCCTCGACATCGACCGGCGCAACGTCGGCGGCCAGCCGCTGCGCGAACTGGGCGAGTTCAAGATTCCGGTGCGCCTGACGGCCGATCTTGTGCCGAACATCACAGTCGTCGTCCATCGCGAGGGCGAGGCTGTCAAGTTGGCGAGCGCCGAGGTCGTAGAGGCGCCGGTGGAGGCCGCACCCGAGCCGGCCGCCCCCGAC
>WBZS01000650.1_pt1 | contig 38265 bp, 39 predicted proteins | sample 5204201 | NCBI WGS metagenome assembly WBZS01 (sample SAMN12344357, study PRJNA552823) | activated sludge metagenome | biome: Activated sludge suspended growth; feature: Nitrification reactor; material: Wastewater; isolation source: activated sludge from nitrification reactor of wastewater...
CAGGTTCTGGAAACTGGCATCATCGAGCCCCAGCCGCTCCAACGCGGCCGGCTCGGTCCGGTACTGCATACCGTCGCTCCCCAGCCCGATCCCGAGCGTCATCACCGCCATGTCGGCGGTGTAGACGGCGGCGACCAACCCGGCCGCCTCCGGCTCGGGGACGTCGAGCGGGCGATGGTGATATTGGATCGCCTGGACGAGGCGTTCCGGCAGGTTCCAGCGGCGCGCCATCTCGGCGCCCAGGTCCGCGTGGTTCAGGCCGAAGCACTGGCTCTCCAGTTCGTCAAAGGGCAGTTGCGCCCACTCGGGTCGCGCCAGCTCGACGTCGCGCAGCAGCAACTCGTAGGCCAGCTTGCCGATGTCGGCCAACAACGCGGCGTTGTAGGCTTCCTCGGTCACGGCGCGGCCGAGCTTGGCCGCCGCCAGCCGCGCCGCGGTGGCCATGCCGACCGCGTGCTTCCACAGCGAGCCGCGCTCGAGGCCGTAGCCGGGCACCGGGCGGTTGAACAGCGATGCGACCGAGGCCGCGATCACCAGGTTCTGCACCGTGCCGTTGCCGAGATAGACGATCGCGTGCTGCACCGTGGTGACGGGGTGGCGCAGGCCGAAGAAGGCCGAGTTGGCCCAGCGCAAGACGAGACCGGCCAGCGCCTGATCCATCGACAGAACGCGCGCCAGCGCGCTGGCGTCGGAGCGCGGATTGCGGATCAACTCCAGGGCCTTGTAGGCCGCCGCCGGCAGCGGCGGCAGTTCGCCGATGCGCTGCAGGGCCTCGTCCGCGGTGAGGGGCTTGCCGATTTGGACGGTCATGACGCCTCTGGTCGCTGGTAGAACGAGATGCCAGCGCTCTTGAAACCGATCTGCGCAGCCTGCGAAACGACCTCGGTGCCGCCGACGAAGAGCACGCCGCCGGGGCGCAGGCTGTCGTAGAACTTGCGATACAGGTCGGCCTTGGCCGACTCCGTGAAGTAGATCACCACGTTGCGGCAGAGCACAAGGTCGAACCCGGTGCCGGCCGGCGGCATCGTCACCAGGTTGTGCTCGCTGAAGTTGATCCGGCGCTGCAGCTTCTCGACGACCTTGAAAGGCGGGCCGCCCGGCTCGAAATACTTGGCCTTGAAAGCGGCGCTGACGTTGACGGTGTCTTCAGCCACGTACGGGCCGCGCGCCTTCGAACGCGCCAGAGCGCCGCGGTCGAGGTCGGTGGCATGGATCTCGTATCGTCCGCCGTGTCCGAGCTCTTCGAGCATCATGGCCAGGCTATACGGCTCGAGGCCGATCGAGCACCCCGCGCTCCAGATGCGAATCTTGGAGCCGAGCGTGCCGCCCGAGAGCGCCTGGCGGCCCTTGAGGACCATGGGTACGATGGCGTCGCGCAGATACTCCCAGCGATCGGGATCCCGGAAGAAAGCCGAGACGTTGATCGTCAGATAATCGCGAAGCTTGGCGATGTCGGGCTCGGAGCCTTTGATCGCGGTGAAGTATTCGGGCCACGTCTTGCGGCCGGACCGCACGAGCCACGCATCCAGCCGGCGGCGCATCTGCTCGTCCTTGTAGTAGTCGAGGTCGATGTCGAGCAGCGAGCGAATGCCGCGCTTGACGGTCGCGTACGTCTCCAGGTCCATGCTCTCTTACCTTGTCTCGCGCCGGACGGCGCGCTCGATCGCGCGCGCCACTTCCGGCAACGGAGCGATGACATCGGCGACGCCGGCTTCGGCGACGCTGCGCGGCATGCCCCAAACCACACACGTGCTCTCATCCTCGGCGATCACGTGCCCGCCTGCCTGGTGCACCAGAGTCGCGCCTTGCGTGCCGTCATGGCCCATCCCGGTCAGGATCGCGGTGACCAATCGGCCGCGGTAGTGCGGCACCAGCGAGGTCAGGGTCACGTCGATGGCTGGCCGTACACCCTGCACCGTCGGGTTCTGGTTCAGCGTGGCGCGTGCATCGCCGTCGAATTGCAGATGAAAGCCGCCGGGCGCCAGCAGCGCCAGACCCGCCTGCAACGTATCGCCGGGGCGCGCCTCACGCACATGGAAGCCTGAGACGCCGTCGAGCCGCTCAGCCAGCGAGCGCGTGAATCCGACCGGCATGTGCTGCACGATCACGATCGCGGCCGACAGGTTCCCGGCGACGCCCTGCATGACCGTCTGCAGCGCCCGCGGCCCGCCGGTGGACGAGCCGATGAAGACGACCCGGTCGGAGCTACGCAGTTCGCGGACCGATTTCGCGGTCTGCGGAACAGCGGGCTCGGTCGGCACAATCGCCGGTCGCGCCAGACGCCCAACCTTGACCCGGGCCGCGGCGCGCACCTTGGCAACGACTTCTTCCATGACCCCGGCCACGTTGGCGCGTGAAGCCGGCTTGGTCACGAAGTCGACGGCGCCCAGGGTCAACGCCTGAACGGTCTCGCGCGCGCCTTCGGCGGTCAACGAGCTCAGCATCACGACCGGGCGCGGTGCCGAGGCCATGATCTGACGCAGCGTGGTCAGCCCGTCCATCCGCGGCATCTCGACGTCGAGTGTGACGACATCGGGCTGATACTTGGCGATCAGGGTCAGGGCCTCTTCGCCGTCATGGGCGCTGGCCACCACCTGGATCCCGGCCGCTTCGTTGAGATGTTTGGCGATCGTGAACCGCATAAAGGCGGAGTCATCGACCACCAGCACTCGGATCGTGCCGGTCGCTGCAGGCGGCGGTTCTGCGGAGCGCATGGCCATCATGAGCGGCAGGCCTTACGCGAGCGCGCGCTTGAGCGCCGCCAGAACACGATCGGGTTCAAAGGGCTTCACCACGAAATCGCGCGCCCCGGACTTGATCGCCTCGAGCACGACCGATTCCTGGCCGAGCGCGGTGAGCATCACGACCCGGGCGTTCGGATCGCCGCTGCGGATCTCCTTGAGCGCGGCCAACCCGTCCATCTCGGGCATCGTGACGTCCATCAGCACGGCGTCCGGGCGGTTCTCGCGATACTTCGCGACCGCCTTGGCGCCGTTGTCGGCCTCGACGACCTCGTGGCCGTTGCCGGTCAACATTTTGGTGATGCGGACCCGCAGGAATTCGGCATCATCGACAACCAGAATCTTCGCCATCGTTCATCCCTCCATCACAACTTCAACGATCATCGTCCGTAAACGCGCTCAATCGCGCGGTCACGCCAATGCTTTTTCCTGGCTTCCCAGGGCTTTTACTGTCATCCGGCCGTCCGCCGGAAACAACCTTACCGTTCGACCGACCGTGCCGCCCACGTCTTCGGCGAGCAACCGCATGCGCAACCCGTCCAGCACCAGCCGGGTCTGGGCCACATTGCGTTCGCCGATGTTGAAGGCCTGCTTGGCGCCGGGCGCCGAGAGCATGTTGGCGCCCCCGGCGATGCGCACCTGCAACCGGCTGCGCAGCGCGCCGGCCTTCTCCATCTCTTCGATCAACTTGGGCACGCCGGTGGTCACAAACTTGCCCGGCACGCTTTCTGTGCCGTTCAGGCTCTGCGGCAAAACCGCGTGCAGCAGCCCGGCCACCTTGGCCACCGGGTCGTACATGCCGACCCCGACACACGATCCAAGACCGTAGGCCACCAGCACCTCGCCGGAGCTGCCGCTGATCTTGATCTCGCCCAGACCGACGGGTAATGCCTGCTCAGGCATGTCAGTTCCCCGCTCCCTTGAACATTTCGAGCGACGTAGAGTCCGGGATGATCCAGAACATGACCTCGACCTCCCGGCCCGCACGCACGAACGTGCCCTGCAGCATCAGCACCTCGTTGCTGACGCCGGCGACGGTCGCCGTCACCACGTTGAGGATCGCGCCGACCATATCGACGATCACGGCCGGCGGCGTCGGACGCGCATCCCAGTGCATGATCGTCGCCACCCGGTTGAGGAAATACCCCGTGGTGATGTTACCGACCTCACCCAGAGCCGAGCGCTCCATCGCGCCCAGCGACTTGGTCGTGCCCTCGGGCTCCCCGATCACCAGGTCGACCAACTCGCAGGCCTTCTCAAACGGCAGCACAAGCACGAATTGGGCCACCAAATCGCCTTCAGACTGCAGGTAGATTCCGACGGCCTCACGCTCCGGCCCGCCGAGCACGTTCGGGATCTCCACCAGCGGCACCATGCGCGTCGCCGGCTTCGTCGGCGTGATCTGCTCGCCGATCATGCCGGAGAGCCCTTCGGCCGCGTGTTGAAAACCCTGGATCCCCGTCGTCTCAAGAAAAAGCTTGAGCTTCTCGTCGTTGTTCATCATCACTACCTGCGTCCTTAATCGTTACGCCCCGCCCAACCGGAACAGGCCGGGCACATCGGCAATCAGGGCCACACGCCCGTCACCGAGGATCGCCGCGCCGGCCGTGCCAGGGGTATCGCCGATCAGCGGGCTGATGGTCTTGATCACCAGCTCCTGCTCGCCGATCAGGCGATCGACCGCCAGACCCATCTCCAGCTTGCCCCACCGCACCGCCACCACATATTCCTGCGCTCGGGTCTTGCGCTTACCGCCGTTGAACGCCAGCACCTCGCCCAGATACACGATCGGCAGCACCCGCTCGCGCAGGCGCATCACCGGCCGTCCGTTGACCTTCTTGATCTGCTCCTGCGGCACGCGCAGGGCCTCGACCACGCTCGGCAGCGGCACAGCCATCGTGTTGTCGGCGACCTTGACCAGCAGCGCCGGCACGATGGCCAGCGTCAGCGGCAGCGAGACGCTGAAAACGGTCCCGACGCCGACCTTGGTGTCGATCGCGATCGAGCCGTTGAGCCGCTCGATGTTCGAGCGGACGATGTCCATGCCGACGCCGCGCCCCGAGATGTTCGAGACGTTGCGCGCCGTCGACAGGCCCGATTCGAAGATCAGGTTGATCGCCTCGTCGTGCGAAAGCGCCGCAGCCTCGGCCTCGGTCATCCGTCCCTTGCGGACGGCGCTGGCCTTCACCGCATCGACGTTGATCCCGCGGCCATCGTCTTCGACCGTGACGATGATGCGGCCCTCTTCGTGTCGGGCGGTGAGCAGCACCGTGCCGGTCGCGCTCTTGCCCGCCGCGCGGCGCTCGTCCGGCGTCTCGATCCCATGATCGACCGAGTTGCGCACCAGGTGGATCAGCGGATCGCTGATCGCCTCGATCACGGTCCGATCGAGCTCGGTGTCTTCACCGCGCATCTGCAGGTCGATCTGCTTGCTCGTCGCCTTGGCCAGGTCGCGCACCAGACGCGGGAACTTATTGAAGGCCGTCGAGATCGGCAGCATGCGGATCCGCATCACTTCTTCTTGAAGCTGATCGGTGATGCGCGCCAGATGCTGTGTGGTCTGCACCAGATCCTCGAACAGGCTGTCGCCGCGGAGCTTGGGCTCGATGCTCGAGCGGATCTGCGCCAGGCGATTGCGATCGGTGATCAATTCACCGGTCAGGTTCATCAGCGTGTTGACCCGCTCGATGGTCGTGCGGATCGTCTGCTCACCCGCCGGCTGCTTGGCGGCCGGTGCGGCCTTGGTCGCTGCGGCCGGCTCGGCCTGCTTGACCTTCACCAACGTCGGCTCGGGCGCCGCGACGACGACCGGGGTCGGTTCAGGCACCGGTTGGCCCGCAGGCAGCACCAGCACGCGCGTCACATCCGACACCCAGCCCAGCGATTGCTCGATCTCGGCCGCCGTCTTCTCGGTCTGAAGTTGGCCGACAAAGCGTTTGCAAGGCTTGCTGGCTTCGATGTCGGCCGAGGTGGGCTCATGCGAGACCAAGGTGCCCAGGCCCTGAAGCGTGATCATGATCTGCAACGCGCGCGCGGCCGAGGCCACGCTGGCGGGGTCGATGTCGACCGCCACCTGCACCGCCGCGCCGACGGGCGAAACAGGCGCGGGCTCTGCCAAAGCGGCGATAACCGGTTCGACCGGCGCTTCAACGATGCTCTGGATGTCGAGGGCCTCGACCAAAGCCCGATGATCGACGTCGCTGACTTCGTGGCTTACGACTTCTTCAAGCAGGAGCCGTAACGCGTCGAGACCGCCAAGCAACCCGTCCATCATCACCGGAGTCGTGGCGTAGGTCCCCTTGCGCAGACCGTCGAGCACGGTCTCCATCGCATGAGTGAGTTCGGTCATCCGCGTGTGGCCGATTGCGCCCGCTGCACCTTTGAGGGTGTGCGCGGCCCGGAAGATCACCTGCAGCAGCTCGTCGTCTGCGCCGGATCGTTCGAGGCGCATCAGCCCGTCCTCGAGTTTCTGCAACTGCTCTTCGGCCTCGGGCATAAAGACCTGGAGTTCGTCGTCTGCGATGTCGAACATGATCTGCATTTTGAAACCCTCTGCGATCACTGTAGCATTTCGGTTAGTGCGGTTCTATAAATCGGGTGTGAATGCGGCGGAAATTCGGACCAAAAGCTAACCCAGTGGCGCGCCGTCGATGAGCAGGATGTTGTGCCGTTCCGCGAAAGCCACCAGATCCGACGTGCGTATACGGATCTTTAATCCCAGCTCGGTGTTGTAAGCCGGAAGCCCCTTCGAGCGGATCCAGCGCCGAATGGTCTCGGTGGAGACCCGGCAGCGGGCGGCCGCCTCGCGGGTCGAAATAACGGTATCCGCCGCAGGGCCTACGGCAGGCGTTGGAGTGGCGAGAACGGTAGGGGTGTTGCGTAACATCAGCGTGACCTCAAGAATTGTCCGTCGATCCAGCCCGTCCCATCCCAGTCGTCGGTCGCCCGCTCTGAGATCCGGACGAGATACCACCACGAGTCGCTGCAGACCTGGCGATTGAGCACCCGCGTGCGCTGACCATTGGTCGCCAGCCCGACCACGCCGGTCCAGACGGCGCCCGGGCAGCCGCGTGTCAGGCTGGTGCTGGCGTCGTTGGGCACCGAGACGGCGACGTTGGCGCCCACCGCGAAACGCGGCGGCTCGGCCGGCAGCGTCGCGGGCTTGGTGAACTCCATCCACGCCCACCAGACCAGGATCGCCAGGATGCCCCCCAGACCGCCGAACACCATCACCTTCATGCGCGTCGAGGGCTCGTCGCTCGGCCTCCACTTCTCGACCGGTGCGCTCGCGTTCGTCGACGTCGTCGGTCGCGACCCCACCCACAGACGCCGCGGGCCGACGGTCGCGCCGCCTTGAGTTGACACCGGCACCGTCGACTCGACCTGCGAGTTCGGATCGCGCTGATCGGCGGCGGCGCGGAGCGCGCGCAGGAGCTGGCTGACGGTCGCGTACCGATCGGCAGGCTCCTTGGACAGGCCTTTCATCAGCACCTGTTCCACAGCCGGTTGCAGGTTCACGCCGACGGTCCGCGGAGACGGCGGCGGTTCGCTAATGTGCTTCATCACCACGCTCATCGTGGCGCCGCCGAACGGCGGTTGGCCGACCAGCGCTTCATAGATGATGGTCGTCAGCGAATAGATGTCGCTGCGCCCGTCGCAGTTCAGGCCGCGCGCCTGCTCGGGCGAGATGTAAGCCGGCGTGCCCACCAGGCCGCCGTAGTGCGAAAGCCGCGGCGAATCCGTCACCTGCGCCAGACCGAAGTCGGTCAGAACCGCCGTGGAGAGATCGCCCGAGCGAAAGAGGATGTTGGCGGGTTTGAGGTCGCGGTGGATGACGCCCAGCTCGTGGGCGACATCGAGGGCTTCGGCGATCGGGGCCAGCCAGGTCAGCACGTGGCCGATCGACATCCGTCCCTCGTCGGAGAAGACGGCCTGCAACCGCTCCTCGAGCGTGCCGCCGGCCAGGAACTCGAGCGCCAGCGCCTGGCGACCCTCGAATTCGTAGGTGCCGTACAACCGCCCGATCGCCGGATGATCAAGACGTTGCATGGCCTGGACCTCGCGCTCAAAGCGGCGGGTAACATCCAGGTTGTGCGCCAGATGCGCGAAGATGATCTTCACAGCCGCCGGTTGTCCGGTCAGCGTGTGAATCCCGCGATAGACGTCGGCCATACTGCCATGACCGATCAGGTTCGCGATGCGATAGGGTCCGATCTGAACATCCAGTTCCTTCGAGGGCAAAGTCACGGCTGGCCTCCATTCGCCACATTGACGTCATCGGCCACAACCGCCACATGGGCGTAAAGCTCTGCTAAAATCCTCCGGCTGGAATAAACTCGGCCAAGGTGACCGATCAGCCCTGGTTGGAATGAATAGGCGAAATCCGGGGTGCTCCATGGGCCGGGGCACAGCCCTGACCCACTGAGCACCCCGGATTTCGCCCAACTCCCGGCCGCCTGAGCGGAAACCGCCAAGACGAAAGGCACTTAATCATGGAGAAGTCACTGGTCATCATCAAACCCGACGGCGTGCAGCGCGGGCTGGTCGGCGAGATCATCGGCCGCCTCGAGCGGCGCGGGTTGCGTCTGGTGGCGATGAAGATGCAGGCGGTCAGCCCGGAGCTGGCGGCCAGGCACTACGCCGTCCATCAGGGCAAGCCGTTCTACGAGGGGCTGGTGAGTTACATCAGCAGCTCGCCGGTCGTGGTGTTGGCGCTCGAGGGCAACAAGGTCATCGAGGCCGTGCGCCAGACCGTCGGCGCGACGAACCCGACGGCGGCCGCGCCCGGCACGATCCGCGCCGACTTCGGCATGGACATCGGCCGCAACCTGATCCACGCTTCAGACGGCCCCGAGACCGCGGCCCAGGAGCTGGCGCTCTGGTTCGGCGAGGGCGAGATCCTCAATTGGTCGAAGGACGGGGAGCGCTGGGTGTTCGAGAAGCTGAGCTGACGATCGAGAAAACGCAAGGCGGGGGTGATGGCGGCCGCCATCACCCCCGCCTTGCGTTTTCTCACTGGATTCGCAAAACCGTCTTTGCTTCGTTCCAGAGCTCTTCGAGCTTGTAACGCTGGCGCTGCGCGGGTGAGAAGAGGTGCGCGATGACGTCGCGGCAATCGACCAGCACCCAGCCGCCGGCCGGTTGCCCCTGGACGCGCGGCGACTTCAGGCGCAAGTTCTTGCGCATGTGATCGGCCAGGCCCTCGGCGAGCGCATCGAGCTGGCGGTCGCTGGTGCCGGTGGCGATGATGAAATAATCGGTGAATGAACTGAGGCCCTGGACATCCAGCAGGACGATGTCTTCGGCTTTTTTGTCCTCGAGGACTTCCACCAACGAACGGGCGTATTCAAGGGTCTTCAGAGTCTGCTTCTCCTGGCTCACAAACGAATTGAACGATTATAGCTCCGCGGCGGCCAACCGGGTGTAGCGCGACCCGCCCGTGCCCAGTTCGCTGCGCACCAGGGCCAGGCTTTTGCCGGAAAACGCCAGCGGCTCGATCGTCGGCAGGGCCGCGATCGCCCGCCGCAGTGCCTCGATCTGGGTCGGGCGCAACCCTTCGCGCACGCGGCCCAGCGTCAGATGCGGGCGCAAGCGCCGGCGCTCCGTGGGCCAGCCGGCCGCGTCCAGCGCCTGATCGAGCGCCTGAGAGAGCGCCGGGATGTTGTTGCTGATGTCGCTGAGGCCCACAAACAGCACGCGCGGCGCTTCCTTTCCGCCTGGGAAGGTCCCATATCCGTCGAGCTGCAACCGTCGCTCGCCGGGCGCCTGCTTCGCCGCCTTGCGCAGCGCGGTCTCGGCGGCCGGGCGCCGGGCGGCCTCCACTTCTCCCAGGAACCGCAGCGTCAGATGAATGTCGTCGGGCGGCACCCAACGCACGGTGCCTTCGGGCAACTTGCTGCGACAGGCCTTTTGGATCCGGCCCAGGGCCGTCACCACGGTCGCCGGTAGCTCGAGTTCGATGAACAATCGCAGATTGATAGGATCCGTCATGCCATACTCGCGTTGACTGCCAACTTGGGCTGAAAGAAATCACGAAGGAGCTCGGCCACGACCCGCGGATACCTGTCCGTGATCGTGTGCCCGCCCGTGAACCGGACGACGCGGACCTCGCGCAGCTCGGCCGCCGCGGACAGGCCTTCGCTGTTGGGCACGTTGATATCCAGGCTCCCGAGGACGATCAGGGCCGGGGCGTCGACGGCCGCCAGCCGCGGTCGAACGTCGAACCCGGTGAGCAGATCCCACGTGTCGAGCAATGCCGGGCCCGAGGCGTGGTTGAAATCGTCGATGCGGCGCTCCACGGGCCAGATCAATTCGCGAACCCTGTCGAACATCGACGAGGCCAGCGCCGGGCCGATGACCGTCTGCGAGAGTTCCTGCGACCAGCCCATCCAACGCGCGCGATTCGGGAGCGCGCTCAACGCGTTGAGGATGACGCGCCCGGTCACGACGGGGTTGATCGCGGCCAGCGCCCGCACCCGTTCCGGCTGATCGGCCGCGAACTGCAAGGTCAGGGCTCCGCCCATCGAATGCCCGGCCACGCCACAGGCGGTGATGTCGTGCGTGTCGCAGAAACCTGCGAGCCAGTCGCTGTAGGCCTGAACCCGGGTCGAGCCGCCCGAGAACGCCTCGGCCCGCCCAAAGCCCGGCAGATCGATGGCCCAGCAGCGGAAGTGCGCGGTCAGCTCGGGCAGAAGCCGGCGCCAGAGATGCTGGGAGCTGGCCCAGCCGTGCAGCAAGAGCAGATCGGGGCCCGAACCGCTGACGGTGTAGGAGTCAGCCATCGGCCCTCACAGTGCGCGGGCGCGCGAATAGTCGTCGGGTGTGTCGATGTCGAGCAAGATGGCGTTGTCGGGCGCGATGACGGTCTCGACGGCCAGGCCGTCCAGCGCCTGGCGCGGATTCGCCGACGCCGACAGCGCCATCACACGCGGCCACACCGCCCGGTCGAGCAGCAGCGGATGCCCGCGCTGTTCGCCGTGCATCGGTGCCACAGCCGGCGCCAGCGTCTCGCGCCAGCGCTGCACAAGGTCGCCGATCACGACGGTCGGCATCAGGGGCTGATCGCCCAGCGCTACAAGCGCGGCCTCGGGCCCGGTCGTGAAGGCCCGCAGGCCGACCTGGAGCGAACGCCCCATCTCGGCTTCGGCGAAATCCGGGTTGTGCGCGAAGCGCAACCGTGGATCGCCGCCGGCGGCCTCGCGCGCCGCCGCTTCGATGCGCTCGCGTTCCGCGCCGGTGACGACCACGATCTCGCTCACCGGCGTCGCGCGCAACCGCGCGATCACGGCGCCCAGGATCGTGCCGCCTTCGGCCCAGTCGAGCAGCAGCTTGGGCTGTCCCATGCGCATCGAACGCCCGGCCGCCAACACCACGGCGCCGACGCGGCCATGCACCTCAGTCACCGCGTTCGGCTTGCGGGCCGTCCCGAGCGCAACCGCACTGATCCGCGGCTCGGCCAACAGCCGCTGCGCCAGGCTGCGCCCGATCTCGAGCCGCCTGGGCAGATCGACTCGATTGAGGAAGACCACCACCCGGGCCCGTTCCGGCACGCCCTGCAGCCCGCCCTGTGGGTGGGCCAGGACGCGAGCCAGCACATCAGCCGTGACATCGTCCCCTGGCGCGACCTCGGCCAGCTCGGCCGCGCGTGCGGCGTTGTAGACGTTGAGGTCGATGATGCTTTCGCCGATGGACTCGAGGTTGGCCATCACGACCACCAGCGAAGCCGAAGACGGCACAACCGGCTCATTGGCCGCCGGGGCCTTGAACAGGCGACGATTGGCGGTGTCGGCCTTGATCAGGAGTGCGCCGAGCCCCGGCACGGTCAACAGGTCTTCGATCAGGCCGTCGGTGACGGGGGCCGCGTTATCGATGGCGCGATCGACCGGGCCGGTGATGAAGAGATGGCCGTGTCGATCGAGCCCGGCCTCGACGCGGCCGCGGTTGGCTTCCGCCGCCGAGAAGTGGCGCGGCGCGCGTTCGATCAGTCCCGCCGACACGTTCACGGTCGTGGTCGTCACCACGGTCCGGCCGTGCTCGGCGAGATCGTCGGCCAACCTGAACATGGCCGTCGTCTTGCCGCCGGCGCCCGTGAACGCCACCACCTCACCGTCGTCGATCCGCAGCGCTTGAAACAATCGCATAGGCTGATTCTCACTCAAAGTGCGTGGAATGCAAGGCGCGTGATGTGAACGCCGACGGGCGACGGGCGACGGGCGATGAGCGACGGGCGATGAGCGAGGAGCGAGGGGCGACGAGCGATGAGCGACGGGCGATGAGCGAGGGGCGATGAGCGAGGGGCGACGAGCGAGGTGACTGGTGTGCGAGCACGATACGGAGAGCCGCATAGAGCGGTACGTCGTGCAAACTCCCCCTCCGTGGAAACGCGCCAGAATCGCCGGTCTTGAAATCGACGGGTGCGCGTTTCCGTGGAGGGGGTCGGGGGGTGGCCCGGTCCCGTCACGGCGCTTCGCGTGTCCTCGCCACGTCTCCCGGCGTCGCGCCCTTGGCAAACGGCCCGAAATCGACCTTCAGGCGTTTGCGCGGGTTCGCGCCGGCGCGGAGCAGGTCGCGCGCCAGGTCGGTGTGGCCGTTGGCGGCGGCCTCGTGCAGGGGCGTGAAGCCGTACCGATCCTGCGGGTCGGGCTGTGCCCCGGCCTTGAGGAGCCGCCGCGCGAGATCGCGATCGCCCGTGTGAGCGGCGTAGTGCAAGACGGTCAGACCGAGGTGGTCGCGGGCGTCGAGGTCGATGTCCGCGGCTTTCAGTAGCAACGCGATCAAGGGCGTCGCCCCGCGGTCGACGGCGCCGAACAGCGCGGTCTGCCGGTACTGGGTCGTACGCGCGTTGACGTTGACGCCCTGTGACAGCAGGTAGCGCGCGACCGCCAACAGCCGGGCGCGTTTGTCGCGCGCTTCGGCAGCCGCCAGCGAGGTCTCGGCCTCGCTCGCACCGGCGCGCGCCCAGGCATCGGCGACGACGTACAGGAGCGGCACGCCGGCCCGCCGCTCGACGTCGAGGCGGGCGCCGGCCGTGTGCAGGGCCCGCACGGTCGGCAGCGCGCCCGCGTACGTGGCGGCCGCGATCGGCGGCACGATCTGGTTCGACCAGGCGTTGACGTCGGCGCCGGCGGCGATGAGGGCCCGCGCCACGTTCGCGCGCGCCGCCTCGCTCTCGAATACGCCGCGACAGACGTAATGCAGGGCCGTATCGCCGTCCGACTCGCGCCGGCGCACGGCCGCGCGTCGCCGTCCGGCCGGAAGCGCCCGCAGATCAGCCGCCAACGCGGCCCAATCGCCGGCGGCGGCCTGCGCAAGGATCATCCGATCATTCATTCCAAATGCTCCGCCGAAAACGAATGTGCCAGGGTCGAGGTGTAGCCTCGAGCCCTGGCACACTGGCATTCATCGTCAGGATCGACTTCAGGCAGCCGGCTTGTCGCCCTCAGCCGGCTTGGGCGCGGGCGGCTTGGGTGCCGCGGCCGGCTTGGCCGGGGCTGCCCCGCCTTCGGCTGCGGGCTTCGCGGCAGCGGCCGGTTTGGCCGCAGCGGCCGCGGCCTTGGCGGCCTTCTTGGCCTCTTCCTCGGCGCGGATCGTCTCCTCGCGTTGGAAGTTGCGCGGCCGGATCGAGGCGTAGTAGCTGAGCGGCTTGCCCAGCGCCTCTTTATTCATGATGTGCTTGACCGTGCGATCGTACGAGGCCATCTCGTAGTTGTGGTCCATCTTGATCGCATCGAACGGGCAGAACTCGGCGCAGAAGCCGCAATTCATGCAGATGTCGATATCGATGTGGAACTCGCGCGGCTGCGGCACGGGCCGGCCGGTCTTCGGGTCGTTGGTGCGCTCGATCCAGATGCACTGCGGCGGGCACACTTTGGCGCAGATGCCGCACGACGTGCAGCGGAAGTCCTTCTCGGTACCCTTCTCTTCGTACACCAGGAACGGCGTAAACCGGAACTCTTCGGGCACCGGCATCTTCTCGTCCGGGTACATCACGGTCATGGCGCCCTTGCCCTTGGGCCCCTGCCGCGCCAACAGCTGTTTCGGATCCGAGCTGTAATACTTGCGGCCCAGATACTTGATGTCGTCGGCGTAGCTGCCCAGCAGGTGCCGCAGCACCACGCCCATGCCCCTGAGGATTCCAGTTCCGAACATAGCACCTCTCGACATTGTTGATTGTCGATTTTCGGTTGCTGATGTGGACCACCAATCAGCAATCAGAAATCAACAATCAGCAACCAAATCACCGGTCGACTTCGCCCAACACGATATCGATGCTGCCCAGGATAGCCACGACGTCGGCCACCTTCCAGCCCTCGCAGGCCTTGCCAAGCGAGGTCAGGTTGATGAAGCTGGGGGCGCGGACGTGGTAGCGATACGGGTTCGGCTTGCCGTTTGAGATGGCATAGAACCCGAGCTCGCCCTTCGGGCTCTCGAGACGGCCATAAGCCTCGCCGGCCGGCACGCGCGCCTGGTACTGCTGCTTGCCCGAGAGGATTTCGCCTTCGGGGATCTGGGTCAGCGCCTGCTGCAGGATCTTGACGCTCTCGCGCGCCTCGAACACGCGCACCTTGTACCGATCAAACAGATCGCCCGTCTGGCCCAACGCGATGTTGAAGTCAAAGCGATCGTAGATGCCATAGGGCTCGGCCTTGCGAATGTCGTAAGGCACCCCCGCAGAGCGCAGGATCGGCCCGGAGACGCTGTAGCCGATCGCATCCGCGGCCGAAATCGGGGCGACGCCGACACACCGCGAGCGCACGATCTCGTTGTCGGTGAGATACGCCTCGATCTCGTCGATCTTGCGCGGCAGACGCTCGAAGGCGAGCTCTTTGAGGGTCTCGAGCGCGCCCGGCGGCAGGTCGCGCGCGACGCCGCCGAAGCGCATGTAATTGACCATCATGCGACTGCCGGCGGTGGCCTCGAACACGTCGAGGATCATCTCGCGCTCGGTCATCATGTACAGCGCCGGGGTGAAGAACGCCCCCAGGTCGTTGAGGAAGAAGCCGATCCACCACAGGTGGCTGGCGACCCGCGTGAACTCATCCATGATCACGCGCAGGTATTCGGCGCGCTCGGGCACTTTCGCGCCCATGAGCTTCTCGACGGCCATCACATACCCGTGGTTGTTGCACATCGGGGTGAGGTAGTCGAGACGGTCGGTGAACGGGATATTCTGGATGAAGGTGTTGCGCTCGCCGATCTTCTCGTGATTGCGGTGCAGGTAGCCCATCACCGGATCAAGTTTGACGATCGTCTCGCCGTCGAGCGTGACGATCAGACGCAGCACGCCGTGCGTCGAGGGGTGTTGCGGGCCGAGGTTGATCGTCACGAAGTCGGTCTGCATGCCCTCGGTCGTCAGACCCTTGCCGTCGACCGGCATCGCGTCATACATCGTGCGGTCCGACTCTTCCGACCAGCCCTCGAGCGTGAAGCCGTCAGGATAGGCGACGTTGTTGCCGAAGGGGTTCTTGTCTTCGACGCGATGCACCTGCCCGCCCGGCCAACGCGTGTCGTAGGGCTTCGAGTCCTGCTCGAAGTAGGCTTCCTTCCAGTCCTTGCGCATGGGGTGGCCGTGGAAGCCCTCCCACATCAGGATGCGCTTCAAGTTGGGATGGCCCGTGAACTTGATGCCGTACAGGTCCCAGGCCTCGCGCTCCTGGAAGTCGGCGCCCGGGAAGATCGGCGTCAGGCTCGGCAGCACCGGCGAGTCGTGGCTGGTCTGCGTATGCAGCACGATCGCCCCGCCCCCGGCGTCCAGATTGTAGAGATGGTAGACCATCTCCATCTGGCCCTGCTCGAGATAGTGGACGGGCGTCGCCGACGACAGGTACTTGAAGTTGTACCGGTCGCGCAGCGCCGTCGCCACTTCGACCAGGCTGTCGGGTTTGACGGTGTAGCCTGAGTAACCTTTGCGGGTTTCGACGCTCACCGCCTCGGGGAATGCCTCGTTGAGCTTGAGGTCCTCGGCCTTGAGCGAGAGGTTGGAGAGTTCAGCAGTGGCCATGATATCGGTGTGATCTGCCTGTTACGCGGATGCGATGGGCGTCAGCCGGCGGCCGGCGGCTCGGTTGCGGCGGGCTCGGGCGCCGGAGCGGCGGCCAGCGCGGCCTGTTCGGCCGCGCGCTGGCGCAGAAGCCCGGCGTGCCGCGGATCAATCAAATCGGGCCCCAGGATCGGGACCGGGATCGGCTCTTCGGCGCCCGGCTGATACCAGCGCACCGTGCGGATCGACTGCGTGTCGATCTTCTTCTGGAGCGTGATCAGCCCGTGAATCAGGGCCTGCGGCGTGGGCGGGCACCCGGGCACGTAGACGTCGACCGGCAGGAATTTATCGATGCCCGAAACCACGTTGTAGCCGTCCTTGAAAGGCCCGCCACCGCTGGCGCAGGCGCCCATGGCCATCACGTATTTGGGCTCAGGCATCTGGTTGTAGAGCCGCACGATCTGCGGCACCATCTTCTTGGTCACGGTGCCCGAGACGATCATGAGATCCGCCTGGCGCGCGGAAGGTCGCATGACCTCCATGCCAAAGCGGCTCAGGTCGAAGCGAGCCGCTGCTGTGCAAATCATCTCGATCGCGCAACAGGCCAGGCCGAAGAGCATGGGCCACAATGAGTTGCGCCGGCTCCAGTTGTAGATCTTGTCGATCGAGGTGACGATCAGGTTGCCCTCGATTTCGGCCGGGACTTTGATGTCGGGGTTGGCAAGTTCCTTGGCGATGCTGCTCATAAAGTCGTCCTGCTCTCGTACCACTCCTGATAGATGGCTTCCAGGAAATCGTCGTTAGCGAGCTCGGGGTCGTCTTTGAAATCCGGTAGGGAGATCACCCAATTGTAGATCATATTAAGGGTGACATCCTCCAGCTCCACTCTGGGATGCTCATCCGCGAGCCGGCGAGCCACCGCGTACGCTGCATCCCAATAGAGTTCGTCCATCCGAACGCCCCGCCCGATTTTGGACACGCAAAACGTGGGGTGCTTTCAGGGCCAGGCCCCGACCTGCAGTGCACTCCACGTTTTCCATAACGGGTCTGCTTTGGGGCAAACCCCGCTCGTGACAGATTTCGCAATTGAATTATATCTGTCGGATTTGATGTGTCAAATTGCACTGGCTGGAATCGTGCTATTCTTTGCGTGAAACCGATTTTTCAGGCGCAATTGACAAATAATCCGACGACGCTAGAATTTAACACGATCGAAGGACAGGACATGCAAGCAACGCGGCAGCAGATTCTGGATTATCTCAAGGTGAACGGCCCCTCCACCGTCGACCAGCTGGCCGAGGTGCTCGAACTGAGCCCCGTCACGGTGCGCCATCACCTCGACATCCTGCGCAGCGAGGAACTGATCGGCGAGCCGGTTGTGCGCCGACGCGCGACCCGCGGGCGGCCGCAGCACCTGTTTGCGTTGACCGACAAAGCCTCCCTGCACTTTCCCAAGCGCTATCACGAACTGGCCACCGGGCTGCTCAGTCAGTTGAAACAGCATGCCGACGACCGCACCGTCAACGTCATCTTCGCCGGGTTGAGCGACACCATGCTGACCACGGCGCCGCGGCCCGATGTAGCCAGCCCGCTCCCCACCCGCCTCACGCAAGCCGTTGCTTATCTGAACTCGCAGGGCTACGTGGCCCGCTGGGCCGAGGTCGACGATGGTTTCGTGGTGCACACCTGCAATTGCCCGTTCGAGGGTGTGGCTTCGGATCACGCCGAGCTGTGCGGGCTCGATGCCCGATTGGTGAGCACCCTGATCGGCGCCCCGGTCGAGCGCCGGACGCACCTGGCGGATGGGGACTCGAGTTGCACGTACTTCGTCGCCGCCGGACAATCCGGACAGGCCGCTCACTCGCAAACCGTCATCGGGCAGCATTGAGTTGACGCTTCTGACCGAAATGTTGACAGGGATGGGCGAAGTTGCTACCATTTCGCCCATCCGATCGGCACAGTGTGCCGGCGGCACTGAGTGCCGGCGGCACGGGATGCCGGCGGAACTCAGTTCCGATTGAGGTTTTTCAATCACGCGATGCCGGAGGACACATGACGACCCAGACCGAACTGCCGACCACCCTCACCGAGATCTCGACCGCGCCCGACGCGGTGCTCACGCTTTTGCCCGCCGCCGCCACCAAGCTCACCGAGTTGCTGGCCTCGCGGAACCTCACCGATCACGGCCTGCGCGTCTTCGTCTCGGGCGGCGGCTGCTCGGGCATGCAGTACGGCATGGCCATCGAGAAGGATGCCGGTGAGTTCGACACCGTGTTCGAGCAAAACGGCATCCGCGTCATCGTCGACCCGACGTCGCTCGATTACCTCTCGGGTGCGACCATCGACTACGTCGACAACCTGATGGGCGGCGGCTTCCGTATCGACAACCCGAACGCCGTGTCGACCTGCGGCTGCGGCCACTCGTTCCGCACCTCGGGCCAGGCGGCCTCCTCGGAAGAGGGCGGCAGCTGCGGGTGCAGCCACTAAGGCCTGCCCCGCCCTCCGTCTACCGGCTTAAAACGAAACGCGATCCGGCCAGTGCTGGATCGCGTTTCGTTTTAAGCAAGCCCTCGATCGACCAATGCCATGACGGTGGGCGAGTACGGGGTATTCGAGGATCGGGGATTCGCCCCGATCCTCGAAATACTTGACACAACTGGTCTATTTTGATATATTACCTAAAGGTTATATAACAGGAGCAGATCCATGATCGACACACCCAAAATCGTCCAGACCACCGCCAGGACCACGGCAATCATCCACATCACGATCCCGCGCGCCCAGATCCAGGAGGTCATGGGCAAGGGCTATCAGGAACTGATGGCCACGCTGGCGGCCCAGAACGTTCAGCAGGCCGGGCCGTGGTACACGCACCATCTCCGCATGGACCCCGAAGTGTTCGACTACGAGCTGGGCTGCCCGGTCGAGACGCCGATCACGCCGAGCGGCCGGGTCGTCGCCGGAGAGTTGCCCGCCGTGCGTGCCGTTCGCGCGGTCTATCACGGCGGCTACGAAGGGCTGGGCGAGGCCTGGGGCAAGCTCGAAGCGTGGGCACAGGCCGAAGGACTTACGACGCGCGCGGATTTGTGGGAGGTCTATGCCGCAGGCCCCGAAAGCGGCCCCGACCCGGCCGGTTGGCGCACCGAGTTGTTCCATCCGTTGGCAGGCTGAGCAAAGGATCTGCCGATGACCCTTCCCAACCCCACCACGCCGCACACCCGCACCGTCGTGGCCAACTTCAGCCTGTCGCTGGATGGTCGCATCGCTGGCCCGGGCGGTGACTACGACATGGGCTGGATCGTGCCACACGCCGTCACCGACAGTGCGCGCGATCACCTGACCGCCCTGACCCAGCCGGCGACGACGGTGCTGCTCGGCCGCAAGAACTATCAGGGCTTCGGTGGCTACTGGCCGGGCGTCGCCGACGACGCCAACGCCGATCCGCGCGATCGCGCCTTCTCGCGCTGGCTCAGCGCGGTCGAGAAGATCGTGTTTTCGCACAGCCTGGAAGCCGCCGACTGGTCGAACAGCCGCCTGGCGCGGGGTGAACCGGCAGCCGTCGTGGCCGAGCTGCAGTCACAGCCCGGCGGCGACATCCTCGTCATGGCGAGCTTCAGCGTCATCAAGGCCCTGTTGGCCGCCGATGCGATCGATCGTCTGAGCATCACGCTCTGCCCCGAGGTCGCGGGCGGCGGCGCGCGGCTGTTTGAGGATGGCCAGCCGGGGACGTCCTGGAGCCTGAGCCACAGTGCCCCGAGCGAAAGCGGTGCCTTGTCTCTGCGCTACGATCGGAAGCGTTAGCCGATATGGCCAAAACACCACCCTCCAGCTCGACCGTGCGGCGATCACCGGCCGCCGGCGGAGCCCAACGAGACAAGGCCGCCGACGTCCCGGCCTTTATCTCCGGGCTCGCCCACCCGCACGAGGCCGTGATCCTGGCGCTGCGCAAGATCGTCCTTGGCGTCGATCGAGACATCGTCGAGGGCATCAAATGGAACGCGCCCAGCTTTCGCACCACTGAAGACTTCGCGACCTTTCACCTGCGCGCGAAAGACGGCGTTCAGCTCGTGCTGCACCGCGGGGCAAAGCGGCGCCCCGACGCCGACACCTTCTCGATCACCGATCCATCGGGGCTGCTCGACTGGCGCGGCCGTGACCGGGCCCTGGTCCACTTCAGCGATCTGAAGGACGTCGCGGCCAAGAAGACCGCGCTTGTGCGCGTCTTGCGTGAATGGGTCAAGCAGGTCTAGCCGGCGCGACACCGGGTCGCCAAGCGCCCAAGGAGCAGGATCATGTTCGCCAAACAGAAGATCACGCCCTACCTGTGGTTCGACGACAAAGCCGAAGAAGCGGCGCGTTTTTACGTGTCGCTCTTCAAGGATTCCAGGATCGTCAACATCGCCTATTACGGCGAGGGCTCACCGCGCCCAAAGGGCTCGGTTCTGACCGTCGTGTTTCAATTGGAGGGCCAACAGTTCGTGGCGCTCAACGGAGGTCCGCAGTTCCCGTTCACCGAAGCGATCTCGCTCTTCGTTAATTGTGAGACTCAGGCCGAGGTCGACGACTTGTGGGAGAAGCTGCTTGAAGGCGGTCAGCCGCAGATGTGCGGCTGGCTGAAGGATCGCTACGGGGTCTCGTGGCAGATCATCCCGGGCGCGTTGGGCGCGATGCTGGCCGACCCCGATCCGGCGCGGGCGCAGCGCGTCACCGAGGTCATGCTGAAGATGGTCAAGCTCGATCTCGCTGTGCTGCAAGAGGCATATGACCGCCGCTAGCCTTTCATTGGGGTCACCGCTCGATCTGACCTTCGCGGCGCTGGCCGACCCGACGCGCCGCGCGATCCTGTCGCGTCTGGCCGCAGGCGAGGCGACGGTCATGGAGCTGGCCAGACCGTTCGCGTTGAGCCAGCCCGCGATATCGAAACACCTCAAGGTGCTCGAACGCGCCGGCCTGATCTCGCGCGGCCGCGACGCCCAACGCCGCCCGTGTCGCCTTGAGGCGGGACGCCTGGCCGAGGCCAATGCCTGGCTCGAAACGTACCGCCGCCACTGGGAAGGCACCTATCTACGGCTTGACGCCCTGCTCGAGGAACTCAAAGCCGAAGAATTCAACGAACGCACGAACCCCCAGCAAGGAGCCCTTTCATGAAGGTCGTCGGCGCACTCCAGGTCAGCACACCCTCCGATCGCGAGATCGCCCTGACACGCGTGTTCAACGCGCCACGGCGCCTGGTGTTTGACTGCTACACCAAACCCAAGTTGGTCATGCGCTGGGCCGGCGGCCCCCCGGGGTGGCGCATGATCAGCTGCGAGATCGACCTGCGCGTCGGCGGCGTGTGGCACTGGGTCACCGAGGGTCCGGATGGCATGCGCATGGGCTACGGCGGTGTCTACCAGGAGATCGTGCGTCCCGAGCGCCTGGTCTCGACCGAGGTCTTCGACGAGCCCTGGTACGAAGGCGAGGCGGTCTCGCGCCTGGAGCTCGCCGAGCACGAGGGGACGACGACGTTGACGACCACGGTCCGCTACGCCTCACAGGCCGTGCGCGACGCCGTCCTCCAATCGCCCATGGCCGAGGGCATGGCCTTTGGGTTGGATCAACTCGAGAACACGCTTAAAGAATTGTGATTGCTGATTGCTGATTTCTGATTTCTGACTGTTGATCGCGGAGATCGCCGACGCCGCGCGCCGCCACCCCCAACCCGCTCCAGGGAAACGTGCACATGGTGCCAACCCGCCGATCTTGCTCGCGCGTTTGCTTGGAGCGGGCTTGCGGTTCCACGCCCCTCGCCCCTCGCCCTCACCGCCGACCCTGGAAGTAGCTCAGCATGCCCGCGAAGGCGCCGACGACGATGAGCACCAGGATGAGCAGCATCGGCGGAACGCCGCCGGTGAGGTTGGTGCCGGCGCCGGCCACGGGCAGCAGCGTCGGCCGAAGCACGACGGCCGGGGCCGTAAACGTCGGCGGGCGTTGGGTCATCGGTTCTTCTGAGGGCGCGATGCCGCCGAATTCGATCGTGGGAGTGGCCGCCCGTGTCGGCGTGGCGGGGACGATCGATTCGGGCACCGTATCGAGCTGGCCCGTGAACGCCACGTTGTCGAGCCAGATCCAGCCGATATTGTCGTTCGGCCCCAGGTACACGATCTGAAGCCAGGTCTTGGGATCGGGCCCATCGGCGCCGATCACGGCCTTGCCAAGCACCGAGGCCATCTGGCCGGCAACGATCCGACCGATTCGATCGTAGGTCGAGCCGGGCCCGCTGCGCACGGTCGCGCCTTCGCCGATGCCCGTGATGTAGGGCCCCGTCGGCGTGGCATCCTGAGCCAGCGGCACAGCCCAGGCGCGCCCCGCCCCCGACCCGAGCAGAAGCAGAAGCCCGACCAGCGCCAGAAACGCGCCGATCCGGCGCAGGTGTGTGTGTCTCATGTGGCGAGGATTGTACCCAATCCCCGAGTCGGCCCGCCTGCCGGCGGAAATGAAAAGCCGGCGGCGCGACGCGCCACCGGCTCTCGGTGTGGAAAGGGGAAACGCGCGGCTACGCGTCGTCGCGGAGCACGTCGAGCGTGGCCTGCAGTGCGGGCACCAGCGACCCTTCGTCGGCATAGTCGGCAGGCGCGAAGGCCATGGCCAGCTGGCCGGCCTGGCGACCCGCGATGCGCGATTGCAGGCCCTCGAGCGCGGCCAACGCATCGGTGAACCCGATCTTGCCGAGCAGGTCGATCGCGGCGCGGCGGATGTGCACGGCCACCGAACGATCGCCGGCGAGTTTCACAAGCAAAGCCGAGGCCGCGGGCACGCGCTCGAGCACGTGGGCCTGAGCTTCGAGCGTCAGGCGGGCCGCACCCTCGTGCGCTGCGAGATGCGCCTCGAGCAGATACTGCATCTGCGGGCGATCGAACTTGCGCAGTTGCGCGGCGACCACCGCGCGCACTTCCGCCGAGTAGCGGTATTCGCTCCCGCGCAGCTCGAAGTAATCGCCGATCGCCTGGATGATCTGACAGCGCAAACCGAGGTCGGCCTCGTCGAGCCGGGCGGTCAGCATCTGTACGGTCAACGACGAACGCCGCAGCCCTTCCGACCCCATCAGGATCGCGAAGCCGCGCACACGCTCCTGAAGATGCTGCGACACGAACATCTCGCCGGCGACCCAGGGGTCGACCGACGGCACGGTCCGCGGCTGCAGGCGCATGGCCGGGCGCACAAGCGACGCTTCGAATCGAACGCGGGACCGGGGACGGCTCATGAGCGATTCACTTCGCCGCGCAGATCCAACAGGCGACCCACGACGGGCATAACTCAGTTCGGCGTGGTCGCTAATTTAGCACATCCAACACGGCGCGCAAGTTGCGCTCGACGTTGACCCCCAGGTTGATCCGCAACACGCGCCGCTTGCGGGCCAGCAAGGCCTGCAGGTCGCCCAGCGCCTGAGCGTTCTTGAGCCCCGAGAACGAATAAGGCTGGCCCGGCACCGGCGCATCGACCGCGTCTTCGCACACGAACTGGATGAAGACGCCGTTGTTGCCCCCACCCTTGTGCAGCTGGCCGGTCGAGTGCAGGAAGCGCGGGCCATAGCCGATGGTCGTCGCCGCGCCGGTCTTGTCGCGCAGAACCCCCTGCAGCTCGCGCAACAGCTTCTCGCGTTTCGGCGTGTTCTGCAAGTAAGCCATCACCGCCACGTAGTCGTTGCGGCGCACGCCCTTGAGATGTTGGCGCAGCGTCGCGGCGAAGTCGGCGTCGCCGACACGCACTTCCGCGGCCGCGGGCAGTTGCCCGCTCTGCGCCAGTTGCGTCAGCAGGGCCTTGGTCTTGTCCTTGGCCTCCTGCACGTTGGGTTGATCGAAGGGATCGATCGCGAGCACCCAGCTGGCCGCCGCGGTCGCGATCTCCCAGCGCAGGAACTCGCCGCCCAGGTCGTAGACGTCGTCGAGCGTGATCGTCACCACGGGCTGGCCAGCGCGCGCCAGAAGCTTGACGGCGCGCTCGTTGTCCGCGTCCTTGCCGAGCTTGAGATGCACGAAGAACCGATCGAGCCCGTAAGCGCGCGGCTTGGCCAGCGCCTCGCCCTCGACCGGCAGGATGCCGACGCCGTCTTTGCCCGTCGACTCGGCGATCAACTGCTCGACCCAGTAGCCGAACGTGCGCACCTTGGGCGAGGTCAGCACCGTCACTTTGTCGCGCTTCGACTTGGTCAACGCGCCGAGGATCGCGCCCAGATGCAGCCCGGGGTTCCGGTTCGCGGGCACATTCGGGCCGCAGGCCGCGGCCATGCGCTGAGCGCGGCCGAGCAGCTTGGCGACGTCGATGCCCATCAACGCCGCCGGCACCAGGCCGAACAGCGAGAGCGCCGAGTAGCGCCCGCCGATCTCGGGCGGGTTGACGAAGATGCGCCGGAAACCGCGCTCCTTGGCCATGGCCTCGAGCGCCGTGCCCGGGTCGGTGATGGCCACGAAGTTCTCGCCGGCGCGCCGGCCCTTGAGCTCGGTCAGTTTGGTCCAGAAGAAGCTGTTGAAGGCGTTGATCTCGGCGGTGCCGCCGCTCTTCGAGGCCACGATGTAGAGCGTGCGCGCGGGATCGCTGCGCGCTTCGGCCGCGAGCACCGCGGCCGGGTCGGTCGAATCCAGCACGGTCAGGTCGAGGTAGCCCTTGGCCACGCCAAAGGTCTCGCGCAACACCTCGGGCGCAAGCGACGACCCGCCCATGCCGAGCAGCAGCGCGTGCGTGAAGCCGGCGCGGCGCACCTCGCCCGCGAACGTGGTCAGGTGCGCGACCTCGGCCGTCATCTGCACGGGCAGGTCGAGCCAGCCCATGCGGATCTTGATCTCGGCCTGATGGGCGGGGTCGTTGGGCTTCCACAGCGTGCTGTCTTTGTTCCACAGACGCGGCCCGAACTCGGCCCGGGCCATCGCCGCGGTCGAACGCGCGGCCGTGGCGGCGCTTCGCCCGAGCTCGGGCGCCTGCCGATCGGCCAGCAACACCGCCTGTCGGCGGGTCTCGACCACGCCCAACAGGGTCTCGAACGACTTGGTGAACGAGGCCACGCCCTCGCGCTCGAGCTGCGTGGTGACATCGTCCATGTGGATGCCGATCTCCTCGAGCTTCTCGACCAGCGTCGCAGCCTCAGGGGCCTCGGCGGCCAAACGAACGGCCGGCTTGCCGTGGTCTTTGTAGGCCACGACGGTGGCCGGCGGCATGGTGTCGACCGTGTCGGGCGCGACCAGCGCTTCGACGTAGTACACGTCGGGATAAGCCGGGTTCTTGGTGCTCGTGCTCGCCCACAACGGCCGCTGGACGCGCGCGCCCTTGGCCACCAGCTTCTCCCAGCGCGGGCCGGCAAAGGTCGCGCGGAACGCGGCGTAGGCCAGCCGCGCATTGGCGATGGCGGCCTGGCCCTTGAGCGCGTCGAGGCTCTTGGCTTCGGCCTTGCTCAACGCGCCGCGCTTCAGGTCGAGCAGCTTGTCGACCAGCGTGTCGACCCGGCTGACGAAGAAGCTGGCGACCGAGGCGAGACCGTCGACCGGCTTGCGCCCGGCGACGCGTTTCTCGAGACCGGAGAGATAGGCCTCCATCACTTCGTGATAGCGCTCGATCGCGAAGATCAGGGTGACGTTGACGTTGATGCCCTCGGCCAGACACTGGGTGATGGCGGGCAGGCCTTCTTTGGTGGCCGGGATCTTCACCATCAGATTGGGCTTGCCGACCGCCTTCCACAGGCGCCGCGCCTCGCGCACCGTGGCGGCCGTGTCGCGCGCCAGGTTCGGCGCGACTTCGATGCTGACGTAGCCGTCCACCCCACCCGTGCGACGGAAGACCGGCGCGAACACGTCGGCGGCGGCACGGATGTCGTCGATCGAAAGCGCGTCGTAGATGTCGAGCGCCGACTTGCCGGCGCGCGCCAGGGTCGCGATCTGGTCGTCGTAGTCGTTGCTGCCCGCGATGGCCTGTTCGAAGATCGTGGGGTTCGATGTCAGACCGGTGATGTCGCCGGCCTGGACCATCTTCTTGAGCGCGCCGGTGGTCAGCAGGCTGCGACGGATGTTGTCGTGCCACGGCGATTGACCCAGAAGCGCCAGTTGTGCAAGAGGATGTGTGGCCATTGCGTCTTCCTATGTTTGATCGGCGAGCCCACGCTCGTCCGAGTCGCTAGCCTGACCGCAGACCGCAAACGGCCGGTCGCGGCTAGATGTGTGCGCGGCAACGTTTTCGCCGCGATCAGCGGTCCGCCCCCAGCGGACCGCCCTGCTCGAGCGCCTTGACCTTGTTCAGCCGGCGCACCAATCGCTCTTCGTTCTGAAAACTGGCGCCGAGAAACGCGCGCGTGATCTCGGCGGCGAGCTCCGAGCCGATGATCCGGGCCCCGATACAGAGCACGTTCATGTCGTCATGTTCGACGCCCTGATGGGCCGAGTAGGTGTCGTGGCACACGCCGGCGCGGATGCCCTTCATCTTGTTGGCCGCGATGCACGCGCCGACGCCGCTGCCGCACAGGACGATGCCACGTTCCGCGCCCCCGTTCTGCAGGGCGAGGCCCACATCGCGGGCCGAGTCCGGGTAATCCACCGGGTGGTCGGCCGAGTCGGTGCCCAGATCGAGCACCTCCCAACCCTGGCCGCGCGCGACCTCGATCAGCCTTGTCTTCAGCGGATACCCGCCGTGATCGGCGGCGATGGCGAGACGTTTCACAGCCTTGTCCTCATCACAAGTCAACTCTTCGCTCTTCGCTCTTCGCCATCACTGCCCCAACGCGCGCAGCGCCAGTTCGACGACGCGGTCAACCGTAAAGCCGAGCTCCTTGAAGACGGTCCCGGCCGGGGCCGAGGCGCCGAACCGGTCGATCGAAAGGATCTGACCGGACGCGCCCACGTACTTGTGCCAGCCGAGCGACACGCCGGCTTCGACCGCCACCCGCGCGCCGACCGCCGGCGGCAGCACCGTCTCGCGGTACGCGATCGACTGCTCGTCGAACAACGCCCAGCAGGGCAGCGACACGATCCGCGCCCGGACACCGCGCTCGGCCAACACTTTCTCGGCCGCGACGACCAACGCCAGCTCGGAGCCGGTCGCCAACAAGAGCACCTGCGGGTCGGCGACGTCGGGGTTTAGCACGTAGCCGCCGCGCCCGGTGCCTTCCGCCGAGGCGTAGACCGTGCGATCGAGCACGGGCAGGTTCTGGCGGGTCAGCGACAGGAAGGTCGGGCGGTTGCGGTTCTCGATCGCGATCCGCCAGGCCCAGGCCGCTTCGTTGGCGTCGCCCGGGCGGATGAAGAGCGCGTGCGGGATCGCGCGCAGCGCCGCGTAGTGCTCGACCGGCTGGTGCGTCGGGCCGTCCTCACCGACGCCGATGCTGTCGTGAGTGAAGACCCAGATGCTGCCCAGCTCCATCAGGGCCGAGAGCCGCAGCGCACCGCGCATGTAGTCGGCGAACATCAGGAACGTGGACCCGTACGGGATCGTGCCACCGTGCAGCGCCAGACCGTTGACGATCGCGCCCATCGCGTGCTCGCGCACGCCGAAGTGCAGGTTACGGCCGTCAAAGCCCCAGGGGCCGCCCGAGAGACCCTGCACGCCGTCGGGCGACGTCGTCGGGCTCTGGAAGTCGCCGGCGCCCTTGAGCACCGTGAAGGTCGACGGGTTCAGATCCGCCGAGCCGCCGAGCAACTCGGGCAACGCCTTACCCAGCGCGTTGAGCACGGTCTCGCCGGCCTTGCGTGTCGCCAGCCCCTTGGGGTCCGCCGCGAAGCTCGGCACCGCGCTCGCCCAATCCGCCGGCAGGTCGCCGGCCAGCCGGCGCGTGAGCTCGGCGGCCAGCTCAGGATACGCCTGAGCATACGCGTCGAACCCGGCCTGCCAGGCCTTCTGGGCGCTGCGCCCCCGGCGTACGGCCTTGCGGAAATGCGCAACCGCGGCCTCGGGCAGGTGGAACATCTCGTCGGGCCAGCCCAGGTTGGCCTTGGCGGCTTTGAGTTCGTCGGGTCCGAGCGGCGAGCCGTGCGACTCGGAAGTGCCTTGCTTGTGCGGGGCGCCAAAGCCGATGATCGTGCGTACCGCAATGAGCGACGGCCTGTCGGTCACACGCTGCGCCTTCTTGATCGCGCGGGCCACGGCCGCCGGGTCGTTGCCGTCGGCGACGTGCTGCACATGCCAGCCGTAGGCGGCATAGCGCTTGCCGACGTCTTCCGAGAAGGCCAGCGAGTTCGTTCCGGCCAGCGAAATGAGGTTATCGTCGTAAAGCACGATCAGCTTGCCAAGCTTGAGGTGCCCGGCCAGCGAGCCGGCCTCGGCCGTGACGCCCTCCATCAGGTCACCGTCGGAAGCCAGCACGTAGGTGTAGTGATCGATCACGGCATGGTCCGGCCGGTTGAAGGTCGCGGCCAGGTGGGCTTCCGCCATGGCGAAGCCTACGGCGGAAGCCAGACCCTGGCCGAGGGGTCCGGTCGTCATCTCTACACCCGGCGTCAGTCCGACTTCGGGGTGGCCCGGGGTCTTGCTGCCCCACTGCCGAAAGCGCTTGATCTCGTCGAGTGAGAGGTCATAGCCGGTCAGATGCAGCAGTGCGTAAAGCAGCATCGAGCCGTGCCCGGCCGAGAGGATGAACCGGTCGCGGTTGGCCCAGTTCGGGTCCTTGGGGTTGTGCGTCAGGAACTTGTCCCAGAGCGCATAGGCCATCGCCGCTGCGCCCATCGGCAGACCGGGATGGCCGGAATTCGCGTGTTGCACGGCATCGGCCGCGAGAAAGCGAATGGTGTTGATCGCCTGGCGATCGAGTTCGGGATTTGCCATGGTTTCTCCTCATTCAGGCGTTGAAGCCCGACGGTGTGCGGACAGTCCATTATAATCGCGCCGATATCGCGGCGGGTGGTCGGTTTGGGCCGGACCCACCCTAACCGCAATCGCCCCCCAAAAGGCTTCGCCAGGAAGTAGCCCTCTTGAACGATCCTGACCCTTCGTAGCCGTCAGGCTAAAAAGGTTACGGCCGGGCGTTGCCTACAGCGAAAGGTCCACCGGGAACATGAAGCTTTTGCTCTTTGACGTCGACGGCGTGCTGGTCCACAGCCGGGCGTACCGCATCGGTCTCCAGCGCACCGTGGCGTATTTCTCGGAGCGGCTCGGGCTCGACGCTCACACCTTGACCCAGGGCGACATCGACGAGTTCGAAGCATCGGCCGTGACCGTTGAGTGGGAATCTTGCGCGATCGCCGTCGCGCGGCTGCTGATCGATCGTCTGCGGGCCGAGCCTCTGGGTGAGCCGTTGCCGGCGTCGTTCTGGGAACTGGCTGCCCGACTCGAGCGCCGTCCCGTCGCCATCCCCCGGCCCGACTTCACGGCGTTGGCGCGGGCGAGCGCAAGCACGTTGCCGGGGCAACGGCCCTCACTTGCCATGTTCGAGCGCTTCCTTGATGAAACCCGAACCGACGCCTTCGGCCCGGACCTCGTCCCGGCGCTGCGCGAATTACTCGGGCATTGCTACGACATCGCGATAGGTCCGGCCATGCAGATCGTGCAGGCCTTCGCGGTAGGGGCAGCCGCCTATCGCTCCAGCTACGGCCTGACGCCAAGGGTCGAGGCCGAGTCGCTGCTCGAAACCGCCGACCGGCCGTTCCTCGCCGTGCCGCAAAGCCAGGCTTTGTTGGATCGCTGGCGCGCCGGCCGGATCGGTCTGAGCCTGTACACGGCGCGGCCCAGTCTGCCGCCACGTGAGGCCCCTGATCGACCATTGGGGTACACGCCCGAGGCCGAGGCCGCGCTCAAGCTGGTCGGCCTGGAAGGAATCCCGGTGATGGCCGTCGGAAGGTTGCAGTACGTGGCCGCCGCCCATGGTCTCAAGGCCGAGGATCTGGTGAAACCGTCGCGGGTGCAATCGCTGGCTGCGCTCGGGGCGGCAAGCACCGGCAAAGAATGGGAGTCGATCGAAGCGGCCTTGCGTGTCGAGGCCGGCGGCCCGGTCAGCGCGCCGCTCACCGCGGTCGCCGGGGCCGAGGTGCACGTGTTCGAAGATTCGGCCAGCAGCCTGCATGCGATCACCCGCACGGTTGCGTTGCTCAACGAGCATGGCCTGTCGCTGACGCTGATGCGCCACGGCATCGCGCCAGTCGGCTCGCCAAAGGTCGCGGCCCTCGGCGCGATCGCCGATCGTCTTTGGCCGGATGTCAATGCGGCGGTGGACTGGGCGCTGCAGGGCGCCTGACGGGTGAGCGTCGAGCTCTCGGGCTACAGGGGTTGCGGCCGGGCTTCGCCTTCGCCAAAGAGGCCCGGGGCGTCGTGGAACAGCCGTAGATCGCGGCCCCACAACACGCCCCGACCCTCGGCCTGCGCGAGCGCCAACACGGCTCGAAATTGCGCGACGCGTGTCAGATGTACTTCGGCGTCACTGCCCGTGTCACGGCAGTACCCGCGTATGCGCTCGGTCAGACCCTCCGACCCTGGCGCCTCGAAACCGTGGAGCGCCTCGGCCAGCCGGCCGGTCTCGGTCGGATCGAGCCAGCCCCGGATGCCTTCGCCATACCCGCCGGTGCCGGCGGCCCAATACCGACAGCGATCGTCCAGCTGGCCGATCAACAGGCGTGCCGTCGGCTCGGACAGCGCGTCTTCGGGCAGTAACTGCCGCACGGCGTAGAACGACAGCCCAAGGACCACATAGCGCGACACCGTCTCGCGGGTCACGACGCGTTCGAAGAGGTCCGCCACGTGCTCGTAACCCCAAAGATCGAGACAACCCGCGGTTCGCTTCACGGAAGACACCCGGGCGCCATCGCAGACGTTGAAGTCGCGACCCAGCGCGCACGCCGTCAGGTCTGGATCACATTGGGCCATCACACCGGAAAGGCCGCGGTACGCTGGCTGAAGCGTGCGCGTCTGCGAACGGCGGGCCAGCGCTCGCCTGACGAGGGGATCCGACTCGCCCGCACGCAGCGCAGGCGCCACCACACTCAAGAAGCGGGCATGATCGAAGACACAGAGGCCGCCCCAGGCGCCCACGGTGCTTGCCCCGGCTCAGCGCTTGAGACGCACCGCGAGGTCGCGGAGCTGAGTGAAGCTGATCGGCTTGACCAACACGAGATCGGCGGTCTCTTCGAGGGTTTCGGCCAGGCGCGCGTCGGCGGTCGACGCGATCACGCGGGTGCGTTCGAGACGCGCGTCGGCCCGGACGATGCGCAGGATCTCGACACCCGAAGCTCCGGGCAAATGCATGTCAAGCACGATCACGCTGGGCACGATGTCTTTGAGCCGGTTGAGGGCGTCGGCGCCGTTGCCGAGCGCCTCGACCTCGAACCCCGCCCACCGCAACGCCTCGCTGAAGATCTCGGCCAGATCGGGGTCGTCCTCGACAATCAGGGCCAAGCTGGTTTCGGTCATGATGATGTCCCGTTATGGGCCGACCGTGGCAACGCCAGGGTAAACGTGCTCCCCTGCCCCGGTTGGCTTTTCACCGTCAGCGCACCGCCCATACGTTGCGCCATTTCGCGCGCGATATACAGACCCAGGCCGACGCCGCCGCGTTGGGCCGCGCCGTCGACGCCGCCCTGGCGAAACGGCTCGAAGATCGCGGCCTGCAACTCCGGTGGAATGCCGGCGCCGGTGTCGGCCACCGCAAGCACCCAGCGGTCGTGATCGCACGCCACCGACACGCGCACCTCGCCGCGTTCGGTGTACTTCACGGCATTATGCACCAGATTCAAAGCGATCTGGCGCACCCGCTCCGGATCTCCATACAGCCTGGCGCCGGCGGTCTCGTCGCCGATGTGAAAGGCCAACGACTTGCGCAGCGCCAGCCCTTCGCCGAGTTCACGCACCGGGCCGAGCAATTCGTCGGCCGTGAAGAACGTCGGGCGCAGCGGCAGACGGCCCGACTCGAGCGAAGACGCCTCGAGCAGATCGTTGACCTGCAAGAGCAGCTCGCGGGCGTTACGGTCGATGCGTTTGAGCACACGGGCCTGCTCGGAGGATAGCTGACCGTAGACGCCCTCGCCGAGCATCTCGGCGAAACCGATCACGGCGTTGATGGGCGTGCGCAGATCATGGCTGACGTTTGCGAAAAGCTGGGTCTTCAGACGCGCCGCTTCAAGCGCATCGTCGCGGGCCGCGGCCAGATCGCGTTGCGCGCGGTCCAGCGTCTCGAGCATTCGGTTGACGCCTATGCTCATGCGCTCGAGGTCGAGGCTGGTCGCCGTCGAGACTCGACGCGACGCATCGCCCGACTCGGCGATCGCGCCCACCTCGCGCGTCAATCGCTCCAGGGGGCGTAGGGTCAATTGCTCGATGAAGAACAAGCCGATCAGCCCCGAGAGCAACCCGACAACGGTCACACCGAGGATGAAGAACAAGACAGTGCGCTGACCCTGTTGATAGATCTCGCGTCCGGCCGAGACACGCAGCGTCAGCACCGGCTGATCCGCCAGATCGTGCAGATCAACCTCGCCGATCAGCGTGCGATCGTCCACCGGGTAGACGCGGATGTCACCGCTCAAGGCCGCCGACTTGAACAGGGTTGGCCCGAGGCCAAGCAGGGTTTCGACCGGCTGCGCCGCGAGCACCGCGCCAACGCTGGATGGCGACGTGGACGATTTCACAGGCTCGGTGCCGAACGGAACCAGCTCAAGCCGTAGGCGAGTGGCAGTCGCCAACCGCGTCACTTCAAGCGCGTTCAGCCGGCGCACAATGATCAATTCGCCGCGGTCCGGCCCCAGACCGTCGCTGGCCCGAATTGGGCGCCGAACGACCAACAGGGGGTTCACGGGCGTGTTAACGACCCCGGCGACGACGCCCTCCACGTTCGCGGGTGCCGCCGCAGTCTGGCTCAGGAGCGCGGCGCGGGCGGCGGCAGGCACGTCGGCCAGCGTCTGCCGCTCGAAGTCGACCGCGCGCTCGAAGACGATGTCGCCGTCAGCGTTGATCACGATCAAGGTATCGAGCGCCAGATCCTGAAACATCCGCAGCGGAAGGTTAACGTCGACGAAGTCCTGAGTCGGCGAATCGGCGAAGCCGATCATGTCATCCCACAAGGCGTAATCGCTTGAGGTGCTGAGGAGATCGGTTGCGCTGCCCTGCAGGGCCGTCAACGCGCGATCGACATCGCGCGCCATGCCGTCGCGCTCGAGACGCGAATAATTGTCGAGGAGGAATCCGCGTCCGATGGCACCGACGATGGCCAACGCGACGAGGAGCAGCGTGGCGACGGCGAGGATGGTGCGTGTGCGCAGTGACATGACGCCCCGGTTGCCGACGCTTTGGTCGTCCGATCAGCGAACGGTGTACGACTTCTCGAGACCGCGCTTTTCGCGGAGGGCGGCGTAAGCGCCGATCCAGGGTTCGCCGAGCGTGTTGCGTTTGGGCAGCACGACCTTGTCGAGCCGGGTGGCGAGCTCCGCCATCAGACCGGGCAGTTCCTGCCAGCGATCCCCGAGCACGACGTTTTCGAACTTGCCCGCCGCCGGCAGCGCCCACATCCAATCGCGCCGAAACTGATCGGCCTTGAGCCAGTAGTCGCGCTTCTCCCAGGCCGCGCAGGTCACGTCGATGGTCTCGTTGATCTCAAGCAGCGCCAGCGCGAGGAAGGCGGACATATCGCGCGCGGTTTCGTCGAGCGACGGGCGTGTCGCCAGCTGACGCAGCGTCAGGGCCATGGCCTTCATCAGACGATCGCGGGTTTTTCCGACATTGTCAGGCTTGACTAGACGTCCCACGGGTGTTCTCCAATGTGTGTGGCGGTCGCGAGTGCCGATTTTAGCAGAGAAGACACCGGGAGTGCTCCGATGTGCCCCGATGTCTCGTTATAATGATGCGCATGAGCAACAATCCCAACCTCACCACACTGCGGTCCCGGCTCAGCGAAATCCACGACCTGAATAAGATCGGCTGGGTGCTAAGTTGGGATCAGCGCACGATGATGGCGCCGGGCGGCGCGGGCGTGCGCGCCGAACAGATCGCCACGATCAACCGCATCGCGCACGAGAAGTTCACGTCGGACGAGATCGGCGCCCTGCTCGACTCGCTCAGCGACGTGGAGGCCACCGAGCCGGCCGACAGCGACGCCGCCGCCCTGATCCGGCGCACGCGCTACGACTACGCCCGCGAGCGCCGCGTGCCCGGCGAGCTGCGCGTCGCGATGTCGCGCGCTCAGGCGCTGGCCAACGGCGCGTGGGTGCAGGCGCGGCGCAACAACGACTACGCCGGCTTCAAGCCCAGCCTGGCCGAGATCCTGGATCTCAAGCGCGCCTACGCCGACGCCGTGCGCGACCCCGGGCAGAGCCGCTACGACGCTTTGCTCGATGACTACGAGCACGGCATCACGACGGCCGAGGTGACCGAGATCTTCACGACCGTGCGCGACGGGCTGGCCGACCTGATCGCGCAGGTGCACGAGCACCCGGACCGGGTCGACAACGGCGCCCTGCACGGAGATTTCCCGGCCGACCAGCAGGCGACGCTGTGCCGCTCGGTGCTCGAGCCCCTCGGGTTCAACGCGCGCGCCTGGCGCCTCGACCCGACCGTGCACCCCTTCGCCAGCAACGCGTCCACGCAGGACATCCGCATCACCACGCGCTACGAGCCGCACATCCTGGGCCCGGCGTTCTTCGGCAGTCTGCATGAGTTCGGTCACGGCCTGTACGAGCACCAGATCGACCCGGCGCTCGAGCGCTCCCCGCTCTGCCGCGGCACGTCGCTGGGCTGGCACGAGTCGCAGAGCCGGATGTGGGAGAACCTGGTCGGGCGCAGCCGCGCCTTCATCCACTGGGTGCACCCGCGGCTCAAGCGCGTCTTCCGCAAGCACTTCACGCGCTACGACGCCGAGGCCCTTTACCGCGCCGCCAACCGCGTCCAGCCCTCGCTGATCCGCATCGAGGCCGACGAGGTGACGTACACGCTGCACATCGTCATCCGCTTCGAGCTCGAGCAGGAGCTGGTGACGGGCACACTCAGCCTCGACGACCTGCCGGCGGCCTGGAACGATCGCATGCGCCGCTACCTGGGCGTCGAAGTCCCCAGCGACGCGCAGGGCGTGCTGCAGGACGTGCACTGGTCGCAGGGCTACTTCGGCTACTTCCCGACGTACAGCCTGGGCAGCATCCTCTCCAGCCAGCTGTGGGTCGCCATCCAGCGCGATCTGCCCGACATCGAGCGCCAGATCGGCAAGGGCGAGTTCGCGCCCCTGCGCGCCTGGCTCGGCGAGCACATCCACAGACACGGCCGCAAGTTCACGCCGCGTGAACTCCTCCAGCGCACGCTTGGCGTCGATCGCATCGATGTGGCGCCGTATCTGAGTTACCTGCACACCAAGTTCGGCGAGCTGTACGCCTGATGCTCGTCCGTTAGCCAGACGCGACGGCCTCCTCGCCCGGGCAAAGCCGGGCGAGGAGGCCGTCGCGTTACACCAACCGGAGCACAGCCATGGCCAAGACCCATCCCCACATCACCGACGAGATCCGCGACTTCATCACCCGCCAGCACCTCTTCTTCGTCGCCAGCGCGCCGCTCGGCGGCGACGGCCACGTCAACGTCTCGCCAAAAGGCCTGGATTGTTTTCGGGTGCTCTCGCCGCTGCAGGTCGCTTACCTGGACGTGATCGGCAGCGGCAATGAGACCTCCGCGCACCTGCGCGAGAACGGCCGGATCACGTTCATGTTCTGCGCCTTCGACGGTCCGCCGAACATCGTGCGTCTGTACGGTCACGGCCGCGTCGTGCTGCGCGGTGACGCCGAGTGGGAGGCGCTGGCAGCGCTGGTCCACCTGCCGCCGGCGGCGCGGCAATTCGTGGTGGCCGATCTCACGCGGGTGCAGACGTCATGCGGGTTTGGCGTGCCGCTCTTCGATCTCGTCGGCCACCGAGACCACATGGCGGCCTGGGCGGAGAAGAAGGGGCCCGAGGGGCTCGTCGCGTATCAGGCCGCGCACAATTGCGTCAGCCTCGACGGCCTGCCGACGCACGTCGGCGACCGCGAGCGGTAGGTCTGGGCGAGGGGTTATAGACCGGCGGTCACGCCAGCGGGAGCTCGAACCAGAACGTGCTGCCCTCGCCGGGCGTGCTTTCGAGGTGGACAGCCGCTCGATGGGCTTCGAGCACGCGCCGCACCAGGGCCAGGCCGAGACCCATGCCGCCGACGGCCCGGGTCTCCGAACCATCGATCTGATAGAAAGGATCGAAGATGCGCGCCTGCTCCTCGGGCGCGATGCCTGATCCACGATCGCGGACCGAGAAGCGCACGCCGCCCAGCGTCCGCTGAGCGGCCAACCAGACCGTGGCCCGGGCCGGGCCAAACTTGACGGCGTTGTCGAGCAGGTGGCGCAACACGCGCGTGATCGCCTCGACGTCGGCCCAGACCTCGGGGAGGCCGGGGTCGATCTGGAGGTCGATGCTGGCGTTGCGGCGTTCGGCGGCCGACGAGGCGGCTCGCGCCGCCGCAGCGCAGAGTTGGGCGACGTCGGCCGCTTCGGGATGCACGGCGTCGGCGTGCATGTCGCCGAAGTCGACGATATCGGCCACCAGACGTTCGAGCTGGTCGACCGCCTCTTTCGCGACTCCCAGGCCGCGCGCCTGATCGCTCGATAGCTCTCCCAGAGCGCCGTCCCGCAGGAGTGTCACCGTGCCCTTGACGTGCAGGAGCGGCGTGCGCAACTCGTGCGAGACGTTGTTGATGAACTCGGACTTGAGCTGGTCGGCGGCCTGCAGTTCGCGGTAGGCGGAACTCAGCTCGGCGGTACGGGCGATCACGCGCTCCTCGAGATCTTGATTGTGCGCGCGCAGTTCGTCGTAGAGGCGTTTGGTGCGAGCCAATGCCCGCACGCGCGCCATTAACTCGACGGCCTCGAACGGTTTGGAGATGAACTCGTCGGCGCCCGCGTCCAGGCCGCGCAGCCGATCTTTGCTGCTCCGCAAACCCGTGATCAGCACCACCGGCACATAGCCCAGCTCGGCGTCGGCCTTGATCTGGCGGCAGAGCGCGAGGCCGTCGAGCCCGGGCATGACCACGTCAAGCAGGATGACATGCGGCCGATGCGCGTGGGCCAGAGCCAGCGCCGTCTCGCTGTCGTCGCTGACGCGCAACACGAACTCGGGCGCGGTCAGGGCGAGTTGGAGCACTTCGAGGTTGCGGGTTTCGTCATCGACCGCCAGCACCCGGATCGGCTCACGGGCCAGACCGGGCGGCGGTTCGCCGGGCGCGGCGGCCGCCTGCGGCGAGGGGATTTCGGTGGACATGCGCCTATCTTAGCTCAAGGTCACGAGGGCGCGAGGGCCACCCATGTCTTCCAGGGCGCCCGCGGCGCCTCCGCCCTTTTGACCGCCCGCGGGCGCGAAGGATCTGCCATCGGTCTCACAGGCCGGGGTTCGCCAGGAGGATGACCTGGCGCGTGCACATTGCTCGTGGCCAATTCGCGCCCGTTTCGCGCCTTAAGTTATAATCGTCTGCTGCCACTGGGGAAGTGCTGGAATTGGCAGACAGAACGGACTTAGGATCCGTCGGGGCAACCCGTGAGGGTTCAACTCCCTCCTTCCCCACTGATCCCAGCCGGCCGAACTACCTTAACCGGTAGGCGCGACCGGGCGGCATCTTATACTCCGCCAACATTGGCGATGCTACACTCGGCCCAGGTTTGGGCGACGGAAGGATACAGTGCTAAAGGTCGAATCCCAACCCAACGAAGACCGCACCCTCACGCTGAAAGTGGAGGTGTCGGAAGAACGCATCAAGCCGGCGCTCGAGAGCGCGGCGCGACAGCTGAGCAAGCGGTATCCGCTGCCCGGCTTCCGCCCCGGTCGCGCGCCGCTGGCCGCAGTGCGTCGCCAGTTCGGCGAACAGGCGCTCTACGAGATCGCGCTGGACGAGCTCGGACCCAAGATCTATGAGGAAGCGCTCGATCAAGAGAAGATCGAGGCCTACGCGCCCGGCGCGTTGACCGACCTCAAGTTCAGCCCGATGCTGCTGACCTTCACGGTGCCGCTCAAGCCCGAAGTCCAGCTCGGCGATTATCGCGCCGTGCGCGTCGACTTCACGGCGCCTGCGGTCCCGGATGAAGAGCAAAGCCGCGTCCTCGACAGCCTGCGCGAACGCCAGGCCGTGCTCGAGCCGGTCGAGCGCGCCAGCCAGCTGGGCGACATGGTCTCGCTCGACATCAACGGCTTCTTGAACGAGGGCCTCAACCCCTCGGACTTCCTGCTGGCCGACAAAGACGTCAGCACGCAGCTCGACAGCAGCGCCGAGTGGCCGATGAAGGGCTTCTCGGATCAGGTCGTCGGTCTGAAGACCGGAGAGAACAAGAAGTTCGACCTGGCCTTCCCTGAAGACTACGCCAACGAGTCGCTGCGCGGCCAGCCCGCGCACTGGGAAGTGACCGTCAAGGAAGTCAAGAGCAAGACGCTTCCCGAGTGGAACGATGATCTGGCCAAGTCGTTGGGCGAGTACGAGTCGCTCGACGACCTGCGCACCAAGGTGCGCCAGGATCTGGAGAACCAGGCCAAGCGCGCGTCGGATCGCGAGTACGGCGACAAGGTGTTGAACCAGGTCGTCGCCGGCGCGGCCGTGACGTATCCGCCGGTGCTGCAGCAGCACCGGC